>Ga0302325_10002967_pt1 | contig 40566 bp, 33 predicted proteins | sample Palsa_T0_2_FD_201948 | JGI IMG/M metagenome (GOLD analysis project Ga0302325, IMG submission 201948) | Peat permafrost microbial communities from Stordalen Mire near Abisko, Sweden - Palsa_T0_2 | ecosystem: Environmental > Terrestrial > Soil > Palsa > Peat permafrost | place: Sweden: Abisko...
CCCGGGGCGCGCGAGAGCGATGTTCGGTTAGGCTCAGGCGGCAAAAGTTGCCGGGTAGGCGCAGAGACTGCCGCGTTGCCGTTTTGGACGAGACACACTAATTCATTGAATTGACAATATTTTATCCGCTTCGCGGCAGTGGCCCGCAGGTTGCAAGCGAACCAGCATCCTCGCGTTTTAAGGGTCTTGCAGGTGCCAAGTATAGCGTCAGACGTTAGCGCCGCCGCTTCGATCGCATATTCACAGTGGCAGCAGACACCCGCGCCGACGCAAGAAACGGACTCTCAACCGTTTGCGGCGTTGCTTGATGCAGCGACGGACACGCCAGACCCGGCACCCCCTCCCCTAAATCAGCCGCAAACCGCTCCCCAGGCACCTGCCTCCACCGTCGGCGCCACAATGCCAGCCGGGTCCTCCGGCCCGCCGCCCGCGGCCAACGCGAGCTCGGGCTCTAACGCGACGGACGCAAATGCGGCCGCGGCAGACGGCAGCGCAACATCGGATTCAACGGGCGGCGATGATCCAGCCCCCAACACGCCGAGCGGAAGCAACCCAGCCTCAACGACCTCGCAGGCCGGCAATGTCAGCGCCAATGCCACGGCAACGACGGTGCGCGGGCGCGAAGCGAACACGCAGGTTGCCAGCCAAACTGCGTCCCAACTTGCGCCGCAAGGCGCGACCTGGAGCGATCCGGCCCCAAGTACGTCCCGCGGCAGCAATGCGAGCACGCAGCCGGCGAACGGCGGTGGCACAATCAAGAATGTCGCGAGCGGCGCCGCCGCGGCAACCAACCAAAACATCGCCGATTCCAACCCGAATGCGGCAATTGCCGACAGCGCCGCCGCCGTGGCTGCGGCTGCAAACCCTCCTGTTCCCACTCAACCCCAAGTGCCAGCGTCAGCCTCGCCTACGAAAGCATCCGGAAGCGACGGCAAGAATGATGGCAGCGGTGACGACAGCGCGGTGAACGTCGCCGCAGCGACCGGAACAGCAGACCAAGCACAAACTGCGGCTAATCCGGCGCAGCCGGTCGCAGCCGTGGTCGTCGTCAACGCGCCTGCCGCCACGGCGCCGGCGCCTGTCACCACGGCTGCAGCCGCGACGGCAATCGGCGAGCCGGCCAAAGGGCGCTCCCCGTCCGGCGTGACCCCTACCGACCAGGACGCTTCTGCAACTCAGGATACGGCGGATAGCGCGCCAACCGTGCAGCCGTCCGCCACCGCGACGGACAAAGCGGCAACGAGTTCAATCGCCGACGGCACTAACAAGCAGACAGCCAGCGGTGGCACTTCCCCAGCGCAAGCGGCCGACCCTGCTCTCATACCGGCGCAGACCGACGCAACCGCGAATGCCGATCACGCCAGCACGCGCGCGGCAGACCTTTCCACGGCGACTTCGACCGGCGCTACCGCCAGCGCATCGAATGCTCAGAGCGGCGCGGCCGGGACAAAAAACGACGTCAGTGGCCTGCCGAATTTCGGCTTCACCGCCCTGGCCGCGACGGCAGCGTCGAACGACACCGGATCGGCATCATCAGGCGCTGCTTCCAGCGCCGCCGTTCCCATCGCCGGACTCGCAGTCGCCATAGCATCGCGGGCGCAGGCCGGCTCGAACCAGTTCGATATCCGGCTCGATCCGGCCGAACTCGGTCGCATCGACGTCCGCATGAGCGTCGATCAAAACGGCCAGGTGACGACGCATGTGACCGCCGACCGTGCGGATACGCTGGATCTGCTGCAAAGTCAGCAACCGCAACTCCAACGCGCGCTCGAGCAGGCCGGCTTGCAAACCGCCGACAGCGGTCTCCAGTTCACGCTACGCGACCAGTCATTTACCGGACAGAATAACGGTTCCGGCGCACAGACGAGCGGAGCGGCGCAGCTTGTTATTCCCGACTCCGAGCTCACGCCCGTCGCGGCCACGCAGGCCTACGCGCGCGCGGGTATCGGCGGTGGAGTCGACATTCGTGTTTGAGCGGCAATCGCGTGACGAAGGATCAGAGGAACTATGAGCACACTCTCAACGGCGCTCTCCCAGGCGAGCACAGCAACGACCGCTTCGACGGGGTCCAGCACTTCCAGCACATCCACCGCCCAGGCCGCCGGCACCGCCGCGTCACAACAGATCGCCGGAAATTTCGATACGTTCCTGCAGCTTCTGACCACCCAGTTGCAGAACCAGGATCCGCTCGATCCGCTCGACACCACCCAGTTCACCGAGCAGCTCGTTGAGTTCGCCTCGGTCCAGCAGCAGGTCGACATGAACAGCAACCTGCAAACGCTGATCTCGATGCAGCAGACCTCGCAGGCGACGTCGGCGCTGCAACTCGTCGGCTCGACCGTCACGGTAGCCGGCAGCTCCGCACCGCTATCCAATGCAACCAGCACCCCGGCGACGTGGAGCCTCACCGCGTCCACACCGGCGACCGGCAACGTCACAATTACAAGCGCCGCCGGCACGACCGCCTATAGCGGAACGGTGGCGCTCAATTCCGGCACGCAAAGCTACACCTGGAACGGTCAAGGCAATAACGGGCAGACGTGGCCCGACGGCACCTACACTCTCGCGATCACTGCAACGGGGGCCAACGGTCAGGCGGTTACCGTCTCGACGCAGGTGCAGGGCACGGTCAGCGGGGTCAACCTCAGCTCGACTCCTCCAACGCTGACAGTCAGCGGACAGAGCGTCCAGATGAGTCAGATCACATCGATCACAAACAGCAATTCCGGCAGTCTCAGCAGCAGCATCGGCAACCTCAACACCAACATCAGCAATCTCATCAAGTCGCTTTAGTGATTATCGGCCGGCGGCGCCGCCGTGCAGGTTGCGTTCCCGGGCCGCTCATTTCAGCGCCTGCGGCTGCACAATCGGGCCGCGGCGGGCCTTCGCGCGCGAAATCCTCCAATCGACCTTTGGGCTTAGCCAAATTTTAAGTCGCGATGGGTATGGTCCAAGCCTGTTGTGTCGAGTCTGTGAGAGTTGCTATGACCGAGCCCCATCGTCCGAGGGTTAAGTACGTCATCGGGCCGGACGGTTCGCCCCTGACCATCGCCGATCTGCCGGCGCCAGGAACGAAGCGTTGGGTGATTCGCCGCAAGGCGGAAGTCGTCGCCGCCGTTCGCGGCGGGCTGCTTTCGCTCGAAGAAGCGTGCAGCCGTTACACACTCACGGTCGAAGAATTCCTCTCCTGGCAGTACTCGATCGACCAGCATGGTCTAGCGGGCCTGCGCACGACGCGCATTCAGCAGTATCGCGAGTAACATCCGCTTAATCCTCCTTACCAATCCGTCAACGCCGGCTGCGAAGGCCGGCGTTTTCGTTTTCGGCAATCCACGTCAAATTTAGACAGCTCGGGCCGTTCCCGCGAACGCGGGAATTTGGAATTTGAGCGGACACTATTTGGAATCGCGGATCGGCTGGCGGCCGATGACAACGATTTTGTGCGCACGGCCCACCCTATTAACCCGACGCTAACCATAGACCGGGCAAATCTTGCCGGGTGGGACGCGAAAGTGTCGTTCGCGGGAGATGAGGATCGGTGCGAAGTCTGCTCGAGTTCGCCAGGACGCTCGGCGCCCCGCGTATTGCCGCGATGGTCGCCGTTACCATCGCGCTTGTCGGTTTTTTCGCATTCCTCATGCTGCGCGTCACCGCGCCGCAAATGATCCCACTCTTCACCGATCTTAGCTACGAGGATTCCGCCGCGATCGTGAAGGAACTAGAGCGGCAGGGCGTTACCTACGAGCTGCGCAACGACGGCAACATCGTCATGGTCCCGAAGGACCGCGTCGCGCGGCTGCGTATGGCGCTGGCCGGAGACGGCCTGCCCAAGGGCGGCGGTATCGGTTACGAGATTTTCGACAAGTCGGACGCGCTGGGTACCACCAGCTTCGTTCAGAATATCAATAACTTGCGTGCCCTCGAAGGCGAGCTTTCGCGTTCCATTCGCGGTCTCGATAAAGTGGTTGCCGCGCGGGTTCACCTTGTGATGCCCGAACGTCCGCTGTTCTCGCGCGACAAGGCGGAGCCCTCGGCGTCGATCGTGCTGAAGGTTCACGGCACATTGGAGGCTCAACAGGTACGCGCTATCCGCCACCTGGTCGCTTCCGCGGTCAACGGGCTCAAGCCGCAGCGGGTCTCGATCGTCGATGAAGCCGGTCACCTCCTGGCGGACGGTATCGGAGATGGCGAAAACGGCGGCGATGTGGGTGTCGACGAACGGCGGGCGGCGTACGAAAAGCGATTGCGTGACCAGGTCGAAGCGATCGTCTCGTCCGTCGTCGGGCCGGGGCGCGCTCGCACCGAAGTCAGCGCCGATTTCGACTTCAACCGCGTGACGCAGACGTCGGACAAATACGATCCCGAAGGCCGCGTCGTGCGTTCGAGCCAAACGCGCGAAGAGACATCTGCGACCAACGACGGCCGCGAAAATCAGGTAACGGTCGGCAACGAGATACCGGGCGGCAACCAGCGGCAAGCGGCGGCCCCAGACGCCAATTCCGCTCCGCGCGATCAGAGCAAGAAATCCGAGGAGATCGTCAACTACGAGATTTCGAAGACGACCAAAACGGAGGTAGTCGAGGGCGGCCGCGTCAATCGAGTCTCGGTGGCCGTCCTCGTCGACGGCACCTACGTCAAAAACGACAAGGGCGACGTCACCTACCAGCCGCGGAGCAAAGAGGAGATCGATCAGATCGCGGCGCTGGTGCGCACGTCGATCGGATTCGACCAGAAGCGCGGCGACCAGGTCGAAGTGGTGAATCTGCGCTTCGCCGAAACGCCGGCCAATCCGATCGCCGAGCCCAGCGGCTGGCTCGCTGCGCTGCAATTCACCAAGGACGACATCATGCGCGCCATCGAAATGGTGGTCATGGGTCTCCTCGGTTTCATCGTACTGCTGATGGTCGTGCGGCCGCTGGTACGGCGCGTCCTCGCTCCGGAGGAACGCGCGCTCGCCATGTTGCCGCCGGGCACTCCTAGCCAAAGCCAAACGGCGGACGCCACGCCCGTAAAAGGCCCGGAGAACGTGAAAGCAGAAACGAGTCACACCGCCAAGATGATCGACATCGCCCAGATCCAAGGCCAGGTGCATGCCCAATCGGTGCAAAAGGTCGGAGAGCTCGCCGACAAGAACCCGCGCGAAGCCGTATCCATCATCCGCCAATGGATGAATGAGACCCACGCAGCTTGATCGATTGACCCATGCCACCCGCCGCTCCAGAAAAAACTGACGCTGACGCCACCCGCCGGGAGATCGCCGGCGCAATGGCGACTCTTGCCGGTCGTCCGGCCGGGAGCACCGATAAGCGTCAGCTCACCGGTCGCGAGCGCGCTGCCGTCCTCATGCTCGCGCTCGGCGAGCAGCACGGCGCCAAAATCTGGAGCATGCTCGACGACGACGAGCTGCGTGAATTATCCGTCGTGATGTCCACCGTCGGCACCATTGAGGCGGGACTGGTCGAGAATCTGTTGCTCGAATTTGTGACCCGCATGTCGGCTTCGGGTGCCCTCATGGGCACTTACGAAGCCACGGAACGCCTACTGCAGCAGTACCTGCCGCCCGAGCGCGTCGGCTCCATCATGGAGGAAATCCGCGGACCCGCGGGCCGCAACATGTGGGAAAAGCTATCCAACGTGCAGGAAGAGGTTCTCGCCAATTATCTCAAGAACGAATACCCGCAGACGGTAGCCGTGGTGCTTTCCAAGATCGGGCCGGAGCATGCCGCACGCGTCCTCGCCATCCTGCCCGAGGAGCTGGCGCTCGACGTCGTTAACCGCATGCTGCGCATGGAGGCGGTGCAGAAGGAAGTCCTGGAGAGGGTCGAGCTGACGCTGCGCACCGAATTCATGTCCAATCTGTCGCAGACACGCCGACGGGACGCGCACGAAGTGATGGCCGAGATTTTCAACAACTTCGACCGGCAGACCGAAACGAGATTTCTCACCGCACTCGAGGAAGACAACCGCGAGAGCGCCGAGCGCATCAAGACGTTGATGTTCACGTTTGACGACCTGATCAAGCTCGATCCGGCTTCGGCGCAAACGCTCATGCGTCACATCGAAAAGGACAAGCTCGCGGTTGCGCTCAAGGGCGCCGCGGAACCGGTGCGCCAGTTCTTCCTGTCCAACATGTCGACACGCGCCGCCAAGATGCTGGTCGATGATATGGGGGCAATGGGTCCGGTGCGCCTGCGCGACGTCGACGAGGCGCAGGTCCTCCTTGTCAATCTTGCCAAGGACCTGGCAGGCAAGGGCGAGATCGTCATCTCCAAGACCCGCGGCGAAGAAGAGCTGATTTATTGATGAGCGCGCCGGCAAAAAAATTCCTGTTCGATGTCGATTTCGCCGCCGGCAGCGAGCGCGAGGCGACGATCACACTCGCCGAGCATGCGATGAAGCTCGCCGAGGCCGAGACGGCTGCACACCGCAGCGGCTATGCGGAGGCGCAAACCGACGCCGGCGTCGAAGCCACTCGCCGCATCGCCGGCACGCTCGAACGCATCGCCATCAGCCTCGGCGAAGCGAACACCGCGCTGCGGACGATCGAAGCCCGGCTTGAGTGCGAAGCTGTGGAGGTCGCGGTAGCGGTCGCCCGCAAGCTCGCGCCGGCTTTGATCGAACGCGAGCCGTTCGCCGAAATCTCCGCGCTCGCAAGCAACTGTTTTCGCGAGCTCATCGCTTCGCCGCATATCGCTGTGCGCGTCAACGACTCGCTCTACGCCGCTGCGCGCGAAAAACTCGACGACATCTCGCGCAGGCACGGCTTCGAGGGCCGGCTGGTTGTGCTCGGCGAGCCGGGCATCGGCGCAGGCGACTGCCGGATCGAGTGGGCGGACGGCGGCGTCAACCGGGATATCACCGCGGCCGATGCCGCGATCGGTGAGGCGGTCGCGCGCTATATCAGCGCGCGCCGCAGCTTGGCCGATGCAACACAAGATGCGGAGGAGATACGACAATGAGTGAGGACGGCAAGGTGCCCCTGCCCAATCTCGAAGACCGGGCGATGCAGGCTGATATGCCAGTCGCGACGGAGCCGGAGGGTCCCACGACGCGCATCGCGGCCGACCTCGAAGCGGTGTTCGACGTCCCGGTCAAGGTCTCGGCCGTGCTCGGGCGGGCGCGGATGGAAATCAACGATCTCCTCAAGCTTGGCCCCGGAACAGTACTCGAACTCGACCGCAAAGTCGGAGAAGCGATCGACATCTATGTCAACGACCGCCTGGTCGCCCGCGGCGAAGTCGTCCTGGTCGAAGATAAGCTCGGCGTGACGATGACGGAAATCATCAAGGCGGAGCGCAACTGATGCAAACCTTCCAACGCCGCCCAAGCAAAGGACCTTCGCCATGCGGCTCCTGATCGTCGGCACGCTCAACGGCCAGCTTACCACCGCGACCAAGATCGCGATGGACAAGGGCGCGACCGTTACGCACGCCGCGGATATCGCCCAGGCGCTCGCCGTGCTCCGCTCGGGCCGCGGCGCCGACCTGTTGATGGTCGACGTCGCCATCGACATTCGCAGTCTCGTCATGGGTCTCGAGGCCGAACACATCCACGCCCCGATCGTCGCCTGCGGCACCGCGACCGACGCGCGCGCCGCGGTCGCGGCCATCCATGCCGGCGCCAAGGAATACATCCCGCTGCCGCCGGATGCGGAATTGATCGCTGCGGTGCTGGGCGCGGTCGCCGACGATACGCGCGAACTCATCTACCGCGACGACGCCATGGCTCGGGTCGTGAAACTGGCGCTGCAGGTGGCGCCGAGCGACGCCTCGGTGCTGATCACCGGCGAGTCGGGGACAGGCAAGGAAGTACTGGCGCGCTACGTGCACAATCGATCGGGCCGCGCAAAAAAGCCGTTCATCTGCGTCAATTGCGCCGCCATTCCGGAAACCCTGCTCGAATCCGAGCTGTTCGGCCACGAGAAGGGTGCCTTCACTGGCGCCGTCGCACGCCGGGTCGGCAAGTTCGAGGAAGCCAACGGCGGCACCCTGTTGCTCGACGAAATATCCGAGATGGACGTACGACTGCAGGCAAAGCTCCTGCGCGCGATCCAGGAGCGGGTGATCGACCGCGTCGGTGGCACCCGCCCGGTGCCGATCGATATCCGGATCATCGCGACCTCAAACCGGAATCTTGCCGATGCGGTTCGTGAAAATGCCTTCCGCGAGGATTTGCTGTTTCGGCTCAATGTCGTGAACCTGAAAATCCCGCCGCTGCGCGAGCGGCCGGCGGACGTGATCGAGCTGGCGCAATATTTCGCCCGCAAATACGCCGCGGTGAACGGCGTGCCGGCGCGACCGCTGGCCCAGGAGGCGCGGCGCACGCTGACCGTGAATTATTGGCCGGGCAACGTGCGCGAGCTGGAAAACACCATGCATCGCGCCGTGCTGATGGCGACCGGCGTCGAGATCGGACCCGAGGCCATCCTCACCCCGGACGGCGGCCGGCTCGATCAGCAGCGCGGCACACCCTCCGTAGCGCATGCCGCACTCGCCGCCGAGCAGGTCTCTCGCGCGCTGGTCGGGCGCACCGTCGCTGACGTTGAGCGCGATCTTATCCTGGAGACGCTCAAGCATTGTCTCGGTAACCGCACGCACGCGGCCAATGTGCTTGGCATCTCGATCCGCACGCTGCGCAACAAGCTCAACGAATATGCTGCCGACGGCATGCCGGTGCCGCCGCCCGGCGGCGGCGAGCCGCGCGTGGCGGCGTAAGCCGCAACGCAGCTACTTCGCCGCCTCGAGCCCGTCGATCATAACAATCTCGACCTCGCCGGCGCCGCCGCGGCGGAAGGTGGCGGCCTTTTTGTATTCGTCAGACGTGAAACAGGCGACGCCCTGCTCGAAGGTCGGAAATTCGATCACCACGAACCGCTGAAACTTTTCCGTGCCTTCCATGATCTGAAAGCGTCCGCCGCGCGCCAAAGGCCTGCCGCCATACTTTGCAAGAATCGGTGGCACCTGATCGGCATACTTCTTGTATTCGGCCGGATCGTCGACCTTTCCGCGCGCGACCCAATAGGCTGGCATCAAGGCTTCTCCACTCTCAAGACCGGACGGCGGCGACCATCGCCGGCATCCGGGTTGCATACTGAACTGATGATCGTATCACTCCGCCGCGCGGCGCGCGGCGACGATCTGGTCGGCGGTCCTTCCGGTGAGCTCGGCCATGTGGTCGAACTTGAACGTGAAGGTGCCGGCGCCAGCCGTTGCGGAGCGAACCTCGACGATCAGGTCGCCGATCTCCGCCTCGGGCATCTTGGCGCGTACGACGTCCCAGCCCTCCCAGCCATCGCGCGTATCGAAGCCGATAATTTGGCCGCGCCGTCCGGACATCAGCGCATTGATTTTCGCCGTCGCCTCGTTGGGGCAGACGATCTCGACCAGATGGATCGGCTCCAGCAGCACCGGTTGGCACTGCGGCAGGCCCTCGACCATGCCGATACGGCCGGCGGCGCGAAACGCCATGTCCGAAGAATCGACCGTGTGATAGGAACCGTCGATCAGCGCCACCGCGAGGTCCACGACCGGGAACCCGAGCGGGCCGTGCTTGAGCGCGTCAATGATACCTTCCTCGACGGACGGGATGTAGTTGCGCGGCACCACCCCGCCGGTGATTTTCTCCTCGAAGACGAAGCCCGCACCGCGCGGTAGCGGCTTGATGTCGATCACGACGTCGCCGTATTGGCCGTGACCGCCCGATTGCTTCTTGTGACGGCCGCGCTGGACAACGCCTTTGCGGATGGTTTCGCGATAGCCAACCGTCGGCTGGCGCCGCTCGATGGCGACACCGTAACGGTCGCCGAGACGTTCGGTAGTGACGCGCAGATGCATCTCGCCCTGGCCCCACAGCACCACTTCGTGCGTTTCCGGGTTGTTCACGACCGTGATGGACGGATCTTCCTCGGCGAGCTTGTGGAGCGCCTGGCCGAGCTTCACGTCGTCCTTGCGCTCCTTGGCCGAGATCGCGATAGCCAGCACCGGCGGGTAGGGCTCGATCTTCGCCAAGGCAGGGTGGGCCTGCTTGCCCGACGTCAGCGTCTCGCCGGTCTTGGCCTTGTCGAGCTTAGCGAAGCCGACAGTCTCGCCGACATTGGCGGGTCCGCGCTTCTCGCTGCACTGACCGACGAGCTTGAAGACACCCGCAACGCGGCCCGCCTCGTCGTCGCCGGACAAGAATGTGGTGCCATCGCCCGCCTGGCCTGCGATCACACGCACGATCGACATCTTGCCGCCGTGACTTGTGTTCTGGGTCTTGAGCACGTAGGCGACGGCGTCGCTGCCCGTTGCCTTTATGTCAAGGCGTTTGGCGGTTTCGGCAATTCCCGGCGATTCATGGCGCAGCGCTTTCAGCAGCCGCAAAACCCCGTTGGCGCGCGTCGCGGTTCCCATCATGACCGGGCAAACCAGCCCTTCGCGCAACTCGCGCGTGAGATCGTCGAATATTTTGTCGCGTGGCGGCTCGATGTCTTCGAGCAACTGGCCCATCAACTCGTCATCGTGGTCGGCGAGCGTCTCCAACATCGAAAAGCGTGCCGTTTTTTCGCGATCGGCCGCATCGCCTTCGAGCGCAACGACTTCGGAGGGCGCATGCTCCTTGTAGACGAAGGCGCGCGCCAGCGCGAGATCGACGAAACCGGTGATGATATCGGCGGAGAATGTCGGGATTTGGCGCAGAATGAGCTTGGTTCGTGAAGCGCCCTGCAGCAAGTTGAGCGCGTCGTGCACGCCGGCATCAGCCTTGTCGATCTTGTTGAGAAACAGGATGCGCGGGATTTTCCGATCTTCCAGCTCACGCAAAATGAGCTGCAGCTGTGGCACCTTCTTCTCGTCCATTTCGCATACGACCACGGCGGCGTCGATCGCCGGCAGCACCGCGCGCATGTCGTGAACGAACTCGACCGAGCCGGGGCAGTCGAGGAAGGTATAGGAGTCGCCCATAAAATTGGTGGTGGCGACGGTCAGTTCGACGCTCATGTGATGATGGCGCGCTTCCTTGCTGCTGTCGCCGACCGTGTTGCCGGCCTCGACATTGCCCTGGCGCTGGATGACGCCGGTGCGGGCGAGGATCGCCTCAAGGAGCGTGGTCTTGCCGCTCTGAAAGGGACCGACGAGCGCGACACATCGAGGACCGGTCGCACGCGCGGCGTGGTTTGAGTTGGCTGCCATGACCACCTCCCGGCGCAGGCCCGTCGTTCGGCGCGGGTCGCAGGAGGCCATCGTTTCAGGCGGCGGCGGGGCTGGTCAAGGGGCGCGACATCGCACCCCTCGACGATAGGCCCCGCCGGCTGCATTACGGCAACGGGGCCGCGGTTCGACTCACCGCGCCGGATGCAATTCCAACTGCCCGACGCCGGCCGCAATATCGAGGCCCATCTGTCCCTGCAACGACAACGGCTGCAGCGCTACAGTCCGGTGCGATCCGCCGACCAGGACGTTGGCGCCAAGACCTGCGGCGATCGACACTTCAGCGGTCGCACCAACATAGGAACCGGCAAGCATTCCGGCATAGCGGTTGGTGTCGGCGAACACCGTCCAAACGATTACGCCGCCCGTGGTCACGCCGATATCGATGCCGATCGTGGTCATCGTGCCGGTATAAGCTTCCTCCGGTTCGCCGGGCTGGCCCCTGAGAACGCAATTCAGATTTTTTTGCGAAGCGATGATCAGACCCACGCTCGACGACATCGAACAGGTCAGCGTGCCAACCTGGACTTGTCTTGGCTGCGCGTCGGCAGACCCTCCAACCATCACAAGCGCGGCGGCCACGACGGCCGCCGCCGCATATGCAGTACGAAACATATGGATACTCCCTCCCGGCCCACCCTATGGGGGCGGCGAAGATTGTAAGCGAGAATGCGGGCGGCGTCTCCCGCCCTTTCGGTTATTTCAAATTGCCGCAAAAGCGCTGGATGCGCGCGCAGGCTTCCTCAAGCGCGGTGGTGGCGGTCGCGTAGGAAATGCGGAACGCCGGCCCGAACCCGAACGGCGTCCCCTGCACCACAGCGACGCCTTCCGCCTCGAGGAGTTCGGTGACGAAATCTCCGTCGCTCACGAGCTTCTTGCCGTTTGGCGCAACCTTGCCCATCGTACCGCCGCAGGACGGGTAGACGTAGAACGCGCCTTCCGGCTTCGGACAGCGGATTCCGTTCGCCTGGTTGAGCATGGACACACAGAGGTCGCGCCGCTCCTTGAAAATCTTGTTGTGCGCGGGGATGAAGTCTTGCGGACCGTCGAGCGCTTCGACGGCGGCCCATTGCGCCACTGCGCTCGGGTTCGACGTTGATTGCGACTGGATCATCGCCATTGCCTTGAGCAGCGGCTCCGGGCCACCGGCATAGCCGATGCGCCAGCCGGTCATACAATAGGCTTTGGACACGCCGTTCACCGTCAACGTGCGATCATAGAGCTGCGGCTCGAGCTGTGCCGGCGAAAAAAACGCGAAGTCGTCGTAGACCAGGTGCTCATACATATCGTCAGACATGACGTGCACATGCGGATGACGAACGAGCACGTCAGTTACCCCCTTCAGTTCAGCACGCGTATAGGCGGCGCCGGTCGGGTTCGACGGCGAGTTAAAGATGATCCATTTGGTCTTCGGCGTGATCGCGCGCTCCAGCGCCTCGGGCCTCATCTTGAAGCCTGACTCCATGGTGGTTGGAACCGCGACCGGCTCGCCGCCCGCCAACAGCACCATGTCGGGATAACTGACCCAATAGGGCGCCGGTATGATCACCTCGTCGCCCGGGTTGATGGTCGCGATCAGCGCGTTGAAGAGCACTTGCTTGCCGCCGGTGCTGACGATGATCTGCGACGGCTTGTAGGCGAGCTCGTTCTCGCGTTTGAACTTGCGCGCAATCGCCGCTTTCAATTCCGGAATGCCGTCGACGGCGGTGTATTTCGCCGCCTTGCCGTCGCGGATCGCCTTGATGGCCGCCTCTTTGATATTCGCCGGCGTATCGAAATCCGGCTCGCCGGCGCCAAGCCCAATAACATCGCGGCCCGCCGCCTTCAGCGCGCGCGCCTTGTCCGTCACCGCGATGGTGGCCGACGGCTTGATGCGCGTGATTCGGTCCGCGAGAAAGGCCATTGCTCGTCTCCAAAAGTGCCCGCTTTCGGGCGCGTGCTTCCTAAAGCGCCAATCGTGCACAGGCAAGGGCAAGTACCGCGTCGGCGGCTCAATTCTCCGTTAAGGCTCCGCTGGCCTAATGCACGCCGCAGCCATCCGATGAGGAAAAGCAGATGGACCGGGCGCGCGACACCTTGCGGAGCGGGACCTGGCTCACGCGCGAGCGCATCCGGCTTGTGGCGATGGCCATCCTTCTGGTTTCCACACTTGGCCTTTTCTACTTGCTCGTCACCGCCAACGGCCTTGTCGATATACAAGGGCGCCCGCTCGGAACGGATTTTTCAAGCTTCTACGCCGCGGGAACCTATGTGCTGGATGGCAATCCCGAGGCGCCGTTCGACCTTGCGCGGCAACATGCCCGCGAGCAGATGATATTCGGCGCATCGACGCCGTTCTACGGCTGGCTTTACCCGCCTTTCTTTCTTTTCGTCGCCGCCGCGCTGGCGTTCCTGCCCTACAGCGCCGCGCTGATCTCATGGCAGGCGATCACGCTGTGCCTCTATCTTCTGGCAGTTCGGGGGATCCTGACCACGCCATTCCGGCACCCGCGAAGCGGGGACCCGGAATGCATATCCGCCGTGGACCTGCTCTGGCTCCCCGTCGCCCTCGCTTTTCCCGCGGTGCTCGTCAATATCGGTCACGGCCAAAATGGCTTCCTCACGGCCGCCCTGCTCGGCGGCGGGTTAGCCCTCCTCGATCGCCGGCCGCTCATCGCCGGCATCCTGCTCGGCCTTTTGGCCTATAAGCCGCAATTCGGACTGATGATTCCGATCGCGTTGGCGGCAAGCGGCCGTTGGCGCGCTTTCGCCGCCGCCGCCGCTGCGCTCGCCGTTCTTGCCGCCGCGAGCATCGCCGCCTTCGGGCCGCATCTGTGGCAGGCGTTCTTCGACTCGACCCGTTTCGCGCGCCTCGTCGTGCTCGAACAGGGCGACCCCGGCTGGCACAAAATGCAAAGCGTGTTCGCGTGGGCGCGCATGTGGGGCGCGCCTATCCCGCTTGCCTATGCGCTTCAAGCCGGGCTGGTTGCCGCGCTGATCGCAGCCGTGATCTGGCTGTGGCGCAGCGCCGCATCTTATGCGCTCAAGGCGGCGGCGCTCTGCCTCGCCACAATCCTCGGTACTCCCTTCACGTTCGATTACGACATGATGGTGCTGGCACCGGCGATGGCTTTCTTTGTCGCCGACGGATTCGCGCGCGGCTTCGGTCCGTGGGAGAAGACGGCACTCGCCGCATTGTGGCTAATGCCGCTCGTCGCCCGTTCCGTCGCGCAGATGACGCTTATTCCCCTTGGCGTGCCGGCAATGCTTGCATTGTTCATTCTTCTGCTGCAGCGCAGCACGCTCCAGCTCACCTTACCGATGGCTTTTTCCGGCACGTTTCCTCTAAAATAGCCGGCCGCCCATGCGGCGCGGCGCGGCGTCACGACATCGCCGCGTTCCAGTAATACCGCTCGCAAGGAGATTCTACCGGACGGGAATTGGGAAGCGTCATGTTTACGGTCTATTCGATGCAGCGGTCAGGCAACAGCTACAAGGTGCGCCTCGCCTTGGCGCAGCTCTGCCTTCCCTATCGGCTGATCGAGATCGACATTCTCAAAGGCGAGAGCCACACGCCCGAATTCCTGACGAAGAATCCGAACGGCCAGGTACCGCTTCTGGAAGTCGCGCCTGGCCGGTTTCTCGCCGAGTCAAACGCTATCCTCTGGTACATCGCCGGCGGCACGGAGCTCGCGCCCGAGGACCGCATCGAACGCGCGGAAGCGTTGCAGTGGATGTTCTTCGAGCAACACAGCCTGGAGCCGAATCTCGGCGCGGCTTACTTCTGGCTCACGCTCATCAAGGGTGGGCGCGATTTGCAACGCCACGCCATCGAGGACTGGATGGAGGAGGGCCACCGCGCGCTCGGCGTGATGGAGAAGCACATCGCGCTGCACGACTTCTTCGCGGCGGACCGTTACACCATCGCCGACATCGCGCTTTACGCTTATACCCACGTGGCGCATCTGTGCGATTACGATCTTGAGGGATTTCCGGCCGTGCGCGCCTGGCTCAAGCGCGTCGCCGCCCAGCCTGGCCACGTAACGATGGAGTTCGATAGGGCGGCGGCCACGGTCGCGGCCAAGTAGCTCAATGGGTCACTTGCCGGCGTTAACCATCCGTTAACTATTTCCCACGAAATCGCCTTTCTTCGTCAATGGCTTCGCCCCAATCCGGCCGGACCGGCGCCCGCATGTCCAACGATAGTGTGACAGACAGATGATTCGCGAAGGATACGACCATGGCAGTGCTGACCGGCAATCCCGGTTTCGCGGCGCCGAGAACTGAAAAGACACTCTCAAGACGCGCGATTGCGATCGAGATGATCGCGACGGTTTCGCTTACCGTTTCGCTCCTGATTGCCGTGACCGCCGTGTCGCTGGGCAACAGATCGCTGGCCCACAGCCAGTTCGTCGAGCCGCCAGCATCTTTCATGCCGATGGGAGCTCTGCTCGATCAGGCGCAGGGCTGGTTGCCAAGCGCTCAGCGTTGACCGCCGGGATTGCTGTTCGGGAGCTATGCAGTCGCGATCCGCGCCACCATCATCTTCGGGTCTGTGATCTTTCCCTTGTCAATGATCACTTCGTTGTCCAACATGACGGTGCAATCGCGCATCGGCACGTCATAGTGGCCGCGGGTCGTGCGCTTGCCGCCGCCCTGCGAATTTGGCCCGGTCGAGAACAGGAAATTCCCGGCAAAAACCCGCGCCGACGCCCGCTGCCGTTCGGGCGCGTCGCCGTTCATGGCGAGACTGTACCATCGCGCCTGCGGATTGAGCCCCCAGCCGAGATGCGAGATGGCGTACGGATCGCGGTCGCCAGCATCGGCTTTGCCGTCGTCCAACCAGTCGCGCATGAGTTTGGCGTCGAGGCCGCCCTCAAGCTTGGTGATGAAGCCGTCCTTGATCTCCAGCCGGATCGGATCCTGCACGTAGCGGCAGTACGGCAATACGACGATGTCACCGGGCTGAATGACAACGACACCCTTGGCGGATCCTTCATTCGGGAAGGTGTGGATATGCCCCGCGCCCCAATGGTCGAAATGGCCCGGCTCGTCGGCATAGCCCCACTGGACCATGACCGGATATTCGCCGCAGCTATAAGTAAAATCGGTTCCGGCTTCGGACACGACGCGGACCTCACGCGTCTTGCGGTAGCGGGTTTCCGCGTATTTTAACGCCTCTTTCAGACCGGGCGGCGCCATCAGCTGCTCGAGGTCATCCGGCGCGTCGATGATCATGAGCACGCGGGTCCCGGTGTCCATGACTTCCTTCAGCCATTTGGTGAAGAGCGGCACGTGGAAGATGACGATGATGTCCGCCGCCTTCATCGCCTCGAGAGTGCCCTTGCACTTGCCGATGGTCGGAACTCCGACCTTGGTCCACGACGGAATCGAATTCACGCACATTTCGTAGACATCTCCGCCGAGAGACTCGGCGGCGGCGAAGGCGGCCTCGATATATTCGCGGCGCGTCGACAGATCGCTGACGCAAACCATGGTTTCGCCCGGCTTCACCTGGCAAAGCTCAAGCTGCTTCTTGAAAAGAAACGCAAGCTTCGCCGGGTTGATTTCGGTCGGACGAACAGCTGACGCTATCATTTCTACCTCCAGATTTCCACGCGACGCGAAGCCGGCTCAGGCATACCAGATTTTCAGCCCCTCAGATCGATCATAGGCTAACGACATTCGTTTTCAACTAGCGGCAGCCGGCTGCAACCTGACGTCCCGAAGCGACTGTGACACGGCGTTTGCAAAACGGATAAGATTGGTGCGGACGAATTTGCAGGCGCAATCGATGGATGCAGATCTTTCGCCGCCGCACGCCGATGCTCCGGCACAGGATCGGGCGGCGATGAGCCGCCTGATGCTGTTTTTTGCGCTGGTCTACGTCGTCGAAGGCGTCGGACAGATCGGCGGGTTGATCGCACAACCGCTCAGCTTTTATCTGAAACAGGTGCATGGCTGGACGGCCCTGCAAGTCACCGCCTATCTCGCGATTTTCAATCTGCCCTGGATCATCAAGCCGATCTACGGCGTGCTTTCCGATTTGGTCCCGCTGTTCGGTTATCGCCGGAAAAGTTACCTTGTTGCCGCCAATCTGGTCGCAGCCGGCGCCTACCTCTGGAGCACGCAGCTCGCGGCGCCGGGCCAACTTGTGTGGGCACTTCAGCTCACGGCCTACGCCATGGCCATTTCGAGCACCGTTTGCGGAGCGGTGCTGGTGGAGAATGGACAGAGGCTCGGCGAGAGCGGCAAATTCGTGAACCAACAATGGCTATGGTTCAACGCCGCTGCGATGGCGTCCGCGATCTTGGGCGGACAGCTCGTGCAACGGCTGTCGCCGGCTGCGGCGCTCCACGTCGCCGCTTCGATCGTCGCCGTCGCACCTGCCGCGGTGCTCTTTGGGACGATCTTTCTGATACCCGAGAAGAGAGTACGCATCAGTGCCCCAGCGATCCGCGGCACGCTCGACGGCTTCACGGCCGCGTTCAAAAAGCGCGAGTTGTGGATCGTCGGAATTTTTCTGTTTCTCTACTACTTCAGTCCCGGCTTGAGCACGCCGCTCTATTACACCATGACGGACAAGCTCAAATTCTCCCAGAGCCACATCGGCGTTCTGGGATCGATCGCATCGGCCGGCTGGATTGTCGGCGCGCTGCTTTATCGGCGGCTGTTCGGCGACGTGTCCTCCAAACGCCTCCTCAACCTGAGCATCGCACTCGGCACCGTGACGACGACCGCGTATCTCTTGCTCTCCAGCGAAGTGTCAGCTGCGATTCTGAGCCTTTGCAGCGGCTTTTCCGCCATGCTCGCGACCGTGGCCACAGTCACGCTCGCCGCCGACTATTGCCCACGCCGATCCGAGGGCTTCAGTTTTGCGGTGATGATGTCTCTGATCAACCTTGCGACCGCGTCCGCCGACATCGTCGGATCATTCCTGTTCGAACATCTGTTTCACAACACGCTTGCGCCGCTCATTCTCGTGTCGGCGGGTTTCACCGCCTTTGCGTTCGTGCTCGTGCCGCTCCTGCACCTTGGTGATAAGCGGCAAGGGAAGCCGGTCGGCCCGGCGCTCGTCGGCGGTCCGCAGGGCGGTCATGTCGTTCGCGAAGCGCTCGGCGAGTGACCTCGTTCGCTCTGAAATGGCAGCCGGCCTCGGCGCGACCAAGGGCGGTACAGCACCGCCTTCCTTTGCCCGTTTGCAAGACATGCTAGGCTGATCGGCGGAAGATCAAGGCGATTGCCGAGCAATTGACGACGGCCCGGAAATTGCATGGAAATTGCTGCATTCTCGGGCACAAATCAGCCGGTATCGCGTAACAACATGTCCATCCTTGTCGGGATTCATCACGCCACCCGCTACGATTATGACCGCCCGGTCGGCCTTGGGCCGCAAATCGTGCGGCTGCGGCCGGCACCGCATTGCCGCACCCGCATTCCGAGTTACTCGCTGACGGTGAAGCCCTCTCAGCATTTCGTAAACTGGCAGCAGGATCCGCACGGCAATTGGCAGGCGCGTTTCGTTTTCCCGGAAAAGACCAAGGAATTTTCCGTCACGGTCGATCTGATCGCCGACATGGAGGTGATCAACCCGTTCGATTTTTTTGTCGAGCCGTATGCAGAGCGCTGGCCGTTTGTTTTTCCGCCCGAATTGCGTGAGGATCTTTCCGCCTTCGTCGAGCCGGAGCCCGCGGGCCCGCTTCTGAAAGAGCTGATCCGATCGATTCCGCGGGCGGAGCGCAACACCGTTGATTTTCTGGTCGAGCTCAATCAGCGCCTTCAGGGGATGATCCGCTATCTCATCCGCATGGAGCCGGGCGTACAGTCACCCGAGGAAACACTTGCGTCCGGCGCCGGCTCCTGCCGCGATACGGCATGGTTGCTGGTGCAGCTTCTGCGTCACATCGGCTTGCCGGCGCGTTTCGTCTCTGGTTATCTGATCCAGCTCAAGCCAGACATCAAACCGCTCGAAGGCGCCGCCGGCGCCGAGCGCGACTTCACCGACCTGCACGCCTGGACCGAGGTCTACCTGCCGGGTGCGGGCTGGATCGGCTTCGACCCGACGTCGGGACTTTTGTGCGGCGAAGGCCACCTGCCGGTCGCCGCCACGCCGCACTATCGTTCGGCGGCGCCAATCAGCGGCCTCGTCGAACCGGGCGAGGTGACCTTCTCGTTCGACATGACCGTCAAGCGGATCGCCGAACATCCGCGGGTCACCGCGCCGTTTTCCGAAGAGGCCTGGGCCGCGCTCGACGCGCTCGGTCAAAAAGTCGACGCCGATCTTGTTGCACAGGACGTGCGTCTGACCATGGGCGGCGAACCGACTTTCGTATCGGTCGATGACTATCAGTCGGCCGAATGGAACACCGCCGCAGTCGGTCCGATGAAACGCGTTCGCGCCGACGATCTCATCCGGCGGCTGCGCACCCGCTTCGCGCCGGGCGGGCTCCTGCACTACGGCCAGGGCAAGTGGTATCCTGGCGAACCGCTGCCGCGCTGGGCCTTTGCGCTCTACTGGCGCCGCGACGGCGTTCCGATCTGGCGCGACGAGAGCCTCATCGCGCGCGAGGCCGCCGACCACAATCCGACGGTCGGCGATTCACAGCGTCTCGCCGAAGGGATTGCCGGGCGCATTGGAATCATGGCGGATTACGTGCAGCCCGCCTATGAGGACCCGACCGACCGGATGCTCAAGCAAGGTTTGATACCGGAGAATGTCGATCCAACCGATCCCAAGATCGACGACCCGCGTGAGCGTGCTCGCATCCTCAGCCTGTTCGACAGCAATCTCAGCCAGCCGGCGGGCTTTGTGCTGCCGCTGTCGCGCGGGCCTGCGCTGACAAAGTCCGGGTGGCTGAGCGAGCGGTGGCGGACGCGGCGCGGCCGGATTTTCCTGGCATCGGGAGATTCGCCGCTCGGCTTCCGGCTGCCGCTGCAATCGCTGCCCGAAATCGATCCCGTCGACTATCCGCATCTGGTAGCAGCGGACCCGTTCGCCGAACGGCAGCCTTTGCCGGATCCGCGCATCACCCACCCGATCAAATCTCGTAGCTCCGGCGTTTTGGCCGGTCAGGAGGCGTCGCCGCCACTCGCGCCCGAGACATTGGTGATGCAGCAAGCGCCCGGCCCGGCCGCGGTTAACGCGGACACCGATATGCCGGTGCGCACGGCGTTGACTGTCGAAGTGCGAGACGGACGCCTTTGCGTCTTCATGCCGCCGGTCGAAACGCTCGCCGACTATCTCGAACTGCTCGCGGTCGTGGAAACGACAGCGGCAGAACTCGGCGTGCCGGTACACGTCGAAGGCTATGAGCCACCGCCCGACCCGCGCCTTGGCGTCATCAAAGTGACGCCGGACCCGGGCGTCATCGAAGTCAACATCCATCCGGCAACGTCGTGGCACGAAGCCGTCGCGATTACCCGCAGTCTTTACGAAGAGGCGCATCTCTCACGGCTCGGCACCGACAAATTCATGATCGACGGCCGGCACAGCGGAACTGGCGGCGGCAACCACGTGGTGCTCGGCGGTCGCAAGGCCGCTGACAGTCCGTTTCTGCGCCGGCCTGATCTCCTCAAAAGCCTGGTGCTCTATTGGCAGCGTCGTCCCTGCCTCTCTTATTTCTTTTCCGGGTTGTTCATAGGGCCGACCAGCCAGGCGCCGCGCATCGATGAAGCGCGCCAGGACATGCTCTATGAGCTCGAAATCGCGCTCCGCAACGTACCGCCGCCCGGCAGCACCACGACCGCGCCGACGCCATGGCTCGTCGACCGCTTGTTCCGCAACATCCTGGTCGACGTGACCGGCAACACTCACCGCACCGAGATCTGTATCGACAAGCTATTTTCGCCGGACGGTCCGACCGGCCGGCTTGGTCTCGTCGAATTCCGCTCGTTCGAAATGCCGCCGGATGCGCGCATGAGCCTTGCACAACAATTGCTGCTGCGCGCGCTCGTCGCCTGGTTCTGGCGCGCGCCGCTCGACGGCAAACCGGTACGCTGGGGTACGGCGCTACACGACCGGTACATGCTCGAACATTTCGTCTGGAGCGATTTCCTCGAAGTTCTGGACGATCTCGCGCGCGCCGGTTACGCCGTCGATCCGGCCTGGTTCGAAGCTCAGCGGCAATTCCGTTTTCCGCTCTGCGGCACGGTAGAGTATGGAGGCGTACAGCTCGAGCTTCGTCAGGCGATCGAGCCTTGGTACGTACTGGGCGAAGAAGGCGTGGCCGGCGCCACCGTACGGCTCGTCGATTCGTCAGTCGAGCGGCTGCAAGTGAAGGTCGACGGCTTGAACGAAACCCGTCACGTTGTCACCTGCAACGGCCGGCGTGTACCGCTGACGTCCACCGGACGCTCCGGTGAGTTCGTGGCCGGGGTACGCTACAAAGCGTGGAGTCTGGCGTCGGGGCTGCAACCGACTGTTGACGTCAACGCGCCGCTGACATTCGACATCGTTGACACCTGGAATCGGCGTTCGCTGGGCGGCTGCGTCTATCACGTCGCCCATCCCGGCGGACGCAACTACGAAACCTTTCCCGTCAACTCCTATGAGGCCGAAGCGCGCCGCCGCGCGCGCTTCCAAAATCACGGCCATACCGGCGGGCTGATCGACGCGCCGCCGCTCGAGATCACCCTCGAGTATCCGACCACGCTCGATCTGCGGCGCTCGAACTAACAACAATCTATCATGCCAGCCCAACGCGACACCGCCGTCGAACAAGAGCGCGCAGCCCTCGATCAATTTGTAGCAGGCTACCGGCCACTCCCCGGCATTTTTGACGAGATGATGGATGGCGACGGCCGCGTGCGCGCGCACTGGCAGCCGTTCCTCGCCATGCTGGCGGGTCTCGGCGACGAAGAGATCAATCGCCGCTTTGCCGCCGCCGACCGTTATCTGCGCGGGTCCGGGGTTTTCTATCGCGTCTACGAAGATGCGACCGGCATCGAGCGACCGTGGCCGCTCAGCCACGTACCACTGATCGTCGAGCTTTCCGAATGGAACCATTTGGAAGCCGGCCTCATCCAGCGCGCCGAATTGCTCGAAGCGGTGCTCACCGATGCCTACGGGCCGTCGTTGTTGAGTCGCGACGGGCGCCTGCCAGCGGCGCTGATCGCGGGCAATCCGGAATTCTTGCGGCCGATGGTCGGGGTTGCGCCGCCCGGCGGCGCGCATCTGCGATTTTACGCGGTCGATGTCGGGCGCGGCGCCGACGGCCGCTGGTGGGTGCTGAGCGACCGGGCGCAAGCGCCTTCGGGCGCCGGCTACGCCATCGAGAACCGGCTCGCACTGTCGCGCGCCATGCCCGACCTCTATCGCACCACGCGCGTCGAGCGCGTTGCGCCCTTCTTCCAGGCCTTTCAGGCAGAGCTCGCAGCGCTAACCCGCCAGGACGACGCCCACATCTGCCTGCTCACGCCAGGACCGCTGAGCGAGACCTACTTCGAACACGCCTATCTCGCACGCTACCTCGGACTTCTCCTGGTCGAAGGCGAGGACTTGAGCGTGCGCGACGATGGCGTTTTCGTCCGCACCGTCTCCGGCTTACAGCGCACCGAGGTGCTGCTGCGCCGGGTCGACGCCGACTTCGCCGACCCGCTCGAACTTAACGCCGCCTCCCGCCTCGGCGCACCGGGTCTGCTGCAGGCCGTGCGCGACGGCAAGGTCGTCATCATCAATTCGCTCGGCGCCGGCCTCGTCGAGGCGCGCGCGATGTTGGCGTTCCTGCCGGCGCTGGCGCCGCACGTGCTCGGCGCGGATCTCGCGGTACAGAACGTCGCGACATGGTGGCTCGGTCGCGCCGATATGCGCGAAGAGATGATCGAAAAGCTTGATGGCATGGTCATCGCGTCGGCTTTCGAGTCACCGGTCGACGGGCGCAGCGCCAGCGAAGTTTTGGGGGCGAAACTCGATGACGCGCAGCGTAAAGCCCTCATCCTGTCGATCCGGGATCGCGGCGTCGACTACGTGGCGCAAGAAGCGGTGACGCTGTCGAGCATGCCGGTCTGGCGCGACGGCCGCTTGCAGCCCCGGCCCTTCACGTTGCGGCTGTTCCTCGCCAAGGTCGGCGAACGATGGCAGGTGATGCCCGGTGGGTTTGTGCGCATCGCCGACAATGCCGACGCGCGCGCCGTGAGTTTGCAGCGCGGGGCCGCGACCGCCGACGCCTGGGTGCTGGCTCGCGGCCCGGTCGGCGAGGCGACGCTTCTTCCGGCGGCTGAGCGGATCGTGGTGCAGCGTGCCATCGGCCTGTTGCCCAGCCGAGCCGCTGACAATCTGTTCTGGGTCGGCCGCTACGTCGAGCGCGCGGAAGCGACGCTGAGACTGGTGCGCGCCATGATCAACCGCGCCGCCGAGGCCGACGAGACGGCAGCGCCCGTCATTACCGGCATCCATTCGTTGCTCGAGGTCTGGGCCGCGGTGCCGGACGAGACCGGCGGCGTGTCGGCCGCATTCACCGCACGCGCGGTTCTTGCTCGCGCCGACCTGCCGGGGTCCCTGCCCTATCTCGCCGGCGCCGCGCGATCGGCGGCTTCGGTCATCCGCGATCGCTTCTCACCGGATGCATGGCGGGCGATCAGCGATCTCGCCACGATGATCGCGATGCCCCTGACAATCGGTCCGGCGGAGAGCGTCATCATCGAGCGCGTCGAAGCGGCGTTGCGGATCATCTCGTCACTCTCGGGTCTGGCGCAGGAAAACATGACGCAGCTTGCGGGCTGGCGCTTCCTCGAACTCGGTCGCCGCATTGAGCGAGCGATCGCGACCGCCCGGCTGGTGCGCTGTTTCGCGACGGCCGGTGCGCCCGACGGCGGCCTCGAATTGCTGCTCGAACTCGCCGACAGCCAGATCACCTATCGGCAGCGCTACGTGATGGTTGCGGCACGCGCGCCGGTGATCGACCTTGTCATGCTTGATCCGAGCAATCCGCGCTCGGTGGCGTTTCAGCTCGACCGCATTGAGACACATCTTTCCGCATTGCCGGGGCGCAACGCTACCGGCCGGCTGTCGCCGGCGCAGCAGATCGCGGTCTCGATCGCGACACAGCTGCGCACCATCGAAGCGGCCGTGATCGACGAGGCGCTCATCATGGACACCGAGCAATCGCTCATGAAGCTCTCTGATGCGATTACTGCGTCCTATCTCACCAACAACGAGCGTTCAGAAACGGTGTGGGAGGCGCTGGCGTGATCTACGACGTCCGCCAGACGACGACCTGCGCCTATGCTTCGCCGGTGGCGCATGCGCGCCACGTGCTGCGGCTGATGCCGATCCATCGCGCCGGCCAGCGTGTTCATGTCGCAGCCTTGCAGATCATGCCCGAGCCGGCGCATCGGCGCGAAGGGCAGGATTTCTTCGGCAACCGCCTGACGTGGATAGAAATCGAAGAACCGCACAGGACGCTGACGGTCAAACTGGCGGCACGCGTGACCGTTGACGCAGCGGTCGAACCTGCCGCACTGACGACGTCCGCCTGGGAAACGGTGCGCGAAGCCGCGTTCGCGACCCGCGATATCGGCCCGCTGTCGCCGGCGCACTTTCTGTTTCCGAGCCGCATGGTCTCCCTCGATCCGGAGATCCGCGACTACGCACGTGGCACCTTTTCCCCCGGCCGGCCGGTGCTCGATGCCGCTATCGAGCTGATGCGTCGCCTCAACGCCGATATCACCTACGAATTCGGAGTCACGACCGTCACCACGACGCCGCCGATGTCGTTTGCGCTGCGCCGCGGCGTCTGCCAGGACTTTGCGCACATCATGATTTCCGGCCTGCGCAGCATCGGACTGTCGGCGGCCTATGTCAGCGGCTATTTGCGCTCCGCACCACGTACCGACGCAACGCGGTTGCAAGGCGCCGACGCCATGCATGCCTGGGTTCTGGTGTGGTGCGGCTCAGACGCAGGCTGGATCGGCCTCGATCCGACGAACGCAATCCTTGCTTCCGACGATCATGTCGTGTTGGCAATTGGACGCGATTATACCGATGTAGCACCGTTGGACGGCGTAATCGTCGGCTCGGGTGGGCAACGGATCGACGTGGCCGTGAGCGTTACGCCGGCGAAATAGGGAAGCGCGATGACCGTTTCGTCAACCTTTACCGCGCCGTCGCTTGGGCCGTAGCGGGTGTTGTCCCCGCCTGACCTATCGCCCGATGCCATAGACGGCTAGAACGGCCGCCAAGGGAACACCGGGAGACACACGGATGCGTGCGTATCAACTTCCCAAGGGCGGTGCCGGTATCGACGCGCTTGCCGTGGTCGATCGGCCAATGCCAAAGCCGCTTTACCGTCAGGTGCTGGTCAAGGTCGCTGCGTGTTCGCTCAATTTCCGCGACCTCGGCGTCGTGCGCGGTACCTACCGCATGCCGGTGGGCGACAACCTCGTGCCACTTTCCGACGGCGCCGGCGAAGTGATTGAGGTTGGCGCCGGCGTCGCGCGCGTCAAGGCCGGCGACAAGGTGGCCGGCTGCTTCTTCCAGCGCTGGCCGGGCGGCGAGATGACCGCTGACGCTGGCGCTTCAGCGCTGGGCGGCGCCATCGACGGCATGCTGGCCGAATATGTCGTGCTGGAGGAGGATGGCGTTGTCAAAATCCCGGAGCACCTGTCACTTGAAGAAGGCGCGACGCTGCCTTGCGCAGGGGTGACGGCGTGGAACGCCATCGCGCAGCACGCCAAACTGATTGCCGGCCAGACCGTGCTGTTGCAGGGCACCGGCGGCGTTTCGATCTTTGGGCTGCAACTGGCGCACGCGTTGGGAGTTACAGCCATCGTCACCTCGTCGAGCGACGAAAAACTCGCGCGCGCCAAGGCGCTTGGAGCGGCCTGCGGGATCAACTACAAAACGACGCCAGAATGGGACAAAGCGGCCGTGGCGTTCAACGGCGGCCGCGGCGTCGATCATGTGATCGAAGTCGGCGGAGCGAACACCCTGACCCGCTCGTTCGGCGCAATCCGCAACGGCGGCAAGGTCAGCATGATCGGCGGCCTGAGCGGTGGCGCGACCGAGCTCAATCCGGGACTGATCTTCTCCAAGCGCGCCAACGTTCAGGGCATTTACGTCGGCTCGACGGAGATGTTCGCAGCGATGAATGCCGCGATCGCGGCGAACAAGATAAAGCCGGCGGTCGATCAGGTCTTTGAGTTCGACGACGTGAAGGCTGCCTACAAGCACATGGCCGCTGGCGCGCATTTCGGTAAAATCGTCATTCGGGTGGCGTGAGGGTAAGGCGGGGCAATACAAAGTCGTTTGGCTGGCGTCGGCTCAGGTCGAGCAGTTGAGCATCCATTGAACACCGAACCGGTCTGTCAACTTTCCGTAGAAGTCGCCCCAGGGTTGGATGCCGAGTTGGGTCGTAACGGTTCCGCCACGCCCCAGGCGCTCGAACAATTGCCGGGTTCGATCGCGGTCGTGCATCATGAGGATATGGGCCGAGCCTCGCATCGGTTCGGCGTCATCATTGTCGGATGCATAAAACAGGACGCCTGGCCCCTCAAACTTGGCGTGCATGATCTTACCGCGCATGGCCTCGTGTTTCACGGGCATGTCGTTCTGGCCGTGGCGCAGCACTTCGACAACACGGCCGAGACCGCACAGCGTGTAGAAGGCGAGGGCCTCCTCACACGTTGTCGTGAAAAACAGATAGTTTGAGAGTTGCACGACCGTTTCTCCTTTGCGCCGACATTCCGCCCGATCCTTGCGCGGCAAGGCAATGTCATGATATAACGACCGTTATAAAATAATAAAATAACGGTCGTTATTGCGTCAAGCCCTACGCCAAGAGAACCTGACATGCGGTACGGACCGGGTCACAAGGAAGATGCGCGAACCAGAATCCTCGCCGCGGTTGGGCGGGGATTTCGCCGCCTTGGCTATGGCGGCATCGGTGTCGATGCCCTTGCCAAGGAGGCCGGCGTAACTTCGGGCGCGTTCTACGGTCATTTTCCTTCGAAAGCCGATGCCTTCACGGCTTCTGCCTTGGCTGGTCTCGTCGAGTTGCGCGAGGGAATTGAACGCTTGCGCGCCAAAGCCGGGGACGCATGGCTGAGATCATTTGCCGACTTCTACATGAGTGCAAAGCGGACTTGTGAACTTGGAGAAAGCTGCGCGCTGCAAAGCCTAACGCCGGACGTGGCGCGGGCCAATGCCGATACGAAAGCCGCTTACGAGGCGGAGTTGTTGAAGGTGGTTGAGGCCGTGGCCGACGGTTTGCAGCACGGAACGCTGCCCGTGCGGCGCAAGACCGCATGGGCCATCCTCTCGATATTGTCGGGCGGTGTCACCCTGGCGCGTTCGGCCAATGATCAAAAAGTCAGTGCGACTATCGCGAGCACGATCAAAGGCGCCGCGCTCGCCTTGGCCGGTGAGTGAGCGCCGGTTTGCAAGGAACCAAGCGTCGGATTTTATCTACTAGCGCGCGACGACGCGGGTCGGCGGAAATGCGACCTCGATCAGCGTGCCAGCATTCGGTGCGCTTTTGATGCTGAAATGCGCGCGATTGGCTTCCGCCAGGGCTTTGGTCAGCGGCAACCCGAGGCCAGTCCCGCCCGAGCCCCAACTTCCGGACGTGGCCGTCTGACGGAAAGGCTCGAGCGCTGCCTCGACGTCTTTCTCGCTCATGCCGACGCCGGTGTCGCGCACGCGCAGCACCGCCTCGCCACTGTCGGCGAATGCGGTCGATATGATAACCTGGCCGCCCGGGCCGGTGAACTTGATCGAGTTCGAAATCAAATTGAGCACGATCTGGCGCAACGAACGTTCGTCTGCGACCACCTGCGGCAATCCGGGCGTCAATGACGTGCGGATGATGATACGCGCATGGCTTGCCTGCGGCTGCATGATGCCGACGCATTGCTGCGTGAGGTCGTTGAGACTGACGTTGGCGAAGGAAAGATCGAGCTGGCCGGTCTCGATCTTGGAAAGATCAAGCATGTCGTTCAAGAGCGAAACGAGGTGCAACCCGGCAGCGTGAATGTCCTTCAGATAATCGCGGTAGCGCTCGTTGCCGATCGGGCCAAACCGCTCGGCGATGATCACCTCGGCGAACCCGGTGATGGCGTTGAGCGGCGTGCGAATCTCGTGGCTCACTTTGCTGACGAAGTCCGCTTTCGCAGCCGCCGCTTTATGCGCGTCGCGCACGGCGGCCCGCATTTCGGCTTCGGTTTTTTTGAAGGATTCGACGTGCGTCTTGAGTTCGCGGATTTCGTTCTGGGCGGTCGTGAGCGAAAGTGCCCCCGATCGCCGCTGTTCCTCGGCTTCGCCGTCGGTCAGGATTAGCGCCAGCGCAGAAGCTCCGCCCCAGGGGATCGTGAACAGGCGAGCCTCGACCGGGCGGCGGACGTTGTCGCTGGTCATAACCGAGAGCGATTGCGCGCCGCCGCTTTGGGCCAGTGTGCCGGCGCCGGGTTCGGCGAAGAGCTTATCCAGGCCGCCTGCCGCCGCAAGCAGGTCGAGGCTCGCATAACCGCTGAGTTCGTGGAAATGGCGATTGGCGTAGAGGAGCGCGTCCTGTTGCAAGTCGTGCCGGTAGATCAGCACGCCGAGCGGAAGGCGGTCGAGCAGCGCCGGCTCGAACGCAGGCACGGCTTGCGGTTGCGCGGTGTCGGCCTTGTCGCGCCAGCCCACTGCCGGCGCCGTCTCGGGCGTGGCATCCGCAGCCTCGGCGAGGTCAGGGCCATCCGGTTGGTCGTCAGCCGGCAAGGCGCCGGAGCCACTTTCGGCGGCGGGAGCCTCATTCGCTCCCCGCAATCGTGCCGTCAGTTCTTGGGCCAGTTCGCGGAACGCCTTGCGTTCTACCGGACTGAGGCTCGGGGTCCGCGGCTCGGGCGGCGTTCCCTGGCGAAACGGCACAACGTTGGCGGCCGCAGGCGCGACGCTCGGTGCGGGGCGCCCGGCGCGAGATTCGAACTCGATCGTGGCCGGCGCGTCCGCCGGCGAAGCGGCCGCGGTTTCCGCGGCGGCAAAAGCTCCGTCTCTCTCTGCAGGCGCCGCGTCTTGCGGCTTTGGCGAGGACGCATCATCACCGTGACGCTCCGGAGACATCTCGGGCTGAGCCATGAACCCGATCGGGCGTTCGCGGCGGGCGCGCGCCAGATGGTCGATGCGGCTGAGGTCGCGACAGACGCCAAACCCGCGATAGCCGCGAAAATCGCGATCGCGATCGAACACCGGAAGCCCCGACAGTTCGACCGGCAATCGTTCGCCGCCGTCGTCCACCGGCCAGGAGATGGTGATGCCGCTCCAGGTTTCGCGCGTGGCGACCGCGCGCCCGACCTGATTGTCCCGATCGAGCTTCAGCTCGGCAGCGACCTCACTCCACAATCGGCCGAATGAAGCCGTGGTGCGCGGTCCCATGAGCTCGATGAATTCGTCCGAGCCGACGACGAAGCGGCCGTCGGCGTCCATCTGCCAGACGAAACGCAGCGGGTGACGCCGTTCCGCAGCCGGCTCGTCCTGCGCGCGGCTCGATGTGGGTTGCAAGGTTGTTGGCGCGGCAGCCGCGACGGGCTCGGCAGGCGGGGAAAGCATAGGTGTTTCAGGGCCGGTCTGCGGTCTCGGCGTCGCAAGAACCGGCTCGGGCTCGCCCGTTGCGGCAACGCGCTCGGCGGCATGAATGCCCTCCGGTTGCGTGCCAAACGTGGCAAGGAGCACGACTGACACATCCTTGCCGAAACGATCGACCGTGACCGGGCCGTGGCTCGTCGTTTCGCTGGCGTTGCCCGCCGTCAACGCTTGAGACGCGATATCGGCGATGCCGGCCGCGGACAGCGTCTGCGCGCCGGCAAGCAGCGTCCGGGCCGCCTCGGTGGCGTAGAGGAGCGTGCCGTCAACCGTGAACGCGGCAAGCGTTTGTTGGTGGCCGGCAAAAAGGCGGCTGACCCTCTCGCGAAGCCGCAGCGGCGGACCGGCCGGCTCGGTCGCCACAATGAGCACCGCCGTCGCGCCGTCCGCCAGAGGAAACCGCGAGCAGAGGCAAGTCAGCGCACGTCCGAAACTCGCCCCAAAGCCGCGCAGGCGTTCAAGCCGCGCCTGCCCCGTTGGCGGTAGCGTCGCCGCGAGACGGGCAATTTCGCTGGTGGCGGATTGCCTTGAATCGAAGCGGCGCGCCGCACACTCAGCCGTATTCGTCGCGCCGAAGATCGCGGCGCCCACGGCATTCGCCCACAGGATCCGCGAACCATCTGTGCTCCACAACCAGGCAGGCGCGGCGCTGGTCGCGTGGTCGGCGAGCTGGGCCGCCAGTCGCGGATCGCGCGGCGGGGCGGCGAACTCTGACTCCACGATCGGCATGCGATGGAACTCATTTCCTAAGGGATTCTTAATAGAGCGGGCAGCCGGTGCCGTCCATGCCGGGTCCTCGCCTCCGGGCTGACAAGGCGAGATAACCTTAATCGCGGCATGGCCTTGACCCGCGAAGATCGGGCTGCACGCGCACGGTGAATTGGCCTAGGATGACCACCGTCGGGGGCGAGGAGTGGACGATGGCGAAGGAACCGTTCGAGCAATTTGCGATGCCCAATGAGGTCCGCGCTTTCGTCGAGCAAAGCGTGGCGCATGCAAGGACCGCGTTCGACGGTATCGCCCAGGCGGCGAACCAGGCGGTATCGCAATGGCACGGACAGGCCCAGGCGGCGCGCGCCGGCGCCAGCGAAATAGCGCACAAGTCGATGGCTTACGCCGAACAGAACATGGAGGCGACTTTCGACTTCGCGCAGAAGCTTATGCAGGCCAGGGATCCCGCCGAGGTCATGCGGCTACAGTCCGAGTATCTCAATCACCAGATGAAAATGCTTTCGACGCAGGCGCAGGGGCTTGGACAAAGTGCTGCCAAAATAGTCATGGATGCTGCCAAACCGAAAAAGTGATGCGGCCGCGCAGTCGCTGCAGCGCCTAAAATACGCGGATAATCAAGTCATTAAGTGAAATTGTGCATTGCAATATTGTCTATTGCAATGCATCAAAATTCTTGCTATGCAATTCTACAGACAACCCGGGCTTGTTGAGTGTGCTGCGTCGGCTACGGGTCAATGAAATGTGATGGCTCGCGCGACGGGCGGCGAGGTGCATCAGATTCGAAGGTGAAACAGCCCAAGAGCACCATAGAACAAGGACGAGTGTCATGGCGGAAGCCACCATTGCTGCCCCGAAACTGAAGCCGACCAAGCCGGCGACAGGCGCGTTCGAAATGCCGAAATTCGAAATGCCCAAATTCGATATGCCGAAAGTTGAGATGCCGGCGGCCTTCCGCGAATTCGCAGAGCGCGGCGTCGCTCAGGCAAAAGACACCTACGAGAAGATGAAGGCTGCCGCGGAAGAAGCGACGGACGTTCTTGAGACCACCTACTCGACCGCCACCAAAGGCGCCTCAGATTACGGTCTCAAGGTGATCGAGCTGGCGCGCACCAACACCAATTCCGCGTTCGATTTTGCCGGTCAGGTTATGGCGGCCAAGACGCTGTCGGAAGTCGTCGAGCTCACCAGCGCCCATGCGCGCAAGCAGTTCGAGACCCTGTCCGAGCAGAGCAAAGAGCTCGGCTCCCTCGCGCAGAAGGTCGCGACCGAGACGGCCGAGCCGATGAAGAGCGGCATGAACAAGGCGTTCACCAAGATTGCCTGATCGACGCCTTTCGTATCGCAATCCCACCCCCATCGCGTGATGGGACGAAGCCCGGGTTTTTGGCCCGGGCTTTTGCTTGTCGCCCTTGCCCGTTTGCCCGGATCGTGCCGCTGGCCTTGCCAAACCAATGCGTTCCACCTAGCTTTCGCGCGCTTGCCGACCGCGAGCGCGTGCAGCTGTAGCTCAGTTGGTTAGAGCGCCTGACTGTGGATCAGGAGGTCGGTGGTTCGAGTCCACCCAGCTGTACCAGATCGTCAGCCGCGAGCGGCCGACCCAATCGCGCTCCGGTGGAGCAATCCTGCGGCACGGCCTTGGGTCCCCTCAGCGCCCCACCGCGATTCATGCCGGCTTTACCTTAACGCGATAGCGCCACGGGATAGCGAGGCAACCTTAGCTATTGTCGACTATCACCCACAGAAGCCGCTCCATCCATTTCAGTAGATGCTGTGACACGCGCCACCACATTGACGGCGTTTCGGAACGAAGCTTCGCCGGTCGACGTCCGCCCGACGGCGGCGCCGCGCATGGGGGAGCGCCTTCGCAAGATTCCGCCGAACCTGAACCTCCGCATTTATAGCGACCTGGCCGTCATCGAAGCCGAATGGCGTCTGTTCGAAAGCGATGCCGATTGTACGGCGTTTCAGACTTTCGATTGGCTCGCGACCTGGCACCGGCATGTCGGGGAGCGTGCGGGCGTCCGTCCTGTCATCGCCGTCGGGCGCTTCGGCGGTGGCGAAATCGCCTTCATCATGCCGCTCTGCGTCGTGCCGGAACGCTCGGCAAGGCGGCTGTGCTGGCTCGGCCAGGATCTGTGCGACTACAACGCACCACTGCTCGCGCGCGATTTCTCGCAACGCGTCGCGCCCAGCCGTTTCCTCGCGGCCTGGCATGAGCTGCTTGCACAAATGCAATGCGAGCCGCTACTGCGCTACGATTGGATCGAATTCGAGAAGATGCCGCAAAAGGTCGGGGCGCAGATCAATCCGTTCACCTATCTCGGAGTCACATCCAATGCCAGCGGCGCTCATCTAACCCGGTTGGGCGATGACTGGGAGAAATTCTATCTCGCCAAGCGCTCGTCGGCGACGCGCCGCCGCGATCGTGCCAAGCGCAGACATATGTCGCAATACGGCGAGGTTCGCTACGTCAACGCGACAGACACGGATGACGCCACGCGAACGCTCGAAACGCTGATGGAGCAAAAAAGCCGGTCGCTGGCGCGCAAGGGAATTGCCGACATCTTTGCGCCGCCGGGCCACCGGGAATTTTATCTCGACCTCGCATCGAATCCAAAAACGCGGCATCTGGTCCACATCAGCCGGGTGGAGATCGGTCCAGCCTGCGCGGCCGCGAATCTCGGCATCGTCTTCGGCGATTGTTATTACCACGTGCTCGCGAGCTTTGTGGACACGGAAGTGGCCCACTACGGACCGGGCGCGCTTCACCTGCGCGAACTCATGGCGCATGCGATCAAGTTGGGCCTGAAGCGCTTCGATTTCACTATCGGCGACGAGCCTTACAAGCTCGAATGGTCCGATATCGATCTGAAGCTGTACGATTATACGGCGACCGCCACCTGGCGCGGCTTGCCGGCCCGTTGGTCTTCGAGCGTGCAGCGGCGGCTCAAACGTGCAATCAAACAGACGCCGCTGTTGTGGAGGCTGGCTTCGCAGGCCCGCTCCGCGCTCGGCGCCTTCTCACGTCCGCGTCCGATTCAATCACCGCAAGGCGCGCGGCATGCGTCGGCCGCGTCTGCGGCGCCCACTGCCGTCGCCTGCGTCATGGGCGACATGGACCTGTTGCGGCCGCTGGCGCTGGCCGGTATTCCCTGCGCGGTTGTCAGCCGGCCGGGCGTTCCTTCGCTCTATTCGCGCTACGCGCAATCTCGGCTGGCCTGGGACGATTACGCGGAAAACGTCGATGGCCTGCTCGACGCCCTCGTCGGCTACGGCAAGGCCCAGTCCGAACCTCCCGTGCTGTTTTATGAAGAGGACGGGCAGATCCTGCTGATCTCACGGTTCCGCGAGCGGTTGGCGCAGGCGTTCCGTTTTGTGGTCGCAGATGCGACGCTGGTCGAGGATCTACTCGACAAAGCGCGCTTCCAAGTCTTGGCCGAACGCCACGGTCTGCCGGTACCGGCGGCCCGCCGCTTCGATCCAGCCACCCTTGAAGCGGCCGATCTCGGCCTTCGCTTTCCGGTCATCATCAAGCCGCTGACCCGGCTCGACGGCTGGAATGACAGCTTCGGACTAAGCAAGGCGCTTTGTGCGGAAAACGCCGAAGCCCTGCGGAATCTTTGGCCGCGATTGCGCGCCGCTGGGCTTCCGCTTCTGGCGCAGGAATGCATCCCCGGCGCCGAATCCAAGATCGAGAGCTACCATTGCTACATCGACCGGCACGGCGGCGTTGCCGGCGAATTCACCGGCCGGAAGATCCGCACCTATCCGTTGTGCTACGGCCACACCACCGCGCTCGAAATAACCGAAGTCGATGACGTGCGGCGCCAAGGGCGCGCCATCGTGGAAACGCTGGCGCTAACGGGTGTCGCCAAGCTCGACTTCAAGCGCGATCCGCAAGGCAACCTTCGGCTCCTGGAGATCAATCCTCGCTTCAACCTTTGGCACCACGCCGGCGCCGTTGCGGGCGTCAACATTCCGGCGTTGGTCTATGCCGATCTCGCGGGGCTGCCGCGGCCGCCGGCGACGCGCGTGAAGGCCGGTGTCCGCTGGTGCCGCGTCTGGAAGGATTTTCCCGCCGCCCGCGCGGACGGCGTACCGCTGACGACATGGGCATCCTTGGCGCTGGGCTGCGAGGCAAAATCGACGTTATCGTGGGACGACCCCTTGCCGTTCGTACGCTCGACGCTCCATCGGCTCGCCGGCAAGCATCTCAAACAAGAGCAGACCGGCGCCTGGCGAGGTCGCCATCGGGGCGCCTCATGAAACTCGCGCTGATTTCGGAAATCCACGCCAATCTCGAGGCATTGCAGGCAACGCTCGACGACATCGCCCCGCACGCGGTCGATCGCATCGTCTGTCTCGGCGACATCGTCGGCTACAACACGAAACCACGAGAATACATCGCACTGCTTCGCGAAGTTCAGGCGGGTTCCGTCGCCGGCAACCACGACCACGCCGTTCGCGGTCCGGCTCGGTCATACGGTTCACGGCTGAATCGAAGAAGACCGACATGAGCGTGAATTCGCTTTCGCCGGGCCCTTCGCCGAGCCTTTGGCCGGACCTGCCGCTGTCCGCGTGGAACGACACCTGCGAGACGCTACACCGCTGGACGCAGATCGTCGGCAAGGTGCGGCTCGTGTCGACACCGCTCGTCAATCACTGGTGGAACGTCACGTTGCACATGAATTCGCGCGGCCTTGTGGCGCCGGCGAACGTTCATGCCGGGCGCACCTTCGATATCGTCTTCGATCTCGTCGAACATCGGCTTCGCATTGCGACGAGTGACGGACGCTCGGAGGGCCTGGCGCTGCGTCCCATGTCGGTCGCGGATTTTTACGCCGAGTTCATGGACCTTCTGCGCCGCCTCGGAATCGCGGTGCATATCTGGACGATGCCGAGCGAAATTGAGAACGCCGTGCCGTTCGATCAGGATCGTACGCATGCGCAGTACGATCCCGAATACGCTGCGCGCTTTCAACAGGCGCTTGTGCAGGCCACGCGGGTGATGAATGAGTTTCGCGCCCGCTTCATCGGCAAGGTAAGCCCGGTGCATTTCTTCTGGGGCAGCTTCGATCTGGCAGTGACGCGATTCTCCGGCCGCACCGCGCAGCCGCCCAAGAGCGTTACGCCCAACGTCGCCGCGTGGGTCATGGCGGAGGCTTATTCGCACGAGGTCTCGAGTTGCGGCTTCTGGCCTGGTAATGGCGGCTACGGCCGCGCCGCGTTTTATGTGTATGCCTATCCGGAGCCGGCCGGTTACGGCGACACGCGCCTGCGCGCGGCCGAAGCCTTCTACGACAAGACCGTCGGACAGTTCATCTTGCCGTATGACACAGTCCGGATGGCGCGCGATCCCGACGCGTTACTGCTGGGATTCCTGCAAGAGACGTATGAGGCCGCGGCCAACCTCGCAAATTGGGATCGCAACGCGCTCGAGCGCGGCTACGCGGGCGCATGAGACTTCGGCTTCAGTCCGGCGTCACAACGATGGCGATGCTCTGTACCGTCGTACCGCTGATTTCGATGATGAATGGCGTGGCGGCAAGGTCGAATTTCACGCTTTTGCGAACGCCTTCGCACCCCGTGGCTCCGCTGAACGCGCCGGATTTCACCACATTGCCGTCTTGAACGACATCGATCCAAGCCCCCTCGGACAGGGTGATCCGGTATGTGGCAGGTTTCGGCAAAGCGGGAACACGTACGAACCCTGCATAAGAGTCGTGGGATTTCGGAGCGCGCGACGGTGCCGCGGGTAAGTGCGCGTCGGCGAACGGTGCGAGCTTCACCATGACTGCCGCCGCGAGCGGCTTCTCCATATCGCCGCCCGACGCCGTTTGCGACGGGCTCGCGAGTAACGCGCGCTCATGATCGAGCGGCCATTTGAACTTGTCGCAGCCGACCGGTTCCTGCGCGAACGCAGACGAACCGACCAGTAGCGCAATCAAAACGAGAGAACTCCGGCCCATGACGCGCCCCTACGCAACGGCGATGATGACATCGGATGCCTTGACGACGACGATTGCCGCGCCGCCGGCTTTCAAGCCAAGTTCGTCAACAGCTTCGTTTGTAATCGACGATGTTATGATCTGGCCCGGCGCAATCTCGACCCGGACATGCGCCGTCGTCGCACCTTTCTTCACGTCAAGAATTTTGCCCTTGATCTGATTGCGTGCGCTGAGTTTCATGGTGGTCTCCCTTCAGGGATGGCGAATGATTGCGCACGAATGACTGCGCATCGGCCCCCTTCTACCGGAAATATACGTATGAATATAACGGAATCGAACGCCGGAAAAGAGCCGACGAGCGGGCGCATCCGCGGCCCTCCAGCCTCCCTTGCAAAGAGGGGCAGGTGACCGGAGCTACTTCGCCTTCGCGTAGGGATAGATCAGATCGCCGGTTTTCTGATCGTCCGGCGTCAGCACGGTCTGATAGCTCATGCCGCGCCAGGTTTCCAAATTCGCGGCATCGGTGATGCCGTGATACTGCACCTGCAGCGATGCCTGTTTGGTCCATTCTCCGTAGGGACCGAACTTGACGTCGCCCATGATGGTCTTGAACTCGTGGCTGTGCATGTAGTCGGCGAGCATCTCATCGTTGATGGACTTGGCGCCTTCGACCGCTTCACCGAGCAACTGGAAATAGGCGTAGCCCCAGCCGCCGAGATAGTAGCCGAGCGGGTCGATCCCCGCGGCCTTGGCGCGCTCTTGATAGATCTTGAAAAAATCCGAAGCCGCCGCCAGCAATTTCGGCGACGGCACCCAGGTTTCGTAATTCACGACGCCATTGAGCTTCGACTTCAGCTTGTCTTTGAACACTGTCGATTGAAGTCCAACCATCGCGCCGCCCAGCATCTTCGGCGTGAAGTTCAATTCATTGGCGGCCAGCAGAATACCGACCGAGCTGAGCGGATACGAACAGATCACCACGAGATCGGCATTGGCGGCCTGCAACGCGCGGATGATCGGTGAGAAGTCGGCGGTGCCGGGCGGGAAGGTCTTGTCGTAGGTGATGTTGAAGCCGTAGGTCTTGGCGTTCTCACGGGCGCCCTCACAGGCGTTGCGAGAAAACTCGGCGTCCTCGGCCGCCAGCGCAACAGTTTCCGGCTTCGGCTTCTGCAGTGCCGCGACCTGAAAATAGCCCTCGGTAAACGCCTGGCTCGGTTTCGGGCCGGCGGAAATCATCGAAAAGTACTTCGTGTAGTGGAATTCCTTGTTCGCATCGAGCCCGAACAGGCCGACCAAAATCTTGTTCTTTTGCATGACGACGGGCAGCGCCGGCGCGATGAGATTGGTGCCATACGGCCCGTTGACGAGATCGACTTTGTCGACATCGAGCAGCTTCGTATAGATGCCCGGTATGTTCGCCGGATTGGACTGGTCGTCGTAGTTCACCAGCTCGACCCTGCGGCCGAGCAGTCCGCCCTTGGCGTTGATTTGCTCTTCCCAGATCTTGGCGCCGAGCAGCGCTTGCTTGCCGTTAGGCGCGAGCGGACCGGTCAGCGCCAGACTAAAGCCTATCCTGATCGGTTGATCGCTCTGCGCTGAAGCAGGCGCGGGCGCCGCTGCGAGTGCGGCGACAAAAAACGCGGCGCCGATTCCACGCGTTATCACGTGCTGACTCATCGCTTCCTCCCAGGAAGGCTGTTCAACAAGACGGTTTTGATCCGCCCCCAGGCTAACAATGCACCGCTTCGATGGCTATGGAAAGAGCGCCTCGCTCTCGCCGCTTCAGCGGCGAGAGCGCAAAGCGTATCGACTTGGACGACCCGTTTGCCGCCGTGTCTTACAACGTAGAGACCTCGGCCCGCGTTTTTCGGATGCCTACTTCGCCTTCTCGTAGGGATAAATAAGGGCGCCCGTCTTCTGGTCGTCAGGAGTGACCACGGTCTGGTAGCCCATGCCGCGCCAGGTATCGAGGTTCGCGGCATCGGTGACGCCGTGATACTGCACCTGCAGCATCCCGGACTTCGTCCATTCGCCGTTCTTGCCGAATTTCACGTCGCCCATGATCGTCTTAAACTCATGGGTGCGCAGGTAATCGGCAAGCTTGTCGTCATCGGTGGTCTTGGCACCCTCGATCGCTTCGCCGACCAGCTGGAAATAGGCATAACCCCAACCGCCGAGGTAATAGCCGAGCGGATCGACACCCGCAGCCTTGGCGCGGTCCTGATAGGTTTTGAAGAAATCCGCCGCGGGGGCCATCAATTTCGGCGACGGCACCCACGTCTCGTAGTTCACGATGCCGTTGAGCTTGGACTTAAGTCTATCCTTGAACACGGTCGCCTGCAGTCCGACCATCGCGCCACCGAACATCTTCGGGTTGAGGCCCAACTCGCTGGCGGATTGCACGAGCCCAACCGAGCTCAGCGGATAGGAGCACGCTACCACGAGGTCCGCATTGGCCGATTGCAGCGCGCGGACGATCGGAGAGAAGTCCGTCGTGCCCGGCGGAAAAGTCTTGTCGTAGATGACTTTGATCCCATAGGTCTTCGCGTTTTCGCGCGCGCCGTCGCACGCGTTGCGCGCGAACTCGGCGTCCTCGGATGTCAGCGCAACGGTTTGCGGCTTTGGATTCTGCGCCGCCGCCGCCTGGAAGAAGCCCTCGGTAAAGGCCTCCCTCGGTTTCGGCCCGGTCGGCAGCATCGAGAAGTATTTCGGGTAGTGGAATTCGGCGTTTATATCCAGCGCAAAGAAGCCAACGAAGGTCTTGCCCTTCTGCATAATGACGGGTAGCGCCGGCGCATTCAGATTGGTCCCGTACGGCCCGACAACGACGTCGACTTTGTCGACTTCGAGAAGCTTGGTGTAAATGCCTGGTATGTTCGCCGGATTGGACTGGTCGTCGTAATTCACCAGTTCGACCTTGCGGCCAAGGAGGCCGCCCTTGGCGTTGATTTCCTCTTCCCAGATCTTGGCGCCCAGCAGCGCCTGCTTGCCGTTGGGCGCGAGCGGACCGGTAAGCGCCAGGCTAAAACCGATCTTGATTGGCTCTCCGCTCTGCGCTGAAGCGGGCAGGGGCGCCGCGGCAAGGCCAGCGGCAAGAACAAGGGCGCCGAGCCCCCCGATAACACCGCGTGGCGTCGCGCGATCAATAACCATGGCTTTTCTCCCAAAGTGATTTTTTCTATTCATGAACCGTAGCGGATCGCCCGGCATAGCCCGACGCGACGGAGTGGTCGCACATTGCCCGGCTTCGATCTTCATGAAAAGGGAGCGAATAGCCAGCGTGGCAATCTGCCCCGGCAGGGGCTTCGGCCCACAAGGGCGAAAACGAGGCGATACCCCCTTGTCGCGGGGGTTGCATCCATCTACTCTTACCTGTTTCCGGGGCAGCGCCTGCTCAAACTGGAGCGCACCTGGCAATCGAGAGGACACGACCATGGCTTGGACAACCCCGACCCTCGTCGAAATCTGCATCGGCCTCGAGATCAACGGCTACCTGCCGGCCGAGTTCTGATCCGCAACTTTTGTCGTTCGCGATCCCCGTGAATGGGGCGCCTGACCGCCATCGTCCTCGGTGCTGCGGCAGGTGGCGGTTATCCACAATGGAATTGCCGGTGCTCCGTGTGTCGGCTGGCTTGGACAGGCGTCGCGCGGGCAAAGCCGCGGACGCAGGCAAGCCTCGCCATTTCGGCTGACGGCGAGCATTGGGTTCTACTCAACGCCAGTCCTGACCTGCGCACCCAGCTTCTGGCCACCACGGCCCTTCAGCCACGCACCGGCCCGCGCGACAGCCCGATTGCCGCCGTCGTTCTCACCGGCGCCGAGGTCGACCAGATCGCCGGGTTGCTGACGCTGCGTGAACGCCAGGGCTTTACCGTTTTTGCCACCGCCGAGACGACTGCGGCGCTGAATGCCAATCCGATTTTCGGCGTGCTGGCCTCAGGCGTGGTGACCCGCAAGGTCGTCGTGCGCAATGAGCCCTTTTCGTTGCCGGGCAACCTCGATGCGGAACTGTTCGCGGTTCCCGGCAAGGTTGCGCTCTATCTCGAAGGCGAAGATCCCGCGCTCGCGGCCGAAACCGGCGCCAATGTCGGCGTGGAGATCGTTTGCGGCAACCGGCGGCTCGTCTACGTGCCGGGCGCTGCCGGCCTGACGGCAGCGCTACGCG
>Ga0302325_10002969_pt1 | contig 40539 bp, 43 predicted proteins | sample Palsa_T0_2_FD_201948 | JGI IMG/M metagenome (GOLD analysis project Ga0302325, IMG submission 201948) | Peat permafrost microbial communities from Stordalen Mire near Abisko, Sweden - Palsa_T0_2 | ecosystem: Environmental > Terrestrial > Soil > Palsa > Peat permafrost | place: Sweden: Abisko...
CCGATGATCTATCAAGGCGTCGTGGTCGTGCCGGTCCGGGTGATCTCGGAAAGCATGGGCGCCTACGTGCAGTGGGTTCCGGACAAGCATCTGGTCGTCGTCCGGTACATTCCGGCGACGCCGCCGCCGAGCCCGGCTCCGCCGCCCCCGCCCCCGCCGCCGCCCCCGCCGTCACCACCGCCGCCGACGCCGAAGCCCGCGCTGGGCGAAGCGTTCGTGGCCGGCGATTACATCTTCTCGCCGAAGGTCTACAACGAGTTTAGCCCCGGGAACAGCGGAAGCAACTCCTACGCCATCCGCGGCGGCGGCGAGTTCGGCATCGGCAGCATCCCCTTCATGGTCGAGGGCTCGTTCGAGCGCTGGCAGTACCCTCACAACTGCACGACCTCGTCGTCGTCCACCGGCGTGACCTCGTACTCGCCCAACTGCTATGTCACGATCATCGGCGGCGGGGGAAGTTCGCCGGTCTCCACCACGACCAATCTCTACGATCAAGATGTGGACGGGCGGCTCGCAGTCCGCGTTCTCAATCCGCGCGTCTACGTCGGCATCGGCTACCTCTGGGTAGCGAATAACTACGGCTACCCGAATCTCAACGGATTCGGGTTCGGGGGCGAGAAGCTCCCCGATCTCAACCATACGTTCTCGTTCTTCGGAAGCGTCTGGTACTATCCGAGCGTCAATGGGACGGCGGCGTACAGTATCGAGAACCCGTACCCGAGCGCCGGCTTTACGAGTCACTCGTCGGCCTTGCAGTACGACATCCTCAAGTACCAGGCCGGCGTAACCATCGGCATCGGAAACACCCCGATCTTCATCGAGGGGGGCTGGATGGGCGACAGCTGGAGCAATAAGGAAAACGCCCCGATCAATCGCAGTTACAATGGGCCGTTCGCAGGCCTCGGATTCCGCTTCCTGTATCCGTAGCGGCGTCTCAACTCAAGCGAGCAAGGGCCCGGCATCTGCCGGGCCCTTGCGTTCGTCCCGCTCCTCCAGGTAAGATAACTCCTTGGGCCTTGTCGGGCCCGGCGTTTCCATCAGTTTCACTCGAATCAGCCAGAAGCGGAGAGAATTTGGCGGCCAAAAAGCAGACCAAGTCGCGGCGCAAACGCGAGGTCAAAAACGTCCAGTCCGGCGTCGCGCACGTGCACGCGTCGTTCAACAACACGATTGTGACGATCAGCGATCCTCACGGCGGCGTGATCTCATGGGCATCCGCGGGCAACTTGGGATTCAAAGGCTCGAAAAAATCGACTCCGTTTGCCGCGCAGATGGCCGCCGAGGCGGCGGCACGCAAAGCGATGGAGCACGGCATGAAGTCGACCGAGGTACTCGTGAAAGGTCCGGGTGCCGGACGCGAGGCAGCGATTCGCTCGCTGCAGGCCGCCGGTCTCGAAATCACGATGATCAAAGACGTGACGCCGATCCCGCACAACGGCTGCCGCCCGCCGAAGCGGCGACGGGTTTAGGGTTCGGGATGTCGCGTTACACCGGTCCCGTCTGTCGCCTGTGCCGTCGCGAAACCGCGGCGAGCAAAACCGGCGAAAAAATCAAACTCTTTCTCAAAGGCGATCGCTGCCTCTCCCGCAACTGTGCTGTCGAGCGGCGCGGCACGGCACCGGGCCAGAAGACGACCGGCAAATCGCGCACCAAGGTTTCGGAGTACGGGCGGCAACTGCGCGAGAAGCAGAAGATGCGCCGCTATTACGGCGTGCACGAGACGCAGTTCGAGAACTACTTCCGGGAGGCCGCGCGCGTCCCGGGACAGACCGGGCGTACGTTCCTGCAGCTGCTGGAGCGCCGTCTCGATAACGTCGTCTACCGGTTGAATCTGGCGACGAGCCGCGCGCAGGCGCGCCAACTCGTCACGCACCGGCATTTCCGCGTCAACGGCCGCCTCGTCAATATTCCGTCGTACGTCGTACGGCCGGGCGACGCGATCTCGATCGCGCCGGGGAGCTTGAAGTCGCCTATTTTTGAGTCGAACCTCGAGGTCGCACAGAGCCGGCGTCCGCCCGAATGGCTGGAATGGAATGACGAGCAGAAAATCGGCAAAGTGCTGCAGGCGCCGCCGCGCGAGCAGATCGACACGCCGGTCGACGAACAGCTGATCGTCGAGTACTACTCACGATAAAGGAATAACTTTGCCCGATCGGCGGGAACGTTCCGCCGCCGGGCGTTGCGATTTTCTCGAAAATTGCATCGAACACGCGAGGACAGGAAGTCCGAGCACGGTGTCCCGGAAGCGGAACGTTCCCGCCGGCCGGGCAAGAGCACAACACTGCCGCTAGGCGTACGATCGTCGGTCATTCGATGACGGGCGGATAACGTAAGCGGAAACGAAGGACACAACGAACGAATGACCACGATGCTGGAAGCGCCCGTCGGCGCGACCATCGAAGTACGCGAGCGCCGCGAAAACTATGCGAAGTTCGTGATCGAGCCGCTCGAACGCGGCTTTGGAATCACGCTCGGCAACGCGCTGCGACGCGTGCTCTTGAGCTCGATTCCGGGCGCAGCCATCACGTACATGAAGATCGATGGCGTGCTCCACGAGTTCTCGACGATTCCGGGGATGGCAGAAGACACCATCGCGCTGATGCTCAACCTGAAGGGCCTTCCGGTTAAGCTCAATAGCGAGGAACCGAAGGTATTGACGCTCTCGGTGAGCGGCGCACGCGACGTTACCGCGGCCGACATCGTACCCGACGCCGACGTCGAAATTCTCGACCCCGGCTATCGCCTCTGCACGCTCTCGTCAAAGGATGCGAAGCTGACGATGGAGATCGGTGTAGAGCGCGGCCGCGGCTACGTGATGGCCGATCGCCAGCGCAACGTCGAGCACATGATCGGCCTGATTCCGCTCGACTCGATGTTTTCGCCGATTCGCAAGGTGAACTTTACCGTCGACGACACGCGCGTCGGTCAGAGCGTCGACTACGACCGCCTGACCGTCGAGCTCGAAACCAACGGCGCGATCACGCCCGACGAGGCGCTCTCGACGGCCGCCTCGATCATGCAGGACGAGCTCAACCTGTTCGTCTCGTTTACGAATCGGGCCGAGCCGCTGCCGGAGACACCGCCGAACGAATGGGACATCCCCGTCGAAACGCTCAACCTTTCCGTGCGCTCGTTCAACTGTCTCAAGCGCGCGGGCATCTCGAAAGTCTCCGAACTGCTCGATCTGACCGAGGACGAGATCATGAAGATGCGCAACTTCGGGAAGAAGTCGCTCGACGAAATCAAACAAGTGCTTGCAGAGAGGGGGCTGTCGCTGCGCCAAGCGTAGCGCGAAAACGCCATGCCGCATTCGATCGCCTATAAGAGGCTTTCCAGGACCGACGGTCATCGCAAGGCGCTCTTGCGAAACCTCGCGACGTCGCTCTTCAAGCACGAGAAGATCGAAACCACGTCGACGAAGGCCAAGGAGATCAGCCGCGTCGCCGAACGGCTCATCACTGCGGCGATGAGCGGCGACCTTGCCGCGCGCCGCCGGCTCGCCGAATACATCACGGAACCCGCAGTCGTCAAGAAGCTCGTCGAGCAAATCGCACCGGCGCTCAAAGGGCGTACGGGCGGTTACACGCGCATCACGAAGACGCGCGTCCGTCCGGGCGACGCGGCCGAGCTCTCGCAGATCGAACTGGTAACCTAACGTACCGGTCTGAATCGCGGGCCTTCGACGATGAGATTCTGGCGATCGTCGAGGCCTGGCGGGTGCGCGGCGAAACGCTCGAGGACGCGCGATTTGACGACCTCGCGCTGCGGCTCTTCGAATACCAGTTGCGATACAACGAGCCGTACGCGCGATACTGCGCGCGCCTCGGTATAGCGTCGGCGCCGTCATCCTGGGACGCAATTCCGGCCGTCCCCGCCGCCGCGTTTAAGAGCGCGGCGGTCTCGACCTTCGACGCATCGCGCGCCGCGCTGATCTTCGAGACCAGCGGGACGACCGCCGCAACCACGGGACGCCATTATATGGAAACGTCCGAGCTCTACGACGCAGTGCTGCTTGCAGGCTTCGATCGCTTCGTGCTCGCGGACGGCGCGCGGCTGCGCTACTTTAACCTGGTCCCGGACCCGCGCGAACGCCCGCAATCGTCGCTCGGCTACATGATGGCCCGGGTCGGCGGGCTGCGCGGGCTCGGCCCGCCGGGCTGGTACCTGCAGGGCGGAGAACTCCTCGCGGAGCGCCTCGCAGCGGACCTAGCCGCGTCGATCGCCGCGAGCGAACCGGTCTGCATCGCGACGACGGCCTTCGCATTGGTCGCCTTTCTCGACGAGATGGAACGGCGCGGGTTGTCGTTCGAGCTGCCCGCGGGCTCGCGGGTGATGGAGACGGGCGGCTTCAAAGGACGAACGCGCATCGTCGAGCGCGGGGAGCTTTACGCGCGGACCTGCGAGCGGTTCGGTATCGCGGCGGGTGCGATCGTGGCGGAGTACGGCATGACGGAGTTGACGTCGCAATACTACGATGCCCTGCCGGGGCGTGCGAAGGCGTCGCCGCCATGGCTTCGCGCGCGCATCGTCGATGCGCGGCGCTCGACGCTGGCCGACGGCCGGATCGGGTCCATCCTGCACGTGGATCTCGCAAATCGCTCGTCGTGCATCGCGATCCAAACCGAGGACCTCGGCATGCACGCCGCGGATGGATTCGTGCTCCTGGGACGGGAGCGAACCGCGTCGCCGCGGGGATGCTCGCTCGATGCCGAGGATTTGGCTACGCGGAGCGCGGGAGCGCACGCCGGATAGGCGCCGCTTGCGACCGGGGAGAAGAGAGTGGGCGATGGGCTCGCTACGTTCGTGCGATCGTTTCGTTTGGCTCCTGGGTCTCGCCGCGCTTGCGGCATGCTCGTCGAATCCGCCTGGACCCTTCACGGCTCCAACGAGCACGCCGAATCCGAGCGGATATAGTGCCATCTACAGTTTCCACGTTACCGGCGGCGACGGCGCGACGCCCTACGCCACGCTGATCGATGCTAACGGAACGCTCTACGGCACCACGGTTGCGGGCGGTGCGAGCAGCGCGTGCAGCGGAGGCTGCGGGACGGTTTTTCGCGTCAGCACGAGCGGCTCGGAACGCGTCATGTACGATTTCGGCAGTTACAAGCACGATGGAATCGTTCCGTATTACGGAGTCATCGCGATCGACGGAACGCTCTACGGCACGACGAGCGCCGGAGGCTTCGGAAGTTTCTGCCAGATCGACACCGGCTGCGGCGTCGTCTTCAGCGTCGATTCCAGCGGTCACGAGCACGTCATCTATACGTTCGAAAGCCACGCGAACGACGGCATCACGCCGCTCTCCAATCTCGTTGCGATCGGCAGCACGTTCTACGGCACAACGCAGACCGGCGGAAAGGAGAACGGTGGGACCGTCTTCAGCGTCGACACCGCCGGACACGAGCGTATCGTCTACGATTTCGGCAGCTACCCTCACGACGGGCTCAACCCGAGCGGCACGCTCATCGTCGTCGATGGAACGCTCTACGGAACGACGCAGCGCGGCGGCAGCTTCAAGAAGGGCGCCGTGTTCAGCGTGAGTACGAACGGTACGGAGCAGCTTCTGCATAGTTTCGGCGCGCGGCCCGACGGCGAGACGCCCCGTGCCGGCCTGGCTGACTTCCAGGGTTTGCTCTACGGGACGACCGTCGCGGGCGGCGCTTCGGGTTTCGGAACCGTTTTCGACGTCAGCCGTGCGGGTGCCGAGCAAATACTGCATAGCTTCGGGAAGGCAGCGGACGGGAAGAATCCGCAGGCTGAGTTGACGGCCGTCTCGGGTGCGCTCTACGGCACGACGACGCGCGGCGGGGCGAGTTCCTACGGCACGATCTTCACGGTGACGCCGAAGGGCGCCGAGCAGACGCTCTACAGTTTCCAAGGTGGCGACGGAGCCTATCCGTTTGCCGGTCTGCTCGGTACCGGCGGCGTGCTCTACGGAGCGACGGCGTACGGCGGGTCCGGCTCGTCGTGCAGTACGGCCGGCGTTTCCGGCTGCGGCACGATCTTTCGGTTCGTGCTCTAGGACCGCCGGCGTGACGTGATCACGCCGCTGTTGAGTCCGCTCGTCGATAGGCCGCCGCAAAATCGCGCGTGTTCGACCTTCATGCAGCGATCGACGACGACCGCCATTCCGGCGGCGTCGGCGAGCGCGGTCGCATCGTCGTTCACGACGCCGTACTGAAACCAGATCGCCGGTACGCCCACGGCGATCGCTTCGTTCACCACGGAAACGAGCTCGCTCGGGCGGCGAAAAACGTCGACGACGTCGGGAACGCCGCAAGCACCGGCGTACGCTTTCAGCGTCGGGAACGCGGGTATTGCGTCGATCCGTTCGAGCCGCGGATTGATCGGCGTAACCTCGTACTCCGGCTGCCGGCGCAGGTAGGAGAAGACGGTGAAGCTCGGACGCAGCGGATTCGCGGAGGCGCCGACCATGGCGATCGTGCGCACCGCGCGCAGGAGGTCGCGGACCTGCGCGGTGGTCGCGAGAATCATCCCGACGCAGCGGCGCGCATCGCGTTGCGCAGATCCCAGATCAAATCGTCGGGATCCTCGAGGCCGACCGAGAGCCGAATCGACTCGGGCTCGACGCCGGCGCGCAGGAGCTCCTCGTTGGAGAGCTGCGAATGCGTCGTCGATGCGGGATGGATCACGAGGCTCTTTGAGTCGCCCACGTTCGCGAGGTGGCTCCAGAGCTCGAGGGCGTCGATGAACTGCCGCGCCGCGTCGCGGCCGCCCCGCAATCCAAAAGTAAAGATCGATCCAAGCTGCGGCGGACGCACCCAGGCGACGTCGGGGGAGGCCTCGAGAAACGCGACGATGGCCGCCGCGTTGCGGACGTGACGCTCCATGCGCAACGGGAGCGTCTCCAGCCCGAGCAAGTGAAGCCACGCGTCCATCGGCGACATCTGCGCGCCGATGTCGCGGAGAACTTCGGCGCGCGCGCGCATCAAGAACGCGTACTCGCCGAAGGTTTCGGTGAAAACCTTTTGGTGATATCCGGGGCTCGGCTGCGAGAGCAGCGGAAAGCGTCCCCCGCGCCAGGGGAACGTGCCCGCTTCGACCAGCACGCCGCCGATCGCGGTTCCGTGTCCGTTGATGAACTTCGTCGCCGAGTGCAGGACGATATCCGCGCCGTGCTCGATCGGCCGGCAGAGAAACGGCGTCGCGAACGTGTTGTCCACCACGAGCGGAATGCCGGCATCGTGCGCGATCGTTGCCAACGCCCGGAGATCGGCGACGACGCCCGACGGGTTACCGATCGTTTCCACGAAGAGCAGGCGCGTCGACGGTCCGATTGCCGCGCGGATTGCGTCGAAGCCGTCGGGCGGCAGGAACGCCGTTTCGATTCCCATACGCTTGACGGTGACGCTGAGTTGCGTCACGGTGCCGCCGTAGACGGTCTGCGCGCAGACCAGATGGTCGCCGGCTTGCGCGAGCGAGAGCACCGTGCACAGTTGTGCCGCGAGGCCGCTCGAGCAAGCGATCGCACCGAGCCCGCCTTCGAGACTCGCGATGCGCTCTTCGAAGGCCGCGACGGTCGGATTGCTGATCCGGCTGTAGATGTGGCCGTAACTCCGCAGCGCGAATAGTTCGGCCGCCTGCTCGGTCGAGCCGAAGACGTATGCCGCGGTTTGATAGATCGGCATGGCGCGCGCGCCGGTCGCCGGATCGGGCGGCGTTCCGGCGTGGAGGGCGCGAGTAGAGAAACCGAATTCCCGTTCGTTCTGCATGTCCGGTAGGTTCCGGGCCTTTCTTCGCCCTATATTGCTCGTATCATGGGCATGACTCTCACCGAAAAGATTTTGGCACGGCATGCGAATCTGGCAAGCGTCGAGCCGGGTCAGATCATTAACGCCGGCGTGGACCTCGTCCTCGCCAACGAGCTTTCCGCCGCCGTGGCGATCGCCGTGATGCGCAAGATCAAGGGCGCGTCGCGCGTCTTCGACGCGAGCCGGATCGCGCTCGTCGCCGACCACTTCGTCCCAGCGAAGGACGCGCAGTCGGCGGGCTTGGCACGCCTGATGAAAGAGTTCGCCGCCGAGCAGAAGATCGAACATTTCTTCGACGTCGGGCGCGGCGGGATCGAGCACGTGGTGCTTCCCGAGGAGGGTTTGGTTGCGCCGGGCGAGCTGATCGTCGGCGGCGACTCGCATACGTGCACGTACGGCGCATTCGGCGCCTTCGCGACCGGCATGGGATCGACCGACATTGCGGCGGCGTTCGTGCTCGGCGAGGTTTGGCTCAAAGTACCGGCATCGATCAAGATCGTCTACAGCGGTACGCCGGGGCCGATGGTGTATGCGAAGGACATCATGCTGCGGACGGTCGGCGAACTCGGCATCGACGGCGCGACATATCGCGCGATCGAGTATCACGGCAGCACGGTCGATCGGCTCTCGATCACCGGCCGAATCACGATGGCGAACATGGCGATCGAGGCCGGCGCCAAGAACGGCATCTTCCACGCCGACGAAAAGACGATCGCCTACGTCAAGGAGCGGACCGATCGCCCGTTCCTCGTGGAGCGTGCCGATCCGGACGCGCAGTACGAGCGCGTGCTGAAGATCGACATCGGCGGGCTGGAGCCGCAGGTGGCGTGCCCGCATACGCCCGACAACGTGCATCCGATCTCGCAGGTGACGCGCGAAGACTTACCGGTCGATCAGGTCTTCATCGGGTCGTGCACCAACGGGTATATCGACGACCTCAGGGTCGTCGCGAAGATTCTCGACGGAAAACGGATTGCGTCGAACCTGCGCGTGATCGTGAATCCGGGATCGCAAAAAGTCTGGATGCAGGCGGCGCAAGAAGGGGTGCTCACGACCCTCGCGGCGGCCGGCTGCGCCGTGAACACGCCGGGCTGCGGCGCGTGTTTCGGCGGACATATGGGGACGCTCGGCGACGGCGAGCGCGCGATTTCGACGACGAACCGCAACTACGTGGGGCGAATGGGCTCGCCGAAGGCCGAGGTTTATCTCGCATCGCCCGCGACGTGCGCGGCGTCGGCGCTCACCGGCCGCATCACGGATCCTCGGGAAGTCGTCGTCGGCGAAGCCGCGCTAGCGGCGGAGCCGAAAGGAGCGGGAGTGTAATGGAGGCAACGCTGCGCGGCCGAGCCCACAAATACGGCAAGAACGTCGATACCGACGTCATCATTCCCGGAAAGTACTGCAGCATCGTCGACCAGGCGGAGCTCGGAAAGCACGCGCTCGAAGGACTCGATCCCGAGTATACAACGCGGATGGAGCCGGGCGATCTGATCGTTGCCGAAACGAACTTCGGCTGCGGATCGAGCCGCGAGGTTGCGCCGATCGCGCTCAAAGGCTCGGGGACGTCGGCCGTGATCGCCAAGAGCTTCGCGCGAATCTTTTATCGCAACGCGCTGAATATCGGTCTGCCGATCTTCGAATCGTCCGAAGCCGTGGACGGCATCGAATCGGGGGACGAGATCGAAGTCGAGCCCGCCAGCGGGATCGTGCGGAATCTCACGCGCGGAACCGAGTATCGCGCCGCCGAGTTTCCGCCGTTCATGCGCGCGCTCATTGACGCCGGCGGCCTAGTGCCGTACGTCGAGAAACGTTTAGCGGAAGGTTAGGGCGGCGTGTATCCGCCCGGCTGCGGGATTCCGCCGGGCGAGGGATTGACGTTCTCGATCCACTTCTCTTTTGCACGATACGCGGCGGTGAACGGCACTTGGCCGTCGGTCGACGTCAGTATCCCAACCATGTCGGTCGTTCCATCCAGCTTGCCTTCCAGCAGCAAGGTGGTGCCGTTAGGGAGCGTCACGATGAGGCGCACGGCCTGGCCGTCGAGCGAGCCGACGAGCGGGAATTTTTTTCCTCGACCGTCCACGTAGGTGCCCGAAAGCGCGTCGCCCTGTTGCGTGAGCGCAAAGTGCGTGTAATCGGTCCCGGTGGCGTGCTGGATCGCGACTTCCCAGACGCCGTTGAGGCCCTTGCGCGCATCCCGCGGGGGCGTCGGTGTGGGCTTCGGGGCCGTCGTCGTCGCCGGAGCGGGCGACGGCGTCACGGCCGGTAGGCTGAAGCTACCGGCGGCGGGGGCGGGCGCGGCGGGCGTGCCGATCGGCGGCGGCGTCGGCGGCGGTGTTGCGGCCGCAGCGGGTCGGAGCCCGAACGATGCGGCAAGGAAGAGAGCGGCAGCTAGGGTCGTTCCGGCGAGCGTGCCGGCGGCAAAAAAGAACGATCTCACGGCGCTCTGCCTTTTGGAGTCGCGGGAGTGGCTCCTTTTGACACTCTTGATATAATGCAGAAGCTGTGAAGACCCAGATACACCCCAAATGGTACCCGGAGGCGCGCGTCCACTGCGCGTGCGGGAATACGTTCGTGACCGGTTCGACGCTGCCGGAGATCGCGGTCGAAATTTGCGCCGCCTGCCATCCGCTCTTTACCGGACAACAGAAGCTCGTGGATACCGCGGGGCGCGTCGATAAGTTCAACCAACGCTCGGCCGCCGCGCGCCGCAAGCAGGAAGAGGCTGCAGCGCGTAAGGCCGCCCGCGACGCGAAGAAGGCGGCAGCCGCTCTCTGATCGACCGACTGCGTTCGATGGCGCGGCGCTTCGACGAGATCGACGCGCAGCTCGCCAACCCGTCCGGCGGATTCGATCAATCCCGTTACACCGCGCTCGTCAAAGAGCGAGCCCAACTCGAAGCGCCGGTCGGAACGTATCGGAAGCTCGATAGTGCCCGCGCGCGCATCGAGGCGAACGAGGCGCTCGCGCGACAAGGCGATCCCGAGCTGCGCGAGCTTGCCGAAGAAGAGAATGCCGCGTTGCGCGCCGGCATCGCGGAGCTCGAAGAGGAGCTCTCGCGGCTGATGATGCCGCGCGACCCCAACGATGCCAAAGACGTCTTCGTCGAGATTCGCGGCGGCACGGGCGGCGACGAAGCGGCAATTTTTGCCGGCGATCTGGCGCGTATGTACATGCGATTCGCCGAAGCCGCCGGCATGAAGACCGAGCTCGTCTCGGAGAGTCCGAGCGAAGCCGGCGGTTATAAAGAAATCGTCTTCGCCGTGACGGGGAAAGAGCCGTATCGGTACCTCAAGCACGAATCCGGCGTTCACCGCGTGCAGCGGGTGCCCGCGACCGAGGCGCAAGGACGCATCCACACGAGCACGGCAACGGTCGCCGTCCTGCCGCAGGTCGAAGAAGACGTCGACGTCGAGATCAAACCCGCGGACCTGCAGATCGATACCTATAAGTCGTCGGGTGCCGGCGGACAGTACGTCAACAAGACCGAGTCCGCTATCCGCATCACCCACGTCCCCAGCGGGATCGTGGTTGCCTCGCAGCAGGAGCGTTCGCAACAACAGAATCGCGAGAAGGCGATGCAGATGCTCCGCGCCACACTGTACGACCGCAAGCGGCGCGAACAGGAAGAGGCCGTCGGGTCGATGCGGCGCTCGCAAGTCGGCAGCGGCGAGCGCGCCGAAAAGATTCGTACCTATAACTTTCCGCAAGACCGCATTACCGACCATCGCATCGGGCGCAGCTTCGGGAACATTCGCGGCGTGATGGACGGCAACTTGACCGCGATCAGCGAGGAGTTGATTGCCGACGAGCGCGCGCGGCTGCTCGCCGGCGAAGCGACGGAGTAACGTGGGTACGGTCGGAATGCTGCTGACCGGCGCCACATCCGCGCTCGCTGCGGTCGGCGATTCGGCGCGCACCGACGCCGCGCTGCTCCTGGCGCAGACGCTGCGACGCAGCCGCGAGTGGCTCGTCGCGCACGACGACGCCCCCGTTTCAGAAGAAGACGCCACGGCATTTGAACGGCTCTGCGCAAGCCGGCGCGATGGCATGCCGATCGCGTATATTCTCGGCACGGCGGAGTTCTACGGGCGTTCGTTTGTCGTCAACGAGGACGTGCTCGTTCCGCGCCCGGAGACCGAACATCTCATCGACGAGGCGCTCGCATTCATCGATTTGCCGATGCGCGTCCTCGATCTCGGGACCGGGTCCGGTGCGATCGCCTGTACGCTCGCGGCGGAGCGCCCGGTCGACGTCGTCGGAACCGACCTATCGCCGGCAGCGCTCGCCGTCGCAGCGGAGAACGCGCGGCGCCTGGGCATCGCCGAGCGTTGCCGTTTCGTGCAGGGCAATCTGGCCGAGCCGGTTCGCGGCACTCGGTTCGGCGCCGTCGTCGCGAACTTGCCGTACGTTCCCACCAGCGATCTGCCGCGCGCGCCGGCGCCGGCGTCATTCGAGCCGCGCGCGGCACTCGACGGAGGAGCCGACGGCCTCGCGCTCTATCGCGAGCTGATGCCCCAGCTTCCGGCCCTCCTCGAGGACGGGGCAAACGTCTGGCTCGAGGCGGCGCCCCCAACGATTGAGGTTCTCGTCGCTATCGCGCGCGGCACGTTTGCGACGAGCACGATCGAAGCGCGCAACGATTACGGCGGGCGCCCTCGTTTCGTCAGCATCCGGCCGTCCCGCCCGGCGTAGGCCAGGTGGCCCCGTCGTTCGAGCCGAACTACGACGACCCGAGATGGCGAAGTATATCTTCTTCACCGGGGGCGTGGTGAGTTCGCTCGGCAAGGGCATCACCGCCGCTTCGCTCGGCCGGCTCCTAAAAGCCCGCGGCATGAGCGTGTCGATCCAAAAGCTCGACCCGTATATCAACGTCGACGCGGGAACCATGAACCCGTATCAGCACGGCGAGGTTTTCGTTACGGAAGACGGCGCCGAAACCGATCTCGATCTCGGTCACTACGAGCGCTTCATCGACGAAAATCTGCAGCGCGCGAACAACGTGACGACGGGGCAGATCTACAACTCCGTCATCGAGAAGGAACGGCGCGGCGATTACCTCGGCGCCACCGTCCAAGTGATTCCGCATATCACCAACGAGATCAAGTCCCATATCAAGCGAGTCGCGGAGGCGAGCCGTGCCGAGGTGTGCATCGTCGAGGTCGGCGGCACGGTCGGCGATTTCGAGTCGCTGCCGTTTCTCGAGGCCATTCGGCAGATGCGCTACGACGTCGGCGACGAGAACGTGATGTACGTTCATCTCACGCTCGTCCCGCATCTCGGCGCCGCCGACGAGTTGAAGACGAAGCCGACGCAGCACTCCGTGCGCGAGCTGCGCGGGATCGGCATCTCACCCGATGCGATCGTCTGCCGCACCCAGTCGGCGCTTCCGATGCCCCTGGAGCTCAAGGAAAAGATCGCGCTGTTCTGCGACGTGCCGCCAAGCGCGGTGGTGCAGAACGGCGACGCGCGAACGATTTATCAGGTCCCGCTCAATCTCGAAGCGGAGGGCCTCGCGCTGGCCGCCATACGCAAACTCAACCTACCGGCGGGCGTCCCGCGGCTCGAGGACTGGATAGGCATCAGCGAGAGCCTCCTCCATCCGCAGCGCCACATAACGATCGCGCTGGTCGGCAAGTACGTGGAGCTCAAGGACGCGTACATCTCCATCAGCGAGGCCCTCGCGCATTCCGGCGCCTTCTACCACGCGGCGGTCGACGTGCGGCGGATCGATTCGGAGTTGGTCGAGAACGACGGCGTCGACGTGTTGCGCGACGCCCACGGTGTCCTCGTCGCGCCGGGCTTCGGATCGCGTGGGGTCAAAGGGAAGCTCCGTGCGATCCAGCACGTCCGCGAGAACGGGATCCCGTTCCTCGGGATCTGTTACGGAATGCAGTTGGCGTGCATCGAGTTCGCGCGCAACGTCTGCGAGCTGCCCGAAGCGATGACGAGCGAAGTCGACGAGACCAGCGTCGATCCGGTCATCGATTTCATGCCCGATCAGCGCAACCTCGAGATGTACGGCGGCACGATGCGATTGGGAACGTATGCGTGCACCCTCGAGGAGGGGAGTTTGGCGGCCCGCGCCTACGGCGAGCTCGAGATCAGCGAGCGACACCGCCATCGGTACGAGTTCAACAACCGCTACCGGCCGATCTTCGAGGAGCACGGCATGCGTTTCACCGGTCACCATTCGATGGGCAAGACGCGGCTGGTCGAAGTCGTCGAGCTTCCGAGCGAGATGCATCCCTGGTTCGTCGCCACGCAGGCGCATCCCGAGTTTAAGTCGCGGCCGAATCGACCGGCTCCGCTGTACCGCGATTTCATCGGCGCGGCGCTCGCGCATCAAGAGCGGCTCGACGGCCGCGCCGGCGTCGCCGAGGCGGCGTCCTGGACCCAGGCGTAATCACCGCCGTCGTCCTCACGCGCGACGAAGAACGCAATCTGCCGCGCGCGCTGACGAGCCTGCCGCGCGGAACTCGGATCTTCGTGCTCGATGCGGGTTCGCGCGACCGTACGGTCGCGTTCGCGTGCAGCGCGGGGGCGCGCGTGACCGAGCGGCCCTGGACGAACTTTCTCGACGCCCGCCGGTACGCGCTCGCGCAGGTGGAGACGCCCTGGACGCTGATGATCGACGCCGACGAAGCGCTCGACGACGTGCTGCGCGACGCGATCGTGAGCGCCTCCGGCGACTCAGAAGCGTACGTTATGCGGCGGACAACCTACTTCTGCGGCAAGCCGATGCGGATCTGGCGCGACGAGCCGCTCGTTCGTCTTTTCAAAACCGGCCGCGCCGTTCTCGAGGCTCACCCCGCGTTCGCAAGCGGCGCCGCGCTGCACGAGGCGTGGCGATGTGACGGCCCCGTCGGCGAGTTGCGCGGAACGTTGCTGCACTACTCGTATGCCGACGCGGCTTCGTATCGCGCCAAGTACGACCGGTATACGAGTCTCGAGGCGGCGAGTTTACGCGGCTCGCTGCTTCGCACGCTCGGCGCCTACGCCGGCGTCGCCGTCCGGTTCGCGTGGCTGCTCTTCGGCCGCGGCGCGATCTTGGACGGGCCGCGCGGATGGTACGTCGCCTATCACTCCGCCGCCTATCCGGCCGTGGCGGCGCGCAAAGCGCTGCGCGCGTGAGTCGCGCGAGAATCGGCCTCGACGCGCGTTTGACGCGCCAGCTTTCGGCCGGCATGCAAAGCTACGTACGCGAGCTGGTCGCGCGCCTTCCATCGGTGGCGCCGGAGTATGCGTACGTGACGTTCGAACGCGGCGGAAACTTCGGGTTCGCGGAGCAAGTGAAACTGCCGCGGGCGATGCGTCGCGCGAAGCTCGACCTCATCCATCTGCTCTCGCAGTACGCACCGGTTTTCGTGCCGCGCCCGTTTGTGGTCACGATTCACGATCTCATTCACCTACGGTTTCCGCAGTATTTCAAATCCAAAGTCGGGCCGTACTACGCGACGGTCGTCCGGCGAACGTGCGCTCGCGCGAGCCGCGTTATCACCGACGACGAACGCACGATCGACGACTTGCGCGAGTTTTTGGGCGTGGACCCCGCCAAGGTGCGCGTGATACCGCTAGGCGCTGCCGAAGCTTTTCAGGCCGGGGCCGAGCCGCGCGTCCGGGCGCGCGCTTACGTGCTGTACGTCGGCAATCATCGCGAGCACAAAGACCTCACGACGCTCTTCGACGCCTGGTCGGCGCTGCCGGAGACGCTCGAGGTCGATCTGCTCGTGACCGGCCCCGACGATTTCGCCGGCGAACTGCAGCGGCGTCGCCGCAGCGGGCGGGAGATCGTCGCGCTCGGCGATGTGAGTACGACTGAGCTCGCGGCGTACTACGCGGGGGCGCGCGCGTTCGTGATGCCGGCCCTGCGCGAAGGGTTCGGCTTGCCGATTCTCGAGGCAATGACGGTAGGCTGTCCCGTCGTCGCCTGCGAAGATGCGGTGCCTCGGCCGCTCGCAGCGGCCGCCTTGCGCTTTAGCGCACGCGACGGCACGCAGCTGCGCGGGCATCTCGAGCGTCTCTTGGGCGACGAGGTGTTTCGGCGGGAGATCGTCGAGCGCGGGCGGCACGCCGCAAGTGCCCTAACGTGGGACCGGTGCGCTCGGGCCACGGCGGACGTCTACGGAGAGGTGTTGCAGGAGTGTTGAAACGCGTCGCGGCGCTCATGATCCTCACGGTCGCGGCCGCGCGTGCGGCGCCGGCCACTAGCGGCCCGCGTCCGATCGCGATCGTTATCAACGGCAATGCGTTGTCGCTCGATCCGCCGCCGCGGTTCGAGCAGAATCTGTTGTTCGTACCGGTACGGCGCACGATCGAGGCGCTCGGGCTCGGCTTCGAGCGCAGCGGGAACCGTATCACCACGCAGATCGGTTCGAAGGCCGTAACGCTCACGATTGGGAGCCGCGCGGCCGACGTGGACGGTGCGCGGATCGAGCTCGAGGCCGCGCCGATTGAGATCCACGACGTGATCTACGCACCGCTGCGGTTCTTTACCGACGTGCTCGGCGCGCAAGCGCACTTCGACCGGCGCACGAACACCGTCCTGATCGTCGCGCAGATCGTCGGGCGGTCGTCGAACGGCTTCGTTACCACCGGGAACGGGTACGAGCGCTTGGGGAGCGTCGCCGCGATCGACGTGCTCTCGGATCCGCCGACGCTGACGCTGCAACGGAACGGCGGCGTGAAGACGATCGCAATCGCGGCGAACGCGACGATCGACGTCCTGGACGTCGACGTGAACGTTTCGACGCCGGGCGAGTTGGGCGATATCCGTCCGGGCGATTTCGCGCGGGTCGAAATGCGCAAGGACGGGCGCGTCGAGCGTATAGTGGACGAATATGGCTCGCGCAGCGGACACATCGTCGCGCTCGCCGGAGGCGAGTTCGTGCTCAACGACGGGCAGGTGATCGCCCCCGGGCGGCTGACCGAGATATCGCTCAACGGTCGAGCCGCTTCGCTCGGCGAGCTCCAGCCAGGCGATCAGGTCGACGTGCGGTATAATGTCGAGACCAACGAGGTGCGCGAGATCTTGGCGAGCCGCAGCGCGCCCAGCGGCGCGCCGAGCGCCGGAGGCGCGGCGATCGCCAGCCTCGAGTCCGACGCAAGCCATCCGCTGCGTGCCGGCGATACGGTACACGTGACCATGCATGGAACCGCGGGCGGATCGGCTAGCTTCGATATCGGCTCCGACGTCGTCAATCAGGCGATGGGTCAGCGGTCGCCGGGTATCTACGTCGGCGCCTACACGATTCCACGCGGCGCGAACTTCGACGACGTCGCACTGCTGGGACGGCTGACCGTCGGCGGTGCGACCGCACAGGCCGCGGCCGCGCAAACGATTTCCGCGTCGAGCATCGGGCCCGGCATCTCGGATTTTGCGCCGGACGCGGGCTCGACGATCAATACGAGCCGGCCGGCGGTGTACGCAAGCTTCGTTCCCGACGCGGTCGGCGTGAATCCGTCGAGCGCCCTGATGTGGATCGACGACCGCGACGTGACCTCCGAATGCCTGCGGACGGCGCAGTTCATCCAGTACATACCGCAGTATGCGTATCCGGACGGCGCACACCGCGTGACGATCCGGGTCGCGGATCAAGCCGGCAACGTCACCACGAAATCGTGGGCCTTCTCGATACGGACGCGTTGATGGACGAGTGTATCTTCTGCAAGATCGCCGCCGGCGAGATTCCGGCGCAGTTCATCTACCGCGACGACGAGTCGGGCGTGATGGCGATCGAGGACGTCAACCCGCAGGCGCCTACGCACCTGCTCGTCATGCCGATCGCGCATCATGCAACGCTTGCGTCGGCCGTGAACCGGCCGGAGGCGGATGCGATGGTGCGCAGACTGATCGAGGTTGCGTCGAAGCTCGGCACCGAGCGGGGCGGCTCCGACGGATTCAGACTCGTCGCGAACACCGGGCCGAACGGCGGTCAGACGGTCGGCCACCTCCATCTGCACGTTCTTGCCGGCCGCCTCATGACGTGGCCGCCCGGGTAAGCGCCAAACCGACCGGGCGTTATTTGACGCTGCCGGAGCCCTATGTTACGCTGCAAGAGGCCCGTGAGGGCCATATTTTTCGTGCTTTGCCGTCGATGGGAAGCGCGCCGAAAGGGGGGTCGTCATACCATGGAAGTTCGCATCGCACCGGGCGAAACGATCGAGAGCGCGCTGCGCCGTTTCAAGAAGGCCACCCAGAAGGCCGGAATCCTAGCAGAAGCGCGCAAGCACGAGCATTACGAAAAGCCGAGCGTTCGCCGCAAGAAGAAGTCCGCAGCCGCTCGTAAGCGTCGCGCCTAGCCCGCCGTCGTGGGAAGCATCAAAGATCGCATCGCCTCGGATCTCAAAGAGGCGATGAGGGCGCGCGACCAACTGCGCCTCGATACGCTGCGGTCCGCGCTCTCCGGCTTCACCTATAAGCGAACCGAAGGCGGCGTCGAGCTCTCGGATGCCGACGAGCTCGAAGTCGTCTCGCGGTTGGTCAAGCAGCGCGCCGATTCGTTTACCGAGTTCGAGCGCGCCGGGCGCACGGATCTCGCCGAGAAGGAGCGGGCGGAGCGTGAGATTCTGCTAGGCTACCTTCCGGCGCAACGGTCGCCCGAGGAGATCCGCGAGATCGTGCAGCGGGCAATCGCAGACCTTCCCCAGGGGTTGCGCAATCAAGGCGCGGTGATGAAGGCCGTCATGCCGCAGCTTCGCGGTCTGGCCGACGGCAACGTCGTTCGCCAAATCGTCACCGAGGCGCTGGCAACGGTCTAGGCGCGCGGGCTCCTGTAACTCGAGGCCGCCGCCAAGGTAGCTAGCGGCATGAGGAAGTTCCGTTCGCGGGTTTGGGTTTGGTGTATGCTGTTCGCCGGCGGGCTTACCGGCTTTGCCGCCAGTCAGCCGCTCGGGCGTCCCGTCGTGGTCATCCCGATCACGGGGACGGTCGACGACGGTATGGCGCATCTCGTCGAGCGCTCGGTGGATGAAGCGAATCAGGAACACGCGCAAGCGATCGTGCTCGACGTCAACAGCCCCGGCGGTCTCGTCGAGGCCGCGTTTCGCATTCGCGACGCATTGTTCTCGGCGCAAGAGCCGGTCGACGCATACGTGAGCGAGCGTGCCTATTCGGCCGCGGCGCTCATCACGCTGGCGGCGGGACGCATCGTGATGGCGCCGGGAGCGTCGATCGGTGCGGCGGAGCCGATCCCGGCGACGGTGAAGACGATTTCGGCACTGCGCGCGGAGTTCGAATCGACCGCGCAGCGCAATCACCGCAACGCGGCGATCGCCGGAGCGATGGTCGATAAGAACGTCGATCTGCCGCAATACAAACGCGCCGGCGCGATCCTCACGCTCAACACACAAGACGCGCTGCGGTCCGGCGTCGCCCAAGCGACGGCTCCGGATCTGGATGCGGCGTTAGCGCAGCTGCAGCTGGTGGGAGCCCCGCGCACCACGCAATCGTTCTCGTGGGCCGAACAGCTCGCGCGTTTCGCGACCGACCCGGCGGTGAGCGGATTGCTCCTCACGATCGGAATGCTCGGCCTGCTGATCGAGATGCAGACGCTGCACGCGATCGCGGGCATTATCGGCGTCGGCGCGCTCACGCTCTTTTTCGGCAGCCACGTGTATGCGGGATTCTCGAACGGGTTCGTCGTCGCGCTCGCGCTGGCCGGGCTCTTGGGCATTTTGTGGGAGCTGCACGTGGTGCCCGGCCATGGATTGCCCGGCATTCTCGGCGCGGCCGCGCTGCTGGTGGCCGTGCTCTGCGCCTTCGGACTGCCCTTCTTATTCGTCGGCATCGAGACGCTTGCGACCGCAATCGTGCTGACGGTCATCGCGTTCACCCTGACGGTCCGCGCCGTTCCGCAGAACGCGTGGGCGCATCGCTTGGCGCTTGCCTCCGCGCAGGGGCCCGAGTACGTCACGAGCGCCGACTTCGGCCACCTCCGCGGACGGACCGGGACCGCGGCGAGCTTCCTGCGCCCTGCCGGCATCGCATCGATCGACGGCCGGCGGGTCGACGTGCTGACCGAGGGTGAGTTCATCGCGCAGGGAACACCGATCCGCGTCGCGCGCGTCGAGGGCGCGCGCGTCTTCGTCGAGCCCGTCGCTGAATAGGAGCAAGGGATGACTACTTGGGGCAGCGAGATCGGCGGCATCGTCGTTCTCGTCATCATCGTTATCGCGTTCTTTTCGTTTCTCTACTACTTCCCGATTGGGCTGTGGGTGCGGACGATCGCGGCCGGCGTGCCGCTGGGCATCATCGCGCTCGTGCGCATGCGGCTGATCGGCATCCCGCCGGGAGTGATCGTTACGAACTACGTCCGCGCGCGCAAGGCCGGACTGGACCTTTCGGTGGATCAAATGCAATCGCATTATCTCGCCGGCGGCAACGTCGAAAACGTGACGCTCGCGATGATCGCGGCGCAGCGTGCGCAGATTCCGCTGGAATGGCAGCGTGCCGCCGCAATCGACCTGGCCGGACGCAACGTGCTCGAAGCGCTCCAGACGTCGGTCAATCCAAAGGTCATCGAAACGCCGATCTTCCAAGGCGTGGCGCAAAACGGCATTCAGCTCAATGTCAAAGCCCGGATCACCGTCCGCAGCAATCTGGACCGGTACGTCGGCGGCGCGGGCGAGCCGACCATCGTCGCGCGCGTCGGCGAGGGCGTCGTTTCGGCCGTCGGCGCCGCGGTCGACCATAAAGAAGTGCTCGAGTATCCCGACCGCATCAGCAAAGCGGTGCTCGCAAAGGGCCTCGATGCCGGCACGGCGTTTGAGATCGTCTCGATCGATATCGCCGACGTCGACGTCGGGAAGAACATCGGTGCCGAGCTGCAGACGAGTCAAGCCGAGGCCGACCGTCGCATCGCGCAGGCGAAGGCCGCGGAGCGGCAATACGCGGCGCTCGCAGCCGAACAAGAGCAGAAGGCGGAGACGCAGGCGATGCGCGCCAGAGTCGTCGAGGCCGAAGCCGCGATTCCACAGGCGATCGCGCAAGCGTTCTTGCACGGCAATCTGGGCGTGATGGATTATTATCGGCTTCGCAACATTCAAGCCGACACGGAGATGCGCTCGTCGATCGGGACGGCAAACGAAGGCCCAAGCGACACGCAGCAGCCGCCGCTCGGCGGCTCCCCCGCCAAGTAGGCGATCGTGCGCGAGATCGGCGCCGTTTTGTGGGTCGTGCTGCTCGTCGTCGGCGTCGTGGGCAGCATGGTTTCGAGCATCCGCAGGCAACGCGGCACGGCGGCGCCGCCGCCGCGCCCGAGCCCGGTGCGGATCCCGCAGTCGGTAATGCCTCCGCAGGCGGTGCGCGTACCGCCCGCGGCGGCAGCGCCGCCGCCGCGCTCGTCTGCGGCACCTGCCCGTGCCGCAGCGTCAGCAACCGCGGATCTACCGCCGCACAAGCCTGCCGCGACGTGGCGGCGATTTGGCGACCGAAACGATCTGGTGCGCGCGGTGATCGCCGCCGAGGTGCTCGGCAAGCCTCGGGCGCTGCGCGACGAATACTTCGAGGCTTGACCGCGCAGCGATCCATCGATCTCGGCGAGCTTTCGGAGCGCGTCCGCCTCTTCGGCGAGTACGACCGCAACCTTTCGGCTATTGAATCATCGCTCGGCGTGGCGGTTCACGCCGACGGCGATCGTCTGCTGCTCGCAGGTGACGATGCGGCGGTCGCGCGCGCCGAGGACGTCGTCAAGCGCGTGCTGCAAGCCGCGGTCGACGGCGCGCACATCACGCCCGACGACGTCGCGCTCGCGGCCTCCGACACCAAAGTGGCGCGTGCCGCGACGGTTCCAACCACGCTGCTGCGCACTCACCGCGGCCGGGAAGTCCGCCCGCGCACCGCGGGCCAGCGGCACCTCGTGCGCGCGATCGAATCGTCGACGCTCACCTTTGGGATCGGGCCGGCCGGAACCGGGAAAACGTTTCTAGCGGTCGTCATGGCGGTACGCGCGCTCAAGAGCCGCAGCGTCTCGCGGATCGTATTGTCACGCCCCGCTGTGGAGGCCGGCGAACGCCTCGGCTTCCTTCCCGGGGACCTGCGGGAAAAGTTCGATCCGTATATGCGCCCGCTCTTCGACGCGCTCGGGGAGTTGCTCGACGACACGGTCGTTACGAAATATATGGAACGCGGGACGCTCGAAGTGGCGCCTCTGGCATTCATGCGCGGTCGGACGCTCGCGGATTCGTTCGTCATCCTCGACGAGGCGCAGAACGCCACCGACGATCAACTCAAGATGTTTCTCACGCGTCTGGGAAGCGGCTCGACGATGGTCGTCACCGGAGACGTTACGCAGATCGATCTTCCGTCGGGCCAGCGCAGCGGTTTGAGCGCGGCCGCCTCCCGCTTGACGGACCTCGACGACGTGTCGGTCGTCGAGCTCGACGAAACCGACGTGGTGCGTCATCCTCTCGTTGCGCGAATCGTCGCGGCGTACGCGGGCACGCTGCCGGGGCGCGCGTGATCTACTACCGCAACGACGTGCGGCGCAGCGGCGTGGACGGCCGCGCGCTCGTGGCTACGGCACGGCGGCTGCTCGGAGCGATCGGCGACGAGCGGGCGGGTCTTTCGCTTTCGCTCGTCGACGATGCGGCGATTCGCGTCCTCAATCGCGAGTACCGGGGTCGCGATGCCCCAACCGACGTGCTGAGCTTCGCGCTCGAGGACGAGATCGAATTGGCCGAACGCGAGCGCCTGCTCGGGGACGTCGTCATCTCGATCGAAACGGCGCGACGGCAAGCGGCGGCCTACGATGCGCCGCTGCAGCGCGAGCTCTACCGGCTGCTGATCCACGGTCTCCTGCACCTCAAAGGGCACGACCACGAGCGGGCCGCAGAGCGCCGCGTCATGGAGCGGGAGGAGCGGCGTCTCGCCGACGCAATCTCGCTTCCTTGGCCGTACGCACGCTGATGCATCACCCCAAGCCGGGAGAGCCGCACTATCTGCCGATCGAGCGCCATCGCTTCCTTCGTTCGTTCCATCATGCGTTCGAAGGGATCATCTACGCGACGCGCACGCAGCCGAACATGCGCGTGCATTTCATCGCGGCGGCGCTCGTGCTGCTCGCGACGCTCGTTTTGCGGCTCGATCGGTACTACGTCGTCGCCACGATCACGCTCGTGGCGCTCGTGCTCAGCCTCGAACTCATGAATACGGCGATCGAAGCGATCGTCGATCTGCTCACCGTGGCGCACCATCCCCTCGCCAAGCGCGCCAAGGATGCGGCGGCCGGCGCGGTGCTCGTCGCCGCGATCGGCGCGGCGCTGAGCGCCTATTTGATTTTCTATCAAGGCATCATCAACGGCGGCGACCGCGTCTTCGCCGCGGTGCGGGCGGTGCCGGCAAACGCAGCGTTGATTTCGCTTGCCGTCGTCGCGACCGCGACTGTCTGCGCCAAGGCCTGGGTCGGCCGCGGCTCGGCCTTGCAAGGCGGTGCGGTCTCCGGCCACGCGGCGCTCGCCTTCGCGGTCGCAACGATGCTGGCGCTGTTCTACCAAAAGCCGCTGGCGGCGATCCTCGCGTACTTCGGCGCCTTCCTGGTGGCCCAGAGCCGCGTCGAGGCGCGAATCCATAGTCCGTTCGAGGTCTTCTGGGGCGCCGCGCTCGGGACGCTTGCGGCGCTGGCGATCTACCTGCTGGTTCGGCCGCACGTTATGCTATAATGGCGCCGATTTGAACGTGGACCCGAGTCGAAGTAGTCCCGAAGGCCTACCGTACCAGATCGCCCTGCTTGTTGCGCTCGTCTTGTTGGCGGCCTTTTTTGCCGCCTGCGAGGCGGCGCTCGTCTCGATCTCACGGATGCGCGCTCGGGCGATCGCCGAGCGCCGGGTTCGCGGCGCCGGGAATCTCGAACGGCTCGTCGACGAGAAGACCCGCTTTCTCACTTCGATTCTCGTGGGCAATACGATCGTGTTGCTCGCAGCCGACTCCCTCGCGGCCTACATAGCGCTGGCGATGGGGATCCCGTCGGGAGCCGTCATTTCGACCGTAGTCATGACGGTCGTCTTCCTGCTGTTCGGCGAGATCATCCCCAAGACGATCGCCACCGGCGACAGCGAACGCTGGGCCTTGCGGCTCGCGCTGCCGATTCGATACGCGGCGCTGATACTAATGCCGATTGCGCGCGCGTTCGAAGTAACCACGGATCTCGTGCTGCGCCTCTTTGGAATCAAGAACGCGCATCGCCCGTTCGTTACCGAAGAAGACATCCGGGCGCTGGTCAACGTCGGAGCCGAGCAGCGCGTGATCGAGGAGCAGGAGCGCGAGTTGATTCATTCGGTGTTGGAGTTCGCCGATACGATCGTTCGCGAGGTGATGAAGCCGCGCCCGGAGATGGTCGCGGTCTCGGTCGACGATTCGCCGCGCCGCGTGCTCGACGTCGTGATCGCCGAAGGGTATTCGAAGCTTCCCGTCTACCAGGAATCGAAGGACGACATCGTCGGCGTCATTCACGACCGCGAACTGCTCGTCGCGCTGGCAAACGGCTCGCTCGCGCACGCGAGCGTCCGGTCGCTGATGCGAACCGCCGTGCACGTTCCGGAGACGAAGAAGATCGCGGATTTGCTGCGCGAGATGCAGCGCGACAAATTTTCGCTGGCGATCGTCGTCGACGAGTACGGCGGCACGGCCGGGCTCGTCACGATGGAGGATCTGCTCGAGGAGATCGTCGGCGAAATACGCGACGAGCACGACCTCGACGAGCAAGAATCCATCTCGATGGTGTCGGAGCACGAAGCCGTCGTCGAGGCGGGAACGAACATCGAGGACGTCAACGCCAAGCTTGGAACCGAACTGCCGACCGAAGACTTCGAAACGATCGGCGGCTATACGGTTGGGCTTTTCGGACGGTTGCCCAACGAAGGCGAAGAGATCGACGCAGCGGGCCACGCGCGGCTGCGCGTCGATCGTACGCGCGGTCGCCGCATTCTCGCCGTGCGCATCTATACCAACGGCGCGCTCGACCAAACACAGGAATCGGAGGACCCTGACGCAGCCGCGCGCCTATAAGACGCGAGGCGTGGTGTTGCGCGGACGGCAGCTCGGCGAGGCCGACCGCATCCTCACGCTCTTCACGCTCGAGCGAGGGAAGCTCGACGGTGTCGCCAAGGGCGTGCGCCGCCCGCGCAGTCATTTGGGCGGGCGTCTGGAGCTCTACACGGAGTGCGATTTCCTCATGCATCGGGGCCGCTCGCTCGAGGTGATCGTGGGCGCCGAGATACGCCGGGCCTACTGGTCGCGGCTCGTCGAGCCTCGCCGTTACGCCGTAGTCGCGGTGCTGGCCGAGCTGGTCGATGCCTTCTGCGAGCCCGACTTGGCGCTGCCGGACGTCTACGAGCTTTTGGTCGGGGCGATCGGGGCGGTGGCCGCTTCGGAGTCGCCGCGACCGTTGCTGCCCCGCTTCTCGCTGCGCCTGCTCGATATGCTAGGGCTGGCGCCGCCCCTCTCCAGCTGCGTCGGCTGCGGAGCCCCTTTTGGAACGGGCCCGTTTTGGCTCGATGCCCAGGCGGGGGGTATTCTCGACGGGGCCTGCCGTCGGGGATGGCAAGACCTGCCCGAGCTCGACCCACGAGACCTGGATAACTTGCGTGCGCTCGCCCGACCCAAGCACGCGGGCAGCGCGGCCGCGCTGCTGGCGACGCCGGGCGCGGCCGCAGCCGTTGAGGAGCTGGTGGCGCACCACTTAGGCAAGCGTCCGAAGGCCGTGGGCCAGCTCGGCGCACTCGGAGCCTAGCCTCATGGTGATGGCGCTCGACGTCGGAAGCAAGCGAATCGGCGTTGCGGTGGCCGACCCGAGCGGCAGCTTCGCGCTCCCGGTCGGGACGGTCACGCGGTCGAATCGGCGGGCCGACCTGGCCGCAATCGCGGGGTACCTGGAATCCTACGGCGTCGACGAGCTGGTCGTCGGCGATCCGATCTCGCTGCGCGGCGAGCGCGGCATCGCGGCGCAGACGATCGACGCGTTCGTCGAGGATCTCCGCCAGATTTTTTCCGGCGCAATCCATCGCATCGACGAGCGATTGACGACGGCGCAGGCCACCAAGACGCTCGTGTCGGCAGACGTTTCGCGCCGCAAACGCCGGGAGGTCGTCGATCGCATCGCCGCTGCGCTGATTCTCGAGACGTTTCTCGCGCGGCGGCGCAACGAGACGGCCTGATGCGATGGGGGCGCGCGATCGCCTCGGCGGCGCTCGCGATCGCAATCCTCGGCGCGGCCGGGGCAGCGTGGTTCTTGTATGCGGTCTTCGCAGAGCGCGCGCGTCCCGCGGCGAGCACCGACGTCTTGATCGAGCGCGGGTCCACGTTCGCGCAAGTTGCGCGCCGACTCTACGACGCCGGCGTGATCGGCAACGTGGCGTCGTTTCGCATCCTGGCGCGGTTGCGCGATCAAGAAGGCTCGGTGCGTGCCGGGGAGTACCGCTTCGAGCCGCACGGCACGCAGAACGACGTCTTGCGCGCGCTGGTGACCGGCGGCGCGCAGGTTGCCGCGTGGGTGACGATTCCGGAGGGGTTCACGGCCGCGCAGATCGCGGCACGGCTGGAGTCCGCCGGCCTCGGTCCCTCCGATGCGTTTCTGCGCGAGTTCCAACGGCGGCGGCTCACCGTCGACGGCGCGCGAACGCGCAGCCTCGAGGGGTTTCTTTTCCCGAGCACCTACTTGGTGCCGCTCGGCGATTCGCCGTCGCAGGTTGCGGGAATGATGGTCGCAGAGTTTTTCACGGTGCTGCCGCGCGACGCGGGCTTCCGCGCACGGTCGCTGCACGTGACCGTTCCGCAGGCCGTGACGGTTGCCTCGCTCGTCGAACGCGAGGCGAAGAGAGAAGCGGATCGCCCGAGAATTGCCGGCGTGATCTACAATCGGCTGCGCATCGGAATGCCGCTGCAGGTGGATGCGACGATCGAATACACGTTGCCCGAACACAAAGCGGAGCTATCGCTGCGCGATCTGCGGGTTGACTCGCCGTACAACACCTACTCGCACCCCGGCCTTCCGCCGACGCCGATTGCCAATCCCGGGCGGCCCTCGCTGGAGGCGGCGCTCCATCCGTCGAAAGGCAACGAACTCTACTACGTGTACTGCGGAAACGGGCGGCACGTCTTCGCCGAGACGCTGGCCGCACATCAAGCCAACGTCGCGCGCTGCCTGCACTAGGCGAGAAGGGAGAGTGTCAATGACGCCATCGAACGGCGAAAGCGAGGCGGCGCACGGACCGCTGGAGATCAGTGAAAAGCTCCATATTAAGACGCACGAAGGTATGGCATTAGAATTTGAAGTCGTTGGGATTCTGGAAGATCCCGACGAGGGAGCCTCGTACGCCGTGCTCTATCGCGAGCCGAGCGGCAACGAGGAGGAGCAGTTCATCGTCACGGACCCTACCGGTACCCTGCTCGCCGACGAGCGCCTCGCGCAGGAAATCCTCGACGATTTTCTCGCAGCCGCGAGCGAGAACGACGAGCACGCCGCGAACAACGGAGACCCGAGCTAATCCGCGTCGTATTTCTCTCGGCCAGCGTGGGCGTCGGCCACGTGTCGGCGGCGAACGCCGTCGCCGCGGCGCTCCGTGACGGCGCGCCGTACGCGCAGACGACGGTCGTCGATTCGTACGAGTACGCCGCGCTGGTGGTCTCGCGTCTGGTCTCTAATGGATACCTGCGCATGGTCAAAAGCATCCCGCAGCTCTATCGCTACATTTACACGCGCGCCGAGCGAGCGACCGAAATCGGACGTTTCCGAACCTGGGCGCATCAATTCACCGCAACCAACCTGCGCCCGCTCATGCTGCGCCAGCGGCCCGACGTGGTCGTCTGTACGCACGCGTTTCCCTGCGGCGCGATGGCGGAATACAAAAGCCTCTATGCCGATGCCCCGCCGGTGGTCGCGATCGTGACCGACTACGCGGTTCACGGTTTCTGGATCCACGAGAACGTCGACCACTACGTTGTGGCGACGGACGCTATGCGAGACGCGCTGGCCGCACGCGGCGTCGATCGGCGGGACGTTTCGGTCAGCGGCATTCCCATCCGACCGGAGTTCGGCGCGCCCGCACCGCCGCGCGAGCTGCTGCGCGACCGGCTGCATCTCCCGCGCGACCGCTACGTCGCGTTGATGATGGGCGGCGGCCTCGGCATGGCGCCGGTCGAACGCATGTTGGGCGCGCTGAAAGCCATCGCGCTGCCGCTTGCGGCCGTGGCGATTGCGGGACGCAACGCGCGCATCGTGCCGCGGGTTTCGGCGGCCGCCGAAAGCGTAGCGTATCCGGTGCGCGCGCTCGGATTCGTCGAGAACGTCTACGACTACATGCACGCGGCCGACGTGCTGGTCACCAAACCCGGCGGTCTGACCGCAGCCGAAGCGCTCGCAGCCGGGATACCGATGGTATTGTGCAAGCCCCTGCCGGGTCAGGAAGAGCGCAACGCGCGCTTTTTGGTCGAAGGCGGGGCCGCGGTGCGAAGCCGACACTTACGCGATCTTCCGGCGATCGTCGAGCGGCTGCTGCGCGATCCAGACAAGCGCGACCAGATGATCGCCTCGGGGCGCGCGCTGGCGCGGCCAAATGCCGCGCGCGACGCGGCGGGGACGATCGTACGGTTGGCGGGCAGGCGAGGCGACGTCGTCGCATGAGCCTGCCGTCATCGCGCACGTACGCCGGCGTGCTGGGGATCGTGCGAGCGCTCACGGGCGCCATGTGGCTGATCCATGCGATACCGAAGTTCCGCGACGGCGCGTCGTTCTTGCCGCCCAACGGCATCTTCGCGCAATATCTGCAGCACGGGATCGCCTCTACCACGGGACCGTATCACGATTTTATGGTCGGCGTCGTCGTGCCAAACGCCTCGTTGTTCGCTGAGATGGTCCGGGTTGGCGAGCTGCTCGTCGGCATCTCGCTTCTGTTGGGGATCTTCACGCGGCTCGGAGCGTTCTTTGGCGTGATCCTTCCCCTCAACTATATGGCGGCTCGCGGCGCGCTCGGCACCGTTAGCGGATGGGGAACCGTTGACGCCGCACTCGCCTTGCTCTCGGTCCTGAATCTCGTTCTGCCGACAGGGCGGATCGCGGGCATCGACGGATTGCGGCGGCGCGCGGTGCGACGTCCGACCGTCGTCGCCGAAGTCGTGCCGGAGCGGCCGATGAACGGTCCGACGGCACCGCCCTGAGCCCCAAAGGGCTGCGGCCCCCGGTGAGCCAACCGTGAGCGAGTCGAGCCCGCGCCGTCCAGCGCTGCGGGCGTGCGGAGAGATGGCCGAGCGGCTGAAGGCGGCGGTTTGCTAAACCGTTATACGATGTAAAGTCGTATCGAGGGTTCGAATCCCTCTCTCTCCGGGTCTCGTTTCAAGGGAGCGCCGTCGATGAGAGCCCAGCCTAGTGCAACGTTCGCGCTTCTTGGCGCCATTGCGCTCGCGCTGACCGCGTGCAGCGTGGGATCGTCGCCTTCGGCGGGGTTGCCCGGCGCGCCCCAATCGCGCAGCGGTTCGTCGAGCCCGATCCAGCACGTCGTGCTCGTCGTGCAGGAGAACCGTACCTTCAACGATTTCTTTGCGACGTATCCCGGCAGCGACGGCACGGCCACCGGATGGGCCGAGGCGAATCCGTACTGCAGTCCGCCGATCCCGCATCGGATGAAGATCGCGCTGACGAAGAGCAACCTGCTCGTCCCCACCGATATGAACCACTCGTACAAGACGGGATACTCGGTCGCGTTCGACGGCGGGAAGATGGACGGATACGATTTGATCCGATACGGCGGCACGGGCCCGTACGAATGCACCTACCCGTACCAGTACACCGATCCGTCGCAGATCCAGCCGTATTGGGACATGGCGCAGCAGTATACGCTGGCCGAGCATATGTTCACGACGCAAGGCAGCGACAGTTTCACGGCTCACCAGGATATCATCGCTGGGGCGACCGTGGTCAAGACGGGTGAGGCGATGGTCGATCTGCCTGGCTGCAGCGGTTGTTACTGGGGTTGCGATGCGCCGCCGGCGACCCGCACGCATCTCATCACGAGAGACAACGCGTATCTGCATCGCCTCGGACCTTTTCCATGCACGACGAAGTTCTCGGTGCCGTATCCGACGCTGCGCGACTTGCTCGATGCCAAGGGAGTTTCGTGGAAATACTACTTGCCGCCGCCGAGCACGAACTTCGGCAAACTGCTCAACGCCTATGACGTCGTGTGGGCGGTGCGCAACGGCTCGGAGTGGGGAACCAACGTCAACTGGCCGGAGACCAACATCTTCGGCGACATTTCGAACGGCACGCTGCCGGCCGTCTCGTGGGTGATTCCCGAGGAGAACAACTCCGATCATCCCGGCACGAGCGCGGACGACGGCCCGCAATGGGTTGCCAGCGTCGTCAACGCGATCGGCGAGAGCTCGTACTGGAGCTCGACGGCGATCGTTATTGTGTGGGACGATTGGGGCGGACTCTACGACAATCTCGGCAAGCTTTCGAAGAAGTACGGCTACGGCGGATTGGGAACGCGCGTTCCGGCAATCGTGATTTCGCCCTACGCACGGGCCGGGTACATATCGAAGACCCACTACGAGTTCGGCAGCGTTCTCAAGTACGTCGAGCAGAACTGGGATCTGGGATCGCTCCACACCAGCGACCAGCGCGCGACGAGCCTCATCGACTGCTTCGACTACTCGCAGAGCCCCATCGAGTTCAAGCAGATTCCGTCGAGCTACGACAAACGGCACTTCTTGCGCGAGCAGCATCCGCCGGGAGTTTTAGAGGCGGACTAAGAAATCAGGTCTCCGACGCGCGGTCGTAGCTCAATTGGATAGAGCAACAGGCTACGAACTTGTAGGCTGGGGGTTCGAGTCCCTCCGACCGCGATTTCCCCATAGCGGGCCGCAACGGTTGTCCCCGAGGGCGGGGTCCTGCTATACTGCGGAGTCGAATGAAACACCGCTGCTGCGGCTCGGTAGCTCAGTGGTAGAGCAGGGGACTCATAAGCCCTTGGTCGTAGGTTCGAGTCCTACCCGAGCCACAACGAAAAAGGGCCAGGTACATTTCTCATGTCGACGATTCCGTGCGATTTTTGTCCGCATCCAGTCGATCGCGGTCAGATGGAAGAGATCGAGATCTCCCATTACGTCCCCGATAGTTCCGGTGAAGACCTCGCGTACGCGCGAACGTACTTCTTCGGCCATCCCGATTGCGTGCGAAAGTTTTACCGAACGCTCGTCGATCACAAGCTCGATCTCTTCAAACACATTCCGAGCGCGGGTTCGCCGCCGGATGCGGCGCGATGATGCATCGAGCGGCCGGTGCGCCCGTAGCGTAGCTGGATAACGCACAGCCCTCCGAAGGCTGGGATCGGGGGTTCGAATCCCTCCGGGCGCGCACTCCATCATGACAAACGACGAGCGGCTGCTGCACCGAGCGCTGGAGCTTGCCGAGGATGCCGCGCGCGACGGCGACGTTCCCGTCGGTGCCGTGCTCGTGAGCGGCGAGCTCGTGCTCGAAGCAAAGAACGAAAAAGAACGCCGTCGCGATCCGACCGCGCACGCCGAGATGCTCGTGCTGCGTGAAGCCGCACGGCGGCTCGACGCGTGGCGCCTTAACGAAGCGACCCTGTACGTGACGAAGGAACCCTGCGTGATGTGCGCGGGTGCGATCGTCGCGGCGAGAATCAAGCGGCTCGTCTATAGCGCGCGCGATCCGAAGGGCGGCGCGGACGGCGGAGCGTTCGATCTGCTGCGCTCACCGAAGACGAACCATCGCCTCGATGTCAGCACCGGTCTGCTGGAAGAAAAAGCTGCCGCGCAGTTACAGCGTTTCTTTCGCGAAAAACGTACCGGCGAATAAGCAGGTATCTCGGCGAGAGCATCCCAACCCATCGCGTTGGAGAGGTGGTCGAGTGGTTGAAGGCACCCGCCTCGAAAGCGGGCGAACGTGTTGAGCGTTCCGTGAGTTCGAATCTCACCCTCTCCGCCACAGTTTCATTGCTAGCGCCGTGCGGCGAGTGGAAGCGCGACGGTAAAGCGTGAGCCGTTTGGCCCGCTGCGCAGCGTCACGGTTCCGCGCGCACGCTCGACGGCGCGCTTCACGATAGCTAGTCCAAGCCCCGATCCCGCGACGTCGCGCTGCGTTCCGCGATAGAAGCGGTCGAACACGCGCGCCGCATCGGTCGACGGAATACCCGGTCCTTGGTCGGAGACTTCGATCACCGCCGCCGTGTCCTCAGCGCGCACGTCGACCGCGATCTCGCCAAGACCGTATTTGACGGCGTTGTCGGTTAGATTCGTAACGACGTATCCGAGCTCGGTGGGGTCGATCGCCGCAAGGATGCCCGAACTCGTGGTAACGGCGAACCTACGCGCCGGATTTGCGTCGGCGATCGGAGCGACGAGATCGGCGACCAGCGTGCCGACGTCGATCGGCGGATTCGCCATATCGGCTTCGGGGCTCTCCCACCGCTCGAGCAGAATCAGCTTGTCGATCAGCGATCCCATGATCCGGCTTTGGTCGTTCATGGTATCGAGAATGCGATCGCGGTCCACGGCGCTCTCAAAACCACCGCGCCGGAGAATCGCGATGAAGCCTTGCACGACCGTCAACGGCGTGCGCAGCTGATGGCCGGCGTCCGCGATAAACTGGCGCATCGACCTGTTCGCGCGATCGCGGGCGGCGAAGGCGCGCTCCATTTGCTCGATCGCACCGTTATAGGCGACGGCGAGCGAGCCGAGCTCTTGGCGCTCGTCGGCTTCGATGAGCTGCGGCGTGAGGTCTCCCGATGCAAAGCGCTTGAGCGCTGCCGTCACGTTGTCGAGCGGACGGACCGCCTGGTGCGTGAGCACGCGCGCGATCAAGATGCCGCATGCGACGGCGATGAGCAACGCAACGACCAGCGGTATGAAGAACGCCTCCACCGTGGAAACGAGCGTGGCGTTGTTGCTGCGCACGATGATGTAGAGGTTGCCGACGTGCGCGTAGAGCGGCTCGAGGCCGAATGCGGTGGCGAGGCCGAGCGTGAGATTAGCGAACGGCCCCGATGCGCGAGGGTCGCCGGAGAGGTCGCCGCGGCCACGGACGGCGACGACGGGCTCTGCATCCGCGCGATGCCGCCGATACACGGTTACGCGCGTAGTGGCGTCGAGAAAGACGATTTCCGTTCCGGTGCCCAACAGCAGCTCGCCGGCGAAGCGTCCTCCGGATTGCGCGTTGGGAAGCGCCCGGCCGTCGATCGAGGCTTCCAACTGCGCGAGCGTTCCGCCGAGCTCGTTTGAAAGCGTGCGGATGTAAAATCCGAATGCCAAGAGCGCGCCGGCGAGCATCACACCTGCGAGGAGAAGGGAGATTTCGATCGCCGCCAGCGTTTGAATGCGGCGCGCGAGTCTGGTCGTCATGACGGCGTCGCTCGCAAGGAATACCCGGCGCCGCGTAGGGTCTGAATCAGCTTCACAGGCTCTCCGCTATCGAGCTTCGCTCGCAAGAACGAGACATACGTCTCGACGGTGTTGGGGATCACGTCGCGGTCGATGCCCCAGACGAGATCGAGCAGCTCCGAGCGCGTCAACACTTCACCGGCGTGTTCGGTTAATACGCGGAGGAGGTCGAACTCGCGCGGCGAGAGCTCGATTCGCCGGTTCCCTCGGTAAACCGTCCGGGCGCCAGGGTCGATGCGCAGATCGGCGTACGCGAACGTCTCGCGTTCGTCGATGGACGGGCGGCGAAGCAGCGTGCGGATTCGCGCCACCAGCTCTTCGAGGTCGAACGGCTTGCCGACGTAATCGTCCGCCCCGGCGGAGAATCCGGCGACTTTCTCGGCGATCTCCGTCCGTGCGGTCAACATCACAACAGGCGCGGTCGTGAGCCGCCTGATCTCGGGCAACAGCTCGAGCCCGTCTTTGCCGGGCAGCATAACGTCGAGCACGATGACGTCCGGCGTCCAGTCCGCTAAGAGCGGAAACGCAGCCGAGCCCTCGGCAACGCTGCGAACGGAGAAACCGGCCCGCTCGAGCCCGTATTGGAGCAACTCGCGCAGCGCACGCTCGTCGTCGACGACGAGGACGCGTGCCGGCTCGGCGGTAGAGGTCATTCTCAGACTCACTCCAGGATTAAAAGGCTATACCTTCGCTACAATCGACGCAACCATGAGTCCCAGCGAGAGGCTTTCGCGCCGACTCTTCTGCGCGGCCTTCGCGATCCTGGCCGCGGGAGGCTGCGCGCATCGAGCGGCCCCGGCAGCATCTCCGGCGCCATACGTCGATACGACGGTGACCAGTTTCGGCGCGATCGAGCCCGCGCGCGAGCTCGCCGGGGTCGTCGCCCCATATCAGAACGTCGCGATCCAGAGCTCGCTTTCCGAGCCGGCCGACGCCGTCTACGTGCGCGAGGGCGATACCGTGCGTGCCGGTCAACCGCTCGCTCTGCTCGATACGTCCGATTTGCAGGCGCAGCTGCAGTCCGACCTCGCAACGGCAAACAGCAACCACGCGAGCACCGTCCACACCACCTTTCAGGGATCGCTGACGATCGATCAAGGCGTCGATACGGAACGGAACGACCAAGCCGCCGTCGCGCAGGCGCAGCAGACGCTCAACAACGATCAGCACAACCTCCAGCGCGATCAAGCGCTCCTGAACCAGGGATACGTTTCGCAACAATCCGTCGACGCGCAGGCGACGCTCGTGCGCAACGATCAGCAGGCGCTCAACTCGGCTAAGGCCAGCCTCGCGTCCGCGCAGTCCACCGTCGCCGCAAACGGCACGATGTCCGGCCAAGGTCTGCAAGCGTCGGCGGTGCAGCAGTCGGCGGCGCAAGAGCAAGTCGCTATGGCGCAGGCGCAGCTCGTACGCGTGCAGATAGCCAAGGCTTCGATCGTGTCGCCGATCGACGGCGTGATCGTCAATCGCAACCTCAACCCCGGCGAGTATCCCGGAAACCGGGAGCTCTTCACGATCCAGCAAATCAACCCGATCTACGCGGTGCTGCACGCATCGAGCGAAGAGGTGGCGCGGATCGTCAACGGCGCGCCCGCGACGGTGATTGCGGAGGATCTGGTCGGCGCCGCGCACTTCTCGGGCCACGTCGTCGGCGTGCTCAATCAGATCAACCCCGGCTCGACCGACTTCGAAGTCAAGGTCGTCTTGCCGAATCCCGCGCAGCGGCTTCGGCCCGGCATGGTCGTGCAAGGCACTATCGCTACCACGCCGATCCGCGGGGTCCGCGTGCCCGTCATCGCGTTTACCGACGACAATCACGATGCGGTCATGGCGGTAGAGTCCGACGACACCGTCAAGACCGTGAAGGTCGCGGAGGTCGGCAGCGACGGGACGACGTCGGTCGTCACCGGGATCGACGCCGGCGCGCGCATCATTGCCAACGGCCAGATGAGCCTGGGCGAGGGCGAAAAAGTCTCGTACCACCAATGAACTTCAGCCTGACGCGGCTCTTCATCAAGCGGCCGACGCTGGTTTTCGTCATCGTCGCGCTGATGATGTTCGCGGGAATTCTGTCGACGGTCACGGCCGTCAAGCAGCTGTATCCGGACGTTTCGCAGCCGACCGTTACGATCCAAGTGCAATATAGCGGCGCCTCCGTTACCGAGATGCGCGACAACATCGTCCAACCCATCGAACAGAACCTTGCGGGAACCGCCGATCTCCAAACCTTCAACTCGGTCGTCCAGCAGGGTCAAGCCTCGATCAGCGCGATCTTCGACATTACCTCGGATCAGGCGACCGATCTGGCCCTCACCAACAAAGCGATTCAGGCGGCCGAGAAGTATCTTCCGACGAATCTCACGCCTCCGACGGTCAACCTCTACGATCCCAGCCAATCGGTCGTCGTGACCCTGGCGATCTACTCGCAGAAGCTCTCGCTTTCGCGCCTCGCGCTGTACGCGCAGAACGTCATCGCCCCGCAGTTGGAGCAAGTCCCGGGCATCTCGTTTGCGAACGTCGGCGGCCTCGTCACGCCCGCCTATGAGGTGGTCGTGGACCCGGTGCGCCTCGCCGCGGCGAATTTGACGCTGAACGACGTCATCGCGACGCTGCAGGCCGACAATCAGCGGGTTCCCGGAGGCTTTGCCTACGAGCCGAACCGTCAGACGACGATCGACGTGCGCGGCGACATCCAAAGCCTCGACACGGTCCGTAACCTCGCCATCATTCCTGCCGGGAACAGCACGCTTGCGGGCCTGGCGAACTCGACCGGCGCTCAGGTGCAGAACTATCTCGGCGGTTTGTCGGCGCTGGCCGGCGTCGTCGACCCATGGACGGCGACGAACTCGGTCGTGCGCGTCGGCGACGTGGCGACGGTCACCGAAGGCTACGAGCCGCGCCTGCAGTTCGCCCACATCAGCGGGCTTCCCGGACTCTTCATTCAGGTGCAAAAGGCGGCGACGGGCAGCGAGGTCACGGCATCGACCAACGTCCTGCGCGAGTTGCCGCAGATCGAGAAACGGTTCCCCGAGATCAAGTTCATCGTCATTAACGTTCAGTCGAAGTTCACCGAACAGCAGATTCAAGCCGTCACGCGGACGCTGATGCTCGCGATCCTCCTGACCGGTATCGCGATGATTTTCTTCTTGCGCTCGTGGCGCAGCGCGATCGTGGTCTGCGTCTCGATTCCGACGTCGCTGGCAATCGCGATGACGGTGATGAAGCTCGCGCACCTCACGGTCGACACGATCTCGCTGCTCGGCATGTCGCTGGTCATCGGCATTCTGGTCGACGACTCGACCGTCGTGCTCGAGAACATCGAGCGGCACTTCAACGAGCTCAAACAGCCGCCGGAAGAGGCGGCGGTCAGCGGGCGCGAAGAGATCGGCGCGGCCGCGGTCGTGATCACCCTGGTCGACGTGGTCGTTTTTCTGCCGATCGCGTTCATTCAGGGACAGGTCGGTCGCCAAATCGCCGAGTTTGCGATCGTCGTCGTGATCTCGACGCTGACGTCGCTCTTCGTCTCGTTTACGATCACCCCGACGCTGGCCGGGCTCTGGGCGCTGCGCTCCCACTGGAAGCCGTGGCGCGTCGTCGACTGGTTCGGTGAGAAGTTCGACCACGCGAGAGGGTGGTATACGAATCGAGCGCTGCCGTGGAGCCTTCGTCACGGCGGGCTCGTCGCGGTCTTTTGCGCGGGCACGTTCGCGCTGGCGCTCGGCATGGTCGGCCTGGGCGCGGTCGGCGAGGAGTTCATCCCGCCGGTCGATCGCGGCGAGATCTTCATGCAACTCGTCTATCCGATCGGAACGCCGATCCAGACCGTCCAGAACGGCGTCTTCGCGCTCGAGGCCAAGGTCATCAAGACGCCAGACGTTTTCGCCAACACGGCCGTCGCCGGCGCGTACGCTGCGTCGTTCGGCGGCTTCGTCTCGCAAAGCAACGTCGGTCAAGTGCACGTCTGGCTCAAGGAGAACCGCACGCATCCGACGAGCTATTGGGTGACGCAGTTCCGGCACGTCGCCGAGCAAGACTTGCCGCAGGACGTCCAAGCGGTCGTCGTACCCGCCACGTCGACGGGAGGCGGAAACGCGCAGCCGATCGACTTTCTCGTGACCGACGTAACCGGCGGCGACCCGACGCCGTACGCACAGCAAGTCACGGACCTCCTGCGCAAAGTGAAGGGCGCGACCAGCGTCAACAGCACCGGAACGCAGCTGGGGCCGGAAATCTCGATCGAGTTCGACCGGAACAAAGCCCAGGCGCTGGGCGTGGATCTCGGCCAGGCTGCGGAAGCCGCCGGTGCGGCGTTCGGCGGCAACGTCGCGACGCAGTTCGAGACGACCGCCGGGCTCGAACAAGTCCAAGTGATTTTCCCGCGGTCGGCGCAAACCAGCATCGACGCGCTCAAATCCGTCGCCGTTCGGTCGTCGAACGGCTCGATCGTCTATCTCGGGGACATCGCGCGCTTCGTGTCGACGCCGACGGCGCCGCTCATCACTCGAACCGATCGCAACAACGTGATCCACGTCGACGCCAACTATGCGGCCGGCTCGTCGCTGTCGGCAGTGGAGACGGGCTTGCTCAGGGCGTTACCGTCGCTGCACTTGCCGCCAAACATCGTCGTCAGCCCCGCTCCGCTCGGTCAGCAAGATTTCATGCACCAGACGCTGGTCGGGATAGGGCTTTCGATGGTCGTGTCGGTGATTTTAGTCTATCTGCTGATGGTGGCGCTGTATAATAGCTACGTTTCGCCCTTCATCATCATCTTTTCCGTCCCGGTGGCTGCTATCGGCGCCATCGGCGCCTTATTCCTCACGCATCGCACGCTCAATCTCTTCTCGCTGATCGGCACGATCTTGCTGATCGGCATCGCGACGAAGAACGGCATTCTGCTCGTCGACTACGCCAACACCCTGCGCTCGCGCGGCTTGGACAAGCTCTCGGCGATCAAAGAGAGCGCGCACACGCGGTTCCGCCCGATCATCATGACCAGCTTCTCGGTCGTCGCGGGGAACGTTCCGCTGGCGCTGGCGCTCGATCCGGGATCCTCCTCGCGGTCGAGTTTGGGCATCGTCGTCATCGGCGGCGTGCTCAGCTCGCTCGTGCTCACGCTGCTGCTCATCCCCAACATCTACATGTGGGTTGCCCCGAAGGACCATCCGTCGACCAACGGCGAGACGCACCGCGGCACCGACGATCTGCCGCTGCAGACCGAACGGCTCACCGTACCGCAGCACGCGTAGGTGAGCGAAGAGTTAGGCTTCTGGCTCTTCGGCATGGCGTTAAGCGCGGCCATGACCGCTGCCGTAGGGCAGAGCTTCGTCCACGAGCGCGGACGGCGGGTAATTCCGGCGCTCTGCATCGTCGCGTTGCTGCTCGGACTGCTGATCGGCTATGCGCTCAACGGCTACATCGCGTACGTCCGCGCTTCGGCCGCACGGTTCTAGTGCTGCGGCGAGCTCGACGGCGTCGGTGCGGGTGTGCCGGCCAAGCGCGGATCGGGCGCTTCGGCCGGAAAGGCGATATCGCTAAAGGTCACGTCGGCGACGATCTTATAGGTGAGGATCGCCACGTGCATCGTTTGGGTGAACGTGCCGTGCACGATCACCCAGTGGCCGTCAACGACCTGATAATCGAGCGAGAACATTTCGTCGCCGCCGCCGGCGACGCGCATCTCGATGTGCTTGGGGAGGCTCGTCGCCCCGTCTTCAACGACCTCTGAGGGATAGAGTCCGTTGGCGACGCGCGGCGTCGGGTCGATCAGCAGATGAAGCGCGGCGTCGGTCGAGTCCGGAGCGTAGCGAGCCGCCCAATAGCTGTTGTAAGGAACCACGACGTTGACCGACGGATCCGGCTGCGGAATCCGGAAATAAAACGGCAGGCCTTGTTCCAGCGTGATGTTGACGTTCTTCAAGTTCGCGAAGTAGCTGAACTTAAAGTTGGAAATCGGATCGAAGTACGAGGCGATCGGAAACGCCTGGCCGGTGCGCGAGGACCCGTCGGGCAGGTCTTTCATGACGGCAAAGTTATCCGCGACGCGCACCGCGACGGAGCGATTGATATCCTGCGCCCGTCCCAGCGTCGGAGCGCTTACGTGCGTGTGCTCGGTATACGTCATGTAGGCCGGCGGATTCTTCTGATAAAAGTCGCTCGTGCGATTGATCAGGAGTGCAAGCGCAAGGTCGGCGGTCGTCATCGGTTCGCGCATCGCTTCGGCGGCGGGAAGGGAAGTACCGGTCCGTAAACATCGCGCGGATGAACATCGATCTGCCTGGTCCCGTTGCCGCGCGAGTCCTCGAGCTCCGGCGCGCGATCCATCGCCGCCCCGAACTTGGCTTCGAGGAGCACGAGACGGCGGCGCTCGTCGAGCGCGAGCTCGAGTCGCTGGGCATCGCGCACCGCCGCGCGGCGGGCACCGGCGTCGTGGGCCGGATCGACGGTGCCCTGCCCGGACGCGTCGCCGCGCTGCGCGCGGATATGGACGCGCTGCCGATCGGCGAGCGCAGCGGCCTCGAGTTTACATCCGAAGTCGACGGCGCGATGCACGCCTGCGGTCACGACGCGCACACCGCGATGCTGCTGGGCGCCGCGCGGGTTCTCGCAAGCGCTAAAGAGTCGCTGCACGGAAGCGTCGTTCTCATCTTTCAACCGGCCGAAGAAGGCCCGGGCGGCGCGTTGCCGATGATCGAAGAAGGTGCGCTCGATTCGCCGCGCGTCGAAGCGATCGCGATGCTGCACGTCGACTCTCGTCTCGACGTGGGCACCATCGGGATATCGCCGGGATCGGTGAGCGCGTCGGCCGACGAACTGTACGTGACGATTCGCGGCGTCGGGGGCCACGGCGGATATCCGCATACGTCCGTCGACGCGATTCCAGCGGCCGCGGCGACGGTGCTCGCACTGCAAAACGTGGTCGCCCGCGAGACCGATCCGCTCGCAACGGCCGTGGTCACCATCGGAACGATCGCCGGCGGGTATCGCAACAACGTCATCGCCGACGAGGTGAATCTCAGCGGTACGCTACGCGCGCACGATCGCGCCGTGCGCGAGGCGCTGGAAGCTCGCGTTCGCCGCATCCTGGCCGGCGTTGCCACAGCATATAACGTGACGACGGACGTGCGCATCGTGCACGGCTATCCGCCCGTGATCAACGATGCATCGCTCGCGCGTCGCACGACTGAGCATCTGCGAGAACGCACGCCGCTGCGCGTTGAGGAGCCGGCCGCGACGATGGGCGCGGAAGATTTCGCATACTTCGCACAACGCGTTCCCGGCTTGCTGATGCGCCTGGGCGTCCGGAGCGAATCGTCGGGAGCGATTCATCCGATTCATAGCGCCAGCTTCCGGCTCGACGAGGCGGCGCTGCCG
>Ga0302325_10002973_pt1 | contig 40525 bp, 34 predicted proteins | sample Palsa_T0_2_FD_201948 | JGI IMG/M metagenome (GOLD analysis project Ga0302325, IMG submission 201948) | Peat permafrost microbial communities from Stordalen Mire near Abisko, Sweden - Palsa_T0_2 | ecosystem: Environmental > Terrestrial > Soil > Palsa > Peat permafrost | place: Sweden: Abisko...
CCTAGAGGAAGGCTATGCGGGGCTCAAGTCACAAGCTCACCGAACGTGAGCTATTTCAGCTTCCGCGTTCCGCGGGGCCCTTGCCGCCCTCGAAGAGGCGCCGTTTTGCAATGAAATCAGTGACCTTGTGCGCATCTTCGGCCTCGTGGTCCTGATCGGTGACTGCGAAGGTTTTCTGCGCCCAGACGAAGTCGCGGATATCGTGCGTCTGGCGGTACTCCGCCACCGCCTCGCACAGGAGGGCGACCGAGCGGCGGCAGTCGAAGCTTGCGAGCGCAATCAGCAGCTCGTTCAAGAGTTGCTGCATGCGCTCCCAGGGGAGCGAATGCTCCATCGCGCGCATGATCATGGGGTGGTCCGTCCCCGTGATATTGCTGCCGATCAGGAGTTCCTCGAAGAGTTTCTCAGCCGTGCGCAATCCGGTGTAGGTGATTTCGATGTCCCCATCCGGATTGGCCGTATCGCGCACGGTCAAGCCCATGAGATTGATCATGCGTCGTGCCAGGTCGTCGATGAGCACCGGTCGACCCATGTTGAGCACGAAGACATCGCCGCCCTTAGCCATCGCACCGGCCTGGATGACGAGCTGCGCCGCCTCAGGAATCGTCATGAAGTAGCGGATGACATCCGGGTGAGTCACCGTCACGGGACCGCCGTCGCGAATCTGCTTCTTGAAAAGCGGCACCACGGATCCGGAAGAGGCGAGCACATTGCCGAATCGCACCATGCAGAAGCGCGTTCCGGTCGAGCGCTCCTGCAGGGCCTGCAGGACGAGTTCCGCCAGGCGCTTGGTCGCCCCCATGACGTTGACGGGGTTTACGGCCTTATCGGTCGAGACCAGCACGAAGGTTTCAACGCCGGTCTCGCGCGCGGCTTCCGCGGTGTACCAGGTGCTGATGACATTGTTGTGGATGCCTTCGACCACGTTGTGCTCGACGATCGGCACGTGCTTGTAGGCGGCCGCGTGATAGAGAGTCTGAATGCCATAGGTCGAGAGCACTTCGCGCACGCGGTGGCGATGGTGCGCATTGCCAAGGAGCGGAATGATTTCCGTGATGACGTTCTCGTGCGCGAGATATTCCGTGAGCTCGCCCTCGATCGTATAGAGCGCGAGTTCCGACATTTCGAAGAGCACCAGCCGGCACGGCCCCAGCCTCACGATCTGCCGGCACAGCTCCGCCCCGATCGAGCCGCCCGCGCCCGTCACCATCACGGATTTGCCGCGAATACACGAGGCGAAAAGCCTCGGGTCCGGCGGTACGGCATCGCGGCCCAGGAGATCGGCGACGTCGACGTCGCGCAGCTCATCGATGTGCGCAGCGCCGGAGATGATATCCGACAGATCCGGCATTGATTGCACATGCACGCCGAGCGGCTCAAGCATGCGCAGGATTTCCTGTTTGCGACGCTGCGAGGCTGTGGGTATGGCGAGCAGCACGCGCTCAATGTCGTAATTGCGGATGAGATCCGACAGTGCGTCGCGACTGAATACCTTGATGCCGTTGATGCGACTGCCGTGCAGGGAGCGTTTGTCGTCGATGAAGGCGACGGGCGCAAAATCCGGCCCACCGAGGAGCGCCGAGGAGAGCCGCGCGCCGGACTCCCCGGCGCCATAGATGGCCACAGGCTTGGCTGCGCCGCCGTTTCGCTTGTAGTAGACCATGTAGCGGATGATGAACCGGCTGCTCGCGAGGTAGACGAGAGCGAGCGCCGCATAGATTGCAAGCACCGACAGCGGGACGTGTTCGGAGCGCACGATCCGGTCGTAGGCCTCCAGCGCCACGACCGACACCGCCACTCCGGCCACAACCGTTGCCATGGCGTGCAGCCCCATGAAGCGGATAATCGCCCGATAGAGTCCGAGGGTGGCGAAAATGATGAGCGCCGATACGGTCGCAACGAGGAACAGGTCTCCGTAGCGACTCATATCAAAGGACAGGCGGTCGAATTTGAGAACCAGGGCCGCCCAAAGGGCTAGCGGCAGCATCACCGCATCGGCGCCTGCCATGACAAGCCGCTTGGCTCCGCGGGGAAGCGCCAGAATCGCATTGGTAACCGTGGTAAACCCCAGATCCGCAGGTTCATTCATGTAGGAGTGTTTTTCGTCCATGCCCCCTGCGCTCTCCGGTTTATTCGTTCGCATGCTCTGACCTGCCTCAAATCCTAGTCACGAGCTTAAGCATTATTGCGCGGGGCGAAATTGTACAAGATTCAATGTCCTTCTACGACAACCTGCGTGAACGCTTAAGGCCGTAATTCGTTCCATGTGTGCTGTGCAGCAGGTATCCGTTCACACAAAACGCGCGGGGGGCGAAGCGGTTGACGGGCAAGGGCGGCACGGGCTGTCGTCTTTATCGGCTGAAACTTGCCGTTGCTGCACGCCGCGCGCGACGCTCTTGATCACCATGGATCGCCTGTCCGCCCGGTCCTCCTGGTATAAATAGCAGTGAATCCACACCGACCCCGGAGGATGAGGACGCGTTTTGGAATTCACCATTCCGAGCCATGCTGGTCTCTGCGTGGACTATAACGGCGTGCGCATACTCTCCGACCCCTGGTTGATCGGCCCCTGCGAAGGAATCTATCTCGGCGTGCCATTACGGTCAGATTGGCTCGCTGGCGCGAGATCCTCGAAATGGGACGCAAGTTTTTGAAGCACGTGGTGCTACGCCGGCCCATAGACATCGCGGGCCTCTATTCGCTGCCCGGCACACAGCATCCCTAGGCGGCGCGCGGGCCGCGCAGAGCGCGGCGCAGTTTCAGAATTTGTTCTCGGCGTCGGATGCAACGCGCCGGCCCGCACCAGCCAGGAGCAGCACCATCACGATTGGCAGGAGCGCGACGAGTGCGGCCCATGCGGCGCGGCCGGGATGCACGGCGGCAAACCAGGCCGACGGCAGGAGCCAGAAGAGATTCACGCACACGAGCGCGAGCGTCACGGAGCGGTGGCTTCCCCAGCGGCGAGAGAGCCACTGGTAGGCGTGACTGCGATGCGCCTGGTAGACGCGCTCGCCGCGGGCCAGTCGGCGCACCAGCGTGACGAACGCATCGCAGAAAAATATGCCTCCCAAAATCAACCATACATTGAGCGCCGCAGGATTCTCGCGCGTGGCGGCCAAGGCGAGCACGACGAGGACGTAGCCCAGGTACCCACTGCCCACATCTCCCATAAAGATCCGGGCCGGCGGCCAGTTCCACACCAGAAAGCCGCAACACACCGCGCCGAAGGCACAGCCCATGGCAGGCACTGCGGCCGATGAGCCCATCAGCACAGCAAGCCACGCTCCGCCCCAGGCGATGAATACGGCTTCAGAGGATGCGATGCCGTCGATGCCGTCCATAAAGTTGAAGAGGTTCACGGTCCAGGCAATGCCGAGCGCACCCACCACATAGCCCGGCCAGCCGAATGACACGAGCTTATCGCCGAAGCGCAGCACCGGCAGGCCTCCCAACCACACAAGCGCCCAGAGCGCCGCGGCCAGATGCGCGGCGAGCCGGATGCGCGCCGAGAGTTGGCGACGGTCATCGAGGAAACCGACGAAGGCTACGGCCACGCCGCCGCCGGTCAAAGCCAGAAATAGCGGTAAGCCGAGCACACCCCGCGAGACGAGCACGACCGAAGCGCTCATGGTGGCAAGCACGATCGCAACCCCGCCAGCCCGCGGGGTTGGCACGCGGTGCGAGCTGCGATCGTTCGGGACATCGAGCACGCCGTGCGCAATCGCGAGGGTGCGCACCACTGCGGTGAGGACGAGCGCCAGGACGAGCGCCGCCAATGCCGTGAGCGCCGCATCAAGCCTCACGAAGAATGCCCCGCGCCGAGATACCAGGCGACAGTGCGCGCCAATGACTCATCCACAGTGACCGGCGGCGACCACCCGAGATCCGCGCGGCTCTGCGAGATATCAACCTGCAACGAACCGCACAGTCGCGCAAGCTCGGCGCGGTGCCCGAGCAGTCCTGCACACAATTGCAGCAGCGGCACAGGCACCCGAAGCAGGCGCACCTGCCGGCCCATAGCGTGGCCCAAGCGCCGGATGAGTTCAGGCGTCGACAGATCCTCCCCGTCGCAGATCATCCAAGTTCGGCCGGGCGCCTTCGGATGGTTCAGCAGCAGGAGCAGGAAATCGCACAAATTCCATACGCTCGCGAGACTGCGCGCGTTCCTCACCGCCCCCAACGGCAACGGCCAGCCCTGGTGTACCAAGCGCAGCAGGCGCAGAAAATTCGCCCGCACTCCGGGTCCGTACACAAGCGGCGGACGCACGATAACCGCCTGCATGCCGTTCGCTCCCGCGGCCGCGGCGACATGTTGCTCCGCGTGCCATTTGGAGAGGCCGTAGTCATCCTGCGGGTGCGGTTCATCGCCAGGGGCGTACGCGCGTTCGCGGGTCGCCTCGCCGTTGACCTTGATGCTGCTGAGATACACAAAGCGCCGCACCGGCATCCTTGCCGATACATTCGCCAGGCGCTCGGTACCGCGTTCATTCGTCTCGAAGTACAGATCTGCGGAGCCTTGCGCTGGATGCAGCACGTGGGCGCGCGCCGCCGCATGAATCACTGCGTCGACGCCGTCAAGCGCCTGTGTCCAGTCGGTGGTCGAATTGATGTCACCGACGATGACCTTCTCGGCGACGGTGGCGGGGACGGCTCGATCCGTGCGCAGCGCGGCCCGCACCTTATAGCCGGCGCGCGCCAGGACCTCGCACAGGGCGCTGCCGACGAAACCGGTTGCGCCCGTGAGCAGCACTCGAGTCATGAGATACCGATGGCGAGAGCGGCGAGCCCCAGGTACTCGTGCAGCGCAATTTCGGTATCGCGCATGCCGAGCGATGAGGGCAACCAGCGATGCAATGCCATCCCTGGCGAGCCGCCCACACGCTGGCCCGTCGGCGCCGGGATCGGGTGCTGGCCGGCAATCTGCATCAGCCGTACCGCGCGGCGCATATGGTACGCGGAAGTGACCAGCAAGAAGGGCGCGCCTTTGAGTAACGCTGCCACCGCGTGTGCTTCGGCGCCCGTATCAAGCGGCCATTGCAACACGATAAGCGATGCGCTATCGACACCGAGCTCGCGAGCGAGTTTGGCGTAGCCGAGCGCGCCCGGCGTGCCGCCAGGGGGCGCGCCGCCCGATACGATGAGCCGCACACCCGGCAGACGACGCGCCAGCCGCACGCCCTCAACGATGCGCGCCAGACCGTCCGCCTCGAGCGCGCCGGTCACGGGAATGGAGTCGCGCGGCACATAGCTGCTGCCGAGCACGACGATGGTGTCAGTATTCGCTAATGGGACGTCCGCGCTCAACGGCGGATAAGCTCCTTCGAGCGGTGCGAGGAGCGCCTCGCCGATGCCGATGAGGCTGCCGAAATAGAGGACCCCGACCGCAGCGCACGTGAGCCACGCGGCACTGCGCCGTCTGCCACGCAAGCGTAATACCGCTGCCGCCGCTCCTAGGAGCAGTGCGATCGTAAACGGCGCCGCAAACGACTCGATGAGATGCTTCACGCTTGAAATCAACTGCGGGCCTGCGCCAGCAAAAGCATGTCATCGGCCATCGCGCGCGCAATGTTCACGCGCGCGTATTTAGCAACAAACTCCGGACGCGGGCGATCCGTGAACTGCAATGAATCGAAGGCGGTGAGAGCCGCGGCCACATCGCATGGCGCAAAGACCGCGGCGTTGCCGATCTCCTCGCGAATAAATCGCGCCGCATACCCTGCCACTCCGGCAAGTATCGGCTTACCCACGGCTGCGTACTCGAAGAGCTTCGATGGCAGCACCTTTTCGAAGGCGGCATGGTTGCCGAGATGCAGGAACAGCACGTCGGCCGCGAGGTAAGCGTCGAGGAGCTCTGCGCGCGACACCGGCAGACACAGCTCGACGTTATCGACGCCGCGGGCGGCGAGCGCGCTCTGCAGCGTCTGCCGCCTTCCCCCATCACCGACCACGACAAAACGGGCGCGCGCACGCAGCGCGAGCGCGAGCGGCGGCAGAATCTCATGCAGTCCCTGCCCTTCACCGATGTTCCCCGCATATAGAACCATAATTCGCGCATCGCCTGTCGAGCGCGCGCGCGCCGGTATTGAGGCGCCCAGAAACTCCTCATCGATGCCGTTCGTGAACCAGGCGAGCGAGCTCTCACCGTAGTGCTTATGGAAATAGCTCTCGAAACCCCGGGACACAAGATTGATGCGGGCCGCGCGCCGCATGGTCCAGGACTCCACGCGCGACAAGAGTGCCCGCACCGGCCACGCGGCCGGTGCGGGCAGGACCTCATTGATGGTGTCAACGAAGAGATCGCGGATGTCCAGATACAGCGGCGCGTGCTTGCCACGGGCAATCCAGGCGCCCAGAGCTGCCGTCATCAGCCGCGAGGACGTTGCGAACACCAGATCATAGTCGCGAGCGGCTACGTGTCGAAGCGCCTCACGCGCAAAACGCATAAAAGCCAAGGACTGGCCGAGCATGTCGCTGCGGTGGGACGGCAGACGGATGCGCCGCACTTCCAGGCCCTCCTCCGCGTCAAACTCGGCCGCCACGCGACTGAAGCTGCTGTAGCGGTTGGGAAGTGTCGTCACAACATCAATCTGGCTGCCCGCGGGCGCGCGCTCGCGCAATGCGGCGACAAGTGCGGTCGTACGGAATGAACCGGCGCACAGATCCGGCTCATAGTAGAAGCTTAGGACCAGGAGTTTCACGGCGGCTCCCAGAATAGGCTCGTCGTCAGCGTCGCGCCCGTGAATGACGCCCTGATGCAGCGGTTAGGCGCGGTAACGCCGAAGCACGGGTGCCAGGTCCCTGCGCGCAACTCCAGCGCGCTTGCGCCTTCGAAAGCCATGCGCCAGGATCTTCGGTTGCAGCTGAGGAGAACTTCCGCCGTACCGTGCAGGCGTGCACCGACGTCCGGATGCAGATGGAAGTAGGCATCGGCAGTTGCGAACGCCCCACTCACCTCATCTTCGACGACGAGCGAGCGATCATTGAGAATCCAGCGCCGGCGGTGCTGATTTCTTCCCGGCAGGCGCCTATAGCCATCGTGGCTCGCGTCAACGGTTACCGCCTGTGGCGTCGTTGTGACGCCATGCAGTGTGACATGCGCCCGGCGTGCCACGCGAAATCCGGCCCAAACCTCCGACGAATCCTGTTCGTCAACGACGACGGTGTTGTGGGCGGCGGTGCCGCGCTGTCGCTGCCGTTCCGCATCTGCGCCGTACTGCGCGGTCCCGGAATTGACGAGCACTCGCTGCTCCCCAAGGGAGAACTCGAAGCTCAGGGCATCCGCGTGCGCGTGTCCCGGCAGATACGGCGCGCCGACCGCTGCGCAATCGCACAGGAGATAGGCGGGAGGCATACGTACCTGAACATAGCCGCTCGCATCGAGCCGCACTGCCGCCGCCGCGTCCTCGTGTGTTGCAGGCAGCCCCAAACGCAGCGCATAGGCCTCAAGTTCAGCAAAATTCGGCGCGATGCCGAATGCGGCATCATTGAAGAAGGCGATGCCCCCGTCAGGATGGCTCATCAGCGCGAGCCACGCGCGCATGCGGGCGCTCGCCGCCACCCAGGCGCGCGGCGGCTCCCGGCCATAGGCGCTGAGCAGATTGATGAGGTCGAGAAGCTCTTCCAGGATCGCTGCGTGATACATGGGGCTGAGCTCGAAATGCCCGCCATCCGAGAGGATTTGCTCGGGCAATTCATGCTCGAGGAGCTGCATCCCGCGCGCGTACCAGCGCTCAGCCTCGGCGCCGTCGAAATACAGACCTGCGTGCACGAGGGCTGTGGCGTTGGCGAAGAGATGGTTGCCAAGAATTTGATATTCAACGTGTTTCGCGAGCCAACGCGCCTGCACCGCAAGGCTTGCGTGAAATGGCGCCGGCAGGGTGTTGCCGCGCGCCGCCCACTTCACGCAATTGACCATGCGGCGCGACACGGGGTACGGGTCCCAGCCCGCGCCCTGCCCGGGCGGATTCTCCGCCGCCCACCGCGTCAGGAGCTGCGCGTGCCACGCGGCGCGCGCCGGCGCATCGCAGGCGTTGAGGTCGTCAAAGTAATGTAGATGGTATATCCATAACTGCGATGCATCCGGCGGATGCCAGTCGCGCGCGACTGCGCAGCGCCGCTCCACATTCAAAAGCCGAAAGAGCTCTGGTGCGAGCAGGCTCTGCGCCGGTGCAATCGGCGGCACGTAGGGCGCGCCCATCCGTCGCGCCGCCGGCGCGGCCTTGAGGTCGGGCGAGGGCCGGTAGAGCCGATACCACGTCCGCGCAACGATCTGGATGGGACGCAGATGGCGGACGGTGTGAAAGTACAGACTGAGCGAACTCAACCGCGCACTGCCTCACCCAGCGCGATGGTGACGCGCGCAACTTCCAAAAGTTCTTCGAGAGGAATCGGCGCGCCAGCACCGTTCCTGACGGCATCGACGAACGCACGGACGCACTCTCTTTGACCCTTGTCCTGCCGAAGAAGCCGCATCGACTTGAATCCGGGCCAGCCGTATGCGCGCAAGCGGCGGAAGTTATCCAGCTGCAGGATGCGGCCCGCGCAGAAAACCTCGATGCGTTCCTTCGGGAAGGATGCATGCCCAGTCGCGAGGTAATGGATCGTGCCCCAGGAGCCATCCGCAAAGCTGAGCGTGATCGCCACCGTGTCCTTGTGGGCGGAGTCGCTCTCAACGGCAAGCGCCTGTGCCCGTGCGTCCACGATCGCGTGCCCGGCAAGGAACCTCAAAAGGTCCACAAAATGGCAGCACTCGCCGATGATTCGGCCGCCGCCTACGCGCGGATCCTGCAGCCAGTGCGACGCCGGAAGCGCCGGTGCATTTACCGTCACGACAAACGACTTCGCGCCGCGAACCCCCGTAAGCAGGGATTTCATGCGCACGACCTGCGGAGCAAAGCGGCGGTTGTAGCCGACCATGATTTGCGGGCGCTGGCCGGCGGGCGCGCAGGCGCTCCAGGCGTCCGCTATGGAATCGACTTCGTGCGCCGTCACTGCAAGCGGCTTTTCCACGAACACATGCTTGCGGGCCTCGAGAGCGCGCAGCACAAAGCGTGCATGGCTGTCGTGACGCGTTGCGATGACGACAATGTCGACGTCGGGGGAATCTATCAGCGCGTCGGAATCGGTGGTCGCACGCGCGAAGCCAAACTTGCGCGCGCAGTGTGCAGCAGTCACGCCGCCGCCACTGGCGATGCCCTCGAGGCGCACGTGACTGGCCGCAAATGCAGGAATCAGCACGCGCAACGCGTAATTGCCGGCGCCGATGACTGCGATCGCAGGCTCCGCATCCGCCGCCGCGTGGCTACGCTCGCGATCGTAGGCAACAGTGCGCGCTCCTGGCGAGGATTGCGCCGGGTACTCGAGCAGGATGCCGAGGTGCGGCTCAGCCTGCGTTGCGAGAAGCTCGTAGGCCACGGGCGCTTCTTCGAAGGCGAAGCGGTGCGTGATCAACGCGCGCACGTCGAGCGCACGCGAATTCAGCATCTCCAACACCGCCTGAAAATTACGCTGCTCCGTCCAGCGCACGAACCCCAGAGGATAGTCGGTGCCGGCTTCCTCGTACTGCGGGTCGTAGCGCCCCGGGCCGTACGAGCAGGACACCTGAAATGAGAGTTCCTTCTGGTAGAAGTCCGATCGATCAAGCTCAAGACCCGTGACGCCCACCAGTACGATTCGGCCCCGCTGGCGGCACATGCGCGCGCCCTGCGATACAGGATCGTTGCTGCGGGTGGAAGCCGTAATCAGCACGCCGTCCACGCCCGCGCCGCCTGAGAAAGCTTCTGCCACGGCCAACGGGTCCTCGCCGCGCTCGAGTGCGACGACGTCTGCGCCGAAGCGCCGTGCAAGTTCCGTCTTGGTGGGATCGGGATCGATGCCGAGTACGCGGCACCCGTTGGCCCGCAGCAGCTGCACGCTGAGAAGCCCCAGAAGACCGAGCCCGGTAACGACAAAGCGCTCGCCCAGCGTCGGCGCGGTCAGGCGCACGCCCTGCAAGGCAATCGCACCCAGCACCGTGAACACCGCCTCGTCATCGGCCACCTCATCGGGAACGCGCGCGCACAGATTCCGCGGCACGGCGACGAACTCCGCGTGGGAGCCATTCGACACCACCCGATCGCCGACGGCGAAGCCGCGCACATCGGCGCCGACTTCCGCGACACGACCCACGTTGCAGTAGCCGAGCGGCATCATCTGATCGAGCTTGCTGCGCACGGCATCCAGTGTCGGGAGCAGCCCGTCGGTGCGCACCTTGTCGAGCACCTGGCGCACTTTCTCGGGCTGCTGCCGCGCTTTATCGATCCAACCCGAGCGTCCGAATTCAACCAGCATGCGCTCGGTTCCTGCCGAGATCAGCGAACGCGTCGTCCGCACCAAGAGGCCGCCGCGCGCGGCCGCGCTCACGGGTACCTCGGCGAGAATCGTGCGTCCGTCAGCGAGCGATTGCAGCACCTGGCGCATTTTCAGTCTCCGCTTGCGCGGACCTTGGTGGCCCCGCTTGAGATTGCAGCGCTCATTTGGTGGCGCGCACAAGCATAAATAGTCCGTGCCCTGATGCAAACCTGCGCAGCAGCGAGCGCGGCCATATGCGCCGGGCGAGAGCCAGCAACGCGCCGCGATGGCGTTGCCCGGCAGCCGACTCGAGCAGATCCCCGTGCGTCAGTTGAGTCCGGATCTCCACGGCGCTGAACGCAGCGAACAGGCGTCTCGCACCGGCAACCGAATAGGCCTTGGTGCCAGGACTTTCCAGGTGACGCGAATAGATGTCCGCGAGCGACATCCAAGGTTTAAGGCCTAGGAGCGCGTAGCGCGCCCACAGCATGTACCCGACGATGCTCCAGGTGTGATAGATCATGATCTTCGCCGTGCCGCCGGGCTTAAGGACTCTATGGATCTCGGCGACAGCCCTCGGCGTATTCGGACTGTGGTGGATCACGCCCCAGGAATAGACGAGATCGAACGCCGCGTCCTCAAAGGGCAGATTCTCGGCATCCGCCTGTTTGAGCTGCGATGCGAGACCGAAGAGTCCCAGGCGCCGTTGCGCGTGCGCCACCGCCCGCTCGGTCAGATCGATTCCCGCGAGATCCGCGCCCGCCGCCGCGAATCGTTGGTGGTCTGCGCCGAGTCCGACGCCTATCTCCAGCACCCGCTGGCCGCGCGCGCCTTCGAACGCGGCGAAATCCTCGATGTAGGGCTCGAGCTCATACCTGCGGCGCGCCTGCTCGAGATAGCCCTGCCGCCCGGGGGCGTGCAAATACAGCTCCTCACCACAGGAGGCCCTCTCCCAGAAGTCCTGCACGGCCTGTTTGTCGACGCGGATGAGTATCTCTTCGTGCATTTCAAAGGTCGACGAATCTGCGACACCAAAGCTCGAAGCACATGAGCGCGAATATGGTATAGCTCGCATCAATGGCGCCCGAGCGGTCAAGTTCAATCAGGCGTCGCACTGCGAGCGGGTCGAAAAAGCCGCGCCGCCGCAGCACCGCGCCGTCCAATGTCTCATTCACTTTGGAACGCAGCTCCTCGCGCAACCAACGCCGCAGGGGCGCTCCAAAGCCGCTCTTCGGTCGGTAGATCACTGCGCGCGGCAAATACGGCTGCATCGCCTGCTTGAAGATGGCCTTGCCGATGCGGCCGCGCTGCTTCAATTTTGCCGGCACGTGGGCGGCAAACTTCACGACGTCCACATCCAGTAGCGGCACGCGTACCTCAACGCCCACCGCCATCCCCGCGCGATCCGTATAGTTCAGGTTATGGTCCGCAAGGAAGTGCCGCGTGTCCAAGAAGAGCATGCGCTGCAGCGGATCGTGCTCCTGGGGAATCATGCGCAGGCTCTCGAGCAGCGGCTCGGCGGTATCCCTGTTCGCCATCTGCTGTGCAAAATCCGCTGTATACAGTGCGCGACGGACCTGCTCGGTACTCCACCAATAATACGATATCAAACGCCGTTCCGGACTCTCCGCGGCGTAGGCGAACATTTTTGCCATGCGCCGCATATGCACATTGGACTGGCCGTGGGCGTGCCCGCTGGCGCTCGCCGCGGCGAATCCTTGAATGCCGAGGCGAACTGCCTGCGGCAGCCAAGCCCAGCGCTTCTCGAAACACAACGCCCAGTGACGGCGATAGCCGCTGAAGATGTCATCGCCGCCCGCGCCGGACAGCAGCACCGGTATACCCATCGACCGGGCCTGCTCGGAGATCATCAAGGCATTGATAGGCGCCGGGTCCGCCTGCGGCTCATCGAGCAAATTCACCATCTCTTCGAGGCGGTCAATGGCGCTTGGCTCGATGAGCACTTCTTCCAGGTCAACGTCTAGGTGATGCGCGACCTGGCGCGCATAGGGCAGATCCGCAGGGTTGCCTTCGGTGTCGACGCCATCCGGGAAACGGATGGAGAAGCAGGTGATGCGTCGATCGGGCCATTCACGACGCATCATCGCGACGATCGCGCTCGAATCGAGGCCACCGGAGAGAAACGCGCCCACGGGAACGTCTGCAATGAGCTGCCTGCGCACGGCATTTGCGACGTGTGCGCCAAGATCCTCGGCAATCTCGGCAGCCGGGCGCGGATCCGTGGATCCATCATAGGGCGGCGTGTAATACCGCCAATGCCGCCGCACGCGACCTTGGTGAACGATGAGGGCGGCACCCGGCTCGAGCTTGCGGACCGCGGCGAGCATGGTGCGCGGCGCCGGCGTCCACAGATACGCGAGCATCTGGTGCAGGGCGACGGGGTCGATCGCTCGCGATAATCCGCCGTCACAGATGAGAGCCTTGATTTCAGATCCAAACAGAAACCCAGCCTCGGGCTCGGCATAGTAAAGAGGCTTCACGCCCAGCTGATCGCGCACCAGAAACAGCGCGCCGCGCTCCACATCCTGCGGCCGCCCCGCATCGCGCGCATCGTGTATGGCAAACGCGAATATGCCGTTCAGGTGCCTCAGCATCTGCAGTCCATCGCGCTCGTACAGATGTAGCAGCACTTCGGAGTCGGTCTCCGTGGAAAAGCGGTGGCCGGCTGCGCTCAATTCGGCGCGCAACTCCCGATAATTGTAGATTTCCCCGTTGAACACGAGCGTCAGGCCTGATTGCATGCCGCCGCCGGGGTCCGGTGCCACACTCATCGGTTGCAGGCCGGCGCGCGACAAGTCGATGATGGCAAGGCGCCGGTGACCCAGACCCGTAGGCGCTTGACCGTCAATTCGCAGCATGACGGTACCCTCGCCGTCGGGGCCGCGATGCGCCACCGCATCAGTCATGCGCTGCAGGAGCTCGGCGTGGAAGGAGCCCTGGAAACCGACGATGCCGCACATGCGTGTTGAACCGCTCGCTAACTGCCACGCGCAGGCGGTGGCGACGTGGCGCGCAGCACAACCCCGTGCGGGGTGTACTCGGCGTCGATGTCCAAAAGACCCGCCTCAATCGCCCAGCCGCGAAACGTTTTCAGTGTCGCAGGTCTGTCGTAGCGCGGTGCCAGCATGTCAAATGTGTCAAGGTACGACCACTCCTTGAGCATCTCGCCTTTGAGGCCGAGAAAACTGTAATCCGCCACGAGCAGCCGCCAATTTATGGCGTAGCCCTTCGGCAGCTTGCTGATGCGCTGCGCGAGCGGCCACATGAAATCAACCCAGGTCCTGACGAGCGCATAGAGGCGATCGGGATTCATCCGACGCGTGAGCGGCCGTACCCAGTATTTGGTCTGCAACACAGTGCGCACCAGCGACACCTTGTAGATGTCCGCGCACAATGCACCGCCCGGGCGCAGCACGGCCGGAAGCGCCCGAAAGGCCTGCCGGGGACTCGGCGTGTGCTGCAGCATTCCGAAACAGAACAGGCGGTCGAATGTCCCCGGCCGAAACGGCATCGCAAAAACGTCAGCCTGCACGATGAGAACGTTGCGGCGCGCGCCATTCGATGCATAGTTCGCATCGACCGCGTAGCTGAAATCGAGCGATACGACGGTCGCTCCGGTATTAGCCGCCTGCTCGGTGAAGCGACCCGAACCGCTGCCGACCTCGAGAATTCTCTGGCCATGCTGTTCGCGCGGCCAATGCGTCTCCTCGAGAAAGCGCTGTTGGGAGACATTGAGTCCGGAGTGGCTGTCGTACTGCGTGCGTGCGTGCTTGGTCCATTCGAGCCCAAATCCCGACGCATAATTCTCGCGCGGCACAAAGCGGGGCACGCCGCCGATTACCGGATACTCGGTTTTACAAGCCACACAACCAAGCGCGCCGTCGAGCACAGCCTCGTCGCTGACAGGGCTCGCCGGGCGCACCCAATGCAGGTCGCCGTGGCAGCTAGGGCATGCCAGCAGTTGCAAATGCTCAGGATACAACTGGCACGCCCCCGAGCCGTCTTTGACGGCCACGCGCACCCCGCCAAACAAGACCCATCACGACAGGTATTCCTTGGACCACAGCGCGAGCTGCAAGAGTTTCCACAGCAGAAAGCCGCGATCGCGCCGACGCGCGCGATGCTCCTGCAAAGCCGTATCCAGGCGCGTGCGATCGATATGAAATCGGCTGACGAAATTCGCATCGAGGAGCGCTGCACGCGCAAAGCCGTAGAGCGCGCCGCGCAGCCATTCCTCGTACGGTACGCCGAAGCCCGTTTTCGGTGCATCGAGTATGTCCTCGGGAAGTCGGCCGCGCATCGCCTCCCGGAGTACGATCTTCTTCTCGGCGCCGCGGACTTTATAGGTCGTCGACATGCCGACCGCAATTGCGGCAACCCGCTCATCGAGGAGCGGCACTCGGGCCTCAACGCCGTGCGCCATGGTCGCACGGTCGACTTTCGTCAGAAACTGTGAGGGTAGCTGCAGGGTGATATCGGTGAGGAGCATCTGCTGCACCGCATCCTGCCCTCGGAAGCGCACCGCGCAGCGACGATAGGCGGCAAATGGATCAGCATGCGCTGCAAGATGAGCGCGGGCTGCAGGCTCCAACATCGCCTCCGGAGGATCACGCAGCGTCTCAACCGTGAGCAACAGAGCCATGCGCATGGCGGCGTCGCGCTGAGCCGCAGCCGCGCCGAGCCGGGCAATGCGCGCGCTCGTGTTGCCGGGGACGGCGCGCAGCAGCATCCCAAGCTGTGGCGGCCACATCCGCCAGAGCGCCGCGTGCCGCAGAATGGCATAGCGCCGGTAACCTGCGAACATTTCGTCTCCACCGTCACCCTGCAGCACGACCTTGACCGCGCCGCCCAGGGCCTCGGCCAAAAGATAGAGCGGGATGTTCGCGGCATCGGCGAACGGTTCGTCATGCGATTTAACAAGCGCAGTGATCACCTCGTCGAGCGCGCCACCGCGCACTTGCATTTCGTGATGTTCCAGGCCCAACATTTTCGCGACGCGCCGAGCCTTGGGAAGCTCGTTGATACCGTGTTCGTAGTCGAAGCCCACGGCATAACTTGCAAGCCGCCGCCCGCTCGCAAGTGCAGCTGAGGCCGCAATGCTCGAGGAATCGATGCCGCCACTGAGAAAGATGCCCACCGGCACGTCGCTGACGAGTTGGCGGCTCACTGCGCCATCAAGCGCGACGCGCACGGCGGACGCCGCCTCGTGCGCATCCGCGAGCTGTGACGGGTTTGCGAGCCAATCCTCGATCCGCCACCACGGTTCGATCCGGCTGCGGCCGTCCTCAACGACTAGGCGATGGCCGGGCTCCAGAGCGCGCACCGCCCGATACATCGTGCGATCTTCGAACACATTGCCGTACCAAAGGAACTCGGCAAGGCCTTGATCATCGATGCTGCGATCTAGCTCTGCGCCTGCGAGCACGGCTTTGATCTCCGAACCGAAGGCGAGGCAACCATTGATCCAAGCGTAGTAAAGCGGCTTCACGCCGAGCCGGTCGCGCATCAGAACCATGCGCCGCCGTGCCGCATCCCACAGGGCAAAGGCGAATATTCCCTCGAGGCGCGCCAGCCCTTCGAGACCCCAGGCATCGTAGGCGTGCAGGATGACTTCAGTATCCGAGTGCCCCCGAAATACGCGACCGGCGCTTTCGAGCTCGCCGCGCAGATCGCGAAAGTTGTAGCACTCGCCGTTGTGCACAATGGTCGTGGCCCCCAGATGCATCGGCTGCGCGCCGGTCGCTGACAGGTCGAGAATACTCAAGCGGCGGTGCCCAAGGGCTACACCGTCACCGACAAAGACGCCCTGGGCATCCGGGCCGCGGTGCACGACGGTTCCAACCATCCGTCGCGCACGGCGATCGAGGTCCTCGCTGGAATAACCTGGCCCGTAGACTCCGCAGATGCCGCACATCGGCGCATTCACTCCGTATTCAATAGTTTGTCGGTACTGGCGCGAACGCGCGCGAGCTTGGGCGCGGTCTTCAGGCGCGGCCGGAAAATTGCCGCGACATCCGGCGCGCGACATTTTCTGCCGCACGCGCCACTAACTCATGCCCTTGCACGCTCATGCTGCCGGCTCCAGCGATACGTCTCTGCCACAGGCGTGACTTGCAAGCGTTACAAGCTGATCGGCGGCGCGCTCCGCACTGAATCTGTCCTTGGCGATATGCCAGCCCGCGCGCCCCATGCGCTCGCGCAGGAGCGCATCCAAAAGAAGCTCGCGCAGCGCTTTGGCCAGGCTATCAATATCGCGGGGAGGAATCAGGAACCCATTGACACCGTCGCACACGAGATCGCCGACCGCGCCCACATCTGTCGCCACGACGGGCAGTCCCGTTGCCATCGCCTCGATGATTGCATTGGGCATTCCTTCCATGTAGCTGGGCAGCACCAGCAGATGGGCGCGCCGCAGCCTCTCGACTTTGGCGTCGGAGTCGATCCATCCCAAGAGCTCAACCATGCTCCCGAGGCGCGAGTCATTCAGCTTGCGTCGGGTTTCCGCCATGGCGGACCCGTCGCCGGCGATGATGACTTTGAAGGCAGGCACATCTGCCGACTCGGACAGCCGCTGGGCGCATTCGAGTAGTTCGAATATTCCCTTTTCCCGGTCAACCCAGCCGAGAAACAACACCTCCAAAGGAGACTCGCGCCCGTAAGCGCGCGCAGCGCCGATGCTCAGCAGTTGTGTAGTGGCCGTCCAATTGAAAACGATGGGACAGCGGGCAAGCCCCAGACCGACGCGGCGCGCGAAGAACTCCTGATACGCAGTTCCCTGGCATATCATCAGCGTCGGGATCCGAAAACACAGCCGCAGTACTGCGGCATGCAGACTCGATCTTTCGTAGTGGTCCACCAGGGCCGCGCCGCGGGGAAACATTAGGCTCTTGATGCCAAATAGCCGTGCGATGGCAGCCATCAATGATTTCTCGAAGTAACTAGGTCCTGGAGAGGCAAACAGCAAGACCGCATCAAGTTTGGAGCGCAAGCAGTGCCTGATGATCTGGAGGAGCCGTAAGGCGGCCGGCCGCAGGCGCCGCAGATAAGGCGGAGGAGGCACCGTCGGGGAGAACGAGTTCAGCAGAATGAGTTCCATGCGGCGCGGCAGGGAGGTTGCGAGCAGTACGCGGCAGGAGGTCCGAATGCCGCCATGCTCGCGAGTGCTCTCCGGAGGGAAGGCACCCACGATGAGCATGCGCAATTTTCGCTCAGCCACACCCGCCCCGTGCAGGATCAGAATTACGCATTCAGGCGGCCGCGCCCGCGGAAACATGCTGATACAGCGGATGGCGCTTGAGGCTGAGCGCTGGTTTCTCGACAAGACGCCACGACGCAAGCGCCACGGCAATCGTCAATCCGATGGCAATCGGAACACTGACCCAGCGGGCCCCCAAACCAAGCACGAGCAGCAGATTGATGACCGGTTCATGGTAGATGTATACGCCATAGGACACATCATTCCTGCGCAACAACCGGTCGCTCAAGGTATTGGCGGAAAACGCCGCCGAGAATGTCAGGATGCTTAAAGCGATGAACAGCAGCGGATTCAAGGAGTTTCCGAATCCCCAACCCAGAACACCGGTCGCCAAAAGCGCGACGGCGCAATAGCCGGCGAGCACGAAGGCAAACCGTCCGCCGAGCCAGCCTTTGAGCACGTCGAAATTTCTCTGAAAGAGAACGCCGACTAGGAACATGTAGAACCACGGCGCAAACGACATCCCGGCGAGCTTGTACCAGAACGGTCGCGAGTGAAACGCCGCGGCGTGCATAAATCCCTGATTGATAATCATGAATCCCAGAATGAGCGCGATGAGGATCAGATTGAACCGTTGTCTGGATAGTCTCTGCCAGCGCACGAGCCGGTACAGCAAAGGCACGAGCACGTAGAACTGCAATTCCACCGTAATCGTCCATGTGCTGCCGTCGAGAACGCCGACTCCATAGTCCCGCATGAACGGCGGGTTGTAGAACTGTCCGATCGACAACTGAGCACTCGCCCAGAGCAGCAGCTCGCCCGGCGCGACATGAACTCTTGTGAAGTAGCCGGTAAACCATACCGATGCGAGCGAAACCAGGAAACACACCGCCAGCCCCGGATAAATTCTGAGGAATCGGTTAAGCGCGTATTCGCGCACCACGGAATTCTTCTCAAAAGACTTGCTGATCAGAAACCCGCTTATGAAGAAGAAAATCGGCACGCCGGGAAACCAATCGGCAATCGTGTGCAGGGGGCGCCACATCGCAGCCGCGATACCCAAACCGGCAAGCGCGTGAATGAGTGCAACTTGCAGTGCGGCCGCGAGCCTGATCAGGTCGAAATTATTCGTCTTCGGCAATGTGATGGTCGCGCAACAGCGGCTTCTCAGATGCGCTGCCGGCCGGCCGCGTAGGGCGCCGGAACGCTAATTGGGGACATCGACGCCGGCCTGCATGATCTGCTGCCAGTGCGCGCCATCGAAGCACAGAATGATCGAGCGGTTGTGCCCGTTGGCAGGATTGGCCCACGTTGACATTTTAAAGATGCCGTCCCAAACCACCCTTCCCAGAGGACCGCCTGAGGCGTTACGCACCGTGATCGTGATTGTCTTATCGATCACCGGATTGACCGGCGCACGGATCGTAAAATCTGCGCTGCTCGTCGCCGTAATGTCGTACTGCTCGCTACCCGTTGCATCAATGGTAATCGCGGCCGCAAAGGCAACCACGCGGCGCTTGACGGTAATGCCGCCCCAGGAACCGTGCGAGGTGGCGATTCCGCCGGGGCTCTGGATCAGATTCCCGCGTGCGCCATCGGCGCTGGCGTGGACGTATGCAACCGCAGCACCGTACACACCGCCGACAAAGTTGTCGCGGCAGATCACATTGGCACAATGCGCACCCAGCTGAACCGCATTGCCTTGAGTCCTCTCGATTACTCCGTCGTGACCAAGTTCGTAGCCGATGCGGTTATTTTCAATCAGGAAACCGGCACAGTTGTCGAGTTGTATGGCCGCAAAGATGCCCGCACGCTCGCGGCCGTTGCCGGCGATGAAGCAATTGCGTATTTCACCCATTTTCTGCCGCGGCGGATCCCAAATCGCCGCGCCGATGTCCAGCTGCAAGCCCGATTGCGCGCAGCCGATCACATCGACGGCGTTGACGAGCAGGCGCGTGCAGTCGTCGCCTCCCACGATGCCACGCTGAAAGCCGCTGATGCGGCCGTTGCGGATATCGGCCTTTGCCGCCGAAGTATAGATACCCCAGCCACCCCCGGATCCCTCCAAAGAAAACCCGTCCAGCGAGTAGTCGCCAAGGTCGGTCTGCTCCGCAGCCGAAAGCTTGCGCGCGGCGAGATAGCCATTGGCCGCGAGCTGTGCACCCCCCAACGTCAGCCCTGTGCCAACAAGACCGTGCGCGACAATATTGCGCAACGCAATCGTGTGCTTGGCGCCCGCCGCATCGACGCCGGCCCACGGCCTGTAAAAGAGAGATTCGCCGGATGTGCCGTTAAAAGCGGCCACCGCGCTGCTGACATACAGGCCGTCGATGAGGCAGTTGTACGCACCCGCGAGCGTTACGGCGGCGCTCACCCGCGGGTTGAGGTTCGTGACGTTGATGTTGCTGAAGCGCATGTTGTGCGCATGCGAGGTCTGCCGCAGATTGGTCTGCCCCGAGGTCGCCCAGCCGAACTCATAGTAAATGCCGCCGCCGAGAACCGCCTGCCCGTCGATCCAGACGTTTTCGATGATGACCCCGTCAAGACCGCCGGTCATTTCGATCGCATTGCCGTTCGCAACGTTCGACCTGATCCGCAGGTTGCGAATGGTGATATTTCCCATCGAGGATTTGAGCAGGCTGTCAAACGCAGGACTGAAATAAATGCTGTCGGTGCCCCGATTGCCGACGTGAATGGCGCTGCCGGCGCTCGTCGCTATCGCGCGCATGTCGTACTTGACGGCGATGGTTCCGTTCTCGATGGAGAAGTTTCGCACTGCAAAAATGAATCCGGAATTGGTGTCCGCCGCAGTTGCTTCCTTCGCAAACTCGAGCGTACTTGCCTGCAGATCGACATGAATGTCGTCGTGGAACGGAATGACATCATCCAGATAGTAGATGTCCGCGCCGCTTGCGTTGGGAAAGCAGATCCGGCCGGTATACGTCCCGCTCGGCAAAACGAGCGCCCGCAAGGCGCGGACATTGGCGCTCGCGGCGTGCGGGTCATTCGCCGTCACGCCGTAGCGGCGCACATCGCCCGGGGGATACTGGTACGCGACGGGCGCGATGCCCGCGGCCGCTTCTGCCCGGCTCTGGGGATACGGCACGCCGTCGGTCGAACCCTCAGGTGTTGCGGGGGCCCGCGCGGCGAGAGGCCCGGCGGTCCCGGCCAGAGCGAGGGTCCCCGACAATATCTCGCGGCGCGTGTTCATCAGGACTTTGCAGTTCCCCCGGTTGCGCCGGCGCGCCGCGCAATCAGGTCGATGAAGAGCTTCTCGTAGTTGTCGAGCATTTTCGCGACACCAAGCTGGGCCTCGGCGTAGCTCCTGGCGTTGCGCGATAGCGCAAGCCAGCCCGGGGCATTCAGTTCCGTGGCCTTTTCAATACTGGCAGCGATGCTTTGCGGATCGTTGGGGTCGAATAGAAAGCCCCGCTCGCCCTGCGCGACGAGCCGCGAATGGTCACACACGTCGGATATCAGCACCGGCCGGCCTGCAGCCAATGCCTCGCAGGCAGAGTTGGGCAGACCCTCGTAGTAAGACGGATGGATGAGCGCGTCGTGACGCCCGAGCAGCGCCGCCATGTCGCGCTGCTCGCCCAGCCACTGCCAGTGCGCGGCAATATGTGGCAGGCCTTGCAGCCGCTTGTGGACCTGCGCAACGTAACGCTGATCGCTGCCGCTCGTTTCCTGCTTGCCCGCCCAGCTCACCTCCGGCACGTAGCCGTGCTTCGAATGAAAGCATTGCAATGCCGCGATCAGGTTCAGCGGATTCTTCTGCGCGCACACTCGGCCCACGGCCAAGAGGCGCAGCGGCGCTCGTCCGGCGGGTGCTTGCGTCGGGGCCAGCGCCTGCAGATCCAAGCCGTTGTAGATGCAGGACACCTTGTTTCGCAGCCATCGCTTCCCGCGCAACCACTCGGCATGCGTCTCACTGTTGGTGACCACGTGATCGGCAAGGACGTGCAGAGCGCGCCTGGAATTGCTTGCCAGTAGCGAGCGATCATCGTGGTAACTACACCGCTCAGAGACTACGAGCCGCGTTCGCTGCGATGCGACGCTCGCAAGCTCCGCGTAGATGTTCGGATTGTTCAGAAACGAGATCACAAGATCGAAGTTCCGAGCGCGCAGCAACGAGGCGATGGCGCTGACGACGCCAAAGGAGAAGCCGCGTCCTTTGCGATAGCTGTGTACGGCAATCCCCTCTTCCTGAACCCGACGTAGGAAGAATTCATGTTGCGGAAAATACGTGAATAGCTCCACCGTATGTCCGCGCGCCGCAAGTCCGCATGCGAGTTCCACGATCTGCCGCTGCGCGCCGCCCAGTCCCAGATGGTCTATGACCAAGAGCAGCCTCATTGGCGGGACGGCCGGGCGTGGGTCGACTGCCACCGCGGCGCCGCGCGCTACCAAGGGCGCGGAAAGATCCGCAACAGTTCCCGAACCTTGTCGGCCCGGTAAGCCGCACGGTCATACTGAGGCGTCTGTGCGAGCGCCTTCTGCGCGTATTCCTCGACGCTCATCAACACGCGCGCCGGTACGCCGCCGACGACCGTGTGTGGCGGCGCGTCGGCCGCCACGACCGATTCGGCGGCTACGACTGCATGCGGTCCGATCGACACGCCAGGCATGATAGTCACGCCTGATCCGATGAAGCAGTTGTCATGAATCGTGATCCGGCCGAACTTGATGACTTCGCTATATAACGGCTGGTCGCGGAACACCCAGGTACCGCCGTCGTGGTTGATAAACGTAACCCGCGACGAAATCGTGACGTGCCTGCCGATACTGATTAGATAGGGCTCAGACCCAAAATTCGGCAGACCCATAAGCCGGCAGTCATCGGCGATTTGCAGCCCCTGCTTGATGTAGCGGCGCAATCGCCAGCGGATATAGCGCGCTTCTAACATCTTAGATCCACGTGTCGCACTTTTTTCATGAGGCGGCAGCGTTACCGCGCTACGTGGCCGAAGCGCCGCCAGCGCCACCAGAAATATTCGTGGTATAGGCGCTCGGCAAACGATCTAGCGGAATTGCGCAGGCGGATGTCTTTGAAGTCACTAAACCGCCCACGGAAACTGTCGCCAATGGTTTTGCCGAGCGCGGCGATCGACTTTTCAGTCATCTGATTCGGGTGCAGACACACCGTCCACAGCCCCCACTTACGTTCCGTCAGTCGCCACAGCTGCTGTGGAACCCAATGGAACCCCTGTGCGTGGAAGGGTTTCCACGCAATCCCGTCGCTCACCACCCGAATCGAAGTCTCCGCCTGAACGGCGCCGAGGGTCACGGCATCGAAGCTGTGCGCAGGCGCCACCCACACCTGCGGCACGACACCCTCGGCCAGAAACAGCTGCCATGCAGATTTGATTTTGGCGGCCTGGTCCGCGAGCGGCAGTCCCGCGAATTCGCTGCGGTTATAAAACGGCACCAGCAATTTAGCGTCGGTGGGATGCATGAGGTGTCGGTATCCGTGCATTGCCACGGTCCAACCTTGCGCCGCCCAATGACGCACCTTGTCCCAGAAAGCCGGATCGCGTGCCTCGAACATCAACTCGGTGTCCTGGTTGTCCGGAACCACCGCGACGATGGGCCTAATAGCATGCTCATTGAGCACCTGCTCGATGAGTTCCCACTTGTGACGGTTCATCGTCGCACACGCGTCATCGAGACGAATCAGATAGCGTGCGCTCATTGCGTGACCTTGAATAATATGAGTTCGCGCGGCTCGCCGGATACGCGTGTGACTGAAACACGCTCGGCTAGGGCGCTCAGAAATGCAAAATCGTGCTTAAATCGATAGGACACCGGACCGTCGCGGTCGATTGCATCGAGAATCAGCCACTCGGTCCTTGGCAGCAGCGGCAGCAAGCCTGCCGAAAGTTGATCCGGACTCAGATTGTGGATCCAGTTCACCATGATCAGGCAGTCGATCCTACGATTCTGCGGCAGCACGGATGCAACGGCGCCGAGGTCAGCACGCAGCCAGTGCACCCTGTCGCCGTGCAAAAAACGAGCCGCCCGAATTACCGCATCATCGGCGTCAAAGCCGAAGCGCTCAGTCGCCGTTACGCGAATCAATATTTCGCCGAGGCCACATCCGACTTCAACGGCCGTGTCGGGCGCAAGCGAGTTAGCCAGCTCCACTACCGTGCTCTTGTAGGGTCGGCATGCATACGGCGCACTTGCGTGCCAAGGGTCGAAGTGAAATACCCAGCGTAGTCCGTGCACCCACAAACGCGCCCAGCGACAGCGCAAGGTAGTCAGCAGCTTCAATCGGTGCATTCTCGAGCCTTGCCGGCAGTCGTGCGCGGATGATCCTGCCGCGCCGTTCGCGACGGAAGTCACTCCCGCTTGATGCCAATTCTCGCAGTGTGGTCGATGTACTGCAGGAAAGGCCGTGCAACGCGCGAGAAATACTCGTCGACGGCCTTGCGCGCTCCGCCCCAATGACCATAGTCGTCGATGATGAGAACGCCACCCCGACTCAGTCGCGGGTAGAGCGCATCAAGCTCGGCCTTGGTCGATTCGTACCAGTCCGTATCGAGCCTGAGCACTGCAATGGTTTGCGGCAAATTGTCGGCCTGCGCGAGGGTGTGGGCGACGTCTCCCTTGACGAACTTGACCCGCTCGCCCAGCAGCCCTGCTTTCTCGAAATTCGCCCGCACCTCTTCAATCGGTGAGTAACACCAGTCGCTGTGGCCGTCCCTGAGCGTATTACGATACTTGCCATCCGCAATTTCACCCAGATAGTTGACATCCAAGGAGGTGGGCTCGGTCATGCCGGCAAACGTGTCGAAAAGCCACGCCAGTTTCCGGGACGCCATATTCTTGAATACATCGGCAGCGATGATGGAATTCCCACCTCTCCATACGCCGCATTCGACAAAGTCGCCGTCTATGTCGCGTTCGACGACGTACCTGCAGGCCATGATGGTGGCGAACAACCGCTCGTCGGACGAAGTCGACAATCGATTGGCGCGCACGTAGCGAAACACGGCCTTGTCGGTCTCCGACATCTCTACCGGAAAGCGCTTCTGCGCTGGGCCAGGCCGTATGACTTTGAGCCCGACGACGGACAGCAACATGTTCGGTATAGCAGTAACTTTCATGGTGGACCTATCGGCTGGCCGGGTTCGCACGTGCGACGGGTTTGTCTATCTTGTTTGCCGTCGGAGGCGCCAGGCACGTTTCCCATTTTTTCATGAGTAGGCTTTGCGCGTAGTCGCGCCTGACCTTGGTGGCCTGCGCCCCGAGCCGCTCGCGCAGCTTTGCATCAGTCATCAACTCCGACATGACCCGCGTCAGCACTTCCAGATTGTCGACCGGCACGAGACGCCCATTGACGCCATCCGTGATCAACTCCGCAGGACCAGAGCGACAATCGGCGCAGATGACGGCAACGCCCATCCCCATGCCTTCCAGAACGGCGTTCGGAAATCCCTCACGCCGAGACGGGTGCACCAAGAGCGCAGCGCGCGCCATCCAGGTGTCGACGTCTCGAATTTCGCCGAGGAGTACGACTCGACCCCGCAGATCGAGCTCCGCGATGCGCTCTGTGAGGGCACGCCGTTCCGGCCCCTCGCCGATGATGCACAAGCGCCAGTCGGGAAAGCGTGCGCGGACACGGGCGAACGCCTCGAGCAGCACATCGAAACCCTTTTCCGAGGTCAGACGCCCGACCGCGATGATCAGGAATTCGCGCGGCAGCGCGATCTGCGGTAGTGCGCGCAGAAAGTTGGGAATAACCAGCACGGGGCTTTTGCACCGGCGTTCGAGCCATGCGGCAGCATCCCGCGTCTGCGCAACAACTTGATCCGACCAGGAATAGCAAAGTCGCCGCAGCACCTTCCAAGGGCGAGAGACGGTATCGTTCAGTGCCGGGTGCGTCCGTTCTGCCACGACCACGCGCACTCCTAGACCCAGAGTCGCCAGTATCGTGAGAATATTCGACACGTCGATGAAACTTAGCACCACGTCCGGCTTTGCCTGACGCAGTAATGCGCGCAGGATCGCGATTCGATTGGCGAAGACGCGCACAGCGCCTATCACAGATCCGCGCCGTGGCTTTACATGCAACCATTCTCGCAAGATCTTCGGCGACAGCGCGTAAAAATCCGGCAGCTCCGGACCGCTCCAGGTTGCGAGCATCACCCGCCAGCCTCTCTCGACCCAATAATTGGCCATATCAGCCAAGACGCGTTGTGCCCCGCCACAGTCCATGCCGCCGGTTACCAATACGATGCTTCGTGCCCCGGAATGATCTAAGTCGGGCTCCGGGAGGCAGACAGTGTGTTCGCTAGTTTCGCAATGATCCGGCACGGTATGCGGATGAGTCTGAGTCGGCCGCGCTAGGCCGTTGATGTCAGGAATGCGCGCGCGCCGCGGCTACTGACGGCTTGACAGCCTCGCTTTCATGCCGAGTCAAAAAAGCCGTGCTGATTGCCATGACTGCCGCGAGAAACACATCGTAATACATCGTTCCGGACAACGATATGAACCCATAGCAGACGAGAGCGCCAAATATAAGCGCGCGGGGGCAGCGCACACTCGGGTCGCGCAATTTAAAGACGCGCCACGCTGTCGATCCGAGCATTCCATAGAACAACAAAAATCCGATTAGCCCAGTGTTGTACAGCAGGTCGACGACAGTCGAATGCGATGTGTAGTGAAAATCGCCGCGAAATGCCTCCACTCCCTCGCCGAACACGGGATTAGCCATCCAGCCCTCGATGCCGCGCTTCGTCCAGGTCTCGCGGTTGCCGAGTCCCGCGCCGCCGGTCTTGTCTTCCCGAGCTACCAAAACGTCGGCTCCCATGGACACTCGCGCGTAGCCACCCTGCACGCGATCCATGAGATCTTGGTTGGTGGTGACCGCATACGCGATCCCCCCGACGAACAGCGCTCCTAGAATGGCGTTCCTGCCGAGCGCACGCATCGAGTACCTGAAGGAAAAAAGGCTGACCGCGACGCCTCCGAGAAGCACGCCCAGATTCGTCTTGATGGATGTCGTTGCGGCGATGAGCAGCATCAGCACCATCCCGAGCAGGATAGGCAATATTCTCGCGCGCTGATACCAGCCGTACGCCGCGGTCATGAAAAGCCCGAACAGGTACATCCCCGCGATCGTGTTGTAGGAGAAATCATCCGGATAGGAGAAGGGAAATCCCGATGTGCGCGTGTAATAGACCGCACCGATGAGAAACCCGCCGAGTATGCCGCGCAGCACTGCGCGACGATCATGGAAAACGACAAGGGCACTGAACAGAATCAACACGAGCATAAAGTTCATCGTCAACTGCACGTTTGGAATTCCATCATTGACGTCACTCGTCCAAAAAAGCGACAGCCCGTTGTAAGCTGCAAACGCCACGTACAGTAGAATCTCGCGCGAAATCCATAGCCGCCATTGCATCATCGTGTGCAAAAAGATGAGCATTACCAGCACCGCGGCAAAGCGCAGGTTATGGCTCTCCGAGCTGTACGCGTTGGCGGTTACTACGAGCCCCGCAGTAAAGGCCAAGCAGAACGAGGCGAAAGATTTCAGCGTCACGGCATGCATCTCCCGCTGGTGTCACCGCACAGCATCCGTTCCCTCCAATTCCCGCACTTCGATGACTCTCGCCGGCACTCCCACCGCGGTGGCATTCGCCGGCAGCGACCTGTTCACCACGCTGCCCGCCCCGATAATCGTATTTCGTCCGATCTGCACGCCGTCAAGAATACGCACGCCCGCGCCGACCCATACGTTGTCGTCGATGCGGATGCCCTTTTTTGTGCTCCCGGCCATGTACAGGGGCAGCTGATTCGTGGCGGCATTGTGATTCTCGGGAACAACCACCGTATGGGCGGCGATCCTCACGCCGTCACCGATGAGCGTCCCGCCCATGCCGTAAATGATCGTAAACGGATTGACACTGCAATTGTTGCCAATGCGGATGTTGCCGCCGTACGTCAGAAGCATGGCGAACGGATGTATCTGACAGTCCCTGCCGATCGTTACGGTGCCGCCGCCACGGACGCTGAGGACGCTGCGAATCGAGACCCAAGAGGAGGGATGCACCCGGATCGGCCTGCCGCAAAAGCGCAGCGCAAAACTGATGCGCCGCCCCAAGACGACGAGCCGCATTAGCCATCTCGATTTAAACGTGGCAAAGCTCATGCGACCGCTGCAACGAAGGTCAAGTTGATCGGCGGCGCTCCCGACAGAACTCATTTCGTCTATGTACCACGCCGTCAGCTCCGTACGGATCTGGCGCCGAATTCAGCCCAGCTGAGTTGGAGCAGGAAAGCCCCCAGCAGGTCAAAGAGCTCGACGTAGCCTTCGATCTGTGCATCCGTCGGCAGCCGTGTCCAATCGTTCAGGCTGGCGCGACAAAACGGCGCCAAATAGGTCATAAAGGCTTCGATTGTGTGGGCCCGCTCGACTGGCGCCTCTGCAAGCTTATTGCGAACGAGTTCGGGAAACTCGGGAAGTCGGCCAATGGTGGAGACATTGGGAAACACCTTGGTCGGCGAATCAGCAAACATCACGACGGGCTTGCCGAGCAAGGCGGCCTCTAAGCCGATCGTCCCTTGAATCGAAAATACCACTGCCGCCTTTTGGATGAATTCCCGGGTGTAGGCATAGGGCGATACGAGCTGCACACCGGGAAATTTCGTGAACTCCGCCAGTTGACTGCGGGAATAGTGAGCCGCCGCACTCTTATGCAGTTTCACCAGTACCTTGTGCGTGGGCGGTACCGACCGCGATATCAACTCGACGACCCGCACCTGATCGCTGTAGAAGTGAGCACAGACGTCTATCGATGATTCAGGCTGAAAGTGCAGGCCGAAAAATACAAAGGGCTCGCTCGGCGGCTCGTTTGTGAACCAGTGCTTCGGGAATTCCAGGGCATTGCGCCGGTAGCGAAGCGATTCTCGAAGCATTGCGCCAAGCGAGTAGCTAAACTTGGCGTCGGTGTATTTGTTGTGCCGTCCCGCCCGGCCTCTATGGACGGTCGCCAGCAGCGCTCTGAGCTGCGAGGGAATCCTGCGCGCGATGTACGTCGGGTTAAGAAAGGCAGGCGTGCGCGGGGCGTGCGCCTTGATCTTGTCGGATTCGAAGTCCATGAGCGCCCCTTCCGCCAACGGCCGCAGTCGATCGGGGGACGGAGCACGTAGGTTAATGGTCGATGCCGGCGACTGATTCTCGCAAAATCCGGCCAATCCCGGGGGCAAAACGCTAAATCGGAGCGCGTACCAGGGAATGTTTATCATTCGCGCGACCGCGAGCGCCATGCTCCCGTGCAGACCGTCGAAGCCGCCTATGATCACGGACGGACGAACCTGCTGATACACCGAGATGAGCCGCTTGGCAATGAAGCTTGCGTACGCAAGACCCTCTGCGTAGGGCAGCTTCGAGGCAACACGATCGCTCAGAATCATGTTGTGGACCGTCGCGACTCCCGGCTGCTCAAGAGACGCCAGCAACTGCGGATCCACCGGGGGCAACTGCGTGGGCTTGCTGTCGAAAAACCAGTGGATGTGGTTGCCACTCAGCCTGCGACCGTAAGAGTCGAGGTCGCACATGGGATGCAGTAGGTGTGAAAACGTATGGTTGCTTCTAGCGACAATACGGTCACACAGACCTTGAATCAGTTCCTGATCCCATCCGACCGTGAGTACGTGCAATCCGGCCCTCTTATCCATAACTACACTACCTCGCTTGCGCGAGCTCCACAGGGCAGACGCGCTCCGTTAGATCCAAAGCTGCGTTGTCGCCACCATACATTCGGCGAGCGCCTCGAAGCGCGGCGCTTGCACTAGCCAATGACCTTGCGGCCCAGGACAAAGGCCTCAGCCGCCTCCACGCCCACCGTCGCTCCGCGCCAATGTGCCAGGGCAGTCACGGCCCTGATCGACCGCGGATGGGGAAACGGTCTCAGTTCATCCGCATAGGCCTTGAGCGCCTCAAGCTTTCTCGGCAATGTCTTCGCAATATCGATAAAGTAATTCGGGTTGAATGCATTCGACGAACCGGCGGGCCGCCATTCCGTCGACGAAGGCACTTCAAAGAACAGCAGCTCATTAACCGGATGGCCAGGTTGCGGGCGGCACGCGCTGATGACCGCCTCGTGCACGACTCGATGATCGATATTCACATCCCCCGAGTGATGGGTCAGAAGCAGCGAGGGTTTATGGCGCCGTACAAAGTCCTCGACCTGCCTCACGACGTCCAGCAACTCCATACTGTCCAAACGGTTGTCCGGCAGTCCCAGGATCTCTACTGAGCTGCATCCCAGGATGGTGCAGGCCGCTTGAGCGGCAGCGTTGCGCGCCATCAGGATCTTCTCGACCGGTGGCTGCCCGGACGTGACAACACGAGATGTCTGCCCATCCGAAACTAGCAACACATGCACAGCACGTCCTTCGGCGGCTAGGCGCGCCAAAGCGCCTCCGCAACCGAGGACTTCGTCGTCGGGATGCGCGGCAACGACGGCGACTGCGTCGCTCATTGCGACGCCGCTAGGTGCCGATCGTGGTTGGCGGACTTCGCCGATAATCCACCGTTCTCATGAACGAATGTTTCCAGATGCTCTTTCAACAGGGACGCCGAGTTGGTTCTCAAGTAGAGTATTTCTCGCAGAGCATAGGGCCCAAAGTGCACAGGCACAGGGAACGCCTCGGCATCTGCAATCCACGACGGCTCGAAATAATCGTGATAGGCACCTTCATCGCCGTAGATCCGCACCCATGCGCTGGCATTCTCACTGTCACTCAGCGTTTTAAGTTCGGGCGTTGCGCCCGAGAGAATACGCGGCCACACGGCCAGGATCCTGGGATCTCGCAGCCACTGAAGTTTGGACGCATGCAGGTGCGGGCTCACCTCCAACACGCTAAGTTCACCACCTGCGGCCAGGATATCCGCCGTCAAAGGGCCGTAATAATCGGCAAACATGCGCCGAATCTCTCCCGCGAGCCTGACAAACTGCGCATAAAGAGGATGTTGCCGGGGGTTGTGCTGAAATCCCGCAAGGGAGTTCAGGCCGTCTGCCATTCGATAGCGATCCGTGATGGCCACGATAGTTGCGCCAGCTGTGCTTAGTATGACATCGAGATTATGCAAAGTTCCGTCGACATACTCCTCGCACAGGAATTCCCCCGAGATTTCGATGGCGTGAGCAATGGCTTCCCCCACCGCATCCGCATTCTCGATGCGCACTATCCGCACGCCCTCGCTATTGCAAGAGTCGTGCGCCTTGACTACCACCGTCCCCGAGCGGCTGGCCGCGACGATTTGGCGCAGCGCGGAGTTCTCGAACTGCCGCCCTCCCGCAAGCATCTGCGGCGTCGGGATCCCGAATGCCTCGAAACGCGCTTTCGACTTGAGCTTATTTGTAAACTCCTCGTAGATCTCCGGCGCGTTCGGCTTGATCCCCAGCCTTGCCGTCAATACCCGGATGGTCTTGAACATGAAGTCGACGATGCCATAGGCGGCAACGAATCGATACTGGGAGCGAAGCGGCTCCAGCGCCGAGCAGATCGCGCCCGCATCGGTAACGCTTAAGTGAATGAACTCATCGGCAAATTCCCGTCCTGGGGCACGTGCATTGCGGTCGACCAGCACAACGCGAATGTCATTTGCCTGAAACGTCTGGATGAATTCGACCTCGGTGGCGCTGCCTCCCAGAAAGACGACGGCTTTCGGTAACGTCATCGCAACGACTCGCAGAAAAATAGCGGCCGCTGCGCAAGTCCCGTCGGCAAGGAAGTCAGCAATTGGCTCCCATGGTAGTAGTCGACGAGATCCGTGGTGGTATTTCGCTGGCACCAGATGCGCGGGATGCTCCCGATATCACTCAGTGGATAGCTCGCAATGCTCAATTCCGGCAGCTTAGCGCAGATGCCCACGTCAATGACTCGCCAGCCGCTGCGGCCGAGAATACCGGCCAGGAATTCGGGGGCCTCCGTGTTGCCGAACAACCTTGCCGACGGCCACGTATTGCCCGTCTGAAAGAACAGATACCGTCCCTTGTGCGAGAGTTTCTCAAGATATGACTGCGCATACGCCGCCCAACCGCCAAGCCTCGCCACGACGTCGCAGTCAAAGACGCGCCCCGCATGATGAATGACATTGAGATTGATCAGAATATCCGCCTGCGGCAACTCCGAAATATTATCCCAGAGTACCAAGGCGCACCGACTTTGGTAGAGATGCTCAAGGCCGAATCCCTTGGCGAGCAGATTCGATATGCGCACGTAGTCTTCAATGGGCTCGAAGCAGATCGCACGCAGCCCCAACTCCTGCACCAGCCGCAGGCAGACGTAGCCGAGGTTACCGCCGACCTCGAGAACTGAGCGCGCATCTGCAACGGCGGCGATTCTGGCTTTCAGCCATTGATACCTCTCCTGATCGATCGGGATCTGCTCATGCCTGTAGCTCACGCTGTGTGGCTCGCCCGACAGCAGCTGCACCAGAGACTCCAGATCCTGGTAGTTATAGTGCTCCTTCTTTTCCTGCGGAATCAGCTCATTGAGTTGACGCAGCACTTCCTGGCTGAGCACTTTCCTTTGCAAGGCGGTAGCAATCATATGTTCAGGTCACTCAAGTTGCGCATGCCACCCGATTAGAACTCACGGCCGCTCGGGGCACGATGCGAATCATGTCAGCCTCTTACGCGCGAGAAAATTCCACGTCGCGAGTCGCAAGTGATCCGCGGGCTCGCGCGTGTCGACCTTTTTGTGTTCCAGCACTTCGAGCTTGAAATCCGCCAGCAGGGAGCGCAGGTGTCCCTCATCGGAGAAGTGTACTTTGCCGACATGCGCAAATTGTCCCGTCTTGAAATTGGTCCGCGTGTGCTCGTCATCGGCAATTTCTCCGTATCCCATCTCAGAATGTTCAGTTGAGAACCAGTCGATGCCGATAAATGCGCCGCCCGGCTTCAATTTATCGAGAGCCTGCCGCAGGCAATGTTGTATCGAGCGCGTGCAATTGCTGGTAAGCGACGACCTGTCGACAATCAGATCGAACGCGCCTGCAAATGGAATGTCCACGGTGAAATCGCCTGCTACGAAGCGGTCCGCCATCTGTGGATAGCGTTCCCGCAGGCGCGCCACCATGTGTGGACTGCCTTCAATGGCATAATAGTCCGCCTGCAGGTGCAGGAAGAACGGGACATTGGCGCCTGCGCCGCAGCCCAGTTCAACGATGCGGTACGCAGGTCCCGAGGGCCTGGCGTAGCGCATGACCATGCTCACAAGGTCGGACCATGGCCAAATACTCATTTGGCCGCCTTCTCTATACACGGTATCCCACTCTTTCGAAAATGTCACAGTTCGGGATTCCTCGTATGGGTCATCTGGCAATGCACGGTCTGCGCCTGGTCAGTGGGCTAGCTGTGTAATGCTGGCGGCGTTGCCGCTCATCAGGATCTTTGCGCTCTCCGGCCCGGCATTGAAGAGCAGATCAATGACCGACATGTAAGGCTCGAAGGCACCATGCAGCTGTGGGTAGGTCGGATGCTGATACTCCTGAAACCGCACATCGATGCCGGCCGACACAAAGGAACCGATATCCGCATAGTTGCGACCCTGGGCGCCGAAGATATACGCGGTTGCTCCGAGCTGTTTGCACATGTCGAGGACCAGATCGGATTTTTGCCCACGAAAGTCGTAATCGGACGCCCTCACCAGGGGGGTCTTGATGCTCAAAGCGCGCAGCCCGAATTCCAGGGTCGCACGGTTCAGATCCGCAAGGTTTACGTAGTTGCGGGTCACCAGAATGCTCTCGAGTTCTCCAATGTAGTCCCGATAGTAAGGTGCCTTGCGATAGGCGAGATCGATCGAGGTGAAGTGCTTGCGGTTCCAGCCATTGTTAATGATCTTGATGTGCGCGAGCGACTTCGAGAAGTGATCCTTCGACTCAACCGGGACACTCAACCAGATTGGGCCCGTGTGCGTCTTGATCTTGTTTCGATTGTTGAAGTCCTTCCTCTGGTATTGCGCAATGTCGAAAATGCAGAACTGCTCCGCGAGCGCAATTTTATGGAACAGGCCCAGCCACGGCAGATAGACCGGCTGATGTGCGCTTAGGATCACGCGCTGAATCTTTTCAGCGCGTCGCTGATCACCGCCACATCAGCGTCGCTGAGGCATAGATGCAGCGGCAGTGACAAGGTGGTCGCGGATAACTGTTCCGCGACGGGGTATGCCGCCGGGTCCAGGTGCAGGTAGCGGTGCAGGAGCTCGAAGCGCGCGATGGGCACGATGCAGCCTACGCCTGCGGCTGTCATGTGCGCGAGCAGGCGATCGCGCGTAGCCTGATCCGGCGCCACGACGACGAAGCGCTGCGCCATGCGGCCCGCTGCGCACGGATCTCGCTGAGTCTCGAGACCTTTTGGCAGACCCGCAAGGTAAGCGCCTGCAATTGCCGCGCGCCGCGCACGAATGTGCCCGAGGCGCTCGAGTTGGCTGTTGGCGAGAGCCGCCTGCAGGTCGGTGAGCTGGAAATTGAAGCGCGGATCGTAGCTTTCTCGGCCGTCAAATTGGCGATAGTCCCGTACCTTCTCAGACACGGTCCGGGACCATACGAGTCCCCCCTGCCCGGCGGTGATGATCTTCGTCGCGTAGAAGGAGAACACGGCCGCATCACCCACGGCGCCCAATGGCTCTTCGCCCGACATGCCGCCGAGTGATTGGCAGCAATCCTCAATGACTATCCGCCCGTGTCCTCGAAGCGCGGCTACCTCTGCCACGGCACCAAATGTATGAACAGCGATGACGAAACCTGCATCAGGAGCTTGTGACTTAACTGCATCTGGATCGAGACAAAAAGTGTCCGGCAGCACGTCCACCAACCGCGCAACGGCACCGGCCATGAAGACGGCATTAAGGAGCGCCGAACAGGCATAGGTCGGCACTGCGACAGTCGTGCCGGGCACAGCTCCAAGGGCCTTCAGTGCTAGGAACAGTGCGGCCGTGCCGCTCGATACGGCGACCGCCCCGCCGCTGCGGTATTGCTGGACCATGCTCGTCTCGAGCGCCTGCACCGCGGGGCCCTGGGCGATCCACCCCGAGGCAAGTACCGCATCTACCGCAGCAGTATCCTCTGCAGTGATGAGTGGCCGATTGTGCGGAATCAATCCGCCCATGGACCGTGGCGAGCTTCAAATGCGGCGCGGTAATAGCCAGGCCTGACCGTCGTGCCCACCACGAGTGAAAACGGCGGAATTACGGCGGCTCGCAGGATAGTGCCCGCGCCTATCACGGAATGGTGTCCGATCACGACGCCCCCCAATATGGCGCTGTGGGAACCCACGCAAACGCAGTCACCGATGATGATGTCCGCGAAGATATTTGACTCCGTAAGACCGATGCAACGCTTGTGGGAGTCCGCGACGTTGACCGCGACGAATGAGGCAATATCGCAATTCCTGCCGATGACGACGCGCGCGCCTTTGGCGTTGACCTCGGAGAAGCCGGCGATCTTCGTGCCCGGCCCGATTTCAGGATCGCCGTTGATCCACACGAGCGGATGAAACGGATTGTCCCGGTTGTCGATGGTGCGCAGGAAAAGTGCTCTGAATTTTGGCAGGTCCATGGCGGCCTCACAGTTCGATCGGATCACCGCGGCGAAAAGCGCGTGGAGCAGGCCGACCCAATAGCTGCGGCATGAAACTCGGCGGCACACCGCGTCCGCCGGCGACGCGGCGCAGAGTCAATGCACTCTCATCGAGCACCTCACCCACCCGGATATCGCGCGCCGCAACCACGCGCCGTTGGTATTCAAGCTTGTTGCCGCGCTCAATCGCGGTCGGCCTGACGAGCGGGCTGCCGAGCAGTTTTTCGGCTGCGCGGATACTCGCTACCCAGTCGCCAAGTCCAGCCGGCTCTTCCGAGAACCAATGATCCGGACCGGGCAGATCGTGACTGAGCGTGAAGTGTTTCTCCAGGAAGCAGGCGCCGAGTGCAACCGCCATCGCCGCGGCGATCGCACCGCGGGTGTGGTCCGAGAATCCAATCGGCACATTGGGGAATGCCGCGCGCAATGTCGTGATGCGGGCGAGGTTGGCATCCGGTGGTGGCGTCGGATACTGCGATGTGCACACCAATAGGATCGTGGGATAGCCATCGAGCGCCCCCACCGCCTCCAGTGCCTGATGCGCTTCGGCCATATCGGACATACCGCTTGAGAGGATCAGCGGCTTGCCCGAGCGCGCGTACTGGCGCAGGAGCGGCAGATTGGTGAAATCGTCCGAACCCACCTTGACCGCCGGCACGCCCACGCCGAGCAGGATATCCAGATCCGACTGATTCTGCGGCGTTGAGAAAAACCGGATCCCGGCCGAATCGCATTCCGCCTTGATCACCGGCCACGCCGAATGCGGCAGTTCGCAGCGCTGGAACATAGCGAGCATTGACTCGGTGATCTCGCGTCCCTGTGACCGATAGGTGAACATCTGCGATGGATCGTTGACGAATTCCGCGGCCTTGAACGTCTGAAACTTCACCGCATCGCAGCCCGCTTGCTGCGCGACATGGATCATCTCGAGGGCTCGGGCCAGTTCTCCGTTGTGATTGATGCCAACCTCGGCGACCACAAAGGGGGAATGACCCGCGCCGACGGCACGATCGTCGATCTTCACTGAGGGCGTCATATCAATGATTCTGTCTTAACAAGTGAGAAGCCACGCGCTCTGCCCCGCGCCCGTCGCAGAGTGCCGCGCTGGCCTCGGACATGCGCACGAGCGCCTGCGCACTCAGCTCCTGAAGTGCGCGACCATAGTCCTGCGCCGCGACGTCTTTTGATAAGCCAAGCACCCGGTGGGCGCCAACTCGCTCGAGCACTTGGGCAATCGGCACCTGATCGGCGGACTGTATGACGACCATCGCGGGCAACCCCAACACGCACCGCTCCCACGTCGTGCTGCCGCCTGCGGTGATCGCCAGGTCGGCGCGCGTCATGAGCTCCGCCATGCGCGCAGTTTGAATATGCAGCTCGGCCGACGGCATGGCATCACACAGGCTGCGGATCGCCTGCCGGTGCGGATTACCCGCGCCGATGACCACATCGCAAGCAATCGCGTTGGCCGCGCACATCGCAAGCCCCGTCAATGCCGCCGCCGTGTCGTTCGCCGGGTCGGTGCTGCCCATGGTGATGATGAGCCGCCGCATCTCTCCGTTGCGGCGCACGAGCGCATGCGGGCGCTCCAGGGCAAACTCCGGTCGCACCAAAGCGAACTCGCTGCCGAGCAATGAGCGGGCACCGAACGGCAGGAGCCCGGCATAGTGAACGTGCAGTGGGCTATCAAAATTCTGATCCAACAATAGATCGCAATCGTGGGGCCGGTCGGCAAGATCGTCGATCACCATGATCCGGCCAGCGTAGCTGCGCAGGGCCATCTCCCAGCGGCGATCCAGCGCGTAGTGATCGACCACCAGCCAGTCCGGGGCTGCTCCCGCCCCCTGAATGGCCGCCTGCGTGTGTACGGCATCCTCGTGCCAGTCTGCACCGCCGCTCAAGCTCAGTACGCCAAATCCGCGCCCGGCAATCGCGTCGTGCATGTGACCCTCGAGGATGCGGCACGCGAAGGTCACCATTGCACCATGGCTGCGCAGCACCTCGGCAAGAGTGAGGCATCGCATAACATGACCGCTGCCGAGCGCGGTCGACGCGTCGCTGCGAAAAACGACATTCATGCCGGTGATCAGTTAAGACGTTTGAAGCGCTCGTGGCATATCGGCCCTTCCAGCAGGTCATCGACGTTGCGGCCTGATTCACACTCCCGGATGAGCGCAAACAAGGGATCGAGTGCTTCGAAATAGCGGTCCACAATTGATTGCGTGTGTTCGGTGCAGACATACACTTCCGTGGTCGCAAGGATGCCTTTTTTAAGCATCTCCTGGGTGATCAACGTTTTATATTTCCGCATGTTGGACAGCGGCAGGCTGAATCCAATGAGTGCCGGTAGTCCGGTCAACTCCAGCGGCAGATCGTGCTCGCGCGCCAGGGCTTGCCAGCGCTCGCCGATGCCGCGGCCGGTCGCGGTGATGCGCTCCCAGGATTTTTCCCGCTCCATGATCTCGAGAGTCTTCAAGCCCGCCGTCGGCCCGATGCGCTCGGTCCAGAAGGTGCTGCTGATGAAGGTACTCTGGGCGGCCTCCATGATTTCGCGCCTGCCGATTGCGGCGGTGATGGCGTAGCCGTTGCCGAGTGCCTTGCCAAACATCGCCATGTCGGGTTCGACGCCATAGAGCTTATGCAGGCCACCGAAAGTCTGGCGAAACCCAGAGGTGCATTCGTCGAAGATCAGCACGATATTCCGGTCGCTTGCGAGCTTGCGCACTTTGTGCAGAAACCCATTCTGTGGCCCTGTGTTACGCGAGACCTCCATCTTGATCACACCAACGTCGTGGTCACGCACCAGCGTTTCGAGCTCGGCAAAGTTGTTGTAGTGAAACGGCAGCACGCTGCCACGCAGATTGCGCGGCACGCCCTTGGGTTCTAGGCCGGGCAGGAGGTGACCGGCGAGATTTTCGTTGTCGCCCAGGTTCGCCGCCAGATACCAGTCATGCCAGCCGTGATACCCGCAGATGGCAACCTTGTCGCGACCCGCAGCCGCGCGCGCAATTCGCACGGCAATGGCGTTGGCCTCACCGCCGGAGCGCGCAAACCGCACCATGTCCGCCCAGGGATGCAGCTCCACCAGCCGCTCCGCGAGGTAGACTTCCTCCGGGCAGTTGAGGGTCGACATGTTGCCGGCGGTGATTGTTGCGCGCACGGCGTCATCCACTTCCGGCTGACCGTACCCCAGAATGTTGGTGCCGACGCCCATGATGGCCATGTCCAAATACTCGCGTCCGTCGAGATCCCAGACGCGGCAATCCTTTGCCTTGCTGAAGTACGCGGGCCAGTGCTCCGGCAGAAACATCTCGGAACGCTTGGACAAGAGCATATTGCCGCCCGGGATGACCCGCTTGGCGCGCTGCCAGAGTTTCTGTCCGGTCCCCTGCCGAGCGCCCGCGTTCCGCGCCAGATGCCGGTTCGCCGCAAACCATTCGGGATGCTCTCGGCTCAGCGCCAGAACCTCCATCCAGCTGAAGTCTGAGCGGGGATGAAAGTGCTCGAACACCTTGCGCACGACTTCGAAGTCCTCGGGTTCATCCACCGTCCATCTCTCGGCTGACTCATCGGATGAGTGCAGGTGTGTCTCGCGCGTAAATTGGCTCGACTCGGTTATGAACGGCGTCACGTGCTCGCGCTCGAAGGAACTGCTGGCGCCCGTCCACGCCGCCTCCAGTGCCTTGGCCGAGAAGACTTCAGCATCGAGCCCGTCGGGGTAGGTCGGCGGCGCGGCGTTGCTGGCGTAGTCAACACCAGCGGTTGCGAACTTGGTGATGACCGCGTCGACAACCTCAGGGTCAATCAGGGGACAATCACCCGTAATGCGCACGACGACGTCGGCACCGTGCTGCTTCGCGGCCACGTAGTAGCGGTCAAGCACATCCGCCTCGCTGCCGCAGTAGACCTCGTAGCCAAGCTTGCGAACGTAGCGCACCAGCTCTGCGTTGCGCGGATCCTCGGATGTTGCGAGCACGATCTGATCGATACGGTGCGCTCTTGCGAGCCGCTCCAGCAAGAGTCCAATCATTGGTATGCCGCAGATGGGCCGCATCACTTTATTGGGAAAGCGTGCGGAGCCCATGCGGGCCTGAACAATGGCCACGGTCTTCAATTTACGCTCCAGCGCGACGGGTCCACCAAGTCCGCATCCGCGCTCGCAAGGGCGTCCGGGGGCATTTGAGTGCGCGTGCTTGCGCAGGCAGCGATCTGCTGCAGATGCTCCACCGAGTCGACGCCGATTATGAAATGGCTGATTTGCGGCTGCGCCATGGCAAATCCGAGGCATCCTTCGAGGGCGCTCACTCCGCGCTCATGAAGCCAGTTCTGCCACAGATTCCACAGCGGCTGCCAGCGGCTAAAGCTCGCCGGCCGGCTCGCAGCGCTCATGAGCAGCAGCCCCTGCAGAAAGAGCGAGCGCGCGTGCACTTCGGTGCCCTCATCGCGCAGGCGCGCCAGCCAGCCCGAGGTCACCAAGCGCCGGTCAATCACGTTGTACGGCGCCTGCACCAGATCGAACCGGTAACGTGCACACAGAGCGGTGAGTTCATCGGGTGCATAGATCGAAACTCCGATCTTCTGCACCAGATGCCGCTCCTTGACCGCGTTTAAGGCCTCGTAGATGGCATCGCCGCGCGGACCTGCGAGCTGCTGCGCATCGTGCAGCAATAGCCCGTACAGCTTCTGCGTTCCGAGTCGCGCAAGCGAGCCGCGAACCGCACGGTGTACCCAGTCATCGATATCTGCACATGAAGGCGGAATTGACGGCAACTTTGAGACTACGCGCCATTCTTTGACCCCAATCTCGCCCAGGCGCGCTTCGCTCTCACCGTAGGCCACCGCGGTGTCGAGCATGGCCCATCCGAGCGCTCGGGCGCGCGTCACAATGGACTTCGCGTCCTCCCGACTTACCATGGGCGCGTCGTTATCGATACCGTACGGCATGCCGAATCGAACCGTGCCCAGTGCCAGGCGGCTACTCACCGGCTGCGAGGTGCTTGCGCAGCACCGAGGTCGCGACCCATTCCGTGGAATCGTCCGTGTAGCCGTCCTCGGAATGATGTCGCAGCTTATGCGAATAGCTGGTATAGGCGGGATGCCAGGTGAAGAGCGTGCGGTAATCCATCTTGTAGCTGAAGAGTCCGCGACGATGGTGATACTCGCGCTTTAGGGTCGCCGGACTGTAGAAATCGAGTATCAAGAGCCATCCCGGATCGCGCAGCACCCGATCGGCTTCGCATGCAATGCGAAACAGATCCTCCCGATCGCACAGGTAAAGACAGAACCCAAATATCACGATCTCAAAGGCCTGGTCTTCGAAAGGCAGTCGCTCCGCAGTGCCTATGCAGGCCGCAATGCCGCGCGCCTGCACCGCTGCCACG
>Ga0302325_10002975_pt1 | contig 40496 bp, 35 predicted proteins | sample Palsa_T0_2_FD_201948 | JGI IMG/M metagenome (GOLD analysis project Ga0302325, IMG submission 201948) | Peat permafrost microbial communities from Stordalen Mire near Abisko, Sweden - Palsa_T0_2 | ecosystem: Environmental > Terrestrial > Soil > Palsa > Peat permafrost | place: Sweden: Abisko...
ACAAAATACTGATCCGTCGTTGCTTTGCCGTCGTTGACTTCCTGGGTCCATTGTTCGAGCGGAAGCTTGATGCCGAACGTCTTGTCGATGGCAAAGGCGATATCGAGGAAGTCGAGGCTATCGATTTCGAGATCGTTGATGGCGTGACTTTCCGGTTTGATATTGTCGCGCGGGATGTCACAGGTTTCCGCAATAATATCAGCAACTTTGTCAAACGTAGCAGACATCAGGCATTTTCAGCCCGATCGCGCCGGGCCCCTCCGGTCGTAGGTGCCCGTATAGCGAAGGATATGGCCGAGTTCAACGCCGCCGACTGCCACTCGCGATCATTGCCACAATTCGCCGTGGATCGGGCCGGCGTGTCCGGCCATCTTGATCTCCGAAGCCTAAATGCTCGGTTCCGCAAACGGCAGTGCTGAACCCTCGGGCAGCGGCATGCGAAAGACATTAAGCGTCATTGATATCAGCGCGTAATAGCCGAGAATTCCGACGAGCTCCACCATCCCGGTATCGCCGATGACCTTGTGCACGCGCGCATAAGCGGCATTGCTGACCCGGCGCTTGGCGTAAACCTGCTTGACGAATTCGTAGATCGCCAACTCATCCTTTGCCGCCGATTTCGCGGGATGCCCGGCTTTCAGATTACGAATGGTGGTTTCCTTGACTCCGTCGGCTGCCGCCATCGGCGCGTGGGCATGCCATTCATACTGCGCCTTCCAGTGCTGTGCCGTGCACAGGATGGCAAACTCCTTCAGCCGCGGCGGCAACGACGTGTGATAACGCAGATAGCCGCCGAGCGCTTGCGCCAATTTTCCATAACCGGGCGCATGCAGATAAACGGCGAAAGGTCCCTCGTTATGAAAGCGGCCGCGCGGCCCCGATTTTATCGCCTCAACGAGGGCATGTTGCTCGGCCGAGAGATTGTCCAGGGCGAAGGTAGGAAGGCGAGAAGAGGGCGCGGCCGCCGATCGTTTGCCGCGTTTACCTGGTGGCTTTTTTGACATCGGTTTTTTCCCTATCTGGCTTTCCTATTTGCGGCCAACGACGTCGATCAGCGCCGACATTCCGACATGCGCGGTGCCTTCGTTGATCAGGCTGTCATGTTCGCGGATTTCAAGGTCGGCGAAATCTCCGAAGCCTTGCTCGATCAGCGAGCGGGTGTAGAGGCGCTCGACCTCGGGCGGGCCGCCGGTGCCGTAATTCAGTTGTTCCGCGCGGTAACCTTGCATGAGCAAGAGGCCGCCCGGTTTCAAGACGCGCTTGAGGTTTAAGAAAAATTCGGCCCGCTGCGGCGGAAACGCGACTTGTGTGAAAATCGCGACGACCACGTCAAAGACGGACTGCGGCCAGCGCCACGCGAAAATATCGGCGAGTTCGGTGCGCAGCTTGACGCCGCGTCGGTTTGCGAGTGCCTGCGCCTTGGCAAGCGCACTTTCGGAGAAATCGACGGCCAGAACGTCGAGGCCTTGTTCTGCGAGCCAGACGCCATTGCGGCCTTCGCCGTCAGCCACCGACAGGGCACTTTGTCCCCTGCGTAAAAGATGCGCCTTTGATTTGAGGAATGCGTTGGGCTCCTCGCCGAATATGTAAGCCGGCGCACGAAAGCGCGTTTCCCAACGTTCCAGTTCCGACATGCTCTTTCCCGGGATTTCCGCGCCGCGCGCTTTTTGCTATTTGATGGCTACGTCTTGCGTGCTCAGGGAGTTTATCCGATGCCGCCTGCCGTGAAAGCCCTATTCTTCGACGTTTTCGGCACGCTGGTCGATTGGCGCACCTCGATCGCGCGCGAGACTGAAGAAATCCTAAAAGGGCGCGGCTACGCGCTCGATTGGTCAAACTTTGCCGACGCATGGCGCGACAAATATCAGCCGGCGATGGAGGAAGTGCGCTCCGGCCACGCGGCGTACTGCAAACTCGACGTCCTGCATCGCCAGAATCTTGAAAGCATCCTGCCAGATTTCAAAATCTCCGGTTTGCGCGAAGAGGAGCTTCGTGAGCTTAATCTGGCGTGGCATCGCCTCGACGCCTGGCCTGACGTAACAGGCGGGCTCGCCCGGCTTAAGCGCGGGTACCTTTTGGCGCCGCTGTCGAATGGCAATATTTCCATCATGGTGGATTTGGCCCGGCGCAATGGTTTTCCGTGGGACGCAATTCTCGGGGCGGAGCTTGCCCGTGATTACAAGCCAAATGCCGGGGTTTATCTTGCCGCCGCCGATGCCTTCGATCTTGCTCCGCGGGAGTGCATGATGGTCGCGGCGCATAGCTCTGATTTAAAAGCCGCGGCCAAGCTCGGCTTTGCGACCGCCCACATCGCGCGGCCCAACGAGAGCGGACCGGGCCTCGGCGAGGTGAGCCCGACCGTACCCGTAGACGTTGCGGCAAACGACCTCGGCGATTTGGCCAGTCAGCTTGGGACTTGAGCGCGCGAAGAGGCAAATCGTCAGCTGACCAACGCCGGATAGTCGGTGTAGCCCTTGGCGCCACCCGCATAGAAAGTCGGCCGGTCGGGCGCATTAAGCTCGGCGCCGCGGCGGAACCGCTCGGGCAAGTCGGGATTGGCCAGGAACAGCGTGGCAAACGAGACGAGGTCGACCCCTCCGTCGCGTATAGCGGCGTTGGCGCGCGCGAAATCGTAACCCTTGTTGCCCATCAGCGTACCGCGCCAGATGCGGCGGAAGAAACGGATATCCGGCGTTTCTCCGCTTGCTATCGGATCGGTCGGTAGCGGCTCGACAATATGCAGGTACGAAAGGCCGAAGCGGGCGAGTTCGCTGACGGCGTGGGAAAACGTCGCCGCAGGGTTGGTATCGGCAATGTCGTTGAAGGGATTCGTCGGCGCAAGCCGGACGCCGACGCGGTCGCCGCCCCATTCGCCGGCCAGCGCTTCGGTGACTTCGACCAGAAAACGTGCGCGATTGACCAGGCTGCCGCCGTAGCGATCGGTCCGTTGATTGGTTTTGTCGCGCAGAAATTGATCGATCAGATAGCCGTTGGCGCCGTGCAACTCGACTCCGTCGAATCCGGCGCGCTTGGCGTTAGCGGCGCCGCGGCGGAATTCCTCGACGACGCCTTTGACTTCCCCGGTCTCCAGAGCGCGCGGCGTAACGAAATCCTGCATGCCGTTCGGAGTGATGATCTGGCCGGCCGGTTTGAGCGCCGAGGGTGCGACGGGGACGCCGCCATCCGCCTGCACGGAGGGGTGGGAAATCCGTCCGACGTGCCAGAGCTGCGCGAAGATACGGCCGCCGGCGGCATGGACTGCGTCGGTGACGAGCTTCCAGCCGGCGACCTGCTCGGCGCTGTGAATGCCAGGGGTACCCGCATAACCCTGGCCTCGCGGCGAGACTTGGGTGCCTTCGGTAACGATGAGCCCCGCGCTCGCGCGCTGCATGTAGTAAGTCACGTTTATGGCGCCGGGGACGTTGCCATCGCCGGCGCGATTGCGGGTCATCGGCGCCATGACCAGCCGGTTTGGCAATTGCAACGGGCCGAGCTGATAGGGTGAGAAGAGATCGAGGTTTGCGCTGTTTTGGGTCATGGGCATCCACGCTTAAGGTTTGCACACATACTGCACGCGGCGGTCGTTCGCGACTCCTCGCCGGCACTGGAGCTATGAGATTGGTGCGTAGCTGCGGCTTATTTTTCCGGCGGCGCCGTGCCGGAGGTCCGCTCGCGCAGCAGCGGGGACGACTCCACCCGAAAGCCACCTTCAGCATCCAGCACTATGTTGCCATCGGCGACGGCGCGCGCCCAGCGGCTGGTCGCCGCAATGCCTCCGAAGGAAAAGAAATGCGGTGCGGCGCCGACAGGGGCCGCTTCGGCGAGCGCCCGGACCAGATCGTCGGGGGTAGCCATGGCGAACACCTGTCGCATTAGGCCAGAGCGGCGCGCCAAGGTGTGAGCGGAAGTACGCACCCCGCAACGGCCGGCGTAACGCATCAGTGAGCTGAGGCTGGTCGGGCCGGCAAGCCCGATGCGCACGCGGTGGTCGAAACCATAGTCGCGTACTTCGGCGATGAAGGACAGAATGGCCGGTGCATCAAAGCAAAACTGGGTGACAATCTCGACATTGAGCCCCGTCGCTTCGGCGGCGCCGATCTTTTCCGCGAGCGCGCGCTTGAGCTCGTCGCGGCCTATCCGCGGATGGCCTTGCGGGTAGCCGGCGATTCCTATGCTGCGGATTCCGCGCCGCTTTAACAGCCCGCTGTCGATAACATCGAGGGCGCGGCGAAACGGGCCGCACTCGCTCCGATCGCCGGCAATGACGAGAGCATTGTCGACGCCCGCTTCGCGCCTGAGCCGCGTTAGAACCTGATCGAATGCCTCGACGCTCGGAAAATTGCGCACGGCAAGGTGCGGCACCGGTTCGAGACCGGCGGCACGCAGCTTTGCGGCATGGCTGATTGTTTCGTCAGCCGGCCGCCCGGGTACCATGCTGAGATAAACTTTTGCGCCGGGCCGCTGCGCGGCGAGCGCGGCAATATCGGGCGCCGACGGACGCGTCACCTCGACCGAAAATTCGGCCATCAACGCACTGATCTGCGCGACCGGTCCTGACGGCGTCCGCTCTGGAACGGGGAGTGCGGTCATTTCAATTCACCGCTTCCCTCTCGCCGGCGCAAAGTATCCGGAATCAAGCGCGCCGACGTGAGATCACATAGGACTCGTCGAAGAACCATAATCCACCGCGCTCGCGCAGCACCGCGCGCGTGGCGTCCAGATAGCGGCCGTCGGCGACGACGTCGCCGAGCCGGTCGTCCTCGACCTGGGCGACGTAGATCGCCGCATTCCACGCGGCGAATAACGTGGAGGTGCCGATTGACGTTTCGGAGATTTCCGACGGCAGAGTGTGCATGACGTAGCGAAACAGCGAACGATTATCGGCGTAGGCGTTGAAATTCAGGTCGCGGCCAGCCTGGCCGAGATCGTGCTTCACCGCTTTGAGGATTTGATGCCGATCGTGGATGAAAGGATGGTCGTCGGGCCAGACTTTCTGGATAATCTCCATGCCGGGGTCGTGGCCATGCGAATGAATGGCGATCAGGCGGCCGCCGGGCCCCAGGGCCCGCGCCAAAGGCGCGATGACCCGTTGCGCTTTGAATTCAAGCGATGCACGCGCGCGATACGGTTGCGAAGCGATGATCAGATCATAATTGCTGACGGTCCCGCCCGGCCTGGGAAGAATTGGATCGAGCAAAAAGCGGTGGTCCTCGCGATAGATCACAAGTACCACGGGCCGTTCGTAAACCGGGTTGCCGGTGCGGGGGCTTACTCCGGCCCGCCAGTTGAGCCCGAGAAACGGCTCCAGATCCATGATCTGCTGCTCGAACTGGTGCGCGGAATTGCCGATCATCGGCAGCTCGTGCCAGACCAGGCTGGACGCGGCATTGAGCGATTTCACTGCCAGCGACGGCGCGTCGGCATAGGCCAGATTGGTCAGCACCAAGACAGTCGCCGGATGTTCGAAGAAGCGATCGGACATTTTCTGCAGCGTGAGCCGGACGTCTTCGAGGCTGATCTCCTTGCCGACGACGTAGAACGGCATGTGCGGGAAACGGTCGTGCGCGGCGCGCATCACGCGCGTCAATACCGAGCCGTCACCGACTCCGGCATCGAACAGCCGCACTGCCGGCGGCCGCGGGTGAATATGCGTCAACTCTTCGGAGACGCGGTGCGCCACCTCCCACTTCTCGCTGCAGGTATTGACGAAAAGCAGGTACTTTTGCCGGTTGTCGAAAAACCGAAAGTTTCGCTGCGGATCGGCTGTCTTGTCGCCCGGGGCGGCTGGTTGCAGGGGTGACATTGCGGGCCGGCTTTCGCGGGGCCGCTCGATGACGATGGGACGCGGCCCAAGCGGCGGGTGGGCAGACATGAAGCCGTGAATGCGATCGAGGGTGTCGGTTGTGATCCGGCCGCCGTTCCGAAGGCGCGCCGCGAGTTTTCCGTCGTTGACCGCGCGTCGTCCGAAGGTCGACTCGGCGAGGCCGGTTTGACGGCAATAGTCGGATATTTCCTGAAGCAGTTGCTGGGCGTTCATGACACCCTCGTTCCTCGACGTTTCCATTGCGGCCGTTTAACCGCGTTCCGGCTTTGGATGCCGTTTTCGCTGTTTATCCAATCAAGCGGCCAGAAAAGGTCAACCACAAAGGTGCCCATTTACGAGATGGGCAATATGATGGGCAGACGCAAGGGCCGCTTTCTCGCAATTCTCGGGGGGTGCGTCCCAGGAACGGCCCCCTCGATGTCCAGACAGACCTTGAATTTCTTGCCCCCTGCTCGAGCTCCCAGCAGCTTCTGTGCGCACCTGCGCGCGTGTATCGTGACGCCAAGAAAAACAAGGGCAGGGGTTATGTGGGGTCGTAGGCGTGAGGAAAAGGCGGTGAGCGAAGCCCCGGCTTCCTCGCCGTTGCAACAGGCGATACATCAGGCGCGAATCGAGGCGGCCGAACGCACCAGCGTGGTTGTTGATCTGCGCGATGCGGAAGCCGCGCGCCTTGAGCTTCTCAACGAGGCGCTTGATCCGTTGTTTGGCGGCGTTCCGGCCGGAGTGGACTTGTTTGACCGCGGATTAAGCCGCGGAGATACCCCGCGGCTATGGATCGATCCCGTCGCGCACATCGCGATGGGGCGCGACAAGCGCACTTACCGATTTTTGTACGACACGCGCGTTGGGCGCCGGGTTCTCGCTGAATCGCATGAGATTGCCGAGATCGTGCGAGCGGTTACCGAATACGTCGCGCGCCGGCTGATCGAGCGCGAGCATGCGCTTGCGGAAGATTCGGAGTTTTCGGCGCGGATCGACACACGGGAGGCCCAGCGCCAAACGCGGCGTCGCCGGCGTCGCGGCATAGTCGCATTCGTGCTCGGCTTTCTCGCCTGCCTGCTTGTGCTCTTGGTGGTCGCCGCGATTTTGGCGAGCCTGTCCTAAGCGAGTGTCCGCCGGCCGAACTCGCGAACACCGCCGTCGGTGGTGCGCTGCCGCATAATCATTTCACAGCTAAAGCCCCCGTTCGCCTCGGCAATACGGAACAGGTTATAGCCCGCCGCGTCTTCGCTGCCGTGGGCGGCCTGTGCCGAGGCCGAAGGCGCGCCGGCCGCGGGTATCGGCCGCTGCGGACCGTCGAGCCACACCAGCGAATGGTGGTGATCGTGGCCGTGAATGACCAGCTCCGCACCCTTTGCCGCCAGCACGCGGCGAAACTCCACGGCGTCGATGAGCCGCCGCAAATGCCGACGCCCGGCAATCGTCGGCGGGTGATGGATAAGGACGACGCGAAATAATCCGCGCGTTTCTTCAAGCGCCGCGGCAAAGCGGACCAGTTGCGGCTCGCCGAGAAAGCCGGTCGCGAGGAATGGTCCAGTCGGCAACGCCGACGAGAGTGCAACCAGCGCCACTTTCGCGCGGCGGCGCACGAAAGGAAACGAACCGCCGTCGACGTCGCCGTCGCCGCGCATGTATTCATTCCAAAACTCGCCCGGCCACTTCGCTGCCGCAGGTACATAGATGTCGTGGTTGCCCGGGATGACGGTTACTGCCGCGGGCGGCCCCACGGTTTCCAGCCAGGAGCGGGCGCGCCGGTATTCGCTCCTGGTCGAGAAATTGATGAGATCGCCGGTAACGGCGACGTGGTCGGGGTTGCGGCTCTGGAGATCGCGCGTGATTGCATCGAGCACGTTCGCTCGATGCACGTGTTTGCGCCTGCGGTGCCAATTGATGAAGCCGAGGCCGCGTTTGCTCACTAAGTCGGCGAGCGGCGGCCGCGACGCAAGATGGAGATCGGAGAGATGGGCGAGGACAAACATCGCGGCATTATGCAGCGCAAATTATGCGCGCACTACGATCTCGTCGTCGGATCATGAGTTGCCGATCAGAATGCCGGCGGCAAAGACCAGCGCCCCGCCAACCACGACCTGAAACGCCGCCTGCAGGAACGGGGTGTCCATATAGTGAGTTCGGATCCAGGAGATGACCGCCAGTTCGAGCGTGACGACGGCGAACGCAAGGAACGTCGCGGCGTAAAAGTGCGGGATGAGGTAGGGAAGCGTATGGCCAAGGCCGCCGAGCGCGGTCATGGCGCCGCAAACCGCGCCGCGGACGAGCGGCGCGCCGCGCCCAGTCAGCGAGCCATCGTCGGACAAGGCCTCGGCGAAGCCCATGGAGATGCCCGCTCCGACCGCTGCGGCCATCCCCACCAGAAATGTCGCCCAGGTGTTGTGGGTCGCGAAGGCGGCAGCAAATAGCGGTGCAAGCGTCGATATTGATCCATCCATCAGCCCCGCCAATCCGGGCTGGACATATTGCAACACAAACATCCGCCGCGCGGTCTCATCCTCGGCGGCGCGAGCGCCCGGCGAAAGTTTGTCGCCAAGCTCTTGGGCGAGTTGCTCGTGCTTGTCCTCTGCGGCGGCAAGTTCGGTGAGCAGACCTCGCGTGGCCGGATCGCTCGCGGATTCGGCGGCGCGCCGGTAAAAGCGCGCGGTCTCGAATTCCATCTCGCCCGCGAATTTGCGTACCGCATCCAGCCCAAGAGGCCGATCAAGCCAAATCGGGCGGCGCGGGACGAAGCCTTTCACGTCCTGGCGGCGGATCAGCGGCAGAAAATCCCCGAACTTCGCGCGATAGAGATCGAGCAACATGTCGCGATGGCCAATCTCTTCCTCGGCCATTCTGTCGTATATATTTGCCGTGTCCGGAAACGCTCCGCGCAAGGCGCCTGCAAACGACCGATAAATCCGGTGATCCTCATCCTCATTGGCTACCGCCAGCGCCAGGATTTCTTGTTCGGTCAATTCGGAGAATTTTTTCAAAGGCCGCCTCCGCTGTCGCGCGGGACGACATTAGAATGCTTCTAAACTTGTGCAAAGGGGCTTTGCCACGCAGTTTGACTCCGGCCGAGATTGGTTGCCTCCGGTCGCCGTTGCGGTCAGTGAAGCGGTAAGGCCCGTATTTTCCGTCAGGGATACGCTATGCCCCCTCGTTCTATTGAGCTGGCAATGCAGCGAGGCATGCACCTCTATTGGCGCTTCGCCCGAGGCCTAACGGTCGGCGTGCGCGCACTCGTGATCGACGGAACGGACCGCGTGTTTCTGGTCAAGCACAGCTATGTCGCCGGCTGGCACCTGCCGGGTGGCGGAGTGGAGCCGGGGGAAAGCTTGACGACGGCGCTGACGCGCGAATTACGCGAAGAAGGCAAAATTGAACTCGGCGATCAACCGGTTTTGTTCGGAATTTATTTCAATCGCCGCATCTCCCGCCGCGACCATGTCGCGCTTTACATCGTGCGTTCGTTCCACCAGAGCGCGCCGCCGCAACCGAACAAGGAGATCGTTGCTCACGGGTTCTTTTCGCTGAGCGCGCTCCCAGAGGACACGACGCGCGGGACACGCGCGCGCATCAGTGAATTTTTTGACGGTCGGCAGCCCTCCGAATTGTGGTGAATGGCGTAATCCCCGTCGGAACGTTATCCATTTTCCCCGTCCAGGCCGCGTCAATTCGCCGTAACGCGCAAGTGACGGCAACCATATCTGCGCGTCGGCGTTTTGTAATCATGGGCGGCCGAGACACGAAAATGGAGAAAGTTCGATGCACAAGAAGATTCTGGCGGTCGCGGCTGCAGCCACGCTAGGAATGGCCGCGATGACGACCGGGGCCATGGCATTCGGCCATGGCGGCGGAGGCGGAGGCGGAGGCGGAGGCCACGCCGGTGGATTCGGTGGTGGCGCGGGTGGCTTCGGCGGTCACACGGGTGGCTTCGGCGGTCACGCGGGTGGCTTCGGCGGTCACGCGGGTGGCTTCGGCGGTCACACGGCCGGCGGCAATTTTAATGGCGGTCATTTCGCCGGCAACGGAGGCTATGGCGGCCGTGGTTGGAACGGCGGCGGATGGGGACCCGGTGTGGCTCTCGGGTTAGGCTTAGGCGGCCTCTACGCATTCGGCGGCAACCCCTATGGATATGGCGGGTACTGTGATCCGTATTACAGCAACGGCTATTGCGGATCGTATGGCGGTTACGGCGGTTACGGCTGGTAGCTGACCGTTCGGAGAAATGGGGAGCGCCGCGCCCGTCTATCGGGGGGCGGCGCACCCCATTAGGCAAACCGGTTGCGGTCGTGCGGTCGTGTGAAATCCAGAAGTGGCCCAATCGGCACAATGCCCGTCGGGTTCACATTGCGGTGGCTACCGTAATAATGCCGCTTGATGTGATCGAGGCTGACGGTGTCGGCCACCCCCGGCACTTGATAGAGATCGCGCAAATAATTTGAAAGATTGGGATAATCGATGATGCGCCGCAGGTTGCATTTGAAGTGGCTGTAATACACCGCATCGAAGCGCACGAGCGTCGTGAACAGTCGCCAATCAGCTTCGGTTAACTGCGTGCCGACGAGATAACGCTGCCGCGACAGGCGCTGTTCGAGTTGATCGAGCGTTGCGAACACCTCCCGCGCCGCTTCCTCGTAGGCAGCTTGGGTGACGGAAAAACCGGAGCGGTATACGCCGTTGTTGACGGTCTCATAGACAATGCCGTTGATGCGGTCGATCTCGCCGCGCAATTCGGCTGGATAGAAATCAGTGCGTACGTCGGTAAAGGCGTCGAATGCTGAATTCAGCATGCGGATGATTTCGGATGATTCGTTGTTGACAATGACGCGCTGCTTTTTGTCCCAAAGTACCGGCACGCTGGCGCGCCCGCTGTAGTTCGGGTCTGAAAGCACATAAATGTCGGCAACCGCCGACTTGTGGTTGACGGTGTCGAGCGTCGCACCGGGTTCGGTGCCGAATTCCCAGCCCTTCTTGCCGAATAAGGCTACGGTCACCGACACGGAGATTACGTTTTCGAGCTTTTTCAGCTTGCGGAAGATCAGCGTGCGATGCGCCCAGGGGCAGGCGAGCGAAACGTAGAGGTGATAGCGGCCGGCTTCGGCCGGAAAACCACCCTTGCCGGTCGGGCCGGGACTGCCGTCAGCGGTGACGTAATTGTGGAAAACCGTCGGCTTGCGGACGAACCGGCCATCGTCCTGAACGCGCATATCAACGTCCCGCCACGCGCCATCGACAAACAGGCCCATTTTCGTCTCCGCTTAATTCCGCGACTCCAATGTAAGCATTCGCCCGGCCGATGACAGCTGCCGGACAAGTCCGGCAGCTTCGGCTGGACCCGCGCCGGCGCAGATGCTAGGCGGCGAGGCGTGACCGACATTTCGCTGACAATTCTAACTGAGACGCAAGGCGACGCCTCGGCAATCGCGCGCTTGCATGAGCGCACCTTCGGTCCGGGACGCTATGCCAAGACAGCTTATCGTCTGCGCGAGCAAGTGCCACACCAGCTCGATCTGTCATTCACGGCGCGCATAGGCACGCTGCTGGTTGGTTCAGTGCGCCTGTCGCCCGTGCGCATTGGCGAAAGCCGCGCGCTACTCCTTGGTCCGCTGACCGTCGAGCCGCCGTTTCGCGAACGGGGCGTCGGCCAGGCTCTGATCGGGCATGCGCTTGCGCAGGCGAAGCTCCACGGACACCGGCTTGTGCTGCTGGTGGGCGACGAACCCTATTACGGCAAGTGCGGATTCAAACCCATCCCGGCGGGACTGGTCGTGATGCCGGGACCGGTCGATCCGGCACGCCTCCTCGTCGCGGAGCTCGCCGATGGCGCTTTCAACGGCGTGTCGGGATCGGTCCGCGCGGATTGACAAGGATGCGCGCGGCGTTGCCGCGTACGGAAAGGCCTGCCGCGCGCCCAGGTTTTTAGCGGCCTTCGCGCGCCCATGTCCCCGCGAGACTGCCAAGGAGCAGAAGCAGTCCTAGTAATCCCGCGAATACCGGCAATACGCCGATGCCGCGAACCACGCTCGCGTCCCGCATTTTCAGGCCGAGCCAATCGCCGCCTTTATATGTGTCGCCCGAACGCACGGCGAGAATACGCGGAACGTTCATGCCGCTGCCATCATCGAGCCGGCGCGAATCGCCGCCGGTCGCCGCGGTGATCGGCGCGAGCACGTCCGTCGTCGATGTTACCTCGGCAAACTCCCGCGGATTGGCCGGCCCGATATTGACCAGCGCATTGAGCTTACCGTCGGTCGCGCGCCACAGGCCAAGTTCGTTGGCGGCGACGGTCGCTTCCCAGACGCCCGCGTCTGTGGGTGTTAGTTTCAATATTTGGCTCGATCCGGAAGGCGAGGTGAGTGTCACGTCGGACACTTCGTCCGCCATGGTCTGCCGGCGCACCAACAATTCGTGACCGCGGACCACGAGCCGCAGCGCTTCTTCTTCGAGGTCGGGCTGTTTCATCAGCCAATGCGAGAGCCGGCGCATCAGATCGAGATGCGGGCCGCCACCCTCAAATCCGCGGGCCCACAGCCAGATGTGGTCGGACAACAGCAAAGCCACGCGGCCTTCGCCTTGGCGCGACAATAAGAGGAGCGGCTCATTGTCCGGCCCTTGCATCACCGCCGTTCCGGTCGGGTTTCTGGTATCGACCACACGGAACCATTCGCTCCAGTGTGGCGGCTCGCTGGCGGAGCCTTCGAGATCGCGCGTCACCGGATGACGCTTGCCGAGCTCAGTCAATCTCGGCCGAAAGCCGCGTTCAGTGAGAGTGCCATCCGGCTCGGCTGGTAGAATCGAATCAAGCGGCGTGCGCCAAAGGCTGGTCGAGCTGGCGTAGTCCGGCCCGGCGGCGACCAAGACCGCGCCGCCATCGCGCACATAGCGCGCGATGTTATCGAAGTAGATCATGGGCAATACGCCTTGGCGCGCGTAGCGATCAAAAATGATGAGCTGAAATTCTCCGATCTTCTGTTGAAACAGCTCGCGCGTCGGAAATGCGATGAGCGACAGCTCGTTGATCGGAGTGCCGTCCTGCTTCTCCGGCGGGCGCAAAATCGTGAAATGGACGAGATCGACCGACGCGTCGGATTTAAGCAGGTTTCGCCAGGTTCGCTCTCCGGCATTCGGTTCGCCGGAAACCAGGAGGACCCGCAATTTGTCGCGCACGCCGTCGATGGCGACCACGGCGCGGTTATTGGCGGCCGTGAGCTCGCCGGTGAGCGGTGAAGCTTCGATTTCCACGAGGTTCTGCCCGGCGTGCGGAATTGCAATCTCCGCGCGCTGCGGCACTCCGACCCGAACGCTGCGGGTCTCCAAGACATCACCGTCACGCCGCACAGTAACTATCGCAGTCGGTTCGCCGCCGCCCTGATCGTCGACCTCGTAAGTGATGGTTTGCGTTTGACCGACAATCCCGAAGCGCGGCGCGGCGATGAGCCGGACCCGGCGGTCGCGTTCATCCTTGCTCCCGGTGATGAGGGCGTGAACCGGAGCGGCAAAGCCAAGCGCGCTCGCGTCCGCGGGCACGTCATGCACGCGGCCGTCGGTAATCATAATGGCGCCGGCGATGCGATCAGGAGGTACGTCGGCGAGCGCCGCGCCAAGCGCGGTGAATAACCGCGTGCCGTCGGTTTCGCCGTCCGATTGACCCGCTTCGACCACACGCACTTCAAGACCCGGAATGCGGCCTAATCGTGCGGCAATGGCAGCGCGCGCCGCTTCCGTCTGCTGCGCGCGTCCGCCGAAATTCTGGCTCGGGCTTTTATCGACCACGACCACCGCGATGGAGGAAAGCGGGTCGCGATCCTCGCGGGTCAACGATGGATTGGCGAGCGCGAGGACAACAAGCGCCAATCCGAATATACGAACGACGGCGCCACGGCTGCGCGCCATCAAGAGGAGAAGCGACAACACGACGACCACCGCCGCGGCCGCCAACAGAATCTGGAGGCCGACGAGAGGAGCAAACGCGACACCTAAATTCAATCGGCGCTCCTATTGGCCGAGCCGCTCGAGCAGAGCCGGCACGTGCACCTGATCGGCTTTGTAATTGCCGGTGAGCGTGTACATGACGATGTTTACGCCGGCGCGGAAGGCGAGTTCGCGTTGGCGCGGTTCACCGTCGACCACCGGCAGCATCGGTTGGCCATCGGGCTGCATCGCCCAAGCGCCCGCCAAGTCGTTCGAAGTGATTAAGATCGAGGAAACACCGTCGCCGCCGCGGGCGGGGCGGCGAGACACCTCATCGTCATCATTGACCGCCGGTAACGCCTCGACCCAAAGCTGGCCGGCGCTGAAGCGGCCGGGGAAGTCGCGCAACAGATAAAACGTCTTGGTGAGAACGTGATCGCGCGGCACTGGTTCGAGTTCCGGAATATCGAGCGAGGAAAGGATTTTGCGCAGTTCCAGCATGCCGGCGCTCTGCGCCGTGCCGCCCGGCCCTGGCGGCGCCACGATCGCGTCGCGAGTGTCGAACAGAACCGTACCGCCTTGCTTCATGTATGAGTCGATGCGCTTGAGGGCCTGCTCGGTCGGGCGAGCGGCACCAGGAACGATCGGCCAGTAGATCAGCGGGTAGAACGCAAGCTCGTCGCGGGTGATGTCCAACCCGACGGGTTCGCCGGCCTCGAGCGCCGTGCGCTGAGCGAGGAAAAGAGTGAGGCCGCCGAGACCAGCTTTACTGATCGAATCGACGTCCTGATTGCCGGTGACCACGTAGGCAAGTTTGGTTTCGAGCGCGGCGCGCGGCACGTTATTCGGCGAATCTTCAGCGCCACTCCGCGCCGAGGTGAGCGCGAGCGCGCCGATGACGATGACAATCGCAGCGCTCGCACGCGAAAGACGAGGAATAAGTCGCGTGACGCCGCCGTTGAGGTAAAGCACCACCAAGGAGTCGAGCAAAAAGAGAGCGAGTGCCGCGAGCAATATCGGCCCGCGCAGATCCCGTGGCTCGCTCTTGCGATAAATCTCATGATTGGCGCGAGCCAGCGCCGAGAAATCGAGTGGCGCCAGCCGGTCGGCTGCAGTGAGCGTGTTGACCGCGAGCGGACTGTCCGCGGGGCCGTAGAAGCCCGGCGGATGCTCCGCGCTGGCGCTACCGGAAAAATCCGTCGGCACCGGCCGCGCGGTTGACGGCGGCGGACCGAAATTGCCGAAGCCGTCGAGCACCCGGTTCGGCGAAGCGACTTCGTGAACGTTCTTGGCCTCGGCATTCGACGTTTGAGCGATCGCTGTCGTGCTGGCTAACCCGACAATGCGTTTGAGCATGTCCACGAAAATTCCGGACAACGGCAAATCGGACCAGCGGGTGTCGCCGGTGACGTGAAACAGCACGATGAGACCTTTGCCACGCCGCGCCGCCGTGACCAATGGCGTGCCATCGGCAAGTGTCGCCCAAGTGTTTTCAGTCAAGGCGGCATCGGGTTCGGCGAGCACCTGGCGGCTTACCGTCACGTCATTGGGAACATTCAAACCGGCAAATGGGCTTTCGCGCGAAAACGCCGCCAGCGGCTGCGGCTTATCCCAGCTCAAGCTGCCGCCCAGAATACGGCCGCCGCGGCGCAGGCGGACCGGTACCAGGTCGTCGTCCGAAGCAGCGAGCCGGGGGCCGGCGAAACGCACCAGCACGCCGCCGTCTTCGATCCAGCGTGCAAGACGATCATGCGCGTCGCCTGCAACGTTGCCGACGTCGGCGAGAACCAGCAGCGGCAGGTTTTGATCGAGAAAGTGGCCGACAGCGTCGGCCGGCGATTCGCCTTGCGCGACCCGGACGTCGGCGAACGGGCCGAGCGCGCGCGTGATGTAATAGCTCGACGACAACAGCGGCTGCGACGTATCGGCGGTAGACCCGGAGACGACGCCAACGGTCCGCCGATTGGATCGCTTGTCGAGTAATTGCACCGCTCCCGACGAGCGTTCTCCCGAGATTTCCAGGCGGGCGATGTCATTGCGAATTTCTACAGGCAAGTCGAAACGCGCTTCCGTGTCGCGGTCCGCCGCCGCCTTGAAAGCGAATGGGACTTCGCCAAGCGTTAGTCCCTTAAGATCGAGCGCCCGCACGGTTCCGTCGGCCGTTCCGCCGGAAACGGCGCGCAAGAGTTTTACGGTCAGTGCGCCGGCGGCGTTGTCTGCCGCGGTGAGTGCCAACGGCTCGGGGATCCCTCCGCTGACGATTGTTATCGGGTGGGCGCCTATTGTCTGCGCCAGATTCTTCACAAAGTCGGCGCCGCGGCCGAGATCAATGCCATCGGACAGCCAGACCACTTCGATATCTTGGACGCTGGCAAAGAACCGGTTGATGGCGGGTAGCGCCTCATGGCGATCGAGCGTGTACGGCTTGGGCGCAATCTGATGCAAGCGAACGCGTGCCGAGCCTGCGGTCGCAAACGAAATATCGCGGGTCCCTTCGGACAGCGGAATGAGCGCCACCGGCCGATGATCGTTTTCCGCTCGCGCCAGAATATCGTCGGCCGTGCGCAGCCGCGCGTCCCAGCTGGTGGCGGCCGCCCAGCCGTCGTCAATCATGAGCGCGATCGGCGCGCTGCTGTTGATCGCCGCCACGGGCGGATTCCACTGCGGACCGGCTGCCGCGATAATGACGAGCGCCGCGAGCGCAAGGCGCATCAGCGTCAGCCACCATGGCGCGCGGGCAGGGGTTTCCTCTTTTGGCGCGATTTCCAACAGAAGCCGGGTTGGCGGGAAGTTGATGCGACGCGGCCGCGGCGGAATAAGCCGGAGCAGCCACCACAGCACCGGCAGTGTCAGCAAACCGACGAGCACGAGAGGTTCGGCGAAGCCGAGCGCCATAGCGCCGATCATGCCGGAACCCTCGCGCCGGTCCCGACCGGCACGCGCGGTTCATCGCCGCGAAAGCCCGCGCCGATCCGCGCGTGCAGCGCCAGCAATAACTCGGTCACCGGGTGATCGGTGCGGTGAATAATGAAACTCCACGCCAGCCGATCGGTCTCGCTCCGGATTTGCGCACGGTGCCGTCGAACGCGATCCTGATAATCGTCGCGCCAGACTTGTGCCCGGCCGGCGGTGACGCGTCCGCCGCCTTCCGGCTCGACGAACTCGATCCGCCCCCAAAAAGGAAAAGTCTCTTCGGCCGGATCGACGACCTGCACGGCATGACCGCGCGCGCCGTTGCCGGAAAGCTGCGTGAGCGTCTGCCGCACCTCGCTAAAATCGCTCCAGAAGTCCGATAGCAGGACCACCTCGGCCAGCGGAGCGGGCGAAAAATTCGGCGGCAGGCTCGCGCGTTCGGCGCGGTCATGCACAATCGCCTGCGCCATACGATCGATGACATTGCGGCTGCCGGTCGGGCGCATCAGGCCGGGAATGCCAACCCGCTCGCCGCCCTCGACGAGGATTTCGGCCAGCGCCAGCGCAATCACCAGCGCCCGGAAAAGCTTGGTGTCTCGCCCCAGCGTCGAGGCAAACACCATTGATGGTGACCGGTCGGGCCAAATCCATACCGTGTGCGCCGCTTCCCATTCCCGCTCGCGAACGTAGAGATGGTCATCGCGGGCCGAGCGTCGCCAGTCGACGCGCGATGCGGGTTCTCCCGATACGAAGCGCCGGTACTGCCAAAAATTCTCTCCCGGACCGACCCGGCGGCGGCCGTGCACACCATGTAGCACCGTGGCGGCCACGCGCCGCGCATCCAAAATCAATCGTGGCATCGCCGCCGCAAGCGTACGGCCCTCGCCGGCGGCGCGTTGAACTGCCGCATAATCAAATTCGGAGGGACGTGCGGCGTCGGTCACCATCCGCTCATCCAATGCGCGATTTCAGGCGGCCGACGACGCTATCGACGGTTTCGCCTTCCGCTCTCGCACTAAACGTCAGCGCCATGCGGTGCTTGAGTACCGGAGTTGCGAGAGCGAGCACGTCGTCGATTGAAGGAGCAAACCGCCGATCGAGAAGCGCGCGGGCGCGCACGGCCAGCATCAGCGATTGGCTGGCGCGCGGCGACGGTCCCCACGAAATCTGTTTGGCGGCTTCTCCGCCTTCCGGGCCCGGACGCGCCGAGCGGACCAGCGCAAGAATGGCTTCGACCACGGATTCGCCGACCGGCAGCCGGCGCACCAGACGCTGTGCGGTGAGCAAGTCTTCGGCGTTCATCGCCGGCTTGGCCCGCGTCTCTTCCGCGCCTGTCGTATCAAAAACAATTCGCCGCTCGGCGGCGCGGTCAGGATAATCGACGTCGATTTCCATCAAAAAGCGGTCGAGCTGGGCTTCCGGCAGCGGGTAAGTGCCTTCCTGCTCGATGGGGTTTTGCGTGGCGAGGACATGAAACGGCCGAGGCAGATCGTGACGCGTGCCGGCGACGGTGACGTGTTGCTCCTGCATTGCTTGCAAGAGCGCCGATTGCGTCCGCGGGCTGGCGCGGTTGATCTCGTCGGCCATCAGAAGCTGGGCGAAGACCGGCCCCGGAATGAAGCGGAAGCTGCGCTTCCCGGCCTGACTTTCCTCAAGCACTTCGGTGCCGAGGATGTCCGAGGGCATCAGGTCCGGGGTGAATTGAATGCGCTTCGCATCGAGCCCGAGCGCAATACCCATAGTCTCGACGAGCTTGGTCTTGGCGAGACCGGGCACGCCGACCAGAAGACCGTGGCCGCCGCACAGTATGGTGATGAGCGCCTGGTCGATCACGGCGTCCTGGCCGAATATCACATTGCCGATCGCCCCCTTGGCCGCGCGCACGTGATCGGCGCTCGCCTCCGCCGCGCGGACAATCATGTCTTCGAGCTTTTCAATCCCGTCTCCGCCGACAGCGGCCATAGGCAACTCCTTTTCGCCTCGTTCAGCAGCGAATCAGATTCGCTGCCCCTGAACGATTGCAAGCGTTCGACTTTGCACCGGTATTTTGCAATGCAATAGCGGCAAAAAACGGCTGGCGCTGATTCTTAAATTCACCAGGCGCACAACTTACGTTTGCCGCAACGCGGCCTCGGCATGACAATCACGTTGTTGCGAGCGTTGCCGCCGCCGGAGTTAATTTTCAACCGGGAAGGTTCAAGGTAAGCCGTGGTAAAGACAGGGCATTCGGGCTTGGAGGCGATCACCGGCGCGCTGGACACTGCGTCCGGTGGCCGCAAAGGACCGCCCCCGGTCGAGCGCTGGAACCCGCCATTTTGCGGCGATCTCGATATGCGGATCGCCACTGACGGCACGTGGTTCTACGCGAAAACCCCGATTGGCCGCCCGGCCTTGGTCAAGCTTTTTGCCTCGGTGCTTAAGCGCGAAGGGGACAGGTATTTTCTCGTTACTCCGGTCGAAAAGTGCGGCATTCAGGTGGAAGATGCGCCTTTTCTCGCCGTCGAACTCGATATCAAAGAATCATCCGCCGGGCGGGTCCTTAACTTCCGGACTAATGTCGATGACTGGGTGCAATGCGGACCGGCGCATGCCTTGCGCTTCGAGCCGGAAAGCGGGACGGAGGGGCTTAAGCCGTATCTGCACGTGCGCCGCGATCTGTGGGCGAAAGTGACGCGCGCGCTGTTCTTCGACCTCGTCGAGCTCGGCGAGGAGCGCGAGTTTGAGGGCAAAGCCATGTTTGGCGTAACTTCCATGGGCGCCTTCTTTCCCATGGCGCCGGCGGAAGAGGTGCGGAAATTTGCGTGACCAAGCGGCATCTGCTCTTGCCGGGGCGGGCGATGATTTCTTCGAACGGGCGCGCGCTCGGCTGACATTAGAGGTGCCGCCGTCGCTCCTCGATCCGATGGCCGAAGGTGCGCGAGGCGACCTCGATCTCAATCCCTCGATGTGGGAGGCCGCGGGGGTAACCGCGGCTAAGCCGGCCGCTGTGCTGGTGCCGATTATCGATCGCAGCGAACCGACGGTTCTATTCACGGTCCGAACCCAAGATCTCGCCAGCCACGCCGGCCAAGTGTCATTTCCCGGCGGCAAAATCGATCCCGATGATGAAAGTCCGGTCGCCGCGGCCTTGCGTGAGGCAAAGGAGGAGATCGGTCTTGCGCCCAGTCTCATCGAGCCGCTCGGCTACCTCGACCTTTATTTGACCTTTTCCGGCTTTCGCATTCTGCCGACTGTGGCGCGCGTGCAGCGGGATTTTTTACTGACGCTCAATCCGAGCGAGGTCACCGAGATATTTGAAGTGCCGCTGCGGTTCTTGATGACGCCTGCGAATCTTCAGCGTCGCAGCCGTGAGTGGAAAGGGATCAGCCGCGAATATTACGCCATCCCGTTCGGGGACCGTTACATCTGGGGTATAACAGCCGGCATTGTGCGAAACCTGTACGATCGCATCTGCGCATGATCAGGCCAATCGCCACCGAAGTCGTACTTTTTCTCCTACCGTTCGTCGCTTATGCAGTCTTTCTGTTGGCGACGCGTGCCGGCGTTTTTTTGCCGAAAGCATGGACCTTGCCGCGCATAGCCGGTTTGATCATCGCGTCTCTGGTCTTGATGGCCGGCAGTTTTCTCGCGCTAGCGCAATTTTCAGGAGCTCCTCCCGGATCGACTTACGTGCCGGCGCATATTGAAAACGGCAAGTTCGTGCCGGGGACGACGACCAAGTGAGCACTCCACAGCTCGCCGACGCGGCCTGGCTGAAAGAGGGAGAAGTCGCGCGTCTGCTTTCTCTCCTTGACCGCAACGGCGAGGAAGCCCGCGTTGTCGGCGGCGCCGTACGCAATGCTTTGTTGCGGGTCCCGATCGGCGAAATCGATGTGGCAACTACGGCGTTGCCCGAGGAAGTCACGCGGCGGGTCGAAGCGGCTGGCGGCAAGGCGGTCCCTACGGGTGTCGAGCACGGCACCGTGACTGCGATCGTCGGCCATCGTCCGATCGAAGTGACGACACTGCGCCAGGATGTCGAAACGTTCGGCCGCAAGGCGCGCGTCGTCTTCGGCCGCGACTGGCGCGCGGACGCCGAACGCCGCGATTTTACCATCAATGCACTCTCTGCCACGGCCGCAGGCGCGCTCTACGACTACGTCGATGGACTGGATGACATAGCAGCCCGCCGCGTTCGCTTCATCGGCGAGCCTCGGCGGCGGATCGAAGAAGACTATTTGCGCATCCTGCGCTTCTTCCGCTTTCACGCGAATTTCGGCGAGGGCGCGCCCGATAGCGCCGGGCTGGACGCCTGCATTGTGGCGCGCGCCGGCCTTGAGACGCTTTCGCGCGAGCGGGTGCGCGCCGAGCTCCTCAAACTTTTGCTGGCGCCGCGCGCAACAGCGACGCTCGCGATCATGGCCGAGTGCGGTCTGCTCGGCATGATCCTCGGCGGTTTAGGCTTCCTCGCGAGTTTCGAGAACTTGGTGAAGGCCGAGGCGTCGCTTGGGGCGGAACCGGACGCCGTGCGCCGCCTCGGTGCACTTGGCGTGTGGGTTAAGGAAGACGCCGAGCGGCTGGCAACTCGATTGCGATTGTCCAGTACCGAATCCGAACGGCTTCTCGCGCTCAAACATTGGTGGAGGGTGGCGCCGGACCCCGACGCGCAGCCGGCGCATGCGCTTCTTTATCGGCTCGGGCCGCAATCATTCCTCGACCGCGTGCTCGTCGCCTGGACGCGATCGGATGCAGGCGCTGCCGACACCAATTGGCGGCAGCTGGCGAGCCTGCCAGGACGTTGGCCTGTGCCTCCTTTTCCTCTCAAAGCTGCAGATTTCGTTCAACGCGGCGTTGCGGCCGGACCGCAGCTTGGCAGCGCGCTCCGCGCGGCCGAACGAGCCTGGATTGCCGCGGATTTTCCGGCCGAAAGCGCGGTTTTGGGCAAAATCGCAGATGACGCAGCGCGCGAGACGGCGTCCGGTTGATGGTTCAGCGCCTTTTTGCCACCACCGCCGCAGTTCAATCGAATTCGCCGGATCGGCGATCGGCTAGCAGGATTTTTCCCTGCTGACTTTAGACAAAGCAGAATTTTCTTGTCTGCATTTAAAAGTTGACTCGCCCCGATGTTGCTCAAGGTTATGTGCTGATAATGTGCGCGTGGAATATCGTTCACGCGGTCAACAGTATGGAGGGTACCCATGACCGAAGCCAAAACCGCAGTCGACAACGGCGTAAATACTGCCGCTCTGATTGAGGCGCGCGAAGCGCTCAGCAAGGCGCCGCAGGCGGCGCAATTCAAGTGGCGCGCACAGTGCGAATGGAAAGAGGGAACGCACAGCCATTCCACAATCGAAGGTTTTTACGGTCTGGGTGCCGAACAGCATCACAAGAAAACGTTCGCTTTCGATGCCGATCACCCGGAAGTTTTCGCGGCCGCGGATAAAGGCGCCACGCCGGTCGAAATCGTGCTGGTCGGGCTGGCAAGTTGCCTGACCGCCGGCATCGCCGCTGTTGCGCAGCATCGCAACATCCAGCTTCGTTCGGTCACGGCGACCATTGAAGGCGACATGGATATTCAGGGCATCCTTGGCGTCGACAGCGACATCCGCAACGGCTTTGGCGGCATCAAGGTTAGCTACAAGATCGACGCCGACGCCAAGAAGGATGAGATCGAGGCTCTCGTTGCGCAATCGCAGAAGCGCTCGGCGGTCTACGACATCGTCACCAATCCGACGAATGTCACGGTCGTGGTCAACTGAAGAATGCGTCTCCCGCTTCGGCGGATCATGCACTAAGTTGATGCAGTAGGGCGTGATCGCGCCGTAGGGGAGCGGCTTAGATTCGCACGGTCGCCACAGTCATTATCGGGGCGGGACATGCCGGCCTCGCCATGAGTCGCTGTCTCGCCGAACGCTCGATCGATCACGTCGTCCTCGAGCGTGGCGAGATTGCGAACTCTTGGCGCACCGAGCGTTGGGATTCGCTGCACCTGCTCACGCCAAACTGGCAGAGCCGGTTGCCCGGGTTTCATTACACCGGAAATAACCCCGACGGTTATCGGACGTTGTCCGAGACCGTCGACTTCATTGCGAATTACGCGAAGGCGATCGCCGCGCCGGTGCGCACGCACACGACGGTGACTTCGCTGCGCAGCGCCGACACCGGTTATCTGGTGCGCACGGACCGGGGCGACTGGTCGAGCCGGACGGTTGTGTTGGCCTCCGGCGCCTGCAACATCGCCGACGTCCCAGCTTTTGCCCACCGCGTTCCGGCAGCGATTGCAACGCTCACCGCACAAACCTACCGAAATCCGAGGGAGCTTCCCGCCGGCGGCGTAATAGTGGTCGGCGCTTCCTCGAGCGGCACCCAGATTGCCCACGAAATAAGCCGCTCAGGCCGTTCGGTGATGCTCTCGGTCGGCGAGCATATTCGGGCACCGCGGATGTACCGTGGCCGGGACCTCGAATGGTGGCTGGATGCCGCCGGCGTACTCGACGAGCGATACGACCAGATCGAAGATATTACGCGCGCGCGCCGGGTTCCTTCGTTTCAGCTTGCCGGGACGCCGGATCGCTCCACTCTCGACCTAAACGCACTGACCGCGACGGGCGTGAGGCTTGTCGGCCGGCTGGCCGGAATTACCGAGGACGGCAAAGCGCAGTTCGCCGGGTCGCTGCGCAACATGTGCGCCCTTTCCGATCTCAAAATGGGGCGGTTGCTCGACCTCATCGATGAGTGGGCGCGCGCGAACGGTTTGGATGGCGAAGTCGAACCGCCGCACCGGCTGCCCGCCACGCGGGTCGACGATTCTCCGCCTCTTGGTCTCGACCTCAAGCGAGGAGATATCCAAACAATAATCTGGGCTACCGGCTACCGGCCCGATTATTCCTGGCTGGAAGTACCGGTCTGCGGCCGCAAAGGCATGGTCGAACACGATGGCGGCGTTGTGAGTTCGCCGGGCATGTACCTGATGGGCATGCAGTTCCTGCGCCGCAGGAAATCCGCGCTCATTGACGGGGCCGGCGACGACGCCCGCGAACTCAGCGCGCATCTTGCTTCTTATCTCGACAATCGGAGCGCGGGGCGTATCAGCGCTTAAATCTCGCCGCAGCGTGGTCGATCATGACATTCGTTCGCGCAGCGAGCGGAGCCGCCGCCGCGCCACGGGAGCAAGCATCGCGAGCCGCGGTCGCTGCACCTTCATTTCGTTGCCGCGCCAAGCGAAATCGTCGCCACTTAGCGCTTTGACGAACAGTACCGGCAATAAAAGATCGCGCAGCAAGCATGCGAGCGGATAGCGAAGCGACAGGTGCCAGCTTGCCATTGAGGCGAGAAACATTTCACCGCCATACCAAAGAATTCCGAGCGAGATGACGCTGAGTACCCGCGGCAGGCCGATGGCCGGCGCGATCGCCGCAAGCAAGCCAAGCGGCAACAGCCCGCCGGAAAGCGCCTCCGGCAAGAAGCAGCCGAGGAAGCTGGCGCGGCGCAGCCGCGCCCACCGCAACTGCCTATTCCACACTTCGGAAGCGCCCCGACGGCCGAGCGGTTGCGGGAATGGCCGCGCCGCGAGCCGGATCTTGCGGCCGGCGGCGCGCACAATCTTGGTCGCGGCGGCATCTTCGGCCGCTTCATTTGCGAGAGCCTCGATGCCGCCGGCTTGTTCCAGGTCGGCGCGCCGCCAAAGCATGGTCTTGCCCTGCGCGAATCCGAAACCGACCATGTCGGCGACGTACTGCCAGCGCGCTTGATACGTGTTGAGGAACGCGCACTCGACCTCGGCCCAAATTCCCTGCGGCCGGGAGCCGATCGGCGGTGAAGCGACCAGGCCCGTATCGGTGCGCCAGCTTGCGAACAGCAGACGCAGATAGTCGGGCGGCATCAGTACATTCGCATCGGCAAGAACAATCCATTCGTGTTGGGCGGATCTCCATCCCTTAAGCACGTTATTGAGTTTCGGATTGTTGCTTGCCCTCTCGTCGCCAATGAGCAGTCGCGCGGCGGCGCCGGGATGCTCGGCCATTAGCCCACGAACCAGTGGCACTATGGGATCGTTTGCGGAAGCTACACAGAACAGAATTTCGCAATTTGCATCGTCGAGCATGAACGTTGAACGCAACGTCTCGGCGGCGTGATTGTCTATCCCGCATAGCGGGCGCACCAGGCTGACCGATGGTAACGCTCGCGTCGGACAAGAATGGTACGGCGCAGGCCGGCGCAGGCGAAGCGCGGCGACCGCGATGCTGACGACGTGGATGATGGTGACTGCGAGGCAGAGCGACGTTGCGGCGAGAATCGGCGCTGTCATCAGCAATCGCCTAGCGCAGGGTCGTGACACCGTCGTGACTCGTGGCGGCGGCCGATAAAGACCTAAATAGCCGTAAGGCGGGGTTAAGCGATTTTAAAGTTCGTTGTCATGCCGTTGCAATGGAATCCACTTATAGGCATGGCCATCGTACAGGCGAGAGATCAAACATCGTGACACTTGAGCGCGGCACGCGTCTGTTCCGTACTCTGTTCATTTCTGATGTTCATCTCGGCGCACGCGGCTGCCAGGCCGAACGCCTCCTCGACTTCCTGCGCTGGCACGACGCGGACACGGTTTACCTGGTCGGCGATATCGTCGACGGCTGGCAATTAAGGTCGGGCTGGTACTGGCCGCAGCCGCACAACGACGTGGTGCAGAAGCTACTGCGTAAAGCCCGCAAGGGTGCGCGCCTGATCTACCTCCCCGGCAATCACGACGAGTTTCTGCGCGATTATTACGGTACTCATTTTGGCGGCATCGAAGTGGTGGAAACGGCGATGCACGAAGCCGCGGACGGCCGGCGTTATCTCGTGGTTCACGGCGACGTCTTCGATCTCGTGGTTAAACACGCGCGCTGGCTCGCGCTGCTCGGCGATACCGCTTACGACTTCGCCATTCTGGTCAATCGGTATTTCAACCTTATCCGCCGCCGGCTCGGTTTCTCATACTGGTCGCTGTCGCAATGGGCGAAACATCAGGTCAAGAACGCGGTGAACTATATCGGCGCGTTCGAAGAGACGCTGGCCGCCGAAGCGCGGCGCCGCGATGTCGACGGCGTCATTTGCGGCCACATCCACCACGCCGTCATCCATGACAGGTTCGGCATCCGCTACATGAATTGTGGGGACTGGGTGGAGAGCTGCACGGCGCTGGCCGAACATGCCGACGGCCGGTTTGAAATCATTTCCTGGTTCGACACCGGCAATACGGAGCCGCTACCGGGAATGGAGGCCGTCAGGGAAGACGAGGAGCAGGGGATCGCCGCATAATCTCCATCCCCGGTTTCTGTGCAATCCGCACTTGAGGCGGCCGAAAGCGCGATCATACTGCGCTCTGCATGAATCTGTCCGCACGTATCGAGCGCTGGCCGTTGGCCGGTGCCTTCACCATCAGCCGCGGCAGCAAGACTGAAGCCGTCGTCATTGTCGCCGAACTCGACGATGGCGTTCACCGCGGCCGCGGCGAAGCCGTTCCCTATGCGCGTTACGGCGAAGTTCCCGAGCGCGTGCTCGCCACCATTGAAGCCTTGCGTCCCGCGGTCGAGCGCGGTCTTGATCGCGCGGCGCTGCAGACAGCTCTGCCGGCCGGCGCCGCGCGCAATGCGCTCGATTGCGCGTACTGGGACCTCGCCGCCAAGCAATCGGGCCGCCGCGTCTACGAATTGGCGGGTCTCGGCGCGCCGGGGCCGGTCAACACCGCTTATACGATCTCACTCGGCTCGGTGGCGGAAATGAGTGCCGCGGCAGAGCGCTCCGCGTGGCGACCGTTGCTTAAAGTCAAGCTCGGCGGCGAAGACGACGCTCAACGCATTGCCGCGGTGCGCCGCGCCGCGCCGCGAGCGGAGCTGATTGTTGACGCCAACGAGGGCTGGTCGGCGGACAATCTCGCGGCCAATTTTGCCGCCTGCGCCGATGCGGGCGTGACCCTCGTCGAGCAGCCGTTGCCGCAAGGCGCCGATGAGCTTCTGAGAAACTGCGAAAAGCTGATGCCCATTTGCGCCGACGAGAGCGTCCACGATGGTGCATCTCTTGCCGTCCTCGCGGGCAAGTATGACGCCGTCAACGTCAAGCTCGACAAGACCGGCGGGTTGACCGAAGCGCTGGCGCTTGCCGCCGAAGCCGAACGCCGCGGCTTCCTGATCATGGTCGGCTGCATGGTTGCGACGTCGCTGGCGATGGCGCCGGCGATCCTGCTCGCGCAACGGGCGCGCTTCGTCGACCTCGACGGCCCGCTTTTGCTCGCGTCCGATCGCGCCGAAGGGCTTCGCTACGAAGGAAGCCTGGTGTATCCCCCGGCGTCGGCACTTTGGGGGTGACTGCCGCGGCGCTGCAAGACGGCGGCCGCTTCCGGACGGCGGATTGCGGGCCACCGCGGTTGTGGTATTCAATCGTTCCACTGGAATCGCAATGGCGAAAAATCCTCGGCCTCCGGAAGTCTCTCGCGAACTGCCGCGCGACCCGCAATACGACGCCATTTACGCGGAGATCGTTTCCACCCATCACGGCCGGCGCTTCCTTGCGGAGTATGCAAGGCGGCACGACTGCACGGCGCCGCAGAGCCTCGTCGGCACGATCGCGCGCATCGAAGCGTCGTTGCGTGATCTTCCGCCAACGCAAGCGCCCGCTTCGCTGATTCGCAGCCTGGTCGATCTGGCGGAAGCGATCGAGCGCCTGGAGGCGGCGGTGGCGACGCGGCGCGCCGCCGACGGCCCGCGCGAGATGGAGGCGCTCTTATATGCGGCGTTGGATTCCGCCACGCGCGAAATCAATGCCGTTATCGAGGGCAATAATGCATCAACGGTGCGCAGCCTGCATGGCGTGGCCCTGCTGCGCGACGTCAGGCGCCGCGTCAGTCATATGGTTGCGCTTTTGATTGCGATTGTAACGCCCGAACTCGCGTCGGCGACCGAAGACACCAATCCGCCGGATGTGCAGATCAAAGCAACATCCGCACGCCAGCCGTCTCAAAACCTGGCAAAGCGCGACGCGCTCACGCCGCTCTCGGCGCTGAGCGAAGAAGAACTGGTCGCGCTGTTCAGCTAGCGCCGCTTCGCCTTTGCATCTTCTCTGATTCGCGCGATCGGCGCCAATCGGATTACTGCGCATGTCGTTTTTATTAATTCTTTGTTAAGCACACATGTCATTCCATAAGTCGATTCGGCAATCGGCACGGAAGTTGCTTTTAATGAGGTGATGCGGCTCAACAACTAAAGACTAGGCGGTGTTGTCTCCAAGTCTGCAGGACCCTTTGACGTTGGTCCGCATGCAAAGAACTTGTGGAGGCCATGATGCACAGATTCACCGGTCCCTTGGTGGCGGTTGTAGTGTTGTGCATGAGTCAGTTCGCGCCCGGTAGCGTTTCTGCGCGTGACGACGGACGCTACGCCAACGAACCCTTGCACGCCTGGTTCGATCAACTCGCGAGCGGTAAAGGCTTGTGTTGCTCTTTCGCCGACGGCGTCAAAGTCGAGGATGTCGACTGGGACACTCGGGATGGCCGCTATCGCGTCCGCCTGCAAGGTGAATGGGTCACCGTGCCCGAAGGGGCATTGGTGACCGAGCCGAACCGCTTCGGTCCTGCGGTGGTATGGCCGTATCTCGATGCGGAGGGGGCAACGCAGATCCGCTGCTTCCTGCCCGGCGCGGGCGCGTAAGCTCAAGCGACCAGACGGGAGAATACCTCCGGGTCGACGTTGCCGCCGGAGAGAACTGCCACGGCGACTTTGCCGGCGACGTTGACCTTTCCGGTCATAACCGCGGCCAGTGCTACGGCGCCCCCAGGTTCGACCACGAGCTTGAGCTCGGCGAACGCAAAGGCGACAGCCGCCGCAACCTCGTCATCGCTGACCACCACGCCCGCATCGACCAGCGATTGGTTGATGGCGAATGTAAGCTTGCCAGGCGTGCGGGCCATCAGCGCATCGCAGATCGTGCCGCTGAGCTCGGCATTTTGCTCGCGGCGCCCGCTGCGGAACGACCGGGCGTGATCGTCGAAGCCCTGCGGTTCGGCGGTGTAAAGCGCGGCATTGGGAACGCGCGCGCGAACGGCGAGCGCTATGCCGGCGGTGAGCCCACCGCCGGATGCGGTCACAACGATCACGTCGGGCGCGAGACCGAGATCACGTAAATCGTCGACGATTTCGCGACCGGCGGTGCCTTGGCCGGCAATGATCAGAGCGTCATCATAGGGCGGCACCAGGATCGCGCCGCGACGCGATGCGATAGCGCCTGCAATCGCTTCGCGATCTTCGCGGACGCGATCATACAAAATGACCTCGGCGCCCAGCGCTTCCGTGCGCTCGCGCTTTGCGCGCGGCGCATCGCGCGGCATCACGATCACGCACGGCATGCCGAGGAGCTGCGCCGCCGCAGCTACCCCTTGGGCGTGGTTGCCGGACGAGTACGCCACGACGCCGCCGGCGCGTTGCTCCGGCGGAATGGCGGCCAGCCGGTTATAGGCGCCGCGGAACTTGAACGAGCCGGTGCGTTGTAAAGTTTCGGCCTTGAGAAACACCCGTCCGCCGGTCAAGGCGTCGAGCGCCGCAGACGTGAGCAGGGGAGTGTGCAAGGCGACGCCGGCGAGGCGGCGGGCGGCTTCGTCGACATCCGCCGCGGTCGGCAAGGAAGCAGGGCCATCCATGCGGTGACGGTAGCGCCGCCGTTGTGGCGTAAGCAAGCCCACTTGCGGGCGGTCTGTGCCCTGCGGCCGAGCGCGTCCGCGGCGATGAATCCGCCTCCGGCGACAGCCGTTGGCGGCGATCGTCCTATTGATCGAACCTGCCGGCGGCGTGGGCGAGCATGGTGTAGACCTTCCCTGTATCAGAGGTCAGATAGGTGCGCGCCACGGAGCCGCCGCGCTCCCCGCGCGACACGTCTTCAAGGAGCCGCTCGAATTCCTGGATGTATTGTTCCACGGTCTGGCGGAATTCAGGATCTCCGCGATATTTGCGACGGATTTCGTCGAACGCACGCTGCCCCTGCGGAGTGTAAAGCCGCCGATTGAATAATCCCCGTTCGCCCCGCTTATAGCGCTCCCACAATTCGGCAGCGGCGCCGTTGTCGATCATGCTGGCTACGTCGACGGCGAGCGTCTCCAGCGGGTCGACCTGTTGCGGCCGCTCGTCGCCGCGGGGAACCTCGCGCGCGGCCGGCGGCGGCGGCGCGATCGAGGGACTGTCTTCACGTGAAGCTCGCGTCAGGAGATCGCTCAGCCATCCGCCGCTGCGGGTGCCGCCGCCGTTTTGCTGCGCCCCTGGCGCGGCAGGGCGGGGCGGTGCGCCCGTAATGTCGCCGCGGAGCGCGGTCTGCGCCGTCGAGGTTATGTCGCCGCGCGCCGTGCGCGCCGGCGGACGCGCCGCCGCACCGGTATAAGCGGGCTCGGGTTCGCGCCGCGAAGGTTCGGGACGCGTCGGCTCGGCGGTGTCGAGCGATCGTCCGTGCCGGGCGACGATGCGGTTGAGCTCGGCCAACGCTTCGATCTGATCGACGATCACGCGGCGCATTTGTGCCGCGCTCTCGGCGGTTTCTTGCGGCAGCTCGAAGATGCCGCGGCGCAGCTCCGCCCGGGTAGCTTCAAGTTCCTGCTGCATCTCCGCGGCCATTTGCTTGAGGCCCTGCATAATTTCGGTGAAGCGCTGAGCGGATTGGTTGAACAGGGTGTTCGCTTGCGAGCTCGCTTCCTCGTAAACGGAGTTCATCGTCTCGCTGGTGCGTCTACGCTCTTCCTCCGACGTGTTGCGCACCACCTCGAACTGCTGCTCGATGGTCCGCACGCTGTCGTTGCTGGTTTGCGCAATGACGCCGGCGATCTCGCTGGCCCGGCTCGCCGCGGTGTCGAGCGACTCGTCAAGCACGGTGGAGAAACGCTGCAGCCGCTGCCCGAAATCGTCGGCGCGCGAGTCGAGTGTGGTTACCAGCGTCTCGATGCTGCTGCGGCGCGCCGACACCGATTCCTCGGCGCGGCGATTGCTCTTGTCGAGCAATTCCACCGCTTCCGCGAGCGACCGGCCGTGTGTGTTGAATTGGCCGGCGAGTTCGCCAAGCTCGCGCAACGCTTTACCTGTCACGGCATTGAAGGTGCCCGCGTGCCGTTCCATCATGCTGGTGGAGGCGTCGCTCTTGCTGTTGAGATCGTTCATGGCGGCGACGAACTCGGAGACGCGCGTCACCATCGTTCGCTCGAGCGAGCTCATATTTTCATGAGCGCCGCTAAGTACCTCCTGCAACAGAATATTTGCTTCGCGCAGCCGCTCGAACAAGCCGGTGGTATCGGAACGCAGCATGCCCTGGGTCTCGAGCATATCGGCCAAAGTGGCCGAGGCGGACTGCTTGGATTGCTCGATCGCCGACTTGGTCGAGCTATGCAGGTCTTCGAGCGTGCGCGTGACCGTCGTTCGCGCGGTTTCGCTCACGGTCTGAGCGCCTTCCTGCAATTGTCCAAGCGTCCGGGTCATGGCGATGGTCGCCGTTTCACTAGCTTCGTTGATGAGCCGGGCGATCTCCTCGCTGTTATCCATCATCGTTTGGGTAAAGACGAAGCTCTTCGCCTCGATCGATTTCACCGCCTGGTCGGTGATGCGGCTGACCTCGCCGGCAAAGGCCTCGCCTTTGCCGGACAACGCCGCCAGCAGGCCGTTCGATTTTTCGTCGAGGATGCGCGACATCTCGCCGACGTGCCGCGAAACGGTGGCGGTGAACTCTTCCGCCCTGCCGGTAACGTTGCGCGCAACGTCGGCGCTGATGCCGGTGAGCGTGCGCTCGGCCTCCGCCGCGCTGCGGCCGATCGATTCGGTGGTCTGGCTTGAGGCGCGGGTAACATTTGACGTTATTGCAGTAAGGGCGCGCTCGGCCTCGGTAGCGCTGCGACCGATGGCTTCGGTAGTGGCCGCGGCGGTTCGGGATATGAGCTGCGTTGCGGTCGACGTTGTCGTCCCGATCGAATCATTGGCCGCCGTGGCGCTCTGATTGATGGTGTTGCTCAGCGCGCCGGCGCTGCGGTTGAGCGATACGGTTGCCTCGGCTGCGCTGCGATTAAGCGCTTCGGTTGCCGCGGCGCTCGCCGCCGCGCTTTTGGTCAACGCATCGACGGTCTTGGTGGCAAGCTCGCCCAGCGCGGCTTCGGCGCTTCCGGCATTGGTTTTGATCGCCGTGGACAGCTCTTCCATCCGGGAATTAAGGAGATCTGCGGCTGCCCGGCTGCGCACGTCGATTTCCTGGGTCACGGCCTGCGCGCGGCCGACCAGCAGCTGTTCCAAGTGGGCGATGCGGCTATCCAGCGTGTTGGCCACCCGGAGCGCTTGCGTCCCCAACGTCTTGTCGATGTCGGCAGCACGTTCGCTGATGGCGCTGGTCAACTGCGCGCCGCGCGTGTCGATGACGTTCGTCACCTCGTTGGCGCGCTCGCTTATCGCGGTCGTCAGTTTCTCACCGCGTGCGTCAATGACTCCGGTAACATCGGCGATGCGTTTATCGACCGCGGTGACAACTTCACGGCCGCCGTCGGTCAGCGTTTTGGCGATGTCGAGCACTCGGGCGGACAGCGCCTCGTTCAAAGTTGCGGTGCGCTGATCGAGGGTTTGCTGGAACTGGACCAACCGGCCATCGAGCCCGGCGGCGATTTCAGTCGCCTTCGCCGTTACCCGGTTATCGAAGCTGTCGACGTAACTGCGCATCGATTCAGAGACGTCTTGCGTTCGCGCGCCGAGCCGCTCGACCAGTTCGGAACCATAAGTCTTCACCGTTCGATCGAATTCGGCGAGGTGCCGAGTGATCAGGTTGCCCAGCGTCGAAGAATCGCGAGTGATCTTTTCGCCGAGTTCGGAACCGGAATGGTTCAGCATTTGCTCGAACGCAGTGAGCCGCGTCGACAACAATTCCCGCAGTTGATCGCTGTGGGTGGTGACGACATTGGCCACATGCTCAGCGCTTTCCTGCAACGTATCGGTAATGGCGGCGCTGCGCGAATTGAGCGATTCGGAGACGCTCGCAGCGCTTGTCCGCAGCGCTTCGGTCACCTCGGTGCCGCGCGAAACGAGTTCGTTGGCGAGACGATTGCCGGAGTCCTCGAGCCGCTGCGCCACCTCGTTGGTGCGCTGATTGAGATCGATGATCAATGAATCGCCGGACGCCCGCAGCGTCGAGTTGACCGCGTCGGCGCTGGTGGCGATCGTGTCGGCAAGCTGGCTGGAAGTGTTGACGATGGTATCGGTGAGCTCCTGCGAGCGTCCGACCATCATGTCGACAATGGCGAGCGATTTCTCCGAGAAGCCGTCGGTGACCTGATCGAGCCGCGAAGTCATCATGTCTTCGAGGCCGCGCGCGATCTGCGCGAATTCTTCGCCAACGTGGTCGGTCTTGAAGTTGAGCCCGGCGGTAAGTTGGTCCGCCGCGGAGGTGATGGCGGTGGCGGTGTCCTCGCTTGCCGTCTCCAGGCGCACGAGCAGATCTTCGCCGCGCTCGCTCAGCTGCTGGATCATATTGTCGCCGATCTGGCCGAGCGCCACGGTTATGTGCTCGCCTTTTTCGGCCAATGACTGGGTAATGCGTTCAGCAGCGGCGTTGACCTGCTGGCCGACGAGATCGCTGATGGTGGAGAGATCTTGCGTCAGGTCGATATGCACGTTGCTGACCGCTGAACGCACCTGTTCGGCTTGTCCGACCAGTGTGTCGCGCTGGTTGGCGAGCTCCTGCAGCAAGCCGCGGATGCGGACCTCGTTATCGCTGTAAGTGCGCTCAAGCGCGGCAACCTCGTTGTGAACCAGCGCTTCGAGCTCGCTGGCGCGCGCCAGCGCGCGCTCAACGCCGTCGCCCATAGCCGCCACCTCGCGGCGCACCGCCTGTCCGACGGTCACGACCGAGTCACGCGCTATTCCTTCGGGCTCGCCGAGCTTCAAGGCCACTTTCGCCATCGATTGCGCGATCACGCGCAATTCCTGCGCGCGCCACGCCATATGGGCGACACCGAAAAAGAAGATGATCGGCAGGAGCGCGGCAGCGCCTAGCGCGACGAACAGCGCGGTCGGCGGGTGACCGGGACCCAGCGTGCTGCTCAGGTCCGACAAATAGAACCACCCCAACGCGGCGCATCCAATCAGCCAGGCCGCGGAAAACAGCGAGGCGACGACAAATGAGGTGCGGGCGGGGCGCTGCTGCAGAAGCTGAAGCACCTGGCCGATCGACTGTTGGTCGTCGTTGGCGGGGAAAGCGTTGGGATTGCTGCCGCGAGCTGAAATTTCCTCCGCGTCGAGCACTTTTTTGCCCAGAGGAGAAGCAGTCGTTTTGTCCCACCGGTCAGCGTCGCCTGGCGCGCTATCGCCGCGCTTTCCCGGCTCGGCCTCGTCGTCGCGAACCTTAAGCGCTTCCTGAATCGCCGATAGCGCTGCTTCGGTCGGATCCGCTACCTTCTTGGTGGTATTGGCCATGTGGGTCGTAGCCTCGCATGTTACGCCGCAGGCCTTCGGCCTAAGCAAAGCCTAGGCCGCGCCAAGGCGCGCAGTCGTCTAAGTCCTCATCGGCCACACACTTGGGCGGCCCGCCCTCACGTCATGCTGCCGTAGCGCATCCTATCGGTCTGGCGCATCAAAAGAAACCCGGATGGTAACCACCTTTTAATCATCGTTAACGATTTGGTTACCATGATCGAATTGCCTTTGGCATCAACCGCAAAGGTCATTTTCTGGCCAACAATAAGGCCCGTCTGGGACATCAAGGCGCGGCGGTGTCGATGCCGCGGTCGGGGCAGGCGCACCCGCCCACGCAGATGCGCTCGGTTGAAGGTCGTTTCGCCGAAGGGAGTAAGAAGTTACTCACCATCGGAGCGAACCGAGGCGCCTCGATCGCGGTCCCGGCGGCCTAGATTTACCCGGCTTTCGGAACTCCAAGCGGAAGATACCGCCGCGCACGAAAAAAAACCAAAGCGCGGGCGGGAGAGGTTGTCATGACAAAGCATGGGAGGGCGGCTGACGACGTCCTCGATGAGCATCACTTGAGACGGATGACGCTGGGCGATCAAAGCCTTGAACGCGAAGTTTTGCAGGTTTTCGCCCGCCAAATAACGCTGATACTGAAGCGGATCGCATGCGCCGAGCCCGCCCACGCGGCTGCGGCAGCGCACACGCTCAAAGGGTCGGCGCGAGGGCTGGGCGCCTGGCGGGTAGCCGAAGCCGCCGAACAATTGGAGCAGGCCGCCGCTGGTCTCGGCGATTTGCACGAGGCCATCGCCGAGCTCGAGATCGCGTCCAATGAAGTGTGTGCCGTTATCGAAGCGCGTTTGCAGGGCGGAGCTACCGAGACCTTCGCGCTCTACGGTCTCGCAAGCTTTTATCCCGCCGCGTAAAGGGTTGCGGCTGGCGCGTCGCTGCGGGAGCAGTTAGAAGACCCGGGCGGGCCTCTATCGTCGGTTCTTCGCAGTCTCGGCCCGGCATCCTCTGCAACCTTATGGTCAAAATCACTTTTATCGACGCGGCAGGCGTTGCTCGAACGGCCGATGGTGAGGTGGGGTCGACCGTCATGGAGACCGCGATCAACCACGCGATTCCGGGAATCGAGGCTGAATGCGGTGGCGCATGCGCGTGTTCGACCTGCCACGTCTATATCGATCCCGCTTGGCAGGAAAAGGTTGGGGAACCCTCGCCGATGGAAACGGATATGCTCGATTTCGCTTACGGCATTCAGCCGAACTCGCGGCTGTCGTGTCAGATCAAAGTGAGCGAAGAGCTCGACGGCCTCGTGGTGCGCACCCCAGAGCGGCAAGCCTAGCCGGTACGAATCCCGAAACCACGGGACGCAACCCGGCCATTCACGTTCGGAACAATCGGGGTTTGTCGGCACTTCCCCCGGACCGCCGAGCGGGCTAGACACACGCCAACTGTGCGGACTTTGTCCGCCAGCTTAAACCTCAAAACCACACATGAGCGATCGCGGATTTCAAATGAGTGAGACTATCAAGACGGACGTAGTGATCATCGGTGCGGGTCCCATCGGATTATTTGCGGTGTTCGAGCTCGGACTGCTCGACATGAAAACGCATTTGATCGACATTCTCGACAAGATCGGCGGACAGTGCGCGGAACTCTATCCGGAAAAGCCGATTTACGACATTCCCGGTATTCCCTTTACCAGCGCGCAAGGACTTGTTGATGCGCTGCTGCAGCAAATCAAACCGTTCAATGCGCAATTTCATTTGAACGAGATGGTCGAGAAGGTCGAAAAGATCGGCGATCCGCTGTTTCGCATTACTACCGATCAGGGCAAGATGTTCGAGAGCAAGGTCGTGGTGATCGCCGCCGGCGGCGGCTCGTTCCAGCCGAAGCGGCCGCCGATTCCCGGCGTCGAACCGTACGAGGGCACATCGATTTTCTATTCGGTGCGCAAAATGGAGGCGTTTCGCGGCAAGCGCCTCCTCATCGTCGGCGGCGGCGACAGTGCGCTCGACTGGACGCTCAATCTTGCGCCGATCGCCGAGCATTTGACGCTGGTGCACCGGCGCACCGAATTTCGCGCCGCCCCCGATAGCGTCAACAAGATGATGGCGCTGGTCGGCGAGGGCAAAATCGATTTTCTGCTCGGGCAGGTGACCGCGCTGCACGGCGACAACGGTCAACTCAACAAAGCGACGATCAAGACCAACGACGGCTCCGTCATGGAGCTCGCCTGCGACACGCTGCTGCCGTTCTTCGGCTTGACCATGAAGCTGGGTCCGGTCGCCAATTGGGGTTTCGAACTCAGGAACAACGAGCTTATTCCGGTTGAGACGGCGGCTTTCGAGACCTCGACGCCCGGCATTTTCGCAATCGGCGATATCAACTGGTATCCGGGAAAGCTTAAACTCATCTTGTCCGGATTTCATGAGGCCGCATTAATGGCTCAGAAGGCACACCACTACTGCCATCCGGACAAGCGGCTGGTGTTTCAGTACACCACATCGTCCACGAGCCTGCAGAAGAAGCTTGGCGTGGCGCCGGAGCCGAAAGCGAAGCAACCCGCCTAGGCCCAGACGTTATCCCGCCGGGATGCAAGGACAGCCTAGAGGCGGTAATGCGCGACGCGTCGATTACGACCACATGCTGCGTTACCGGCGGCGGGCCGGCTGGAATGATGCTGGGCTTTCTTCTCGCCCGCGCCGGCGTCGACGTCGTCGTTTTGGAGAAGCATGCCAATTTTTTCCGCGATTTTCGCGGCGACACCATACATCCCTCGACGCTCGAGTTGATGTATGAGCTCGGTCTACTCGACCGGTTTCTCAAAGTCCCGCATCAGAAACTCGAGCGGCTCGCCATTCAGGTCGGGGACACGCGCCTGCAGATGCTCGATCTGACCCATCTGCCGACGCAGTGCAAATATATCGCGCTGATGCCGCAATGGGATTTTTTGAATTTCCTCGCCGAATGCGGCAAACGCTACAAAACTTTCCACGTGCGAATGGAGACCGAGGCGACAGATTTGATCGAGGAGAACGGCCGCGTTGTCGGCGTTCGCGCCAACGGCCCCGACGGCGAATTGGCAATCCACGCCGATCTAGTCGTCGCTGCCGACGGGCGGCACTCGACGCTTCGCGCGCGCGCCGGCCTGCAAGGCGACGATTACGGCTCGCCGATGGACGTTCTTTGGTTCCGGCTCACGCACCGGCCGACTGACGAGCCGGAGATGTTCGGTCATATCGAGATGGGGGCGATGCTGGTCATGATCGACCGCCGCGATTACTGGCAGTGCGCCTTTGTCATTCCCAAAGGCGGAATGGATCGGGTCAAAGCGGGCGGACTAGACGCATTTCGTGCGCGGGTCTTGAAAATGTCGCCGTATCTTGCGGACCGCATAAACGAGCTGAAGAGCTGGGACGACATCAAGCTTCTCAGCGTTGCCGTCGATCGGTTGCGGCAGTGGTGGCGGCCGGGCCTTCTCTGCATCGGTGATGCTGCGCACGCCATGTCGCCGATCGGCGGCGTCGGCGTCAATCTTGCCGTCCAGGACGCCGTTGCCGCGGCCAACCGGCTTGCGGCCCCGCTGAAAACCCGGACGCTGGGCGACAACGACCTGCAGGCGGTTCAAGACCGACGCACGCTGCCTGTGCGTCTCACCCAAATGCTGCAGCTCACCATGCAAAACCGGATTATCGGTCCGGCGTTGTCGGGCACGCACCCGAAGCCGCCGCTCCTGTTCAAGCTGTTTGACGCGATCCCGGTTTTGCGCCGGATTCCCGCCCGAGTTCTCGGCCTCGGCTTCAGGCCGGAGCACATCCACACACCGGACATATTGTCCGCGCCCTAAATCAACGGCACAGCACGCGCCGGGCCGGGGATTCGCGCGGGCCTTGAATGGCTGGCGTTGTCACTCCATTTGCGGACGAACAATTTCGAAAACCGGAATTGCACCGGGGACAGCCGCTATGACCACGATCGAGGAGCAGAAACCAGAGAGCCGCCCGTTTGAGGCCGATGTCGCCAAGCTGTTACAGCTCATGGTGCACTCGGTTTATTCGGAGAAATCGGTCTTTCTTCGCGAACTGATTGCCAACGCCGCCGACGCTTGCGAGCGCTTGCGCTATGAGGCGATCGCCGCACCGGCGCTTCTCGGCGACGATCCGAAGCCGCGCGTTACCATCTCGCTCGACGCCGACAAGCGGCAACTGACCGCCGAGGACAACGGCATCGGCATGGGCGGCGAAGAGATGGCGGAGGCGCTGGGCACGATCGCGCGTTCCGGAACCAAGGCTTTTCTGGATCGCCTGGAGACCGCGCAGAACGAGGAGGACACCGCGCTCATCGGCCGTTTCGGCGTCGGGTTTTACTCGGCTTTCATGGTGGCGGAACGCGTCGAGGTGATCTCGCGCCGGGCCGGCACCGATTTGGCCCATCTTTGGTCCTCGGACGGCAAAGGAAGCTTCTCGCTCGTCCCCGCCGATCCGACCGCAATCGAAGCGCCGCAACGCGGCACGCGCGTCGTGCTGCATCTCCTGGAAGAGGCCAAAGAATACACCGAGCGAGGGACGATCGAGCGGCTAGTTCGCGCGCAATCGGGCCACGTGCCGGTGCCGATTATGATTGTCGAAAAGCCGGGCGCGGAGCCGGCGGAAATCACCGACGGAGCGGCGCTTTGGGCGAAGCCGAAAGCTTCGATCACGGCCGCCGATTACACGGATTTTTACCGCAGCATCTCCGGTCAATTCGACGAGCCGGCGCTGACCATTCATTTCCACGCCGAAGGGCGGCACGATTACACTTCGTTGTTCTTCGTTCCGGGTTCGCGGCCGTTTGATTTGTTCGATCCCGACCGCAAGGGGCGGGTGAAGCTTTACGTCAAGCGCGTATTCATTACCGACGAAGCCGATATCTTGCCGCGCTACCTGCGTTTCGTTCGCGGCTTGGTGGACAGTGCCGATCTGCCGCTCAATGTGTCGCGCGAAAAAATTCAGGAAAGTCCGCTGCTCGCCGCTATCAGAAAAGGCGCGACCAGCCGCGTGCTCAGCGAATTGGAGCGGGTGGCCGAGAAGGAGCCGGAAAACTACACCAAGATCTGGGACACGTTCGGCGCGGTGCTTAAGGAGGGACTCTACGAAGATTTCGAGCGCCGCGACGCGCTGCTGGCGTTGGCGCGGTTCAAGACGACGGGCGCCGACGGATGGCGCAGCCTCAAGGATTATGTCGGCACCCTCAAATCCAATCAAACGGCAATCTACTACGTCGCCGGCGACGACATCGAGCGGCTGAAGTCTTCGCCGCATCTGGAAGGTTTCCGTGCGCGCGGCATTGAGGTGCTGCTGTTACCCGATCCGGTCGACACATTCTGGACGATGTCGTCACCCGGCTACGACGGCAAGCCGTTCAAGTCGGTGACGCAAGGTGCGGCGGATTTGGCGCTCATTCCGCTGGTCGACGCCAAGGAAGAGGCGGCGCCGGAATTGCAGGACGACGTCAAAACGTTTCTGGTGTTCGTGAAGAATACGCTCGGCGATGCGGTGGACCAGGTGCGCGCCTCGGAACGGCTCACCGACAGTGCGGTTTGCCTGGTTGCGTCCGACAAGGGTCCCGACCGGGCGCTGGAAAAGCTGCTCGCCGGCGCGGGTCGGCTCGATGCCGCGTCCAAGCCGATCCTGGAAATCAATCCGCGGCACGATCTGGTTGCGGCGCTCGCCGCGCTCGGCGAAGACCGGCGAACCTTGAAAGAAGACGCGGCGCATCTTTTGCTCGACGAGGCGCGCGTGCTCGAAGGCGACCGGCCGGCGGACCCAAAACTGTTTTCCGAGCGCCTGGCGCGCGTGCTGGCGGGGAGCGCGGGGAAGCGCGACTAGGGTGTGAACCCATAAATTCAGAGCGGTCGGCGGACGTCCGCTTTGTCGCGCATAACGGACTCGAGTCCGGCGTCGCGCTATGTCCGAAAAGTGCCAAAAGCAGACTTTGTTCCGATTACGTGCTTGAAGGAAAGACCGCCTTACGGCGGTCCTCCAATTGTGGAGCGCGATTTGTCTGTTCAGCGGTAGCGGACCCGCCTTCACCATGCGGCGTTTCCGAGGAAACCGACGTCCGAAGCTTCCCGATCGGCAATTCTCACAACCATCGTCTCCGCGTCACCCGTTACGCGTCCAATTCCCTCTTCCCCTTGCCCCGCAACGTGTCGAGCAGTTCCTGCGATCCGATCATCATCCATTGCTAGAGTGCGTCGAAAAGAAGTGAATGGGAGATTGATTGGTTCCACAACAACTCAGAAGCCGAGGCAGGTGCGTGGAAACTAGCGGGATAATCGACTATTCAAGCAACCGCCGGCTGCGCAGCCGGCCGGGGCGACCCCGTCGTTTTCGTAACGTCGCTGGCGATCGAAAAGATTTTTTCGACTGTCCCGCGCAGCGAAAGCT
>Ga0302325_10002977_pt1 | contig 40480 bp, 42 predicted proteins | sample Palsa_T0_2_FD_201948 | JGI IMG/M metagenome (GOLD analysis project Ga0302325, IMG submission 201948) | Peat permafrost microbial communities from Stordalen Mire near Abisko, Sweden - Palsa_T0_2 | ecosystem: Environmental > Terrestrial > Soil > Palsa > Peat permafrost | place: Sweden: Abisko...
CGCATAATCCTGCGGCAATCCCTTGTGCGAACTTCGGAATCAAAGGGACACTAGCAAACCTATTAATCTCGTGTGGCTTTGGTTCAGAAGTCCGCATGATAAGGCGCCGACAAGAATGATGCGGACTTCTGAACCGCCACACGAGCGGTGTCTTGCGGACGCTCGCGGCTCAATTAAGGCGCACCGGGCGTTGCTCGTCGTTGGCGGGGCGAACTGTGGCGGCGGCGCTTGGCGATTGCCGCGGGGGCACGGCGGACGCTGCCTCCCCCTTGGCGTGGCGCGCGCGACGTTCGTAGTTGCGATAGGACAGCCAGCCAAACGGCAGACTTGCAAGATAAGCGAGCGTCCCGATGGTGAGCAAAATCCACGGATACGCAATCAGCAACGCAACGGATAACACCAGCACCATCACCACCGGGCCAACCATTTCCGGCAGGACGCGAGTCCCGATCCGTTTTCCGGAAAAGACCGGCAGGCGCGAAACCAACAGCCACGCGATCACGAGCGTGTAGACGAGCGTGACCCACGTCAGGAACTGAGAGCGCGGAAGGCCGAGAAAAGCCGCATAGATCGGCAGCAAAACAATGATGGCGCCGGCCGGCGCCGGAACGCCGACGAAAAAATTCGCAGCCCAGGCCGGCCGATCCGGGTCGTCAGTCATGACGTTAAAACGGGCAAGCCGCAGGCCCGCGCATATCGCAAATGCCATGGCGGCAATCCAGCCGCCTGATTTCAGGTCGTGCAGTCCCCAGAAGTAAAGAATGAGCGCAGGCGCTACTCCGAAATTGACGAAATCCGAAAGGCTGTCGAGTTCGGCGCCAAAGCGCGACGTTCCCTTCAACAGCCGGGCCAACCGTCCATCGATCCCGTCGAGGATGGCGGCGAAGACAATCGCCGCGAGCGCAAGCCCGTAACGATCTTCGAAAGCCATACGGATCGCGGTGAGGCCGGCGCACAGCGCGACGAGCGTGACAAAGTTGGGCGCAAGCATGCGGACCGGAACGCGGCGGAACCGCCGTGGCCGCGCCCGTTTTTCCTCGGACGGAGAGTGCATCGTCATGATCGGGGTATATAGCCTTTTGCGATGCGCGCCGCCATCGGCGGTCAATCCGCCTTGAATTCTCGTACTGCCTGGAAAGTCTCAAGATCGGCGAGCACGGTTTCGCCGGCGATAGCGGTTTGCCCCTCGCCCACCAGGGGCACCGTCGCGGCTGGCAGATAAACGTCGACGCGTGATCCGAACCGGATCATGCCGATACGCTGGCCGGCGACGATAGTCTCGCCTTCGCGGGCGAACGGCACAATACGCCGCGCCACCAGGCCTGCGATCTGAACCACCGGAACGCGCCGGCCGCCATTCGCCGCGATGACAAACGCGTTGCGCTCGTTGCTCTCGCTTGCCTTGTCGAGATCGGCGCTCAGAAACGCGCCGGCGCGATAGACAACCCGCTCGATGCGGCCGGCGACCGGGCTGCGATTGATGTGGCAATCGAAGACGCTCATAAAAATGGAAATGCGAAGGAACGTCTCGCCGCCGAAACCAAGTTCCGGCGGCGCCACCGCCTGCGAGATGCGGCTGATGCGTCCATCGGCCGGCGCCACGACAAGACCGTCGCGCAGCGGAATGATCCGCGGCGGGTCACGAAAAAAATAAACGCACCAGGCTGTCGCGATTGCGCCGAGAAAACCGAGCGGATGCCACAACCAAAACAGCACCACGGCGGCGACCGCAAAGCCGCCAATGAACGGATAGCCCTGCGGATGAATGGGCGACAACTGCGAGCGTATGGAATTGATGATGGACATGGAGATTAGTACTGCCGCTAACGAGATTTCCCCTCTCCCTCCGAGAAGGGAGTTGCTTTTGCAGTTTTACATCTTTTCGACTTGAATCACTTCGCGACATCCGCCGCCGACAAAAGCTCCGGCTCGTCACCCCGCACATCGGGCGGATCGTCGTCGGACGCGGACACCGGTGCAGCCGCCTCGTCGCCCACGTCGGCGAGGATTTCGCGCGCCATTTGCGCCTCGCGCTGCCGGTTCCACATGCTGGCATAGAGGCCGCCGCGCGCCAGTAATTCGCTGTGCGTGCCGCGCTCGACGATTGTGCCCCGATCGAGGACCAAAATCTCGTCGGCGCCGACGATGGTCGAGAGCCGGTGCGCGATGACCAGCGTGGTGCGATTACGCGCGACGCGGTCAAGCGCTTCCTGGATGTCGCGCTCGGTATGGCTGTCAAGCGCCGAGGTCGCTTCGTCGAGCAGCAAAATCGGCGGCGCTTTAAGGATCGTGCGGGCAATGGCGACGCGCTGCTTTTCGCCGCCGGAGAGTTTTAATCCGCGTTCGCCGACTTCGGTGTCATAGCCCTTGGGCGCCAGCCGGATAAATCCGTCGATCTGCGCCAGGCGCGCCGCTTCCTCCACCTCAGCATCGCTTGCATCCCAGCAACCATATTGGATGTTGTAACGGATGGTGTCGTTGAACAGCACCGTGTCCTGCGGCACCATGCCGATGGCCGCGCGGAGCGATTGCTGCGTGATGCCGCGAATGTCCTGGCCATCAATCAAAATGCGTCCGCTGGTGACGTCGTAGAAGCGGAACAACAGCCGGGAGATGGTCGACTTGCCGGCGCCGGAGGGTCCGACAATGGCCACGGTTCGCCCAGCCGGTACCTCGAAGCCCACGTTGCTGAGGATCTGCCTCGCCGGCTCATAAGCAAACGACACATTCTCAAACCGAATGCTGCCGGCAGGCACTTTGAGCGGCGGAGCGCCCGAGCGATCCTCGATTTCCGGGCGGCGCGAGAGGATGAAGAACATGGTCTCGATGTCGATCACCGCTTGCTTGATCTCGCGGTAGACCAGTCCCATGAAATTCAGCGGCTGGTAAAGCTGGATCATCATGGCATTGATCATGACGAAATCGCCGACGGTATTCCGTCCGGCCTCGATGCCGTAGGCGCAAAGTGCCATGGCAACAGCCAGGCCCACCGAGAACACGATTGCCTGGCCGGCATTGAGCACGGCGAGCGACGTGTAGGCCTTGACGCTCGCGCCCTCGTATCGCTCCATCGAACGATCATAACGCTGGGCTTCGCGCTCTTCGGCGGAGAAGTATTTAACCGTCTCGTAGTTGAGCAGCGAGTCGATCGCCTTGGCGTTGGCGTCGGTGTCGCTGTCGTTCATGGTGCGGCGGATGCCAATGCGCCATTCGGTGGCGTAGAATGTAAAGCCGACATAGAGCGCGACGGTGAGCAGAACAACGATGACGTAGCGCCAATCGAAATGAAAAAACAGCACCCAGGTAACGAGCGCGACCTCCACGATGGTCGGCAGCAGCTGCAACAGGAGCATGCGTACGATCGTCTCGATGGCATTACGTCCGCGTTCGAGGACGCGGGTCAGTCCGCCGGTCTTTCGTTCGAGATGGAAGCGAAGCGACAGCAGGTGCATATGCTCGAAGGTGAGCAAAGCCAGACGCCGCACCGCATTCATCGACACCTTGGCGAAAACGCCGTCGCGCCATTGCGTGAGCACCGCCACGATGATGCGCATGCCGCCATAGGCAAGCGTCATCATGATCGGGGTGGCGAGCGTCCAGGCGAACCAAGAGTTGGCCCAAACCGGCGCCGTGCCGTGCCCGGCAAGCGCGTCCGTCGCCCATTTGAAGGTAAAGGGAACGGCCACGGTCGCGAGCTTGGCGACGAATACCAACACGGTCGCAAACATGACGCGGGCTTTCAGGTCGGACCGGTTGGCAGGCCAGATGTAGGGCCAAAGATGAAACAGCATCGAAAACAATGCCGTCCTATCCGCTGAGACTTGCCGCGGCAGATGAGTTTGTCGTTGGAATTCGCGCATCGCAGCGGATAGATTCTCTCGGGAAGCGTCGTCGCCACGCCGTCATATAGAGAGTCTCGGCGCTTCCCGCACCCGCAAGCGGCCGAAGCTTGTCGCCAAATCGCTTGCGCTTCCGCCGAATCCTCGCCACATCTACCGCTTAACGAGAGTAACTCTATGAGCAAAATCAATGCGATCTGCGTTTATTGCGGATCAAGTCCCGGTACCGATCCGGCTTTCGTCAAGACCGCACGCGACTTCGGCAGAATCCTGGCTGAAAACCGAGTACGGCTCGTCTACGGCGGCGGCTCGATTGGGCTAATGGGAGCGATTGCCAGTTCAGTGATCGAGCACGGCGGCACCGCGACCGGTATTATTCCCGAGTTTTTGACGGCGAAAGAGCAGCCGCGGCGGCTCGCGCAGGAGCAGATCGTCACGCGCGACATGCACGAACGCAAACGCACCATGTTCGATCGCGCGGACGCCTTCGTTGCCTTGCCGGGCGGCCTCGGCACGCTCGAAGAACTCGTCGAGCAAATGACCTGGGCGCAGCTCGGCCGCCACAAGAAGCCGATCCTGATTGCCAACATTAATGGCTTCTGGGATCCGCTGCTGGTGCTGATTGATCACATGCGCCGGCTTGGGCTGGTGCCATCGTCGGCGCACGGCGTAGAGCTTCTGGTCGCGGACCGCGTCGAGGACATTCTGCCGAAGCTTCGCGAAGCGGCGCGATCGGTAAGCCCGGTGGAAAAAGAATTGGCGGTTCCGGCCGAGCGTTTGTAAATCTTCCGGCGGCGGATCGGGCTTTCGCTGACCGCGGCGATGCGGCGGCCCAAAAAAACGCAGCTTAGTCTTCCCGCAGAAACGTCACCGCCTCAATGCGATTGCCATCGAGATCGCGGACGAACGCGGCGTAGTAGCGCGGATTATAGCGCTCCCTGACTCCCGGCTCGCCATCCGATGAGCCGCCGGCTTTGAGCGCGGCAGCATGGAATGCATCAACGCTCGCGGGGCCCGGGGCGCGCAGACAGATATGGACCCCGCTGTCGTCAGCGATCCGCGACATACCTGCGCGCTTATTGATCCAGAATTCCGGATGTTTTTTGCCGAAGCCGATTGCCGCATCCGGCCATTCGCGCATTTTCGTAAAGCCGAGTGGCGCAAGCACCGCGGCATAGAACGCCCCAGCCTTGCCGAGATCGAGCACGGCAATGGAAATGTGATCGATCATGATGCCGGCGCACCGGATTTGATGAGCTTGTAAATGATGGAATCCATCAGGGCCTGGAATGAAGCGTCGATGATATTCGGCGAAACCCCGATTGTCGTCCAATGCTCGCCGCTCTCGTCTGCGCTCTCGATCAGCACCCGCGTCACCGCCTCGGTCCCGGCGTTGAGGATACGGACACGATAGTCGGTCAGTTCGAGCCCGGTGATGTAACTTTGATATTTGCCGAGGTCCTTGCGTAACGCGAGATCGAGCGCATTGACCGGGCCGATGCCTTCGGCGGCGGAAATAAGCAACTCGTCCCCTACCTTGACCTTGACCACGGCTTGGCTGACGGTGACGCGCTCGCCGTTGGCGTTGAGCCGCCGCTCGACATTGACGTCAAACTTCTCGACGTCGAAGTAACGCGGCACCTTATCCAACAGCCGGCGGGCCAGCAGCTCGAACGAGGCGTCCGCCGCCTCGTAAGCGTAGCCGATGGCCTCGCGCTCTTTGACTTCTTCCAGCAGGCGCGAAAGCCGCGGGTCGTCCTTGTCGACCGATAGACCGATGCGATCGAGCTCGGCGAGCAAATTCGAGCGGCCCGATTGGTCGGAGACCAGAAGCCTGCGCTTATTGCCGACGCTTTCCGGCGCGACGTGCTCGTAGGTCTTCGGCTCCTTGAGAATCGCCGAAGCATGAATGCCGGCCTTGGTGGCGAATGCGCTTTCCCCGACATACGGCGCATGCCGGTCGGAGGCGCGATTGAGCAAGTCGTCGAGCGCGTGAGAGACGCGGGCGACGTGACCGAGCGCGCCATCGGAAACGCCGATGTCGAATTGCTCCGAAAACTCCGGCTTAAGCTTCAGCGTCGGAATGATGGAGACGAGATTAGCGTTGCCGCAGCGTTCGCCGAGCCCGTTGAGCGTGCCCTGAATCTGGCGCGCGCCGGCACGCAAGGCGGCAAATGAGTTCGCCACCGCCTGCTCGGTGTCGTTATGCGCGTGGATGCCGATATGGTCGCCGGGAATCTCTTTGCATACTTCGCCGACGATCTTCTCGACCTCGTGCGGCAGCGTGCCGCCATTGGTGTCGCAGAGCACAACCCAGCGCGCGCCGTCGGCGTAAGCCGCCTTTGCGCAGGCCAGCGCATAGCCAGGATTGGCCTTGTAACCGTCGAAGAAATGCTCGCAGTCGAGCAACACTTCGCGGCCCTTGGCTTTGGCGGCGCGCACGCTGTCGCGGATCGAAGCCAAATTCTCCTCATCCGTGGTCTCGAGCGCGACGCGGACGTGATAATCCCAAGCCTTCGCGACAAAACAGATGGCGTCGGCGTTTGCTTCCAGGATAGCGGCAAGACCGGGATCGTTGGAGGTCGAGCGGCCGGGCCGGCGCGTCATGCCGAACGCCGTGATTTTGGCCTGCGCAGAACGGGGCTCGGCAAAAAATGCGGTATCGATCGGGTTGGCGCCGGGATAACCCGCCTCGATATAGTCGACGCCGAGCGCGTCCAGCATGCGCGCAATCGCGAGCTTGTCGGCGAGCGTGAAGTCAACGCCGTTGGTCTGCGCGCCGTCACGCAGCGTGGTGTCGAACAAATAAACGCGCTCGCGCGGCATCAACTCACCAGAGGTAAAAATTTGAAACCAGCGCGACGGCGACCACAATCGCGATCACAGCGATCACGATGTGATGGGTTCGCAGGCCAAGAAAAGTTTCGCGCGCCATTTTCGTCACCCGATGTAAAGCCGATAGGCGGTGAACACTGTAACGCCGACCGCCAGCGCGATCACGGCGTATTTAAGCACGAGGTAATAGAGCCAATGGCGCTGGAACGGGACGTCCTGGCGTTTCATTGCAGCCTCCCTCTCGCCTGTGCCGGTAGCGATTTGACCATGGTGGTGTTGGCGAGCCACTCATCGCCGACCGAGAGCGAATTGCGGGTTTTGGCGACAAAGCCGCGCCGTTCAAAAAATCCGCGTGCGGAATCGCTGGCATCGACGGAAAGCTCTTTGGTGCCGCGTGCCGCGGCTAGCGTTTCCATGGCATCGCACAGCATGGCCCCAACCCCCTGCCCGGCCGCCGCCGGATGAACATAGAGCATGTCGATCCGGCTGTTGTCGGCGAGGCAAGCAAAACCGATGGCGTCTCCGCTCAGCGTCGCCACCAAAGTGAGCTCGCCCGAAATGCGTGCGGCGAATTCTTCCTCGTCGTCGGCGGCCGCCGCCCACGCTGCCTGTTGGGCGGGCGTGTAATCGTCGGCCGACAATTCCTCGATACTGACGCGAAAAATTTCCGCCAGGATCGGCACGTCGGCGGGCAACATCGGCCGCATCGCGAGTTTTTGCTGCGTGCGCGCGATCATCGCGCGATCTCCCAGGTGGTGCCGTCTTTGCTGTCCTTCAGGACGACACCCATTTTCGCCAGCTCATCGCGAATACGATCGGACTCCGCGAAATTCTTTGCGTTTCGTGCCGCGTTCCGATCAGCGATCATTTGCTCAATTTTGACTTCGATATTTTTAGTTGCTTCAGTCAGCGGAATCATTGTGACGTTGCCGTCGCCATCGATTTGAGCGCCCAATCCCTTCGTAGCAAGGACCTTCTGCGTCTCTTGTCGTAATTCCGGAAGATTATTAGCGACGGAAATTCTGAGATTGCGCGCTTCTTCATATGCAATAGGTAGCCCACGAGTGTTTCGACCGCTGACACCTTGCATATGCACCCAGAGCTTGTTGTGTCGAAGCAGCCCAAGGAACTGACAGTCCATCAAAAACTGGTTTTTCTCCTTGTACCCTCCGTCACGCGCAGCTTTGTAGTTCGCACGAAGGACCGCTAGCGCCTCCGGTGTATTGAGATCATCGCATAGAGCTCCTACGAGAGTGTCAGATGGTTTAGGCAGCTCCTTTCGAACTGCCCGAGTATAACCTGCACTTTCAGCATCACTCTGAACGAGTGTAGTGACCCAAGCCCAAAGCTCTTGCTCGCTCTCTTTAGTTTTCGAGCTGATCCAATCAATCGGTTGGCGGTAGTGGGTCATCAACATCTGAAGTCGGATGACCTCGCCCGCCCAATTCCTGAGCAACTCATTGATCGTCACGAAATTCCCGGCCGACTTCGCCATCTTCTCGCCTTCGACCTGAAGAAAGCCGTTGTGCATCCAGTAATTCGCCATCACCGGGGTATGGAAGGCGCAGCGCGATTGCGCGATCTCGTCCTCGTGGTGCGGAAACACGAGATCGATGCCGCCGCCGTGGATGTCGAAAGTCTCGCCGAGATATTTCCAGGCCATCGCCGAGCATTCGATGTGCCAGCCGGGGCGGCCGGGCGCGTTGACGCCCGCGGGTGACGGCCACGCCGGCTCGCCCGGCTTTGACGGCTTCCACAACACGAAATCCCGGGGGTCTTTTTTGTAAGCCGCGACTTCGACGCGGGCGCCGGCGATCATTTCGTCGAGCGGCCGCTTTGAGAGCTGGCCGTAATCCGGCATCGACGGCACGCTGAACAGGACATTGTCGTCGGCGACGTAAGCGTTGCCGGAGGCGAGCAGCCGCTCGATCAGCGTCCGCATCTCGCCGATGTGCTCGGTGGCGCGCGGCTCGAAAGTCGGCGGCAGGCAGCCGAGCGCCGCGACATCCTCGTGGAATTGCTTGTCGGTCTTTTCCGTGACCTTGCGGATCGCCTCGTTGAGCGGCAGGCCGGGATATTCCTCCGCCGCGCGCGCGTTGATCTTGTCGTCGACGTCGGTGATGTTGCGCACGTAGGTGACGTGGTCGGCGCCGTAGAGGTGACGCAGCAAGCGAAACAGCACGTCGAACACGATCACCGGCCGCGCATTGCCGATATGGGCGAAATCGTAGACCGTCGGCCCGCACACATACATGCGCACGTTTTGCGGATCGAGCGGGCGAAACCCCCGCTTCTCGCGCGTCAGCGTATCGTAAAGCTTCAGTTCCATCGGCTAGTCCAACTCCGAAACGACAACGCCCGGCTAGCCGGCCGGGCGTCCCTTAATCTCGAAGCGGAGAATAGACGGCCACAGCCAGCGAAGGTCGCTAGCGAATAATCTCCCGGCAAATGCCGCAGAATGTGGTCAGTCCGTACATGGCGCGGAAAATGGTCGATCGGACGCATCGCGTCAAGCCTCGCCTTTACCGCCGCCCTGACCCCTCGCGCCCCGAATCAGCAGCTTCGCGGTCACTTGCTCTTCGAATTGGCGAAGTTAACGCAAGCTTAACTCCACGGGGCGCATTCTCCTTTTTGCGGTAATCCGATTGATGCGGCGTTTTTCGCCGCCGCGCGAGGGGTCTCATGCGGTTCCTAATCGCATCCGTGGCTGTCGCCGCCGCGGTCCTGGCTGGAACGGCCGCGCAGGCGGAGAAGCGTCTTTTTATCGTTGCCAATAACAGCGACGGCTATGGCGTCGATCGCTGCCTCGCGTCCAGCGCGGTATGCGGCACCGCCGCGGCAAATTCCTATTGCCGCACCCACGAATTCACCGAAGCCCTGTCCTACCGCAAGGTCGAGCGCGACGACATTACCGGCGCGATTCCCGCGAGCGGCGCGTGTCACCACGCCGGTTGTGACGATTTTGTCGCGATCGAGTGCTCGCGCTGAGACCGATGTCGTTCAAGCGCAATTGAATTCGTCATGCCCGGCCGGTTGCCGGGTGTGACGAAGTGGGATCAGCCGGCCTGCTGGGCGAGCGCGATCGCCTGCCGCAACACCTCCAGATCGCCGATGTGATTGGCGAGAATGAGCGCAAGCCGGCTGTCGAGCTTGGCCGCCTCCTCATCCGACAAATTCCGCCTTGCCTCCAGCAGCGCCCGATAGGCGGCATCAGGATCGGTGAATTGCGATGCGGTCGTAAGCTTCGCCATGGCCCTCACTGCGCCAGGGCGCGGCGGCGGGCGCTTGCTATTGCGCCGGCGTCGAACGTTCGCCAGCGCGCGCACAAATGCTGATCCGGCCGGACGAGATAAGTCGAGCCCGGCGTCGCGTCGAGCCGTTGCGCGAACAGGCCTTCGCGGTCGAAAACGTCCTCGCCGATTACGGTCGTCGGTATGCCGTTGATCTGCGGAGGCCGGTCGCCGTTTGTGCCGGCGCCGTTGACGTAAATTGCCTGAAAGCCGCCGCGCACGCATTCCAATAGATGCACCGGTGTCCCATCGCGGCGCGCAAGCGGCACGTCGGGAAGCGGCGCTCCAAGCCGCGCCGTACCGGCAAACGGCGCACTATCGGCGGTCGACAGCGGCGTGTCGTAAACACTCGGCAGCGAAAGCCGCCCGGAATTGACCATGCGTCGCGCGAATTCGGCTTTCGGCGCGAGTGCCAACACCGCGTCCCGCAAGCGCAGCTCCGCGTTCGAGCGCGGCGACATGAATTCGGTCGAACGCGTGGAATGGCCGATGTTTTCGTCGGCCGCCTGGACGCGCTCAACCTCGTAGCTGTCGATCAGCGCGGAACTCCCCTCCCCGCGAAGGAGAGCGGCGAGTTTCCAGGCCAGGTTCTCGGCATCCTGAATGCCAGAATTGGCGCCACGCGCACCGAACGGCGAGACCTGATGGGCAGCGTCGCCAATGAAAATCACCCGATCATGCACGAAGCGGTCGAGCCGGCGGCAATTGAAGGTGTAAACCGAGACCCATTCCAGCTCGAAATCGTGCGGCGCCAGCACTTTTTGCAGCCGCGCCCGAACACGCTCCGGCTCCTGTTCGGCGAGCGCATCGGCTTCCGGCCCGAGTTGCAAATCGATCCGCCAAATATCGTCCGGCTGCCGGTGCATCAGCGCCGATTGTCCCGCGTGGAATGTCGGAGCAAACCAGAAGCGCCGCTCGGTTGGAAAATCCGCGGCCATGCGTACGTCCGCGATGAGGAACTTGTCGGCGAAGGTAACGCCGGCAAAATCTAGTCCGAGTAAGCTGCGAACACTCGAGCGAGCGCCGTCGGCGGCAATCAGCCAGTCGGCGTCCAGCCGATAGCGCCCGTCGGGCGTCTCGATGCTAAGCCGCGCGCCGTCGTTGAGCCGGTCAACTCCGACGACGCGGTTGCTCCAGCGCAGCTCGACATTTTTCAGTTCCAGCGCACGGTCGACCAGCGCCTTTTCCAGATAGAATTGCTGAAGGTTGATGAAGGCCGGCATTTTGTGGCCCGCCTCCGGCAAAAGATCGAAGGAAAACAGAAGCTCGTCGCCGTAGAAGACTTTGCCGAGCTTCCAGGTCACGCCATGCGCGACCAAGCGTTCTCCGATGCCGAGCCGATCCAGAATTTCCAGGGTGCGCTTCGACCAACAGATGCCGCGCGAGCCTTCGCCGATCCGGTCGGCGTCGTCGAGCACCACGACCGGAACGTCGCGCAAGGCGAGATCGATAGCCGCGGCCAGCCCGACCGGTCCGGCGCCGACGATGACAACCGGACGACGGACTGGCGTGCCCGCATCCTGGTCGGGCGAGCGCCGGTATTCGTAGCGATAAACCGATTTGCGCGGCTCGCTCATGCTAGTGGACACTAGCCGCGCAGCTGCGCCCACATGGCGCGGTCGCGCTCCGCCGTCCAGATCGCCGGATGATCGAGGCCTTTCGCCTCGTCGTAGGCCCTGGCGACGTTGAACGGCATGCAATGCTCGTAAATGGCGAAACTCGAAAACTTCGGATCCATGACGCGGCGCGCGTCGTCAAAAGCTTCCTTGAGCGACCGGCTTTTGCCGACGCTGTCGGTGACGGCCGCGTAGAGCGTGGTGAGAAAATCTTCGGTCAGGGCGATGCCGTCGGCGACGTCCTTTGGCGTTTTCAGCGCCGCGCCCCGGCCCGGCACCAGCGCCTTGGCGGAAAGCTCGGCAAGCCGGTCCAAGGTCGACGGCCAATCGGTGAAATGCGCGTCGCCGCAATAGCAGGCAGAGTGATATTCAACGAGATCGCCGGAAAACACCACATTGGCATCGGGCACATAGGCGACCACGTCGCCGGCGGTGTGGCCACGGCCGATATGCATGATCCGCACTTCCCGGCGCCCGAGCCAAACCGAGACCTGATCGGGAAACGTGATGGTTGGCCAGGTGAGGCCCGGGATGCTTTCGACGGCACGGAACAATCGCGGGAAGCGTCCGATCTCCGAATCCATGTCCTGTTTGCCGCGCTCGGCAATCAGGGCGCGTGTCGTATCCGACGCCAGGATTTCGGCGCCGCCATAGGCGGAAGCGCCGAGCACGCGGACGGCGTGATAATGGCTCAGCAAAACGTATTTGATCGGCTTGTCGGTGACTTTGGCGACCCGGTCGATCACTTGCTGCGCCATTACCGGCGTTGCCTGGGCGTCGATGACCATGACCCCGTCGTCGCCGACAATGACGCCGGAATTCGGATCGCCCTCGGCAGTAAAGGCGTAGAGGTCCGGCCCGATCGTGTCGAAAGTGATGGTCTTTTCCGACAAGTCGCCGGCAGAGGCGAAGCCGCCGCTCATCAAATGATCCTCCGCAGCCAAACACTCAACTAAGGAATTGAGCCGATGCACGCAAGGGCTTGATGGCGTTGCGCTTGTCGGCAACTTCGGTCATGGTCGCGGCTCGCATCCTGGCAAGGCCGATCCGCCTCGCCCGAGCAAACCATTAGTGTGGCGGTTCGGAAGTCCGCATCATTTCGGAGCGTCTTTTTCATGCGGACTTCTGAACCGAAAGCCACACTAGAGCAATAAATTGCTAGTGTCCTTTCGATTCCGAAGTTCGCAAACGAGAGTGCCGCACAATGATACGAACTTCGGATTCGGGACACGAGTGACGCGGACGACGCCATGGCTGGTCAGCGCGCAATCGAAAACGATATCGTGGACCAGGCGGCCGTGAGCGGTGCGACGGCCAACGAAGAAGCCCCGCTCAAGCTCGAGCAGTTCCTCCCCTATCAACTCAACGTCGTGTCGAGCTTGGTCTCGCAGGCGCTGTCGCGCGTTTACGCGCAGCGCTACGGCATCGGCGTGCCGGAATGGCGCGTGCTGGTGACGCTCGGCCAGTACCAAATGATGACGGCGAAAGCGATCGGCTCGCATACCCACATGCACAAAACCAAGGTATCGCGGGCGGTGGCGATCTTGGAAAAGCGCCGCCTGCTGGGACGCCGCCCCAACCGCGAGGATAAACGCGAAGCCTTTCTTTCGCTCACGGCGGCCGGACGAAACATTTACGAAGAGCTCGCGCCGCACGCGCTCGATTTTGCCAAGCGGTTGACCGAAATCCTGACATCCGCGGATCGCGAGGCGTTCAATCGCGCACTCACACAATTGACGGCAAGATCGACCCAGCTTGTTGCTGAAGTCGCAGGACTAAACGAGCACGACTAAACGGCCCGGTATTCAAAAGCAGCCCAAGTCCGTGATAAGTCCCCTTCCCTGACCTATCGGGAGCCGCAGGTTTCACAGCGATGAAGCTCTATTCCTATTTCCGCTCGTCGGCCGCCTATCGCGTGCGCATCGCGCTCAACCTCAAGGCTATCGCTTACGAGACCATACCGATTCACCTCATCAAGGACGGCGGGCGGCACCGGCAAGCGGAATACCGCGCCGTCAATCCGCACATGCGCGTGCCGGCGCTGGTCGCGCCCGGCGGCGAGGTGCTGTTTCAATCGCTCGCCATTATCGAATATCTCGACGAGATCGCGCCCGAGCCGCCGCTGTTGCCGAAAGATCCAATTTCGCGCGCGCATGTGCGAGCGATGGCCGATATTGTTGCCTGCGATATCCACCCGCTGAACAATCTTGGGTCGCTCCGTTATTTGAAGCGCGAACTCCACCAGGAGCAGCCGGCAATCGACGCCTGGTACCATTACTGGGTCATTGATGGATTCACGGCGCTGGAAACACTCGTCCAGGCCGGCCCCTACTCGTTCGGCGCCGAGGTCACGCTGGCCGATCTCTTCCTCATCCCTCAGGTCGCCAATGCCCGGCGGCTGAAGGTGCCGCTTGACGCTTTCCCGAAGATCACCGGCATCGAGGCCGCTTGTCTCGCGCTTTCCGCCTTCGATCGCGCCCGGCCGGAAAATCAGCCAGATGCCGAGTAGTTTGCGATCTTCACACTTTGGTCACCATTGCATCGCTTGATCGGACCGCCGCGCGGAGCCGAGTCCGGATGATCAAGCTTTTACAGGGGGTTGGCGTCGTCAGCTTTAGCTGCGCCGCAATTTCCTTTGCGCTTGCGCAGACGTCAGCACCGCCCGCGCCCAATGCCGAGCAAGCGACAGGCAATCCAGTTTGCGTCCGGCTCGAAGGCCGATTGGCGGCGCTGAGCCGCGGTGCAGCCGATCCGCGCGCCGACCAGGTTAAACGTTACGAAGATGCGGCTGCAAAGCAGCAGGCGGATCTCGACCGTTCGCTCGCGCAATCAAAGCGGCTCGGCTGCGAAAACGGCGGGTTTTTTTCGCTGTTCACCGGTGGCGGACCGCAATGCCAGCCGATCAATGCGCAGATTCAGCAAATGCGCGACAATCTCGATCGCACGATGAGCGAGCTGGAGCGTCTGAAGAGCGGTAGCAATGACCGCGAAGGGCCGCGCCGCGCCTTGATCGCACAATTGGCGCAAAACAATTGTGGCCAGCAATATCAAGCGGCAGCCGCGGCGGCCGGGCCCGGCGGATTCCTCGACGCGCTGTTCGGCGGCACGATCGTAAATTCGGGCGGCGACGGCGCGCCCTTGGGCACCTATCGCACCGTTTGCGTACGCACGTGCGACGGATATTATTTCCCGATCTCGTACTCGGCAGTCCCTACCCGCTTTCCGGATGACCTGCGCGCCTGTCAGCGCGAATGTCCGGCGACCGAGACCGCGCTCTATACCTACCGTAATCCCGGCGAGGACATTAACCAGGCGGTGTCGCTCGGCGGGCAGCCCTACACCACGCTGCCGAACGCTTTTCATTATCGAAAGGAATATAGCGCCGCCTGCTCTTGCCGGCGGCCGGGCCAAAGCTGGGCCGACGCCCTGAAAAATTCAGACGATGCGACCACGCTTGAAAGCGGCGACATTGTCGTCACCGACCAGAACTCCAAAGCGCTCTCGCAACCGCCGGCGCCGAAACCGGCCGGCAAGCCATCAAAAGGCGGCGCCGCCAACTCCAACGCGAACCAAAACCCTGGCGCGGCGGCAACCGCGCCCGCCGCCACCGCGAACCCCGGCGCATCCGCGGCGGACTCCGCCGCGAACGGCGTGCGCAGCATCGGACCACCTTTCGTCGTCGGACATTAGCGCAGAGTATCCACCGAGCGGCCGGGCGGCGCCCGATGCGCATCTAGTGGTCCGATTCTAACATTCGCATCCCATTTCGGCAGGCTATCATGCGAATGTTAGGATCAGAGGGACCACTAGCAAATATAAGTGCTGGTGGATCTTTGGATTTGACATTCGCTTCACGTGGTCGCGGCTCGGTGGGCAGCGAATATCAAATCCGCTCCACTAGTCGGTGAGCGGCGCGTTAAGCGTTGGCGGCGGAGCTATTGGCGGCGCTCAGCCTTGCCAAGCCCATTTCAGCCTTTTTCGTCGCAGGCCCAGGCGCGGACGACACAATCGCGGCCGCCAAAGTCGTAGCAGCGCTTAAGCGACGCGTTCTCGGCCTTGCCGAGATGCTGGTTGAACGCCCAACCGTAGGAGCCGCATGGATGCTTGGCGTCAATCGCAAGCGCTGCACAGCCGCGCTTGATGTCGGCAACGACCTTGCAGGCTTGGCCCACGCATTTTTTCATGGCCACTGCGCGGGCCTCGGTCAGCTTGCGGTAATCGTACCCATAGCCGAATGCGCCGCAGGCGCCGACCGCAAATGACCCCGCCGCATGCGCGGCGCCGGTCGCCGTAGCGAAAATACATAAAGCCGCGACAACCGCGCAAAGGCGGTGCAACACAATCATCTCACCCTCCCCCGAGGACGTGCCGTCAGACGCTAATCGGGAAGGATTGCCAGTTGGTGAATCCGAATGTGCCGGGCGCTCTTTCCGACGCCGCCAGGGCTATGCGCCTTCCAGCTCCGCCTTCACGGCGTCGAGCGCCTCGGGCGTGTCGATGTCGGTCAGGGTGGCAGACCCGGACACCGGCACTTCGGCGACGGCCTCGCTGTAGCGGGCGATCAGTTGGCGCGCGCCGATGTCGCCTTGGACCGTCATCAGTTCGGGGAAAAACCGCCGCGACCAAACCACCGGATTACCGCGCTGGCCTTCGATTGTCGGCACCGCAATAAGGGCGCCCTTCTCGGGGGCCAAGCCTGCGATGAGACGATCCATAGTGGCGGAGTCGACCTGCGGCATGTCGCCGAGGCACACAATCACGCCATCGGCCTGCTCCGGCAGGGCGGCGATGCCGACCCCCAAGGAGCCACCGAGCCCATCGGCGAATTTTGGATTGTGAACGAACTCGACAGGCAGGCCGGCAAGCGCCGCTTCGACGCGCTCGCCCTGGTGCCCGGTAACCACGAATACCGGCCGGGCCTTGGAGCCGAGGACGGCCTCGGCGGCGATGCGCACCAATGGGCGCCCGCGGATTTCCGCCAATAGCTTGTTCTGGCCGCCCATGCGGCTCGAGCGCCCGGCGGCAAGAACCAGACCGGCAATGTTGCGCGCCGGCTGCACCGGCTCCTCGCGCGGCTGCGGGCGGGTAACGATTTCCATGAGCAGGCCGCCGACACCCATCCCGGTTATGTCCTCGCGCGGCACTTGAAGTCCGGCAAGGAGCCGCATGAGAACCCAATCGAACCCGTTCTCCTTCGGGCTGCGCGCACAACCTGGCGCACCGAGGACCGGATGTCCGGCAGCAGACCCGATCAACAACAGGTTTCCCGGATCGACCGGCATTCCGAAATGCTCAATGCGCCCGCCGACGGCTTCCAGAGCCGCCGGGATGACGTCGCGCCGGTCGGCAATCGCCGAAGCCCCAAACACGATGACCAGCTCTGTGTCCTGCTTGAGGACTTCGGCAAGTGCGCGCGCCAGCGCCGCGCTGTCGTGGGGCACGCGCCGTTCGGCCACGATCACCGCACCGGCCGGCTCAAGGCGTTCGCCAGTGATCTTCAGCGTCTTGTCGACGACCTTAGGCGAAAGGCCGGGCAGCATTGTGGAAATAACCCCGACCTTGCGCACCCGATAGGGCGCAATGCGGACCAGCGGCTGCCGGGCCTCCGCGAGCGCACGATCCCGCGCCGCGGCCGCCACGGCGAACGGAATGATTTTAACGGTCGCGATCATCTCGCCGGGGACCACCGGCTTGAACGCCGGCAAAGTCGCTACCGTGATGGCTTCATCGACCCGATTGATCCGATCGACGGCCGCCTTGTCGACCACCAGGACGCCCGCCGTTTGCGAAAAAAGGTTGGCGCGCCCGGTGAAGGCGCGATCGACATGCGCGCCATCGCCCGCAACGGCGTCGGCGATCTCGGCCGCCGCCACGTCTTCTGTGACATCGCCAGGTTCGAGCCGGGCGACTACGACGTCTTTAATACCGGCCGCCTCGAGGGACGCGGCCTCGACGGGACCGATCAGGGTACCTTTTTTGAGCACCAGGCCGCCGCTGCGGATGGTATGGACCGACGTCGCCCCGACCGCCTGTTTGGGTTCGACCGCCCCGAATTTCATGACACGGCCTCGACCAAAAGCTGATCGGGTTGCGGCTCCCGGCGCAGACTTTCGGTGATTTGCGCCATGATGGCGACCGCAATTTCCGCCGGCGAGACCGCGCCGATATTGAGCCCGATCGGGGCGTGAATGCGGGAAATCTCAGGATCACGCACGCCTTGCTGCTTCAATCGTTCGATCCGGCGGCCGTGAGTTTTCCGCGAGCCGAGCGCGCCGATGTAGAAACAATCGCGCGCTAGCGCGTAGAGGAGCGCCGGATCGTCAATCTTTGGATCGTGCGTCAGCGCGACGAAGGCGGTGTACCGATCGATACCGAGCGACGGCAAAGCCTTGTCCGGCCACTCGGCAATAATCTTTACGTCGGGAAACCGCTCTGGCGAGGCAAATGCTGTGCGTGGATCAACGATGGTGACGTCGTAGCCGAGGAGCTTGGCGATCGGCGCCATTGCCTGGCTGATATGGACGGCGCCGATCGCGACAAGCTGGGCCGCCGGAACATGCACCGTGAGAAACACCCGCCCTTCAGCGCTGTCGGCCATGCCGCTTTTGCCGCTGCGCAATCGCTCGGCAAGGAGCGCTCCGAGCGGATCTTTGGCAATCTCCGCCGCTTTGACCAGCCGCTGCTCGGCCGTCGCGATGTTGCTGACGACAATGGCCGCGCGTCGCGCTGCGCGCTCGGTATTCAAAGCGGCGAGGATGTCGAGCTTCATTCGTCTCCAACCCCGTCCTTCCGGAAGCCGCCAACGGGCAGTCGCGCGTTTACGCGCGGGACGCGCTATTGCCCTTTGGGCAGCCCCGGAACGACATTACTCGACCTTCTCCACGAGAACGCGGATGGTGCCGCCGCATGACAGACCCACTTTCCACGCGGTTTCGTCGGCGACGCCGAATTCCAGAATCTTCGGCTTGCCGCTGTCGATGACATCAAGCGCTTCGGTGACGACGGCACCTTCGACGCAGCCGCCGGAAACCGAGCCGAGGAAGTTGCCCTCCTGGTCGATAACGAGGTTGGAGCCGACCGGGCGTGGCGCCGAGCCCCAGGTCTCGACCACGGTTGCCAGCGCCACAGCGCGGCCTTGTTTGCGCCAATCCTCGGCGGCTTGCAGAATGTCGGTATCGGTGGACAGCATGGTCTTCCTCCGGCTGCGGACCCGCTCGTCCGCAATTCGCTATATCTGACCGAATATAAGCATTAGGCGACTTTCTGCATCCAGGCTTTCGGGTCGGCGCCCGCGCCACGACCCGGTTGCATGGAGGCCACCAGCGCGCCTATCGACTCGAGATTGTGGATCGGGCGAAATTCATCGACATACGGTAACATGGTCTTGATGCCGCGGGCGCGGGCCTCGAACCCCTCAAAGCGCAGGAGCGGATTGAGCCAAACAAGCCGACGGCACGACCGGTGCAAGCGATCGATCTCAAACGCCAGATTGTCGTCGGCGTCGCGCTCAAGCCCGTCGGTAATGAGCAACACGACCGGGCCTTGGGTGAGAACGCGCCGCGCCCATAATTTGTTGAAAGCGTGTAACGACGACGCGATCCGGGTTCCGCCAGACCAGTCGGGGACAACGGCCGAACAAGAAGCAAGGGCATCGTCGGGATCGCGCTCACGCAAGGCGCGCGTCACATTGGTTAGGCGCGTACCGAACAAGAACGTGCTCACGCGCTTTCGGGTATCCGTCAAGGCGTGCAGGAAATGCAAAAAAATCCGGCTGTACTGGCTCATCGACCCCGATATGTCGAGCAGCGCCACCACGGGCGGCGGCCTGGATTTCGGTCCGACAAAACGTAGATCGATAAAATCGCCGCCGCCTTTGAAGCTCGATCGAAGCGTGCGGCGGATGTCGATGAGATGTCCGCGCGGATGCGGCGCAAGGCGCCGCGTGCGCACCTCCGCAAGGGGCAGGACCAAGCGCTTGATGGCGTCTTTGGCGGCGGCGATTTCTGCGTTGGTCATTTGCGCAAAGTCTTTTCGTTGCAGCACTTCGCGGTCCGAAACGGTCATTCGGGTGTCGAGCTCGATTTCCTGTTGTTTCTTGAGCTTGTCGTCGAGACCGGAAAAAAGCGCCTCCTGAATGCGCGTGGCGCCGGCTTCCGGGGGCCGCGGCGTACTCGGCGCTTGCGGCAGCATCATCGCCATAAGCTGATCGAGGTAGCCGCGCCGGCGAAAGAAGATGCGGAAAGCCTGGTCGAACAATACCGAATGTTCGTGCCGTTTGACGAAGACCGCGTGCAGCGTCCAATAAAAATCGTCGCGAGTGCCGACGCCGGCCGTGTCTACCGCAGCGAGCGCGTCAAGCACCGCGCCTGGACCCACCGGAATGCCGGCCGCCCGCAACGCGCGGGCGAAGTAGATGATGTTTTCCGCGAGCCGGCCGTTTGTCTCTGCCATTTCTGCACTCACCGCCGCCGCGTACGCGGCAACGAACGGAACCGAATTACTCCGCCGCCCGCATCTCCGACTTCACCTCGTCGAGCAGCTCCTTGACCTTCGAGCCTTCGAGCTTGGCGATATCGTCCTGATATTTCAGAAGCACGCCGAGCGTATCGGAAACGGTGGCCGGATCGAGCGCAACGACGTCGAGCTCGGACAGCGCGGCGGCCCAATCGAGCGTTTCGGCAACGCCGGGCGACTTGAACACATCCTGCTTGCGTAACGCCTGGACGAAGGCGACGACTTGCTCGGAAAGCCTTTTACTGACGCCCGGCACTTTGGAGCGCACGATGGCGAGCTCCCGCTCCGCGCTCGGATAGGCAAGCCAATGGTAGAGGCAGCGGCGCTTGAGGGCGTCGTGGATCTCGCGGGTGCGGTTCGACGTGATGATAACCGCCGGCGGTTGAGCGGCCTTCACGGTGCCCAGTTCCGGGATGGTGATTTGGAAGTCGCTTAAAACTTCCAGCAAGAAGGCCTCGAAAGCCTCGTCGGTGCGATCAATCTCGTCGATCAGCAGCACCGGAGCGCCGGAAGCGTCGGGCTCCAGCGCCTGCAACAGCGGCCGCTTGATCAAAAAGCGCTCGGAGAAGACATCGCGCTCGAGCCGCTCGCGATCCTGCTCGCCTTCCGCCTCGGCGGCGCGAATGGCGATCATCTGCGCGGCATAATTCCACTCGTAAACCGCCGCGGAGATGTCGAGGCCCTCGTAACACTGCAACCTGATCAAACGCCGCTTCAGCGTTGCCGAAAGCACTTTGGCGATTTCCGTCTTGCCGACCCCCGCCTCGCCTTCGAGGAACAGCGGCCGGCCCATTTTGAGCGCGAGGTAGAGCACGGTCGCAAGCGAGCGATCCGCCAAATACTGCCCCTCGGCAAGGAGCGCGACAGTTGCATCGATCGAGGCGGGCAGCGGGCGAGGCAGAGATTTATTGGTCATCAGATCCGTCTAACCTGGGATCAGGTTCGTCAGCGGCGATGTCGGCGGCAGCATATCTGATTGTATGTAAAGACGAAAATGCCCGGCAACAAGTTGCCTGCGGCGGGAGCCTCAATTGCGCGAACACGCGCGGGGAGCGCCGCTAAACACTCAGACGGCAATTCACGCGCGAGGCTCGGCGGCTTTAAATCGCAAAATGACGCCGCGATTTAAGGCACCACGCTTGAGACCGCGTCGACGACTCTTTCGATGACGCTCGAACTCGCCACCGCCTCGGCCACGGCGCGGCGCGCGAGTACACCGACGAGGTGAGCGCGATATTCGGCACTGCCGTGAATATCGCTGTTGAGGCCATCAGCGGGAATGGTGAGGCCTTCAAGCGATTTCGGCGAAAAGCGCTTCTTCAGCGCTTCCTCGAACGAGGGAACGCGGAACACGCCATTGGCGCCGGCGCCGGTGACGGCGACGCGGATTTCGCTGCTGCGCTTGCCGACAAAGACGCCGACAAGAGCGTAGCGCGACGCCTGATTGCGGAATTTCTGATAGGCCGCCTTTTTCGGGATCGGGAAACTCACCTTGGTGATGATTTCGGTGGGCTCCAGCGCCGTCGAGAACATGCCGGTAAAAAATTCGTCCGCCACTATACGCCGCTTATTGGTGATGATGGTCGCGCCCAACCCGAGGCAAGCGGCCGGATAATCTGCGTTGGGATCGTTGTTGGCGACCGAGCCGCCAATGGTGCCCATGTGGCGGACCGCCGGATCTCCGATCAGGCCGGCAAGCTTGGCCAGCACCGGGAGCGCTTGCTGCACTACCGGGGAAGTATGCACGTCGTTGTGGCGCGTCAGCGCGCCGATAGTAACCGCACGGCCGGTCAGCTCGATGCCGGTCAAGCCTTCGATGCGCGACATGTCGATCAGCACCGGCGGATTGGCGAGCCGAAGCTTCATGGTCGGCAGCAACGTGTGCCCGCCGGCGAGCAGCTTGGCGTCCGCGTTCTTGCTGAGCAGGTTTACGGCCTGCCGCAGCGTTTGGGGACGTTCGAAGGTGAAGCTGTACATTGTTGCTCTCCGTAATTTCTTGAATTTCTTGGCGTCACGCCGCGTGCGGCAGCGAGCGGCCGGATTTTTGCAGTGCGGCCCATACCGTTTGCGGCGTCGCCGGCATGGCGATGTCTTCCGTGCCGATGGCATTGGTGATGGCGTTGATGACCGCGGGGGGCGAAGCGATGGCGCCGGCCTCGCCGCAGCCTTTGATGCCAAGCGGGTTGGACGGACACTTGGTCAGCGTTGTTCCGACCGTCATGGTGGGGAAGTAATCGGCGCGCGGCATGGCGTAGTCCATGAACGAGCCGGTCACGAGCTGGCCTCCCTGGTCGTAGACCGCGCCCTCGCACAATGCCTGGCCGATGCCTTGCGCGACGCCGCCGTGGATTTGGCCCTCGACAATCATCGGATTGATGATGACGCCGAAATCGTCCACCGCCGTCCAGGCGACAATCTCGGCGTTGCCAGTCTCCGGATCGACCTCGACCTCGCAGATATGGCAACCGGCCGGGAAAGTGAAATTGGTCGGATCGTAGAAAGAGGTTTCCTTCAAGCCGGGCTCGAGTTCCTGGCCGTTGAATTTGTGGGCGATGTAGGCGTTGAGCGTCACCCCACCCCACGGCACGGACTTGTCGGTACCGGCGACGCTAAAGTTTCCGTCCTTGAACTCGATATCGCCTTCGGCGGCTTCGAGGAGATGCGCAGCGACCTTTTTGGCCTTCGCTTCGACCTTGTCCAAAGCCTTTACCAGCGCCGACATGCCGACCGCACCGGAGCGCGAACCGTAGGTGCCCATGCCGAACTGCACCTTGTCGGTATCGCCGTGAACGATCGAAACGCTGTCGATCGGCACGCCAAACCGTTCCGACACGACCTGAGCGAAAGTCGTCTCGTGGCCCTGGCCGTGCGCATGCGAGCCGACCAGCACTTCGATCGAGCCGGTCGGATTGACGCGAACCTCGCACGACTCCCATTGCCCGACGCCGCCACCCAGCGCGCCGACCGCTTGCGACGGCGCCAATCCGCAGGCTTCGATGTAAGTTGAAAATCCGATGCCGCGCAGCTTGCCGTGACGCGCCGCCTCGCGCTTTCGCTTGGCGAAGCCTTTGTAATCCGCCAAGTCCAGCGCCTTCTTGAGCGAAGCGTCATAATCGCCGGCGTCATAGGCGAAGATCACCGGCGTTTGATGCGGGAAGGTTTTGACGAAATTCCTTCGCCGCATCTCTGCCGGATCGATGTTGAGTTCGCGCGCGGCCACCTCGACGAGCCGCTCGACCACGAAAGTGGCTTCCGGCCGGCCGGCGCCACGGTAGGCGTCAACCGAATTGGTGTTGGTGTAGACCGCGTCGACCTCGCAATAAATTTGCGAGATCTGGTACTGGCCCGACAACAGCGTGGCATAGAGATAGGTCGGCACCGCCGACGAAAACACCTGCATATAGGCGCCGAGATTGGCAATCGTCTTGACGCGAATGCCGAGGATTTTACCGGCCGCATCCAACGCCATTTCGGCGTGCGTGACGTGGTCGCGTCCGTGAGCGTCGACAAGGAACGCCTCCGAGCGATCGGAAACCCATTTGACCGGTCGCCCGACCCGTCGCGATGCCCAAAGCGCCACGACCTCTTCGGGATAGATGAAGATTTTCGAGCCGAACCCGCCGCCGACGTCGGGGGCGATCACCCGCAGCTTGTGCTCCGGCGCCATGCCGAGGAAAGCGGAAATGACCAGGCGGGCGACGTGCGGGTTCTGCGAGGTGTTCCAGAGCGTGAACGTCTCGTTGCCGGTATCATAATCGGCTAGCGCCGCGCGCGGCTCGATCGCGTTCGGGACCAGACGATTGTTGATGATGTCGAGCTTGGTGACGTGAGCCGCGGACTTGAACGCAGCATCGACACCCGCTGGGTCGCCGATATGCCACTGATAGATGGTGTTATTCGGCGCAATCTCGTGAATTTGCGGCGCCCCGGGACGCTGCGCCTGAGCCGGATCAATGATCGCGGGCAATTCGCCGTAGTCCACGTTGACCTTCTCGCCGGCGTCGCGGGCTTGCGCCAGCGTCTCGGCGATCACCACCGCGACCGGATCGCCGACATGGCAGACCTTGCTGCTGGCCAGCGCCGGATGCGGCGCCATTTTCATCGGCGAGCCGTCCTTGGAATGAATCATCCAGCCGCAGATCAAGTTGCCGATCTTGTCGGCTGCGAGCTCGGCACCGTTCAAAACGGCGAGCACGCCCGGCATGCTCGATGCTTGCTTGCTGTCGATCGATTTGATGGTGGCGTGCGCGTGCGGCGAGCGAACGAAGTACGCGTAAGTCTGGCCGGGCCGATTGATGTCGTCGGTATAGTGACCCTTGCCGGTAATGAAACGCTGGTCTTCCTTGCGGCGCACCGCGACGCCAATCCCGGTTGCGGACATGCGGTCCTCCCGCTGCTCTGCCTCGACGTTCTTTCCCTAGGCTTTGTTATTCCGCGGCTTTGCTCGCCGGGACGCTGCCCATGGCGCGCGCGCCGGCCGCGATTGACTTGACGATATTGTGATAGCCGGTGCAGCGGCAGATATTGCCTTCCAGCTCCTCACGAATGGTGCGATCGTCGAGTTCGTGGCCCTTACGGCGAACCAAATCGACCGCGGTCAGGATCATCCCCGGCGTGCAAAAGCCGCACTGTAAGCCGTGATTCTCGCGGAACGCTTCCTGCATCGGATGAAGCGGCCCGTTCGCCGGGGCGAGACCTTCGATGGAAAGGACGTCAGCGCCCTCAAGTTGCAAGGCGAGCACGGTGCAAGATTTCACCGCCTTGCCGTCGACCAGAACCACGCAGGCCCCGCATTGCGAGGTGTCGCAGCCTACATGGGTGCCGGTCAGGCGCAGATTTTCGCGGAGCAGTTGCACCAGAAGGGTGCGAGGGTCGACATCGGCAGTAACCGGTTTGCCGTTCACAGTGAGGGAAACGGCCGCCATGAGCGCCTCCTCGAATTCCCCAAAATCGTCTTGTTTGGCCAGTCGGCTCGCGGCCGCCAACCACGTTCGAGGTCAAAACCGGGCGATTTCGCCTAGTTTCTACCCTAGAACTAGAATTACTCTGAACCGCGGGCTGGCCGCCGGTCAAGAAAATATCGCATCCACGCCCTTGGTCCGAAATGCGTAGGCGGAGAGCGCCACGCCCTCAAGCGGCCGGGGCGCTAACGGTTGCCGCGAACTTCTGAAAGAAATCGTCAGCCATCTTCTTGGCGGCGCCGTTGATCAGGCGCTGGCCGAGCTGCGCCAGCTTGCCGCCGATCTGAGCTTCGACCTCATAGCTGAGCAGGGTGCCACCGTCCTTCTCCGCCAGTTTCACGGTCGCTCCGCCCTTGGCGAATCCGGCCACGCCGCCGTCGCCCTGGCCGGAAATCTTGTAGCCATTAGGCGGATCGAGATCAGACAGGGTGACCTTGCCTTTGAACTTTGCCTTCACCGGACCGATTCTACTCGTAGCTACGGCCTGGAATTCGGTATCCGACAGTTTGTCGAGTTGCTCGCAGCCGGGAATACAGGACTTCAGCGTCTCGGCATCGTTGAGCTTTTCCCACACCGTCTCTCGCGGCACCGGGAGCTGATACTCGCCGCTCATTGTCATCGCCATTTCAAATCACTCCTCAGCCGAGGCCGCGCTCTTCCGTTAAACCGACCGCCATCATATCGGTTAGCATCGCTTCCGACAGCAGGGAAATCGCAAGGTCGCGAATTGGCGCGCAAGCGCGAGGCCAGCTAGTCTTTGCCTCGCGCCGTTTGCGAGGAGCCGCTCATGCCCGAGATCAGTGCCGATGGCACCGCCATCCATGTTGAAGTGGAGGGGCCGCAAGACGCCCCCGTGCTTATGCTTTCCAATTCGCTCGGCACCAATCTGCACATGTGGGACGACCAGATTCCGGCTTTTGCGCGCCATTTCCGGCTGGTGCGTTTCGACCGCCGCGGCCATGGCGGATCGGCGGTGCCCAAGGGGCCCTATTCCATAGAACGGCTCGGACGGGACGCGCTTGCCGTTATCGACGGGCTTGGCATTGCGAAGGTCAATTGGTGCGGGCTCTCCATGGGCGGCATGGAAGGCATGTGGCTTGGCGCCAATGCCGCGAGCCGCATCGACAAGCTCATCCTGTCCAACACGGCGAGTTATTTTCCCGACCGGACAATGTGGGACGGCCGCATCAAGATTGCGCGAGACAAAGGGCTTGCCGCCTTGGTCGACGCCACCATTGAACGCTGGTTTACCGCCGAATTTCGCCAACGGTCGCCGCAAGCGGTCGCGCGCATTCGCGAGATGTTTCTCTCCACCGACGTGGAAGGTTATGTCGGCTGCGGCGGCGCAATTCGCGACATGGACAATCGCTCATTGCTGGCAAAGGTCAGCGTACCGACCCTGGTGATAGCGGGCCGGCATGATATGGGCACCACGCTCGAGGCCGGCCAATTCGTCGCCGAACATATCCCCGGCGCCGAACTGGCGGTGCTGGAAACCGCTCACATCGCCAATGTCGAGCAGCCGCAGGCTTACGCGGACACGGTGTTGAAATTTCTACTAGCCTGACCGCATCTATCCGCGACGATCGCGAAATTCGTGCGGCGTAGTGCCGGTATGCTTGCGGAAGAAGCGGGCGAAATGCGACGGATCGGAAAACGAAAGCTCCTCCGCAATGTCCTGGATCGGTTGCGTGGTGAAAACGAGCTGACGTTTTGCTTCGGTCAGGACGCGCTGGCGGATGAGGTGACCGGCGGTCACGCCGGTTGCCCGTTTGACATGATCGTTGAGCCGATCAACGGTCATGCCAAGTTTCTCTGCATAAAACCCGAGCTGGTGCTCGCGGCGAAAGAACTCGTCGACCAGCGCACGCAACTGCGCGACCGTGGTATCGGCCGGCTGCAAAGTGACCGTGCCGCTTCGCGCACGGCTGGCGGCGAGGCGCGCGACGCCAACGGCGATAAGCGCCAATAGGCCGCGCATGGCGACCCGATAACCCTCGCGGCCGAGACTTCCCTCTTCAAACAGTTCCGCGCACAGCGCTGAAAGTCGCGCCCGCTCGGTTTCGTCGCCGATAGCGATAATAGGATGCGCCGCCAACGCGCGCAGCCGCGCCAGCGCCTCACCGGCGCGATCGGCGAGCGCAACGGCTGCGTCTTCGGTGAATGTCAGGACCCATCCCTCGGTGATCTTCGGCTGAAAATGGAATCCGTGAGCGATCGCCGCGGGAACGAGAATCGCAGCCGGCGCCGCGAATGGCAGACGCGCCGCTTCGAACGTCATTTCGCCACCGCCACGTTCAATCAAAAGAATTTGGAAAAGATTGCGATGTCGGTGTGCGCGAATGGTCCAGTCGTGGATCGCAGACCGGGACGCGACCGTCTCGACATGAATGAAATCGAACGCGTGGTCGTCCGGAGGATCGCCGTAGAGGTGGAAAAGCGGAAGCGCCGTCGCCATGGGCAAAGCATAATCTAACCGCACGGAAGACGCAGCGCCTGCCTCAAGCGCCGAAAGGCTTTGCACAAAAAAGCAGTGGCCCGCCGTTTAGGCGGGCCGCTGCGACTAAGCTAATTGCGTTAGCGTGCAGCGCCGCCCTGCTGGCCACCCTGGCCGGGCTTGTTCTGGCCGCCGTGCTGGCCGCCTTGACCGCCCTGGCCACCTTGATGCTGCTGACCCGGCCGGTTCTGCGTGCCTTGGCCACCCTGGCCGCCCTGTCCACCTTGCTGCGAACCTTGCTGCTGCTGGTTACGCTGCGGGTTCGGGTTCTGTTGCTCGTTCGCCATTGGGAGATTCTCCGATTGCTTGTTTGGGAAACCACCCCCCGCCGCAACGGTATCAATGCCCGGAAAAAACTAAAGCTCCGAAAGCCGGTGACTGCCGATACGGTCAACGAATTGTAACTGCGGAATAAAAGGTGTGTAACGCCAAAGACCCGGCGCATGGAACCGCGCTCGCGGCCTGCGTTGTCGGCGGCAGAAGCCCCTGTTAGAAAGTTCCGTGGGATTCGGAATGCGGCGGACGCATGGAATATTTCGTCCAGCAGCTCATCAACGGCGTAACGCTCGGTTCGATCTATGGCTTGATCGCCATCGGCTACACGATGGTCTACGGGATCATCGGCATGATCAATTTCGCCCACGGCGACATTTTCATGGTTGGTGCGTTCCTCGCGCTCATCGCCTTCCTCGTTCTCGTCGCTTTTGGAATCACCGCCGTTCCGTTGGCGCTGCTGATTGTCCTTCTCGTTTCCATGGCGCTCACCGCGCTCTACGGCTGGACTGTTGAGCGCATCGCCTATCGGCCGCTCCGGGGTTCGTTCCGCCTGGCGCCGCTCATCTCCGCCATCGGCATGTCGATCGTCTTGCAGAATTACGTGCAAATCGCCCAAGGCGCCCGGGTGAAACCGCTGCCGCCGCTCGTGCAAGGCGGCTACACGCTGTTCGAGGGCAATAATTTTGCCGTGCGGCTTTCCAATATTCAGATCATCGTCGTGGTCGCCACCATCGTGTTGATGGCCGGATTTTCTTATCTGGTGGCGCGCACCCGCTTGGGACGCAACATGCGCGCCTGCGAGCAAGACCTTAAAATGGCGGCGCTCGTCGGGATCGACGTCGATCGCACGATCTCGCTGACCTTCGTCATCGGCGCGGCGCTGGCCGCGGTCGCCGGACTGATGTTTCTGCTCTATTACGGCGTGGTCGATTTCTTCATCGGCTTTCTCGCCGGCGTGAAGGCGTTCACCGCCGCCGTTCTCGGCGGCATTGGCTCGCTGCCCGGCGCGATGATCGGCGGCATTCTGATCGGCCTCATCGAAACAATGTGGTCGGCGTATTTTTCCATCGAATATAAAGACGTCGCCGCCTTCGCGATCCTGATTGTCGTCCTGATTTTCCTCCCGACCGGCATCATGGGCCGGCCTGAAGTCGAGAAGGTGTGAGCGATCCCTCGCCGGCGCCGCGTGCAGAAGGGCCCGCCGGCGCGCGGGTCGATCTGCTCGCCGCCCTGAAAGAAGCCGCGATTGCCGCGTCCGTGGCGTTCGGCCTGTTCGGGTTGCTGATCGGCGTTCGCACCGAGCAAGGCCCGAGCGGCGCGCTCGTCATCGCTACGCGATTTGGCCCGCTTGCGGCGTTTGTGGCGGCGGCATTTGCCGGCCGTTTTATTTTTGCCGTGATGCGTCACCGCTTCACGTTTCCGGCGATGCTGTTCGCATCGCCCGCCGTCAAAAGAACCGGCGCGGTTGCCTCGTCCTACCTTGCCGCGGTCTTTCTGATTTTCGCGCTTGTGGTTCCCGTCGTGTTTTACGGCAACCGTTATTTGCTCGACCTCGCCATTCTCATTGTCACATACATCATGCTCGGTTTTGGCTTGAACATTGTCGTTGGGCTGGCCGGGCTTCTCGATCTTGGTTATGTCGCCTTCTATGCCGTGGGCGCCTATTCTTATGCGCTGATCGCGCAAGATTTCGGTCTGTCGTTCTGGGTATGCCTGCCGCTTGCCGGCATCCTTGCCGCGTTCGCCGGGCTCCTGCTCGGCTTTCCGGTGCTGCGGCTGCGCGGCGACTACCTTGCCATCGTCACGTTGGGCTTCGGCGAGATCATCCGTTTGGTGCTGCTCAATTGGCAGAACTTGACCGGAGGGCCGAACGGCATTTCCGGAATCCCGCGGCCGTCATTCTTCGGCCTGCCGTTCACCGCGGGCGAAAACGGTTTCGCCGCGACGTTCGGTCTGCATTATTCGCCGACCCACCGCATTGTGTTTTTGTATTATGTCATTCTCGCGCTGGCGCTGTTGACCAACTGGGTCACGCTGCGGTTGCGCCGTCTGCCGATCGGCCGCGCCTGGGAAGCGTTGCGCGAAGACGAGATCGCGTGCCGCGCGCTCGGCATCAATACCACCACCACCAAACTCACTGCCTTCGCCATGGGCGCGATGTTCGGCGGCTTCGCCGGGGCCTTTTTCGCCACGCGGCAGGGCTTCATTAGTCCGGAATCGTTCTCCTTTACCGAATCGGCATTGGTCTTGGCGATCGTTGTGCTGGGCGGCATGGGCTCGCAACTCGGTGTTGCGCTGGCCGCCACCATCATGCTCGGCGGGTTCGAAGTGTTTCGCCAATTCGACCAATACCGCATGCTGGTATTCGGCGCCGCCATGGTCGCGATCGTGATTTACCGGCCGCGCGGCCTGGTATCCACGCGTAAAGCTTCAGTGTCGCTGCATCGCCGCCGCAACATCCCCACCGACACGGTGGACCGAACGCAAAGCCTGGGGCCGGCATGAGCGCATCGCCGGTTCTCAAGGTGGAACATCTCACCATGCGTTTCGGCGGCCTGACCGCCGTGAGTGACCTGAGCTTCGATGCCGGCGAACGTAAGATCACCGCGCTGATCGGCCCGAACGGCGCCGGCAAAACGACTTTGTTCAATTGCATCACCGGCTTCTACAAGCCGACCGTCGGGCGATTGCGGCTCATGCATCCCGGCGGCGAGACATTCCTGCTTGAGCGGCTGCAGGAATTTCGGATTGCCAAAGACGGCCGCGTTGCCCGCACATTTCAGAACGTCCGGCTGTTCGCGGGAATGACGCTTCTGGAGAATCTTATTGTCGCTCAGCACAACAAGCTGATGGCCGCTTCGGGATTTACGGTGCTCGGACTCGTCGGCTCGCCGTCCTATGCGCGTTCCGAGGCCGAAGCCATCGAGAAAGCCCGCTATTGGCTCGATCGCGTCGGCCTGACCGATCGTGCCGACGACCCCGCCGGCGCCCTGCCCTACGGCGCGCAGCGTCGCCTCGAACTGGCGCGCGCCATGTGCACTGATCCGGTGCTGTTGTGTCTCGACGAGCCGGCAGCGGGTCTGAATAATCGCGAAAGCGCCGAACTCAATGGCTTTTTGCGCGCGCTCCGCGACGAGCACGGCATTTCGATCCTTTTGATCGAACACGACATGGGAGTCGTGATGGAGATTTCCGATCGCATCGTCGTGCTGGACTACGGCATAAAAATCGCGGACGGGACGCCGGACGAGGTGCGCAACAATGCCGGCGTCATCGCCGCCTACCTTGGAGTGAGCGACGAAGCGGCGCTCGCGTCCGAGGCGAAGCGAATGTGAAGCGCAATGAGCGAGCCGTTGCTGAGCCTTCGCGGCGTCAAAGCCTATTACGGCAATGTCATCGCCCTTAAGGGCGTCGACCTCGACGTCAATGAAGGGGAGATCGTCACCCTGATCGGCGCCAACGGCGCCGGCAAATCGACGCTGATGATGACGGTCTTCGGCGACCCGCGCGCGCGCGAAGGACAAATCCACTTCGCCGGCCAGAATATTACGGCACTGCCGACGCATGAGGTGGCGAAGCTTCGTATCGCCCAATCGCCCGAAGGGCGGCGCATTTTTCCGCGCATGACCGTGATGGAAAACTTGCAGATCGGCGCCACCGTCGCCGATGGCGCCGGCCTCGCGGGAGATCTTGAGCGTGTGTTCGCGCTGTTTCCGAGGTTGCGCGATCGCATTCACCAGCGCGGCGGCACGCTTTCCGGCGGCGAGCAGCAAATGCTGGCGATCGGCCGCGCGCTGATGAGCCGGCCTCGGCTAATTCTCCTCGACGAGCCGTCACTCGGCCTGGCGCCGCTTTTGGTGCAGCAAATATTTGCCGCCATCAGGCTCCTGAACGAACAGGACAAGCTGACGGTCTTCCTGGTCGAGCAGAACGCCTACCAGGCGCTCAAGATCGCGCACCGCGGGTATGTCCTGGTCAATGGCGAAATCACTCTCCACGGAAGCGGGCCCGGCCTCCTCGAACGCCCGGAAATCCGTGCCGCTTATCTCGAGGGTACCAGACGCTGACGGAGCGCCAGTGGAGCGGATTTGACATTCGCTACCCGCCGGGTCGCGAACTCGCGAAGCGAATGTCAAATCCAATGCTCCGCTGCATTTATGTTTGCTAGTGGTCCTTTGATTCTAACATTCGCATGATAGCCTCCCGAACCGAATTGCGAATGTTAGAATCGGACCACGAGATGGACCGGCTGTATGCTGGCGAAACAATAGTCGATATCGTTTTGGTTACCGGACTCGTCGGCAGCGGCGCCGCCTGGCTCTCCGGCCGCGCCATCGCAGCCTCGTGGCGCGGAAGGTCGCGCGTTGTCCTGACTGCGCTCCTCCTCGGCGCTGCCGCGCGCTTCTTTCATTTCGCGCTGTTTCAGGGCCAACTTCTGTCGGTGGCCTCGTTCGCTTGCGACACGCTGATCTTCCTTGTGGTCGGGCTCGTGTCCTGGCAGGCGACGCGCGCCAACCTGATGGTTAGGCAATATCCCTGGCTTTACGTGCGCACGGGCCCATTAACCTGGCGCGAGATCAGGTAGGAAACCGACCGGGAGAAGTGATAGCTTCGCCGCGGCGAAACTGTTCATGCGAGAAACCATCATGAAAAAGCTGCGGCTGGTCGCATTTGCGCTGTTCATGCCTTTCCTTGCCGCGCCGGCGCTAGCGGAGGACATTACGGTCGGGTCGGCCGGGCCGATGACCGGCGGCCAGGCCACCTTCGGCCGGCAAATGAGCGAAGGCGCCGAGCAAGCCGTCGCCGATATCAACGCCGCCGGCGGCGTGCTTGGAAAGAAGCTTCGCCTCGAGATCGGCGACGATGCTTGCGATCCAAAACAGGCGCGCTCGGTTGCGGAAAAGCTGTCCGGCATGGGCGCCGGTGTGGTCGTCGGTCACTATTGCTCGTCGTCGTCGATCCCGGCGTCGGATGCTTATCTGGACGGCGGCGTGCTGCAGATCACACCGGCTTCGACCAATCCGCTGTTCACCGAGCGCGGCATGTGGAACACGTTTCGGACCTGCGGCCGCGACGACCAGCAGGGTCCGTTCGCCGCCGATTATCTGGTGAAGAATTTCAAAGGCAAAAATATCGCCATCGTCAACGATAAGACCACCTACGGCAAAGGTCTCGCCGATGAGGTGAAGAAGGCGCTCAACGCCGCCGGCGTGACCGAGAAGCTCAACGAATCCTTCAATCAGGGCGACAAGGACTTCAACGCGCTCGTCTCCAAACTCAAACTCAACAACATCGATATCGTCTACGATGGCGGCTACCATCAGGAAGCGGGCCTGATTGTGCGCCAGATGCGCGATCAAGGACTGAAAACCGTTTTGATGGCCGGAGACGCGCTGGCGTCGCGCGAATTTGCCTCCATCACCGGCGCCGCCGGTGACGGCGTGCTGTTTACGTTTCCACCGGACCCGCGCAAGCGGCCGACCGCGCTCGCGGTCGTGAAAGAGTTCAAGGACAACGGCATCGATCCGGAAGGCTACGTACTTTACACCTACGCCGCATTTCAGATTTGGGCGAAAGCCGCAGGCAAAGCCGGCACCACCGATCCGCAGAAAGTCGCCACGGCGATACGTGCCGGCACCTGGGACACCGTGCTTGGCCCGATCGGCTTCGACCAAAAGGGTGACATCACCGGCGGCGGCTGGGCGGTGTACCGCTGGGACAAGGACGGCAATTACCAGGAGATCACCGAACCGGGGCGCACCTGAAACGCCCGTCAGTCGGGTCCTTCAAATGGCGAGCTTGCCGAGCTCCGGAAATGCTTCAATCAGCCAGCTGCCGAGATCGGTGATCCAGCCCGAAAAGAAAGCCACGCCGGCAACAATCAAAAGTCCGCCCATCGCCTTCTCGACCATGACGAGGTGCGCACGAAAGCGCGCGAGAAAGGCGGCGAAGGATTCGAGCGCGAGCGCCGCGACGATGAAAGGCACGCCAAGTCCCAGCGAATAGACGGCCAACAGAACAGTGCCGCGGGCGACGCTTCCTTCCGATCCGGCGATCGCCAAAATCGCGCTCAGGATGGGGCCGATGCAAGGCGTCCAGCCGAACGCGAATGCCAAGCCCATCACATAAGCGCCCCAAAGTCCGACCGGCTTGGCGACATCGAGACGCTTCTCGCGCATGAACCATGCAATCGGCGTGACGCCGAGAAAGTGCAGGCCCATGATGATAATGATCACGCCGGCGACTTTTCCGAGCACGTACGAATAAGCGCGCAGCAATGAACCGATGGCGCTGGCGCTGGCGCCGAGCGCGACGAACACGGTTGTAAAACCGAGAACGAAGAGGAACGCGGCAACAATCGTCTCGCGGCGGACCTGCCGCGCCTCCTCCGCACCGGCCAAGCGTTCGAGAGACGTGCCGGCGAGATAGACGAGATAAGGCGGCACCAGCGGCAGCACGCAAGGCGACAGGAAACTCAGCATGCCTGCGGCGAGCGCGGCGGCAATAGTGACATTCATGGCGCACTCATGCCCGCCGGTTTTCCCTCGCGCAAGCGCGCGGGCGCCAAAGCCGCGAGGATGTGATCATTTGTCATTCAATCCCAGTGTGATTATGGATGCTCCGGACCCGCGGCAACGACGCTGAAACGACGGGAGCACGCATTGCGCAATCTCCTCACCGATGTGCCGGGGATCAAAGTCGGCCACGCTGAAAATCTCGCGCTCGGATCCGGCGCAACGGCAATTATTTTCGACGCGCCGGCTGTGGCTTCAGTTGATGTGCGCGGCGGCGGGCCGGGCACCCGCGAAACCGCGTTGCTCGATCCGGCCCAAACGGTGGAAGGGATCGACGCCATCACTTTGTCCGGCGGCTCGGCGTTCGGCCTCGATGCGGCTTCCGGCGTGCAGGCGTTTCTGCGGGAGAAAGGCCGCGGCTTTGTCGTCCGCACGGCGCAGGTGCCGATCGTGCCGGCGGCGGTGCTGTTCGACCTGTTGAACGACGGCGACAAGAATTGGGGACGCTTTCCGCCGTATCGCGAACTCGGCTACGCCGCCGCCGCCGCGGCCGGCGCGGATTTCGCGCTCGGCAGCGTCGGCGCCGGGACCGGCGCAACCACGGTCAATTGCAAAGGCGGTGTCGGCTCGGCTTCCGCGCAAACGGCGGACGGCTACACGGTCGGAGCGCTCGCCGCCGTAAACGCGGTCGGCAGCGTCCTGGTCGGTCGTGGCCCCTGGTTCTGGGCGGCCCCTTTCGAGCGCGACGCCGAATTCGGCGGCCGGGGTTTGCCTGCCACGTTCCCCAAAGAGGCGTTCGAGCTGCTTGTAAAAGGCGGCCCAGGCGAAAATACCACGTTGGTCGTCGTCGCGACCGACGCCACGCTGACGAAGGCTCAAGCCAAGCGGCTAGCCGTCATGGCCCAATCCGGTTTGTCCCGCGCAATTTATCCCGTGCACACGCCGCTCGACGGCGACGTCCTCTTCGCGGCCTCGACAGGCCGCCGGGAGCTGACTGACCCTCTCTATGGATTAACGAGCCTTGGCGCGATTGCGGCCGATGTGGTCGCCCGGGCAATCGCCAGGGGCGTTTTTGCGGCAACCGCCCTGCCGTTCCCCGCCGCACTGCCGAGCTGGAAAGATAAATTCGGCTGATCGGCCAACGCGGTTCCCTCGGCTGCCGCCGGCAGGTGCCGCGGAAACCAGTAATTATTCTTTCCCACTGTTAAATGGCCGCGGCGTTGACTCGACCGCCCGAATACGCCTTCACTTCGACTCAAAGAGGCGGTTTCTAGCGAGGAATTATGCGATCCGCAGTCATCACCGTCGCTGTCCTGGCAGTCTTGGGCCTCGCCGCTTTCGGCGTCGTTTCGGCGCAAAAGGGACCTGCGCCGAGTGCCGAGGCGGTGAAACTCGCCCCGGTTGCAGCGATTCCGGTTCGAGTTCCCTCGACGCCGATCCAGGAGATCGCCCAGGCTCGCGCCGCGGAACTCCCCTCCACTGCGACCGCCTCTGCCCCTGCTTCCGGCTCGCAAGCCGCCCCGGTGCGGGTCGCTCAGGACACCAGCAATGCGGCGGCCCCAGCGCAGAATGCGCCGGCGGTAAAACCCGCCGCCGCAGGCTCAACCGCTGCCGCAGCCCCGCCGAGCGCCAGCATCGCGCCCTGTGACAAACCGGGAGGATTGGGTCTCTCGCGCATTGTCGAGATCGACACCACCGGCGGCCCCGGCTTCGGCTTCGAACACTTCAAGCAGTACGATTTTCTCCGCGACAAAGAAGTGGTGCTGACCTTCGACGACGGTCCCTGGCCGGAGAACACGCCGGCTGTCCTCAGGGCTCTCGCTGACAATTGTCTCAAAGCGACGTTCTTCGAAATCGGCGAGCACGCGACCTGGCATCCGGAGATTACCAAGCAGGTGGTCGAGGCCGGCATGACGCTCGGCAGCCACACTTGGTCGCATAAGGATTTAGCGAGGAACCCGTACGCAAAGGACATCGAACTCGCCAAGGCGGAAATTGAGATGGGCTTCAGCGCCGTGCACAACGCAGCGGGCGCGCCGATTGCGCCGTTCTTCCGTTTTCCTGCTTTGCAACACCCTCCGGAATTGCTCGCCTATATGAGCGAGCGCAACATCGCTGTATTTTCGGCCGATTTTGATTCTCGCGACTTCAAGATGCGTAAGCCGGAAGAGGTCATCACGTCGGTGATGACCAAGCTGGAAAAGCACGGCAAGGGTATCATCCTGATGCACGATTTCCGGCGCGCGACCGCGGAAGCGATGCCGGAATTGCTTCGCCAGTTGAAGGCCGGCGGCTATAAAGTCGTGCATTTGGTGCCGCATCAAATGGTGACGACACTGCCCAAATACGACGAAATGGTTTCGCAGAAAGACAAGTTGTCAGCCAATAATACCCGCCCCGAAGGCAGCGTGTTGCACACCATCGGCGAGTATGTGGGATCGCCGCCGCCCGCTTCGGCGGTACATGAATAACCGGAGCGCGTAATTTTCAGCAGCTAAATCTGTCGGCGCTGAAGGGTTTCGGGTCGCAGAACGGCGTCGCGCCGCTTACGATTTCCGCAATAAGACGTCCCGTCACCGGACCGAGTGTCAGGCCCCAATGCGCGTGGCCGAACGCCAACCAAAGTCCGCCATGCTGCGGCGCGCGGGAAATAATTGGCCGCGAGTCGGGAAAGCATGGCCGCGCTCCCAGCCACGCTTGCGGCTCGATGCGTTCGCCGAGCGGAAATAATTTGCGCGCCGCGGGTAATACGCGGTCGAGCTGGACTGGCGTTGGCGGTGCGTCCCGCGCGGCAAATTCCACGCCCGTGGTAAGGCGGATGCCCTGCTCCATCGGCGCCAGCACGTAACCGTTCTCCGCATCGAGCACCGGCCGGCTGAGGGCTGCGCCTTCTTCTGGGCGGAAGTGGCAATGGTAGCCGCGCTTGACGGCGAGCGGCAGCCTGATGCCAAGGACCTCGAGCACGTCCGGCGCCCATGGGCCAAGCGCAAGCACCGCTTCGGCAGAATCGAGCGGACCAGATTCTGTTTCGACCCGCCAATAAGACCCAGTCCGATGCAGGCTTCGCGCATCGCCCGTTAAAACAATTCCGCCGAGCGCTGCATAACGCGCAGCGTAGGCGCGGGTCAGCGCCAGCGGATCGGTCACGCTCACCGCGCCGGTCCAGTGCACGGCGTGGCGAAAACCGCCGCGCAGCGCGGGCTCGAGCGCACGCGCACCCGCGGCATCGAGCGGCACATTGGCGATGCCGAGTTGCGCGGCGAGATCGAACTCCACCGACAATGCCGCGAACGCCCGGTCGCTGCGGTAAAGTTTGAGCCAGCCGCGGCGGTTGAAATAACCTTCGGCGCCGGCTTCGGCGGCGATTGCTTGGTGCTCGGCGACCGCGCGGGCGAATAGCGGCCGCATCAGCCGCGCCGTTTCGCGAAGATGCGCCGGCTGCGACGCAATGCGGAACGCATTGAGCCAGGGCGCGACACTGACGAGGTGTCCCGCGTGATAATTAACGACGGGAGAACGCTTCAGTGCGATGCGCGCAAGCTCGGCGAAGTTCGACGGGAAGGCCGGCGGGAATATCGTATTGCCCTCGATAATCCCGGCATTGCCGTAGGAAGTGCCCTCACCCGCGCCTTGCCGATCGATCAGGGCGGCCGACAGCCCGCGCTTGGCGAGATGGACGGCAATGGAGGTGCCGACAATACCCGCGCCGAGCACCATGATATCCGTGCGCGCCAGGACGACCTCCGCCCATCAAGCCTGCGTGAATACGGCAGCGTTGCCCGCTATAGCATGACGTGTTAGGCGGGCAGCAATTAAGGAGCGCCGTGCCCCATCCTCTGATCATTGCACCCTCAATTCTTGCCGCCGACTTCGGTAAGCTCGGCGAGGAAGTCCGCGCGGCCGATGCCGCGGGAGCCGACTGGATCCACCTCGACATCATGGACGGGCATTTCGTCCCCAACATCAGCATCGGACCGGACGTGGTGAAAGCGCTGCGCACTTACACCAAGAAAGTGTTCGATGTGCATTTGATGATCGCGCCGTGCGACCCTTATCTCGAGGCCTTCGCCAAGGCCGGCGCCGATATCATCACCGTGCATGTCGAAGCCGGTCCGCACATCCATCGCTCCCTGCAAGCTATTCGCGCGCTCGGCAAAAAGACCGGCGTGACCATGAATCCGGGCACCCCGGTCGAAAGCGTCGAACCGGTGCTCGATCTCGTCGATCTCATTCTCGTGATGTCGGTCAATCCCGGCTTCGGCGGACAAAAATTCATACCGAGCGCAATCGAGAAGGTGCAAAAGTTGCGCGCGATGACGGCCGGACGGCCCATCGACATCGAGATCGATGGCGGGATCACGCCGGAGGTGACCGCCGATGTCGTTCGCGCCGGCGCCAATGTGCTGGTCGCGGGCTCCGCGGTGTTCAAGGATCGAACGCCGGACTCTTATCGCAAGAATATCGCGGCCATCCGTCATGCGGCGGTGGTGGCCCGCGGGGAGGTCGCCTGATGGGCATGCTAATTGACGGCAAATGGCACGGCGACAAGGACCCAGACACCGAGACCGGAAAGGCCGGCAACTTTCAGCGCGTCGCGAGCGCGTTCCGCGAGCGCGTCACTCCCGACGGCTCGTCCGGATTCAAAGCCGAAGCAGGCCGCTATCACCTTTATGTCGCTTACACCTGCCCGTGGGCGCATCGCACCCAAATTTACCGCGCGCTGAAGAAGCTTTCGGGCGCAATCAGCATCGCCGTCGCCATTCCGGGACTTCGGGATCAGGGCTGGACGTTCGAGGACGACCCGGCGTTCCCGGATTGCGTGCCGGACCGGGTCAACGGCTTTCGCTATCTTCACCAGGCCTATACAGCGAGCGACCCGCACTACACCGGCAAGGTCACCGTGCCGACGCTGTGGGACAAAAAGACCGGGCGGATCGTCAACAACGAGTCGTCCGAGATCATCCGCATGCTGAACTCGGAATTTGCCGGCATCGGCGCCGACCCGGCCGATTTCTATCCGCAAGCTTCGCGAGGTGAAATCGACCGCATCAACCAGCAAGTCTACGCCAACGTCAATAACGGCGTGTACCGCTGCGGCTTTGCCCGCTCGCAGGCCGCCTACGAAGAAGCCTTTGATGCGCTATTTGCCACGCTTGATGACATCGAAGCGCGGCTTGGCCGTCACCGTTATCTGGTCGGCAATCAGATCACCGAAGCGGATTGGCGTTTGTTCCCGACGCTTGTGCGTTTCGACGTCGCCTATTTCTCGTTGTTTAAATGCAACAAAAAACGAATCGCCGATTATCCAAATCTCTTGAACTATATGCGCGAACTCTACGCCGTACCCGGCGTCGCCGAGACGGTGAAGCCGCGTTATTACGTCATGGGCTATTACTCGATTACCCGCGTCAATCCGACCGGCATCATTCCAAAGGGCACTCCGGTCGATTTTGCGCAGCCGCACGACCGCGCCCGGTTCGCCGCGTGACGCAGGCGTCGGCGGTCGTCGCTCAACGCCGGCGGCTTGTCCGCCCGGAACGCTGATACTGAATATTCACCGACGAGAGTTGCTCGCCGAAATGCCGGTCCAGCCAGCCGAGGAACGAGGATAACAGCCGGGCCTCATCGCCCGGCTCGGGCGATTTGATCGCAACCTCGACCGCATCCGACAGGCCAGGCTCCAGATCGATCGACCCTCTGTAGCGAACGTGCGTCCATTTGGCCCGCTTGCGCCTGGCGGCGCCGGCCCGGGAAAAAGTCCCGCGCCCGCTTTTGCGGATCTCGGCTTGTTTTTTGATCATCGCGCCGTAAAGGCGCGCTCCCTCGCGAGGAACGATCTGTAGGAATTTCATGGCTATCTCCTGATTCGCTCCCGGTGGTCCGATTCTAACATTCGCATCCGGGTTCGGCAGGCTATCGTGCGAATGTTAGAATCAAAGGACCACCAGCATGTATAAGCGCTAGTGAAGCTTTGGATTTGACATTCGCTTCACCAGTTCGCGGCCTTGCAGGTAGCGAATGTCAAATCCGCTCCACCAGGGCTGAGCATCGCACGGCCGCGTGCAATTGTTGAGGCTGCCGCGATCTGCTAAGCGCAAGCTTGCCGACGAGGTGGACATGATCCCGCGCTACAGCCG
>Ga0302325_10002978_pt1 | contig 40479 bp, 41 predicted proteins | sample Palsa_T0_2_FD_201948 | JGI IMG/M metagenome (GOLD analysis project Ga0302325, IMG submission 201948) | Peat permafrost microbial communities from Stordalen Mire near Abisko, Sweden - Palsa_T0_2 | ecosystem: Environmental > Terrestrial > Soil > Palsa > Peat permafrost | place: Sweden: Abisko...
GCTCGCCGCCTTCGTCCATCGCCTCCTCAGGACCTCAAGCGCGAGCGACCGCGCAACGACTCAGCGCCTGACGAAGAGCCTAGGCGATCTGGGCCAGCGATGTCAGGGCGCTGGAGGCTTCCTCAATCTCCGCATCGTCGCCGATCAGATCGGCCGCAAATGGGGCCTTGGCGAGGCGGTCGGCGTAGACGTCGAGGTAGCCCCGCGCCATCGCGGTGGCGGAGAAGCGCCGATCGAAACGGCGGCGCACTTCGCGCCGATCCAGCAGCTCGATCTTCCGCACCGCCGCGACGGCCTCGTCGATGTCCTTGACGATGTAGCCGGTGACACCGTCGTCGATCACCTCGAGCGCCGAGCCGCAGCCGAAGCCGACGACCGGCGTGCCGCAGGCCATCGCCTCGATCATCACCAAGCCGAACGGTTCGGGCCAGTCGATCGGGAACAGCAGCGCTGCGGCGCCGCCGAGAAAAGCCGGCTTCTGCGCATCGCCGATCTCGCCTATGTAGTCGATCAGCGGATCCTCCAGCAGCGGGACGATCTTTTCGCGGAAGTACTGCGCGTCGGCGGGGTCCACCTTAGCGGCCATCTTCAGCGGCATACCGAGGCGCTTGGCGATCTCGATCGCCTTGTCGGGTCCCTTTTCGGGCGACATGCGGCCGAGGAAGGCGAGGTAGCCTTCGCGCGGCCGCGCGCTGAACCATTGCGAAACGTCCGCCTCCATGCCGTGGTAAACGGTGGAAACCCAGTTGGCGAACGGCAGATGGACGCGCTGGGAATCCGAGATCGACACCAGCGGGAACTTCGACCAGCGGCGGTAAACCGGGGGCAGGTCCTTCAGGTCCAGCCGGCCGTGCAAAGTGGTGACCGTGCGCGCCGCCATGTCTTCGAACATGGTGAAGTGCAGCATATCGGTGTGGAAGTGGATGATGTCGAACTGGTCCTTGCGGTCGCGCAGCTCGCCCAGCATCGACATGTGTGCGGCGGCGTCGGACTTCAGCGGCGCGGCGTCGAGGCGGATCGCCTGATCGCGCACCGGCACCAGGTGGGCCCGGGTCTGGGCGTCGGCGCTGGAGAACAGGGTCACGTCATGACCGAGGTCGACGAGCGCCTCGCAGAGCTGGGCCACCACGCGCTCGGTTCCGCCATAGAGTTTGGGGGGAACGGCCTCATACAGGGGTGCGATCTGAGCGATTTTCATGGTGACAATTCCCTCTGTACTGCCGACGCGCAGCGGAGCGCCCCGAAGCCCGTCTTGTCCTCCATTAGTCCGCAAAGGCCGGAATAGTTCCCAGATAACGGAGCTGTGTTCGCATCTGCGAAGACCTTTCCTGGAGGACTAGGAAGAGTGTGGCTCCGCAGCGTAGCACGTCTGGCGGCCCGCGTGTTGCTCTGCGTTGTCCTTCCGCGTTGCGGCGCCCTTCTTCGCAGCTGCGGAACGAACCAGCGACAGGCTGGGGCGTTCCGGCTGAGCGCTCACGCCTGAGCCGAAGGAGATCGAATGCGCGCGCTCACCGTCGCTCCGGGTCAGAAGGACTCGATCCGGCTCGAAGACCGACCCGAACCCCAGTCCGACCCCGCCTGCGCCCTGGTCGAGGCGCTCGCGCTCGGCGTCTGCGGCACCGACATGGAGATCATCCACGGCGACTACGGCTGGGCCCCGGACGGCGAAGACCGGCTGATCCTCGGCCACGAGTCGCTGGGCCGCGTGCTCGAGGCTCCGGCCGGCTCGGATCTGAAGGTCGGCGACCTGGTGGTCGGCATCGTGCGCCGGCCGGACCCGGTCCCCTGCCCCGCCTGCGGCGCGGGCGAGTGGGACATGTGCCGCAACGGGCTCTACACCGAGCGCGGCATCAAGCAACGGCACGGCTACGGCGCCGAGCGCTGGCTGATCGAGCCCGATTTCGCCGTCGAGGTCGATCCCGCGCTCGGCCTTCTTGGTGTGCTGCTGGAGCCCACCAGCGTGGTCGCCAAGGCCTGGGACCACATCGAGCGGATCGGCGCGCGCACCCGCTCCTGGCGGCCGAACCGGGTGCTGGTGACCGGCGCCGGGCCGGTTGGCCTGCTGGCGGCGATGATCAGCCGGCAGAAAGGGCTGGAGACCCACGTCTTCGACCGCAACGACACCGGGCCGAAGCCTGGCTTGGTCGCCGATATCGGCGCGACCTGGCGCGGCGGCGACATCGCCGGCCTGAAGGACCTCAACCCCACCGTGGTGATCGAGTGCACCGGCGCCGACGCGGTGGTGATGGGCGCGATCACCGGCTTGGGCGAGGACGCCATCGTCTGCCTCGCCGGCGTCTCTTCCGGCGGCCGCAAGGTGGATTTCGACGTCGGCGGCTTCAACCGTCAGGCCGTGCTCAGCAACGACGTCGTGTTCGGCACCGTCAACGCCAACCGCGCCCACTACCAGGCCGCCGCCGGCGCCCTGGCCAAGGCCGACCGCGGCTGGCTCTCGCGCCTGATCACCCGCCGCGTGGCGCTGGACCACTGGCGCGATGCATTCAATAAGCGCGATGATGACGTCAAGGTTGTGATCGACTTCGGCAAGCTTGCACAAGCGTAGCTGAAGGAACGTGAGGCTTCACCGATCGTTGATAGGCCACGGAGAACAACAATCTGGAAGGAGCAGACTTGTGGCTTTCCTCAAATCCGCCCTGAAGGGTGCTCTGGTCGTCGCCATGTCCGGCGGCGCGCTGATCGCCACCGCGACCACGGCCTTGGCCGATGTGGCTTGCAACGCCGCCGGCGAGTGTTGGCACGTGCACGACCGCCTCGCCTACCCGGCGGAAGCCGGCGTCGTCTTCCACGAAGACACCTGGGGCGCTGGCCATCGCGACCATCACTACCATTGGCGCCACGACCGCTTCGACCACGGCTACTACCGCAACGGCGTCTGGATCACCTTCTGATCCGGCCGTAATCGATCAACGACCGGCGGGACCTCAACCGGGTCCCGCCGGGTTTGTGAGGTTGACATGTGCTCAACATGTTCGCATGCTCTTCACATGTCAACCATGGTCCAAATCCGCAACGTGCCGGACGATTTGCATCGCCAGCTGAAGTCGCGCGCGGCACTGGCCGGCATGTCGTTATCGGACTATCTGCTGGGCGAAATCCGTCAGCTCGCCGAACGGCCTACGGTGGCTGAGTTGCGTGCGCGTCTGCATAGCCGACGAGCCGTTGCGCCCACCGAATCCCCCGCCGACCTAGTTCGCGCCGAACGCGACGGCCGTTGATCGTCGTCGACGCATCGGCCCTGATCGAGGTGCTGCTGGGCGCCCCGGCGGCGCCGGCGATCGAGCGGCGGCTGTTCGAGCCTGGAGAGACGTTGCACGCGCCGCACCTGCTGGACGCCGAAGTCGCCCAGGTGATCCGCCGCTATGCCGCTAGTGGCGCGATCGACGCCCTGCGCGGATCGGAGGCGTTGGCCGATCTGGCCGACTTCCCCCTGCGCCGCTATTCGCACGAGTTCCTATTGCCGCGCGTCTGGGAATTGCGACACAACCTGACCGCCTACGACGCGATCTACGTCGCCCTCGCCGAAGCCCTGGACGCGCCGCTGCTGACCCGCGACGCCCGCATGGCGGAGGCCGTGGGCCACCGGGCGACGGTGCAACTCGCATAGGGCGGCGTTGATAGCTGACGGCTTTGACCTAGTGTGGCGCGGCTCGAAAGCGCTTCGCGCAGTTAAAAGAGGGGCACGGCACTGACCATGGAGCGAACGACCTTGCAGCAGCCGAATCAGACCCTTGCGCAGCGAAGCCTTTGGGGCGCGGCGATGGCGCTATTCTGCGTGGCGGCTCAGGCTCAGACCGTCGATTCGAACGCCATCGCCGTGGCCTTCAGCGGCGGCGACACGTCCGGCCCACCCGGCGTCGTGAACGGTGTCCTGCTGAACATCGAGGTCACCGACGAACAAACCGCGCAGAGCCGCGGCTTCCGATCCATGTCCCTTGTCGTCGACGTCGATTGCCAGGGCAGTCGCGAAAGGCTGCGGAAAGCCGAGGCGTTCGATCTGCCGAATTTGGCAGGGCCGCAGCAGCCGCGCGGCGTGTCCGGCGAGCGGGCGATCCAGGACGCCTACATGGGGGAGGTCATCAAGACGATCTGCGCAGTCCACGGGATACGTGTCTTCGCGCAGGGCGCGGGCGCCGGCGGGACCCCTGCCGTGGCGAGCGGCCCGGCATCGCCGGCCGAGCCACCGACGCCCGGCCCGCCCGTCGCGGCCGCCGAGCCTGCTTTCAGCGGCGCCGCAAGCCCGGCGCTGACTCCTGACCGTGAGCCTGACGCGGCCCCAGCCGCCCTGGCTGCGGCGCCGCCGAACCCGCCGCCCAGTCCAGGCGCCGCGGCCGGATTCCTAAGCCAGGCGCGGGTGCAAATCGCCTCATCACCGAGCCGGGCGGACGCCGAGGCGAGGCTGGGTCGATCGGCCGCCCTGATCGCGCCGCCGCTGAGGGGCGAGGTCGAAGTGGCGACGGTTCACGGGAAGACGGTCTATCGCTCGATCATCGCCCCCTTCGGGTCGACGTCCGAGGCGCAGGCGTTCTGCGCGCGAACACGGCCAAGCCTCGACGGCTGCTTCGTCTGGCCAGCCCGCTAGGCAGACACGGCCGCGACTGGGACTCGCCTGGCGCGCGAATTGCAGCTGCGAGCCTACGTTAGGCTCCACTGTTCCTGGAATGAACATGAACACGCCTCAATGGATGATCGAAGCGTCGACGCACGCGCCGAAGCGTGCCAAACCGGTGCGCCACAAGCGTCGTTCGACCGACCGCCGCGGTCTGAACGTCGTTGATGTTACGTTGGCGTTCTTGACTATGCTGGTGACGATGTGGAGCATTTGCGAGCTGAATTCTCTCCTGCTCCACTGAAGGGCGGGCGGCCCTTTCGCGTGTCCCAGGGCGGTGGCAAGCTAACGCCTCGATCGGAGGGACCTCGTCCCATGCGACGCGGGTTGACGCTCGCCCTCGCGATGGCGCTCATCGCTGGCGCCCCGGCCGTCGCCGTGAGTCAGGGCCACGGGCCAGCCGCGTCCGCAACCGGCCCGCACCAGAAGCCCTGCGGCAAGGCTCGCCGCCGGAACTGTCACTGGATAGAGATCAACTCGTTCCAGTTCGGCGTTGGCCGCGGGAACAATGCGCAGACGCACGGTGCTTCGGATCGCGAGGGAACCACGCCGAGCATCGGCGAGGTGACCGTGCACAAGCCGAAGCGCAAGGGCCACTGAGACAACCGACGCGATGGCGGAAGTCAGCTCGCGACGCGCAGCTTGCGCACGACCGCGATTACGGCGACGTCAGTCGTGGCGGATGGGGTGGGATTCGAACCCACGGTGGGCGTTAACCCACGGCGGTTTTCAAGACCGCTGCCTTAAACCACTCGGCCACCCATCCAGCGCGCGCAAGGCGCGGTTTCTAGCAGGCTGGCCGCGGCGGCGAAACCGGCCGGGGCCCCGCGCCTCGTTGCGGTGCGAGCCGTCTGGCGCCATCGTCGCGCGCGCCGTCTGAAGGAGCGCTCCATGACCATCTCGTCCCTCCCGCTCGATCCGGCCGACCGCCGCCGCGCCGGGCCGTGGTTCATCGTCGAGGGCGGTCTGCTGGTCGTGCTGGGCGTGGTCGCCGCCGTGCTGCCGGGGATCGCCGGGGTGGCCGCGGCGGCGGTGTTCGGCTGGATCTTGATCCTGTCGGGCATCTTCGGCCTGATCTCGCTGATGGGCGCGCGCCGCCACGCCCACCTCGCCTGGAGCATCGTCTCGGCCGTCGCGGCGCTGGCGATCGGCGCGCTGATCGTCTGGTCGCCGCTGGTCGGCGCGGTCACCCTCGCGCTGTTTATCGCCATCTATCTGCTGCTCGACGGCCTGGCCCTGATCGGCCTGGCATGGGACCAGCGCAGGCGTGGCGGCCGACGCTGGCCGTGGGTGATGATCTCCGGCGCGGTCGACCTGCTGCTGGCGGTGCTGATCGCCGCGCTCGGCCCGCTCAGCGACACCGTGCTGCTGGGCTATGTCATCGCGCTCGACCTGATCGTCGGCGGGATTGCGCTGGCGGGGCTGGGGCTGGCCGCGCGCCGCGCCGCCTGAACTCGATGGACGCACCCGAGACTCTGCCCGGGATCGCACCCGAGATTTTGGTCGATGCCCGCGGTCACCGCTGCCCGGTGCCGACGCTTAAGCTGCGCCGGGCGCTGGCGGCCGCGCCAGCCGGCGCGCGGCTGCGGCTGCTGGCCGACGACCCGTTAGCCCGCATCGACGTGCCGCATTTCCTGAGCGAGATCGGGGCGCGGCTCGAGGGCGTAGCCGAGGCCGCCGGCGCGCTCCATTTCACGATTGTAAAAGTTTAGCTTACATAAGGGTGCGGCGCGCCGTCTGGTTAGAGACGACGCGCCGCCAGGATGACCTTGTCTTCTTCCTGATCGACCGGTCGCCGCCACGAGGGACGGGAGAGCGCGGCGGCCGGTCAACGCGTAGGAGTTTCGTGGCCCGAGCCTGAACCCAAGCTGAACGAGCCTGAATTCGCGTTCACCTGGCGCAGATTCTTCGGGCGCTTTCTTCAGGCCGTGACCGGCGCCTTCACGCCCCAGTCGGCCAGCACGTCGTCGGTGTGGGCGCCGATCGCCGGCGGTGGTCCCTGGATCACGCCAGGCGTGGCCGAGAAGCGCGGCGCCGGCGCCGGTTGCGTCACGCCATCCACCTCGACGAAGGTCTTGCGGGCGACGTTGTGCGGGTGAGCGGGCGCCTCGGCCAGGTTCAGTACCGGGGCGAAACAGACGTCGGTGGCGTCCATGACCGCGCACCAGTCGTCACGGCTCTTGGTCTTGATCACCGCGGCCAACTTGGCCTTCAGCGCCGGCCACTCGGCGCGGTCCATCTGCGCCTTGAACGCCGGGTCGTCGAGGCCGGCCTTTTCCAGCAGCAGGGCGTAGAACTGCGGCTCGATCGAACCCAGCGCGATCCAGCGGCCACATGAGCACTCATAGGTGTCGTAGAACGGTGCGGCGCCATCGAGCAGGTTGGAGTTGCGCTGGTCGGCCCAGACGCCGGACGCGGTCATGCCGTAGAACATCGACATCAGCGAGGCCGCGCCGTCGGTCATGGCGCAGTCGATCACCTGGCCCTGGCCGGTGGCGCGGGCGTGGATCACCCCGGCCATCAGGCCGAACGCGAGGTAGAGCGCGCCGCCGCCGAAATCGCCGACCAGGTTGAGCGGCGGGACCGGCTTCTCCGCGGTGCCGATCGCGTGCAGGGCGCCGACGATGGCAATGTAGTTGATGTCGTGCCCGGCGGCGTTGGCGAAGGGTCCGGACTGGCCCCAGCCGGTCATGCGGCCGTAGACGAGTTTCGGATTGCGCTTCAGGGCGACGTCGGGGCCAAGGCCCAGCCGCTCCATCACGCCGGGCCGGAAGCCCTCGAACACCGCGTCGGCCTTGTCCATCAGCGCCAGCGCCGTCTCGACCGCCGCCGGGTCCTTCAGATCCAGCGCCACCGAGCGGCGGCCACGCGCGGTGACGTCGCTCTTGGCCCCGCCCCGCGCGCCCATGCGGTCGATCCGCACCACGTCCGCGCCGAGGTCGGATAGCAGCATGCCGCAGAACGGCCCCGGCCCGATCCCGGCGAATTCGACGACCTTCAGGCCTGCCAACGGTCCCTGGCGCATGCTGCGTCTCCCTGGATACTGGTTTGCGACGATCTAAGAGCCGTGACCGGGCGTCAGGCAAGCGTGGTGCAACAATCGATTGGAGCGCCCTCGCGGCGCACGCTAAGGAGGCCAGGGGCTTTCAGGGAGATACAAATGCGTGGAGCGGCCCTCCTCCTCTTCTGCGGCCTGATCGCGGCGCCGGCCGCCGCGGCCACCCTCACCGGCAAGGCCGCCTACGGCGACTGGAAGAGTGACGCGCCGGGCGTCACCCGCAAGATCACCCCCGCCGACCTGCCGCCGGATGTGGCGACCCCCGGAGTGGCGCTGGCGCAGCAGGTGCCGCGACCCGCCGGCGCCGAGCTCAAGCTGCCGCCCGGCTTCACCGTCACCGAGTTCGCCAAGCTGGACGGCCCGCGCCAAGTGCGCGTCGCGCCCAACGGCGACATCTTCGTCGCCGAGATGGGCCCAGGCGTCATCAAGGTGCTGCGTGCGCCCGACGGCGCCGACAAGGCGGCGCAGAGCGCGGTGTTCGCCGAGGGGCTGGACCGGCCGTTCGGCATCGCCTTCTACCCGGCGGGTCCCAACCCGCAGTGGGTCTACATCGCCAACACCAACTCGGTGATCCGCTTCCCCTACAAGAACGGCGACCTGAAGGCTCGCGCGGCGCCGGAGATGCTGGTCCCGGCCATCGCGCCGTCTAAGGGCGGCAACCACACCACGCGCGACATCGCCTTCTCTGGCAATGGGACCACCATGTTCGTCTCGGCCGGCTCCAGCACCAACGTGGCCGAAACGATGCCGAAGCTGTCGCCGGCTGACCTGCAGGCCTGGGTGGCGAGCCACGCCCTGGGCGCTGCGTGGGGCAAGGAAGAAAACCGCGCCGACGTGCTGGCGTTCGACCCGCTTGGCAAGGGCGGCCACGTCTACGCGTCCGGCATCCGAAACTGCGTGTCGATGGCGGTCAATCCGGCCAACAACTCGCTGTGGTGCGTGACCAACGAGCGCGACCTGCTGGGCGACAACCTGCCGCCTGACTACGCCACCTCGGTCAAGCCGGGGGTGTTCTACGGCTGGCCCTGGTACTACATCGGCTCGCACGAAGACCCGCGCCGAGCTGGCGAGCGGCCGGACCTGAACGGCAAGGTCACCATCCCCGACGTGCTGATCCAGCCGCACTCGGCGCCGCTGGGCGTCAGCTTCTACGAGGCGACCTCGGGCAACGCCGCCTTCCCCGCCGCCGATCGCGGCCAGGCGTTCGTCGCCTTGCACGGCTCGTGGAACCGCACCAAGCGCACCGGCTACAAGGTGGTGATCGTCAAGTTCGACCACGGCCAGCCGACCGGCGAATACGAGGACTTCCTGACCGGCTTCGTGGTCGACGACCACAGCGTCTGGGGGCGGCCGGTCGGGGTCGCCGTGGCCCACGACGGCGCCCTGCTGGTCAGCGACGACGGCGGCAACAGCCTGTGGCGGGTGGCCTATGCGAAGAAGTGAGTTCTGGCTCGCCGCGCTGACGGCCGCCGCAGCGATGCTGTGCGCCGGCGCGGCCTCCGCCCAGACCGGCGATGCCGCCAAGGGCGCGGACGTCTACGACGACCGCTGCAGCGGCTGCCACGTGATCGGCGCGGCCGGTCAGGGACCGAACCTGGCTGGCGTGGTGGGGCGCAAGGCCGGCGCGGTCGCCAGCTTCCCCTACACCGCCGCGCTGAAGGGCGCCGGCCTCACCTGGACCCCCGCCAACCTCGACCGCTGGCTCGCGGGCCCGCAGAAAGTCGTGCCCGGCACGGCCATGGTCGCGGTGGTGCCGGACGCCGCCGAGCGCCGCGAGTTGATCGCCTATTTGGCGGGGTTGAAGTGACGGTGCCTACGGGTCGAACGCCACGTTGAAGTGCACCGGAAATGGTGTCCCCCCGTTGTCGATCTGGCCCGCGGCGCCCGCAGCTCGGCGCAAGCCCTTCTGCTTCAGCAGCGGCTTCAACACGCCCGGCAGCGTCACCCGGTTGAGGTAGTCGCCGAAGCAGGTGTGCATGCCGTAACCCCACAGCATGTAGGCGTCCCAGGGCCGGTCGGTGCGGAAGCTGTTCACCGCCGGTAGCTCGGTCTCGTCGAACATCGCCGACAGGTTCGAGGCCATCACCATCGCGCCAGGCTTGATGCGCCGCTCGCGCGCTGTCCCTTCGGCGACCCGGGTCTCGCAGATCGCGCGGCGGTAGATGATCGGATTGACCGGGAAGAAGCGCAGCCCCTCGTAGACGTGCTGGGCCAGTAGCGCATCGTCGTCGGCGAGCGCCGCGGCGCGGGCGGAGGCCAGGGCGTCGGGGCGGCTGAGCAGCTGATCCAGCGCGCGGTTGGCGGCGCAGGAGGTGGTCGGCAGCTCGCCGATCAGCAGGCCGACCAAGTTGTTGCGGACTCCGACGTCGTCCATGCCCGGCGCGCCGCTGGCCTGCAGCGCGAGGCAGCGGCCGAGGATGTCGTCGCCCATCGCGCCGGTGGCTTTGCGCACGGCGATCGCCGCGTCGAGGTAGGTCCGCAACGACGCGGCGGCGGTCTTCGCCTTGGCGTCGAAGGCCGGATTGGCGGCCAGATCGATGAACAGGTACCAGAACAGGGTGGTGGTCCAGTCAATCATCTCCGCGGCGCTCGGACCGGGCGTGCCGAAATAGACGTCGAGCAGATGGTGCGCGGTCGGCAGGGTCAGCGCCTGCGGCACGTCCAGCGCGCCGTTCGACGCCGCCACCAGCGCTGCCGCCTTCGCCGCCACGCAGGGCGTGACGATGGTCACCAGGTCGGCGCGGCGGACGACGACGCGCATATTGGAGACGTCCCGGGTGTAGTGAGGGATGTCCTGCATGCCGAGGAAGAAGTTCGCACCGCTTGTGATCATCTCCATGCGTGGGCCATAGACCACGTCGAACACGTCGCCGCGCTCCAGCACCTCGCGCACGTCTTCGCGGCGGCTGACGATGACCGTGCCGGTGTTGTCGTAGGCCTTCACCAGCACCCGGTTCAGCACCAGGTTGGGCTGGAAGGCGCGAAGGGCGGCGAAGGCGTAGCGCTGGCCCTCTGGCGTCGTGAGCGCAGCCCCGATGCCGCCTTTGGCGAAGACCTTGGTCGCCATCCAGGCCAGCGCGGCGAGGCCGCCGAAAATCTGGCCCAGGTAGCGCCAGATCGCGATGGGCAGGTTGAGCAGGAGCATCCGCGCGCCGTCAGGTCGGGTCGACGATGCCCATGCCGATCATCCGCAGCGCGGTCATGCTCGGCACGAAGAAATACTCGCCGCCGCGCGGCTCGACGAACTGCGGCACGCGCTCGCAGATGAAGGGCGCGCCCTCGCCGCTCGGCTCGGCGGCGATGACGAACTTGGCGTTTTCGTCGTGATTGCCGACGATCGGGCAGGTGTCGCTGCCGGAGTTGAAGTCCAGCCCGTACTGCACCCACTGCTGCTGCAGGAACTCGAACTGGCGGAACAGGCTGGAGCAGACGGCCAGGAAGACGATGCCGTGTTCACCCTCGTCGGTCGGATTGGCCGGATCGACCGCGCCGTACGGCAGGCCGCGGCGCAGAATGCGGCGGCGGTTGTTCAACGCCGAACCCATCCAGCTCTTCGGGTCCTTGGCGCCAAAGTGCGGATCGAGCATATCGCGGGTGTTGACCCGGCGCAGGTGAGAGGTGACCGGACAGGTCGCGCCGGCGGGGTCCAAGCGGTAGGTGAAGTTGACGTACTCGAGCGCGATTTCGGCGAGCTTGACCTTGTCCGCGGCCTGCTGAGCCGCCGCCAGCCTGGCCTGGAACGCCTTCCAGGCATCGAAGTCCGGCGCCGCCAGCAGCGGCACGCCATCGTCCCAGCGCCCGACCAGTTTGGCCGAGACCGTCGCCTGCGCCTTCGCGGCGTCGTCCATCCCCATCACACGCGCATAAGTCTCGCCCTGCGCTTTGATATAGTTCGCGAAACTGGCGACATTCTCGTGCAGTTTGCGATAGGCCATAAAGGTGCCGTTACGGCTGAACTCGATCGGCAAGCCGGCGTCCGGAATCTCCTGGGCCTCGTCGGGATGGCCGAGCAGGAACTCGCCGGTGGCCAGCGGCGCCCAGGTTTGGTCCGGCAATAGCTTGCCGCCGCCGACGCGCTTGATCGCCTCGGCCTTCGGCCCGTACTGGCCGACGAACACCGGGTCGCCGAAGCCGTCCGAGAGCCCGAAGTGCTCCTTGTTGCTCGGCGCCAGCTTGCCGCCGTCGTCGCGCAGCACGGCAGACATGTCCTGATACTGAGCTTCGGACGGTCCGTTCCCGGGCAGCAGCTCGACCCCGCCTTCCGAGGCCGCGCAAAGCCCGAGCAGCCACTGGGTCTCGGCCTCCAGCTCCGGGACCGGCGCGCCGGCCGCATCCATCTCGGCGTTCATCGACACCAGGACGTGCACCTGAGCCTGCGCCTGTAGCTGCGAGGCCCGCCGCCAGATCGCGTCGCGCTTGTCGAGCCAGGGCGTGTCGCCCAGCATCGGCGCGCGCTTTTCCATCCCGTCGATGAACTCGTCGGGCATGCCGCGCAGGGTGCGGGTCGGCACCTGCAGAGCGAACAGGCCGAGGAAGCTGAAGGCGACGTTGATCGCCACCTTCGGCTTCACCAGCTCCACCACGCCTGGATAGTCGTCGATGCCCTTCTCGCGGATGGCGTCGGTCACCTTGGGATGATGGGTGCGCAATAGCGGCTCGCCGCGCTTCGGGTCCACCCAGCGGGCGGCGGTGGTGATGCGCGGGCGCAGGTGCTCGACGAAGCGCCGCCCCTTGAGGCCGTCGTGCACGGTCAGGAAGAAGTAGCGCCCCTTCGGAAAGCCGAGCCGGCCGTAGGCGCGCAGGATGCCGCCCTGGATGTCCGCCAGATCAAGCTCACGCATCGAGGGGCTCCGGCGCGAAATGACTGCGGACTACGCCGGCTGGCTGGGTGGGTCCGGCGAGGTCGTCGGGCCTGACCGTGGCGGCGAAGCTGGCGAACGCTGCGCGCAGCTCGGCCGGGCTCGTCGCCTGCTGGGCGGCGGCGAAACGGGTGAAGGCCTGCTGCAGATACAGCGCTTTCAGCACGTGGCGCAGCGTCGCGTTCGGCGCGGCCGGAAACGGCTTGGCGCCGCGCCGGTTGATCAGATTGTAGTCGTAGAACAGCGCCGCGCCGATGAAGGCGACGCCCAGCACGACCAGCAGGAAGACGCCCAGCCCGAGTCCAGCGGGCCAGGGCCAGTGGTCGTGAACGATCACGCCGAGCGCCGAAGCGATCGATACCAGCGCCGCAAGGGCCGCGGCGCCGATCAGCGGCGCGATCAGTTCGACACCGGCAAGGTTCGGCAGCGGCGGCGTGATGGTCCAGTAGTCGTTGAAGGGCATGGTGGTTTCGATCTGGCCCTTGATCACGAAGTCGGCGAACGCCGCCCCGTCGCCGTCGCCGTCGAATTGGAAACAGTACTGCAACACCGAGCACAGCTCGGGTTTAGCCAGGCGCCATAGCTCCTCGAGCCAGCTGCGCGGCTCCTCCGCCCCGTCCCCGGCCGGATCGAATTCCGCGACGAAGGCCAGGTAGGGACAGGCCAGCCGGTCCACCGCCTGAGCCTTGAGCGGGTCGATGCCCTGGGCGGTCGCCAGCAGCGTGTCGATGCTGTCGCGCCCGTTATAGGTCGGCGCGTCGACGACGAAGATCCGCACGAAGTGGGTGCGCAGGCTGCGGGCGAACGGGCTCTGGATGCCGATCTTCTCGGATTCGGGGGTCTGCAGCGCGGTCGGCAGGGCCTCAAGCGCGTCGCGCACCATGTGCACGGCCGAGCTCTTGAACGGCCCATGCTCGATGATGCCGTGATTGTCGATCGGCAGGAGCGCGGTGAAGAAGTAGTGGCCGCCGTCGAGATTAGGCATCCTGCCCCTCCCGTACGTTGGCCGCCAGCCCTTCAACGCGACGGCTTTGCGGCGGCCCTGCCCCGCCCTCGCCCCAGCGTTCGCGCACGAACCGGCAGCGGTGCTCGTCGGCCCGCTCGGTGTCCAGGCTGGCGACGGGGGCATAGCCAGGCGCGCCCATCTGGCCCTGCACCTGGCGCAGCAGCGCCCTGTAGGCCTGGGCGAAGGCGGCGTCGTCGGCCGGCGGATTGGCGGCCAGCGCCTTGATGGCCTCGGTCAGCCGCAGCGCCTGCTTGATGTCGCGCTGCCCCGAGCCGGGTGTAGCGTTGTAATAGTAGTTGGTGTCGACCTGGTTGGCCCGGATGTAGTTCTTGAACGGGGTGATCGGGATCGAGTGGGGATATTTGGTGCTGGAGTACCAGAGCAGGTCCAGCCCACCGGGAATGCCGTCGGCGAAGGCGTCGATATACTGGTCCCAGGTGCCGTTGAAGTTGCTGCAGAACAGCACGTAGTCGTTCTTCAGCGTCTGCGGCGGCTGGCCGAGCTGCGGCCACTGATCGCGCTCGATGATCACCCAGCGGGCGAAGTGGATCAGCGAGAGGCCGAGCAGGCCGGACAGCGACGACGATATCGCGCGCGAGGCCATGAAGATCAGCCGGTTGACCCAGGTCCACCGCGGCGGGACCGGGGTGAGCACATTCATCGCGTATGCCTTGCCCGCGGTGTTCGACATGGACGCCCCCGACCTGCCTTATGCCTACTGCCGCGCAAACATCGGCGCGCTGCCGCTCACGGTTGTTCTAATGATGAAACCTGGGCGGGACAAAGGCCTTTGTCGCCGGCGCGGCAAGGCGGCCGCCAAGGCGACGATCAGAACCGGCTATCGTTGGCCGCCGTCCGCATCGTGCGCAGCGCCTGCAGGTTCCGGCCCTCGCCGCCGCAGCCGCCCGACAGATAGGCTTCGACCGCGGCCACGTACGCCGGACGTTGCTCTAGCCGCGCGCGGTCCGTATCGGTTGAGTTACTCGCCCGCCACACGTCTTGCGCTAGCCGACGACAGCGGCGGGCGCTCGCCCAGGCGCTCTGATCGTCCGTGACGATGACGAAGGCGTCCGGATCCTCCGCCAGGTATCGCACGTGGAAGACGTCTCCCACCCGCGTCGGATAGTCGGCGCCGGTGAGGTCTTCGCCGGACCGCGGATAGAGGATGGCGTCATCGCCGTGGAATCGGCCGCGCACGGTCCGGCCATCCCGCGTCAGGATCACGACCTCACAGGCCGAATCGTCGCTGTAGCGCGCCTCTCTGGCCTGGGCGTCTGTGCGTGCGACCGTTATCGCCTCGCCCGTCAGCCCGTGGCGATAGACCAGGGCGTCCGCCAAGCCGCCGCCGAACAAGCCATTGGCGACCGAGATCACCAGCGCCCCGACGACCGCCCCGCTTGCCGCGAGCGGGCGGCGGAACCGAACCAGCGGGATCGCGATCAGCGCACCGATCGCGAACGCGAGCGCGCCGACGCCGGCCTGATGGTGAGCGATGAAGAAAAACAAGGCGTAGATGATCGTGGTCCTTCAAACGTGCAGCAGCAGACGCGCGAGACTGCATCCCGCGTTTCGCAGGCTCGACTCTTGAGATCAAAGCGCCGATGTGGCTTAGGTCGCTGCCCGCCCAAGGCGATCACGCGCATTTCTGCGCGGCATTCGGAGGGGTCGTTTATTCATAGCCACAGCGTCTTGCGGAACGTTCACCATGCTGGAGCGCGCTGGTTCATGCGCGAAGTTGCAACGCGCGACGCGAAGTTGCACGCCGGGCGCCTTTGGCCGCGCCGCGCACGGCCTTAGCGACTGAGCCCCGCGTTGTCCGAAGCCTTCCATCAGAAACTGGCCTTTGCGCTCAAGGCGCTCTCCGTCAGCCGCGGAACGCTGGCCGCGGAACTGGGGATCGACAAGTCGGTGGTGGGACGCTGGGTCTCAGGCCAGGTGCGCCCTTCCTCACACAACCTCTCGCGACTCTCCGCCTACATCGGGACGCGCGTCGACGGCTTCACCACGCTCGACTGGGAGCGGCCGATCAGCGGACTGGCGCCGATGCTGGGCGCCAGTCCGGAGGTCGCGCATCAGGCCGGCGCCGGCCGCGGCGATACGGTGCAGCTGCCGCTGGTGGCCGAGAGCCGGGCGACCACGGTGCGCCGCGGCAGCGCCTATGAAGGCTTCTTCCGCACCACACGGCCCTACGCGCAATACCCGGGTCGCTTCATGCACGACATCATCCTGATCCGCCGCGGCGACGAAGGCGACCTACGCTTCCTGTTGATCAACGGCGGCGTGAAGGTCGAAGGCGTGGTGTTGTTGCTGCAAAATCAGATCTTCATCATCAGCGCCGAGCAGACCAGCGGCGCCTACGCCTTTGCGATCCTCAACGGCGTCAACACGGTGCAGGCGGGCGTGCTCGACGGTCTGATGATGTGGTGCTCGCTCGACGCCGCGCGCACCCCGACGGCGTCGGCCATCCTGCTCGAGCGCGTCGGCGATCTGAGCGACGACCCCGCGGCCGACGACGCCCGGTTCGCCGAGCTTTGCGCGGCCGATTCCCTGGCGCCGGAAGGATCGCTGTCGCGCGAGATCGTCGACCACCTGACCCGGGACGTCGGTCCCAGCCAGATCCCGGGCGGCGGCGACTGGCTGCTCACCTTGCCGCTGTCGCGCTCGCTTGCCCGCGGCATCGGCCCGCCGATTCCCGGCTACCGCTACCGCAACTAGGCGCGGCGCCCGCGGCGGCGGCGGCGCATGGCGAGAAGGTCGCACCTGAAATCCGCCCTTGGCCTTGGGCGTGCGCGCCGCCTAAGCTCCCGCCAAAGGAGCGACGGTGTCGATTCACGCCCGGATTTTAATTGTCGCTCGTGGGGACGAGCGGGCGGGACCGCTCGCCGACGGTCTCGACCGCCTCGGCTGGCGCACCGTCACCGCGCGCGGCCCATTCGCCGCCATCGCCGCCCTTGGGGATCTGCAGATCGAGGCGGCGATCGTCGACCTTATCGGCGCCGGCCACGAAACCCTGTCCTTCGCCCGCCGCCTCAAAGCCGCCTGCGCGCCGCGTCGCCTGCCGGTAATGGCGATCGCCGATCCGGATCCGCAGCTGGTTTCGCACGGGTTCGACCTGACGCTGGCCCCGCCGCTGCATCCGTCGCAGGCGGTCATGCGGCTGGAGAGCCTGGTGCGGATGTCGGTGGCCGAGGAGGAGTTCGAGCTGCGGCTTGAGACCTTCGCCGAGCGCGGCCGCCGGCTCGAGCTGCCCGAGTCCGAGGGCGGCCCGCTGCGGGTGCTCTGCGTCGGCGAGCCGGCGCCCCAGTTCCTGGCGCTGTCCAATGCGCTGGCCCGCTATGACACGCAGGTGGTCGGCGCCTTCACCTCCTACACCGCGTTCGACTATTTGCACGAGCGCACCTTCGATGCGGTGGTTCTCTGGGCCGGCGAGAACCCGAGCGAGGCGCTGTCGATCATCGCCGGCATGCGGCGCAACACGCGGCTCTACCATATCCCCGCCCTGCTCTATCAGCGCGGCGCGCCGGACATCTCCGCCGCGGACGCCTTCCACAAGGGCGTAACCGACGTCGCCTCGCCGGAGGTCTCGGAGAACGACACCGCCAAACGGGTGATCGAACTGGCCCGCGCCTATCGCCGCCAGACCGCCATCCGCAAGGCGCTGGAGCGGGCCAAGAGTTCCGGCCTGATGGACGCCTCGACCGGGCTCTTCACCCGCGACCTGTTCGCCGCCCACCTGATGCGCCTGGCCGCCGCGGCGCGGGTGCGCAACCGGCCGCTGGCGGTCTGCGTGCTGAAGGTGGCCGAGCGGCCGGAGGTGACCATCGCCAGGGCTGGCGGCTGGCTCGACCGCGCCATCCCCCAGATCGGCACCATGATCGGCCGGCTCGTCCGTGCCGAGGACACCGCCGCGCGGCTCAGTCCCGAGGTGTTCGCCCTCGCCTTGCCCGCCACCAGCCTGTCGGCAGCCCGCCTAACCGCCGAGCGCATCGCCGCGGTGATCGGCTGCACGGCGTTCGAGGCCGGGCCCGACCGGCAACCGTTCGTCGCCGACTTCGACATAGGCGTCGCCGAGGTGATCCCTGGCGAAAGCGCCGCCAAGGCGCTCGAGGTCGCGGCCGCGCGGGCCAGCGAGCGGCGGGCGAGCTGAACGGCATGTTTGGCGGATCCGGCGGCACGCTGACCCAATACCTGCTGCCCCTCGGCATCGCGGTTATCGTGATTGTGCTGCGCAACAGCCGCCCAAGGCGCTTGCGCATCGAACGACTGTGGGTGTTGCCGGCGATCTATCTGGTGATGATGGTCTCGGCGCTCGCCGCCGCCCCGCCGCCAATCACGCCAATCAGTATTGGCCTGCTGGTGCTCGGCTTCCTGATCGGCGCTGGCCTGGGCTGGCAGCGCGCGCGCTTCACCGAGATCCACATCCACCCGGAGACGCACGACCTGACCTCGAGGTCCTCGCCGATCGGGATCATCTTCATCTTCGCTATTCTGTTGCTGCGCTTCGGCGCGCGCGACTTCCTGGCCAGCCATCCGGATGTGCTGCACGTGCCGGTCATCGCCATCGGCGAAGCGCTGCTGGTGATGGTCGTGGCGACGCTCTCGATGCAGCGGCTGGAGATCTGGCAAAGAGCTTCGCGCATGCTGGCCGAGGCCAGGGGCTCGATCGGCCCGCCGCCGCCATCGAGCCTCGTCAGCTAGCGCTCGGTGACCGGGGCGTCGGTGCGCAGGCGCGCGCCGTCTTCGAGCCAGGCGTCTTCGCGGCTCCAGGTGTGGATTTCGCCGCAGCGATCGCAGCGGAAGCTGTACTGGCCGCGCATCGCTTCAAAGGCGGAGGCGCGCATGCGGTAGACCGTGTGCACGTTGGCGCCCATCGTCGGGCACTTGATCAGCACGCGGCTGATGACGTCGGTCATCTGCGCGGCCGATAGGGCGCACGGCGTCCGGGCGCACCGCCCCCGGGAGTCGCAGAGGCGTCGCGGTGACGGAAGATCAGCCGGCCGCGGGTGAGGTCGTAAGGGGTCATTTCGACGGTGACCCGGTCGCCCACCATGCTGCGGATACGGTGCTTGCGCATCTTTCCGGCGGTGTAGACCAGGACCATGTGCTCGCTGTCGAGCTTTACGCGGAACTGCCCACCAGGGAGAATTTCGTCGATCACGCCTTCGAGTTCGAGCGGTTCTTCCTTGGCCATGCGGCTCCCTTAACAGTGTTTCATGATGCGAACGGGGAGGCGGCGGCGAGCCGCGCCTCCCCGCCGCCTAAGCCTTAGATGGCCTGGAGCTGGCCGGCAGACATCTTGCCGCTGCGCTTGTCGCGCTCGAGCTCGTAGCTGACCTTCTGGCCTTCATGCAGCGAGCCCAGACCCGCGCGTTCAACGGCGGAAATGTGCACGAAAACGTCGTTGCCGCCGTTCTCGGGTTGGATGAAGCCAAAGCCTTTTTGGCCGTTGAACCATTTGACAGTACCGGATTCCATAGAGCGTCCCTTTCCGGGCGTAAGTTCTTGCGCCGAACCTCGGCCGCAAGGTCAAATTTTCGGAGAGGGTCGTTAGACGAATCCGAATCCGGAGCTAGTCCAGTTTGGAATGTAGGCGAGCCAAAACGATATTTGATGAGGCCAAGATGGCCCAAAAATACGGTTTCCGCAAGGCGGAAGGCGCAAAAAGTCTTTCTCAGCCGCAACGCGTGATTGGGGCGCCGCTTCGAAAATAGGTGACGCCAGCGTCACCTGCGAAGGCAGGAGACGCCAGGGGCACGGCCCAAAGTCACGAAGCTACGGCTCGACCCTACAGCTCGCGCCTACCAGCAGGTGCGGTGGTGATGGCGGTAGCCGCAGTGCTGGTGGTGACCGTGATGGACGCCGATGCCCACACCCACCGGGCCGATGTGAGCGCCGACGACGTCGGCGGATGCGGCCGCCGCGCCAAGCAAGGTCATGGCGAGAACGGAGGCGATTAGTAGTTTCATGGGTAAGTTCCGAGATAGGCCGCAAGCGGGGTTGCGAGCAGGACACTCTCCAACGGTCGCAACGCCCGGACGTTCCGTTGCCAGATTGTAACAGAGCGTTGCACCGGTTACCCGATCAGGCCGCCTTCGCCAGCCGGGCCAGTTCCTTCAGCACCCGTTCCGCCGCGCTCAGCCGCTGCGCCGGCGTCTCCCATTCGCCCTTGATCACCACCTTCTGGTCCGGTCGCAGCCGCCAGAGGTTGGCGTTCTTCTGGATGAAGGCGACCAGGCCGGCCGGGTTGGCGAAGTGGTCGTCGCGGAAGCTGGCGACGGCGCCCTTGGGGCCGACGTCGATCTTGGCGACGTTGGCCTCGCGGCACAGGCCCTTGATCGCGACCACCTTGAGCAGGCCGTCGGCTTCAGGCGGCAGCGGGCCGAACCGGTCGATCAGCTCGGCGGCCAGCGCCTCGCGATCCTCGGCCTTCTCGGCGTCGGAGAGGCGGCGGTAAAGCGCCAGGCGCACGTTGAGGTCGCGCACGTAGTCCTCCGGGATCAGCACCGCCGCGCCGGTGTTGATCTGGGGCGACCAGCCGCGGTCCAGGTTGACCGGCTCGGCGCCACCCTTCGCTCGCAGCTCGCCAACCGCGTCCTCCAGCATCTGCTGGTAAAGCTCGACCCCGACCTCACGGATATGGCCCGACTGTTCGTCGCCGAGCAGATTGCCGCCGCCGCGGATATCGAGGTCGTGGCTGGCGAGCTGAAAGCCAGCGCCCAGGCTGTCCAGCGACTGCAGCACTTCAAGCCGACGCTCGGCCGAGGCGGTGATGGTCTTCTCGAACGGCGTAGTGAGGTAGGCGTAGGCGCGGGACTTGGCGCGCCCCACCCTGCCCCGCAGCTGGTAGAGCTGGGCCAGGCCGAACATGTCGGCGCGATGCACGATCAGGGTGTTGGCGGTCGGGATATCGAGCCCGCTCTCGACGATGCTGGTCGACAGCAGGACGTCGTAGCGACCCTCGTAGAACGCGGCCATCACGTCCTCAAGCTGGGTCGGCGCCAGCTGGCCGTGGCCGGTGACGAAGCGGATCTCCGGCACTTCCTCGCGCAGGAACTTGGCCAGCTCGCTCAGGTCGGCGATGCGCGGGGTGACAAAGTAGGACTGGCCGCCGCGGTACTTCTCCCGCAGCAGCGCCTCGCGGACGCTGATCGGGTCGAACGGCGTGATGTAGGTGCGCACCGCCAGCCGGTCCACCGGCGGGGTGGCGATGATCGACATCTCGCGGATGCCCGAGAGCGCCATCTGCAGAGTGCGCGGGATCGGCGTCGCGGTCAGCGTCAGCACGTGCACGTCGGCGCGCAGGGCCTTCAGCGCCTCCTTGTGCTTGACCCCGAAGTGCTGCTCCTCGTCGACAATCACCATGCCGAGGTCCTTGAAGGCGACCTGCTTGCTGAGCACGGCGTGGGTGCCGATGACGATCTCGATCTCGCCCTTCCGCAGCCCCTCACGGGTGGCGTTGGCCTCCGCCGTCGGCACCAGGCGCGAGAGCCGGCCGATGCGCACTGGCCAGCCCTGGAAGCGGGCCTGGAACGTCGTGTAGTGCTGCCGAGCCAGCAGGGTGGTCGGGCAGACGAGCGCCACCTGCCGTCCGCTCATCGCCATCACGAAGGCGGCGCGCAGGGCCACCTCGGTCTTGCCGAAGCCGACGTCGCCACAGATCAGCCGGTCCATCGGCCGCCCGGCCTCCATGTCGGAGAGCACGTCGGCGATGGCGTTCAACTGGTCGTCGGTCTCCTCGTAGGGGAAGCGGGCGCAGAACTCGTCGAATACGCCGTGCGGTGGATGGGCCTCTTCGACGTGCTTCAGCGCGCGGGCGGCGGCGATGGCGATCAGGCCCTCGGCCATCTCGCGCAGCCGCTCCTTTGCCCTTGCCTTGCGCGCCTGCCATGCCGCGCCGCCCAGCCTGTCGAGCTGCACGTCCTCGCTGTCGGCGCCGTAGCGGGTCAAGAGGTCGATGTTCTCGACCGGCAGGTAGAGCTTGGACGCCGCCGCGTAGTGGATTTCCAGGCAGTCGTGCGGCGCTTCCTGCACCTCCAGGGTCTTCAGGCCGACGTAGCGGCCGATGCCGTGGTCGATGTGGACGACGAGGTCGCCGGGCGTCAGCGCGGTGGCTTCGGCCAGGAAGTTGGTGGCGCGCCGACGTCGGCGCGGCCGCGCGAGCCGGTCGCCGAGGATGTCGGTCTCGGAGATGACCGCGAGGTTGTCGGTCTCGAAGCCGTTGTCGAGCGGCAGCACCACCCGCTGCAGTCGCTTCGGGTCCGCCGCCTTGGCCGCCTGCCAGTAGGGCGAGAACAGCACGTCCTTCAGCCCGTGGTCGGCCAGCATGCCGGCCAGCCGCTCCGAAGCGCCTTCCGACCATGAGGCGAACAACACCCGCTTGCCATCGGCCATCAGCCGACGGGCGTGATCGGCGGCGGCCTCGAACAGGTTGACGCTGTCCTGCGCCCGCTCGGCGGCGAAGTTGCGCCCGAGCTTGGCGCCGAGGTCGACCACGCCGGGCGCCGCGTCCTGGCTGAACGGTTCGAACCGCCGCAGCGGGTGGGCCGCCAGGTGCTGGTCCCACTCGGTATTCGAGAGATAAAGCGACGAGGGCGGCAGCGGGCGGTAGTGCGCCTTGCGCTCGGCGTTGGCGCGAGCGTCGTAGGCGTCGGCGATCATCGCCAGGCGCTCGTCGCGGGCAGCGGCGGCCAGGTGGTCGAGCCCGATCAGGGCGTCGGGCGGCAGATAGTCGAACAAGGTCGCCATCTGCGGGTAGAGCAGCGGCAGCCAGTGCTCCAGCCCGGCCCGCCGCGCGCCCTCGCTGACGGCGGCGTAGAGCGGATCGTCGCCGGCCGCACCGAAGGCCGCGACATAACCTTTGCGGAAGCGGGCGACGGCGTCCTTGTCCAGCAGCGCCTCGCTGACCGGCAGCAGGTCGACGCTCTTCAGCTGCTTGGTCGAGCGCTGGGTCTCGCGGTCGAAGGCGCGAATGGAGTCTAGCGTGTCGCCGAACAGGTCGAGCCGCACCGGCTCCTCGGCGCCGGGCGGAAAGACGTCGATCACCCCGCCGCGCACCGCGAATTCGCCGCGTTCGGAGACGGTGGAGGCGCGGTGGTAGCCGTTGATGGCGAAGTAGCGCTCTAGCTCGGCCATATCGACGTTCGCGCCGACGGCGGCGGAATAGCCGGCGGCCAGCACCAGGTCCTTCGGCGGCAGGCGCTGGATCAGCGCCGGGGCGTGGGTCAGCAGCAACGCCGGCTTCTTGCCCCATTCGCCGCGCGCGAGCCGCGTCAGCGTCGCCATCCGCTCGGCCGAGACGCCGGCCGAGGGACCGACCCGGTCGTAGGGCAGGCAGTCCCACGCCGGCAGGCGCAGAATCTCCATTTCCGGGGCGAAGAAGCCCATCGCCGCCTCGAACGCGCTGGCCCGCGAGCCATCGCGGGCGACGAACACGTTGAGCCCGCCTCGGGCGCGGGCCAGGTCGGCCATCACCAGGGCGTCGAAGCCCTCGGGGACCCCGGTCAGCTCCAGGGCGTCGCGGGTCTGAGCGACGCGCTTAATGTCTTCAGCTAGGGACAATCGGGCTTCTCAACTAGGTGTGCGGGCTGCGCGGATGCGGGCCGCTGGCATGGAACGCGCGGATGAGACCGATGACGTCGGCGGCGAACGGCGGCGGCTCGGCTTCGCTGACGATCCAGCCGTAGACATCGTGGTCGGGCAGATCGAGCAGCTGTTCGAAGATCAGCGTCTGGTCGTCGCTCAGCGAGCGGGCGCGGATATCCGCAAACGGGCCCAAAATCAGGTCCGCTTCTCGAAACCCACGCCGCCAGGCGCGGAACTGCAGCCGCTTCAGCCTCGTCTCATCCATGCGGAAGCGCCCGATATAGGCGAACCCGGCGCGTTCGGCCAGTGCTCGGGGCGACTACTCGCCGAATGTGGCGCCCGGCGTGATCGGGGCCATGCGGATCAGGCGGCTGTCTTCGACCGCGGCGGTGCGATGCTTGACGTGCTCCCGGTAGCCCGCGTCGGTGACCATGGCCAGGAAGGCGCCGGCGCTGGGGTATTCAGCGATGAAGGCGAGATCCCAGTGCTCGTCCGCCGGGCCGGTAACGACCGTTTCCGGCTTCCCGGCCCATATCTGCCGGCCGCCTACCCGGGCGAAGATCTCGGCCGAGGTGCGGCCGTACGCGCGGTAGGCTTCCAGCCCGGTGAGCCACTTGTTGTGATCGGGGTGGTCGGCGGGATAGTCGGCGAGCGGCCGCAATCGGATCAGGTTGAGCATCTGTATCGGCGTATCGCGCGGCAGCGCCTTGAACGCGTCGAACTGCGCGCGGGTGGGGTCGACCGAGCCCGCGGAATCGCTCATCGGGTCAAACTCCTGTCAAGGCTACATCAAAACATCCGCGGGCCGGGCGCGTCGATCCGCGGAACCGACTCATCTAACGCTACGTTCGACCGCTTCAAAGCGTGACCGTGGCGAGAGACGATGGCGATCGACGATACGGTCCTGAAGACCATGAAACCGGAACCGCTGGAGGCGGTCGCGGCACGAGTTCGCGACGGCGACATCCTGCTGTGCTCGGCCCGCGACCCTTTTTCAAGGCTGATCGGCTGGTCGACCTCCAGCCCCTGGACTCATGTCGCCCTCGCTTACCGTTGGCCAGAACTCAGCCAGATCATGGTGTTCGAGGCAGTGCAGCAACTGGGCGTGCGCACTGTGACACTGGAGCGCTTCATCAGCCAAAGCAGCACCGGTCAGAAGCCCTTCCCTGGGAAGATCATCCTGGCCCGCCACGCAGACTACGCCGACAGGGGCGGCAAGGCCGGCGGCGCGGCCATGCGCCGGCTGGCCGACTTCGCCGTCGGCAAGTTTGGTGACCGCTTCGCGCCAGCTGAGATCGCGAAGATCGCCCTGCGGATCTGCTTCGGCCGCCTCGGCGGGACGATGCCCAAGTCCCTTAGGGCCAAGGATGAATACATCTGCTCGGAATACGCCGCGGGATGTTTTGACGCGGTAGGGATCGAGATCGCCTGGGACGGTCGCGGCTTCATCGCGCCGGCCGACTTCGGCCGCGACCCCAAGGTGAAGGCCATCGCCCAGATCAAGACGCACTAACCTCGCGGGCGCCATGGCGCCCGCCGAGGCGGCCCTATAACCTGATGGTGCGACGCTAGAGCAACTGACCGGAACCGAAGCGTGACCTCCAGCGACTCCGTCAAGATCGAGCGCACGGGCGACGTCGCCCTAATCACCCTGAACCGGCCGGCGGCGCGCAACGCAATCAACGTCGAGCTCTGCACCGCCTTTTGCGATGGGGTCGCGGCCTCGCAGGACGCGCGCTGCATCGTGATCACCGGCGCTGATCCCGCGTTTTGCGCCGGCCTCGACCTCAAGAACCTCGGAACTGACAGGCTCTCCGAACTGCCGAGCTACGCCGCCGCACTCGACGGCTCGCGGGCCCCGCTGATCGCCGCCGTGAACGGCGCGGCGGTGACCGGCGGCTTCGAGATCGCGCTCGGCTGCGACTTCATCGTCGCCTCGGAGCGGGCGGTGTTCGCCGACACCCATGTGCGGGTCGGGGTCTATCCAGGACCTGTGTTGGTCGATCTGCCGCGGCGGATCGGGATGGCCTGGGCGCGCGAGATGTCGATGAGCGGCAACTTCGTGGACGCCATGACGGCGCTGCGTATCGGCCTGGCCAACCACGTCCTGCCGCACGAGGAACTGCTGCCATTCGCGTTGCAGCTGGCGGCCCAGATCGCCGAGGCAGACCCGGCGATGATCGGCGCCATGCGCTCCGACTGGAACGCGAACGTCGGGCCGCCGGTCGCCGAGGCCCGGCGCATCCACGCCGAGCACGCTCGCGGCGGCGGCTTCGTCCACAGCCGCGGCGCCGACATCGCCGGCCGCCGCGAAGCGGTGCTAGCCCGCTCGCGCGACCAGCGCGGCCGCTAGCCAGCCTTCAGCCGCGCGTCGGCCAGAACGGGATCAGCATCGGCGTCGCTTTGCGGAAGTCCGCGTAGGCTTCGCCCAGTTCGGCGCTGAGGAAGCGCTCTTCCAGCCGCGCCTTCATCGAGAAACCGACCGCCATCAGTAGCGCGCCGATAACCGCGGCGGGCCTGCCGATCTGCACCGCAAGCGAGAGCAGCGCGAAGATCAGGCCGGTGTAGATCGGGTGGCGGACCAGGCGATACGGCCCGGCTCGCACCACCACATGCGCCTCCTTGCGGGTGACGGCGCTAGACCAGAGATCACCCAGCGTCAGCCGCGCCCACCAGGTGAAGGCAAGGCCCAGCGCCACAAGGCCGGTCAGCAGCCAGTCGATGGCCAGCGGAAAGCTCCACGTGAGCGGACCGCCGCCGCCGAAGATAGCGCGCATCCGCGAGCTATAGGCAATGAGCCCGGCCCCCGCGACGGTCAGGGCCAGATCGAGCAACCTCGCCGAGCTTGGCAGCCGCGCGGTGGTCCGACGGCTCCAGATCGACGCGACCAACCACGAGACCACCCAGGCCCCAAGGATCGCATCGCTGCTGAAGAACGGGCTCACCCGCCGGATTCCTCGAGCAACTCGGCCAGGTACTGTTTCCACGCGATCGCATAGGTGTGCGTGCCGTGACCGTGGGTGTTGGGGCCGATCGGCAGCAGCACGAACTTGCCGCGCTTGATCTGCTTTACCGACTGTTCGGCGAGCCCGAGCTCGGGCGGGTTGATGAAGTCGTCGGCCGAGTTGACCCACATCAGCGGCGCGACGATGTCGCCCAGCCGCGCCGACGGGTCGTAATCGCGCGACGAGTCGGTCTGGTAGAGGGTGTCGTTGGCGTCCATATCCTTGAGGTAGGCGGCGGTGACCCTCGTCACATAGGCGTCGGCGTCATCGCGGGTGGGCAGCGCCTTCTGCATCTGCTGCGGCGCGCTGCCGGCCATCACCTGCAAGTCGATCGCCGTGATCAGCGCCCGGGTCGGCTGCTCGGTGTAGTCGCCGCCCTTCCAGGCCGGATCGTTCTTGATCGCCTGCACCACCATCTCGCGCCAGACCCGGTTGCGGCCGGCGATCTGGACCGTGTTGCAGGCCAGCGGCATCAGCGCATCCATCTCGAGCGGCCAGTTCTCACCCCACATGAAGGCATGCATGCAACCCATTGAAGTACCGATCACGAGGCGCAAATGGTCGACCTTCAGTCCCTCGATCACCAGCCGGTGCTCGGCCTCGACCATGTCGGCGTAACCGTAGTGGGGAAAGCGGGCGTGCAGGCCGTCGCTGGGCTTCGACGACTGGCCGTGGCCGAGATCGTCCGGGAAGATCAGATAGTAGCGCGCGGCGTCGAGTAGCTGGCCAGGCCCCGCCAGTTCGCCGGTGAACTCCTTGCGGATCAGGCTGTGCCCCGAGCCGCCGGTGCCATGCATGATCAGCACCGCGTTGTCGACGTGGCCGGCCGCGTTCCGATGCGGCGCACCAAAGGTGTAGTAGTGCAGCTTCAACACAGGCAGGGTCTCGCCGGATGCGAAATGAAAGTCGCGGATCACAAAGTCGCCCTCGGTCGGCGTCGGCTGCGGCGGGCCAGGTGGCGCAGGCGGCGACTGTGGCGTCTGTGCGAAGGAGGCCGAGGCGGCGAGTAGGGCAAGACCTGCCAGGCAGGCGGTGAACTTCGGCACGATGGAGCGGCTCCCGCGTAAAACCGGCGCGACATTCGTCCCCCGCCTGCGCCGACGCAAGCCAGGCGCTAGTATCGATAGATGCGACCCGAGATTCTCTTTCCCCTGTTCGCGCCAACCACGGCGCTGAAGGGCGTCGGGCCGCGCGTCGCGCCGCTGCTGGAGAAGGTCGCCGGACCGCTGGTGCGCGACGTGCTGTTCCTGACGCCGCAGAATCTGGTCCGCCGCCAGCTGACCACGGCGGCCGAGGCGCACGACGGCGAGGAGCAGACCTTCGTCGTCATGATTGAGGGCCACCAGCGGCCGGGGCGGCCCGGGCATCCGTGGAAGATCCGCACCTTCGACGGGACCGGCTTCATCACCCTGGTGTTCTTCCGCGCTCATGGCCCCAGGCTGGAGCAGGCGCATCCGAGGGGCGCCAAACGGATCGTCAGCGGCCGCACCGAGCGCAGCAGCTTCGACCACGAACTGCAGATCGTGCATCCGGACTACCTCTGGCCGGTCGAGCGCGCGCAGGACGTGCCCGAGGTCGAGGCGATCTACCCCGCGACCGCCGGCCTGCCGTCGCGGACCATCCGCCGTTTCGCCCTGGAGGCGCTGGAGCGCGCGCCGGCGCTGCCCGAGTGGCAGGACCCGGCCTGGCTGAGGAAGCAGCGTTGGCCGGCCTGGCGCGAGGCGTTCGAGACGCTGCATAACCCGACCAGCGAGGCCGATCTCTCGCCGCAGTCCCCTGCCCGCCGCCGCCTGGCGTTCGACGAGCTGTTCGCCCATCAGCTGGCCCTGGCGCAGCGCAAGGCCGCACGGCGGGCCGAGCCGGCGCGGGTGATCCCGGCCAGCCCGCAGACCGACCGCATCGAAGCCGACCTACCGTTCACGCTGACCGGCGCGCAGATCCGCACCCTCGCCGAGCTGCGCGGCGATCTGCAGTCGGGCGAGCGGATGAGCCGGCTGATCCAGGGCGACGTGGGCTCGGGCAAGACCGTGGTGGCGATGCTGGCGATGGCCGACGTCGCCGCCGCTGGCCTGCAGTCGGCGCTGATGGCCCCGACCGAGATCCTCGCCCGCCAGCACTACGAAACCCTGGCCGCGCCGCTGGCCAGCCACGGCGTCAAGGCGATCCTGCTCACCGGGCGCGACAAGGGCGCCGGCCGCACCGAGAAACTGGCGGCGCTGGCCGGCGGAACCGCCGCCGTCGCGGTCGGCACCCATGCCCTGTTCCAGGACGACGTCGCCTTCCACGCCCTGGTTCTGACCGTGATCGACGAGCAGCACCGCTTCGGGGTCAATGAGCGTGGCCGGCTGCAGGCCAAGGGCGAGGCCGCGCACCTGATCGCGATGTCGGCCACGCCGATCCCGCGCACGTTGGAACTGACCGTGTTCGGCGATCTAGACGTTTCGCGGATCGACCAGAAGCCACCGGGCCGCACGCCGGTGGCGACGCGGGCGGCGCCGATGTCGCGGGTTGGCGAGATCGTGGCGCGGCTGCGGACCGCGATCCCGGGCGGCGCTCAGGCGTTCTGGATCTGCCCGCTGGTCTCGGAATCGGAGAACGTCGACCTCGCCGCCGCGGAGGCCCGCGCGGCGGCCCTGCGACAGGTGTTCGGCGCCAAGGTCGGGCTGGTGCACGGCAAGCTGCCGGGTCCGGAAAAGGACCGGGTGATGGCCGCGTTCGCCGATGGCTCGCTGTCGGTGCTGGTGGCGACGACGGTGGTCGAGGTCGGCGTCGACGTGCCGGCGGCGACGATCATGGTGATCGAGCAGGCCGAGCGGTTCGGCCTGGCACAGCTGCACCAGCTGCGCGGGCGGGTCGGGCGCGGCAAGGGAGAGAGCTTCTGCGTGCTGCTCTACGATCCGCCGCTATCCGACATCGCCAAGACCCGGCTCGACATCCTGCGGCGCACCGACGACGGCTTCGCCATCGCCGAAAAGGACCTGGAGCTGCGCGGCGGCGGCGATCCACTGGGGCTCAAGCAGAGCGGCTTCCCGGCCTATCGCCTGGCCGACCCCGCCGCGCACCGCGACCTGATCGCCGTCGCCGCCGACGACGCACGGCTGGTCCTGGCCCGCGACGCTGGCCTCACCTCCGAGCGCGGACGGGCTGTGGCGCTGCTTCAGTCGCTGTTCGACTGGCGCGCCGGCGCCGGCGCGGAAGCAGGGTGAGTGGGGGCCGGGTGAGCCGCGCTCCAGACGGCGTAGCGGGCCTGGGTGTCCGCCTCGATATCGGCCCAGAACAGGTTGTAGCCAGGCTCCCGCGCCCGCTGGATCCAGTCGCCGGCCGGCCGTAGCAGCGAGGACCTGGGCCGGCTCACGCGCAGCACCCCGTCCTGGCACTGCGCCGCGACCTGGCGGACCATGAAGCCGGGCCGCACGCCCCACTCAAGCCCCGTCGCCGCCGCCGCCCCGAGGTTGAGCCGCTCCGGCGCAGCCTCCTGCGTCGCCGCGCCCAGCAGCGGGTTGACGCATAGCGGACGGCGCTGGCCGAGCGACTGCAGCTGGTCCTGCGGACCCCAGACCATCGCTCGGCCGCGCAACCGCTGTACGCCGGTGAAATCGCCCTGCCGCACCGCCGCCCAGGCGACCAGGCAGCCGGCCTGCGCCCGCTTCTCGCACGGCGGCACCAGGGCGCCGGGGCCGTATTCGTCCGCTGGCACGACCGTGTCGATGAGGTATGCGCCGACGAGACGGCGGCGCAGCGCTGGATCGGGCGCGATCGCTTCATGCAGCAGCCGGGCGCCCAGATCGCCGCCCTGTTCCACGCCAGCCAGGATGAACGGCCGGCCGTGGTTGAAACGGGCCAGGTAGTCTTCGAACGCGGTCTTCACGTCGCCATAGGCGAACTGGCGAGCTTCGATCGCGTCGTCCCAGAGCGTGGAGCGGGCGTAGAGCGTCGCCTGGCGGTAGCGCGGCGCGTAGACATCGCCCACCGCATCGAACGGCGCGGCGTAGTTCGGCAGCATGACCTCGGAGAGCGCGACCATCGCCGCGTGGTCGTTGACTGGCGCGTTCCAATGCCGGCCACCGTTGTAGGACGTGAAGGATGCCGGATAAGATGTTGGATGAATGAAGAAAATATCCACTGATGCTGGCGTCGCGCCCGGCGCCGGCAGCACCGCCCAGGATGACCGCAGCGCGTAATTGGGCGCCGGCGGTGGGTTGTCCTTGCCGAACGGCACCTTGGGATCGAGCAACGCCTTGATGATGTCGTCGCCCCAGAACACGGAGGCGATCACGCCGAGCGTCACCAGCACGGCGCCCAGGACGACCAGCCAGTATCTGATGCCATGACGGCGCCGGGCCATGCGGAGCCGTTCGCTCAGATGTGAGGGTCGGCGCTCGCGAGGTAACCCCGCACATAGTCGCCGACGCCGTCTTCGAGGCTGGTGAACTGGCCATCGTAGCCGGCGGCGCGCAGGCGTTCGAGCTTGGCCTCGGTGAAGTACTGGTAGCGTCCCTGCAGCGGGAGCGGCATCGGCACATAATCGATCTGCGGCGCGGCCCCGGCGGCGGCGAAGACCGCTTGCGCCATCTCCCTGAACGAGCGGGCGCGGCCGCTGCCGAGGTTGAACACGCCGTTGACATCCGGCCGGTTCGCCAGCCACTCGACCACGTCGACCACATCGCGGACGTAGACGAAGTCGCGCAGCTGGCCGCCGTCGTCGATGTCGGGCCGATACGACTTGAACAACTTCACCGCGCGGCCCTGCGCCACGTCGGGCCAGATCTGCGCCGCGACTGACTTCATCGGCCCCTTGTGCTCCTCGTTGGGCCCGTAGACGTTGAAGAACTTCAGCCCGGCCCACTGCGGCGGCGCATAACCGCGGGCGGCCTGGCGCACCGCGAATATGTCGAACAGAGCCTTCGACCAGCCATAGGCGTTCAGCGGCCGCAGCGCCGCCAGCGCATCAAGGCTGTTGTCGTCGTCGAAACCCAGCGCGCCGTCGCCATAGGTCGCCCCCGACGAGGCGTAGATCAGCCGCCGCTGGTGGTCCGCGCACCAGCGGAACAGGTCGCGCGACAGGACGAAGTTGGCGTGGATGATCTTGTCGGCGTTAGGTTCGGTGGTCGAAGAGATGGCGCCCATGTGAATCACCACCTCGACCTCCTGCCAGTGCTTGGAGAGCCAGTCGAACATCTGCTCGGGCGCGCAAAAGTCGCCGATCGGGTGCTTGGCGATGTTGCGCCACTTGTTCGCCTCGGCCTGCCCCAGCCAGTCGCAGACGACCACGTCGAGGTCCCAGTCCTTGGCCAGGCGCGCGACGATGTTAGAGCCAATGAAGCCCGCGCCTCCGGTAACGAAGGCGATCTTGCGGCTCACGCCCGCTTGGCCAGCTTGCTGATCGTGGCGGTAGTCGAGTGGCCGTCGACGAAGTCCGCGAGCCGCACCTGGCCGCCCCAGCTTTCGACCAGCTCGCGCCCGATCACGCCGTCGAGGCTGTAGTCGGAGCCCTTGACCAGTACGTCGGGCTTGGCGGCGGCGATCAGGTCGAGCGGCGTCGCCTCGTCGAAGGCGACCACCAGGTCCACCGAACGCAGGCCGGCCAGCACCAGGGCGCGCGACTCCAGGTCGTTGACCGGCCGGCCCTCGCCCTTCAGCACCCGCACCGAGCGGTCGGAGTTCAGCCCGACGATCAGCCGGTCGCACCACTCGCGGGCCTGGGCCAGGTAGGCGATGTGGCCGCGGTGCAGGATGTCGAAGCAGCCATTGGTGAAGCCGACCTTCAGGCCGCGCTCGCGCCAGCTTTCAGCTTCGCGGGCCATCCGCTGCGGCGTCGCGATCTTGGCCTCGGCCGGCGCGACCCGCTCGAGGATCTCGGCCTCGATCACCTCGTCGGGCGAGGCGGTTGCCGTGCCGGACTTTTGCACCACGACGCCCGCGGCCAGCAGCGCGAACTCGATCGCCTCGGTCAGCGAGGCGCCGCTCGCCAGCGCAGCCCCGACCGCGGCCAGCACCGTGTCGCCAGCGCCGGAGGTGTCGTAGACTTCGGGCGGCGGGCGGCGGAAGTGGCGCACCGCCTGGCCGCGCTCGGCGAGCGACATGCCCCGCGCCGCGCGGGTCACCAGCACAGCGGCGCAGTCGCACAGCGTCAGCGCACGGGCCAGCGCCGCCTCGACCTGGTCGTCGGTCTCGGTCGGAAGATCAGTGGCGTGGGCGAGCTCGGTGGCATTGGGCTTGATGACGGCCGCGGCGCCGTAGCGGGCGAAGGACCGCGCCTTCGAATCGACAATCAGCGCCGCGCCTTCGGCCTTCGCTGCCGCCAGCGCCGCTTCGACCACGCCCTGGGTGACGACGCCCTTGCCATAGTCGGAGAGCAGGATCGCTCCGGCGCCCTTCGCGGCGGCCTGCAGTTGCCGGATCAGCGCCTGCTCGACATGCGCCGCGACCGGCGTCTCAGTCTCCTCGTCGACCCGCAGCAGTTGCTGGCCGGCGGAAACGAAGCGGGTCTTGATGGTGGTCTGGCGATCGGCGTCGGCGACCAGCGCGCCATCAATCCGCGTCTCGGCGCCGACCAGCCCCCTCGCCTCCTCCGCCGCCCCGTCCTGGCCGACCACGCCGACCAGCGTCACCCTGGCCCCGAGGGCGGCGACGTTGCGCGCGACGTTGCCGGCCGCGCCCAGCATCACGCTCTCGCGCTGGCGGGTCATCACCGGGATCGGCGCCTCGGGCGAGATGCGGGCGACGTCACCATAGACGAAGCGGTCGACCATCAGGTCGCCCACGGCCACGACCCGCGCGCCGGCGATGCGCTGAAGCAACTGCTGCAGGCCGGCAAGGTCCATAAAGACTCCGTCGCGACGACAAGATGCAGCCGATCAATCGGACCCCGGGTCGGAAATGTCCAGCGGGCGGCTTAGAACGGCACGTCGCTGGCGGGCGCCACGGTCGGCAGGATCATCGGGGCCGGGGCGATCGTCGGCGGCCAGATCGGGCCGCAGATGGCGGCGGCGGCGCCCGAGCCGGGACCGATCGAGTGGTCGTCAATAATCTTATCCCACCCGCCCATCGTCATCAGCGAGATCAAGTGCGAATAGCGCAAGCTCTCCAGCGCCGGGCTGTCCGGGACGATCTGGCCCTGCCAGTTGATGAACCGCAGGTCGCCGACCGGGATGTAGGTCGAGACTAAGGTCGAAATGATCGACGACAACTCCGGCACGTTCCTGAACGCCGCCTGGAAGCCGAGGTCCGGCGGCAGGTGCGGAACAATGTCGTCCTGGTATTCGTAACGCGTCGAGTGACCGACCAGCTTGGCGTAGCCGTCGGCGAACGCCTGATCTCCGGCCCGCGCCCCTTCGAAGGTGCAGACAAACGGGTTGAAGCCGGCGGCGACGAACTTCACCGCCGCGATGTCGGCGAGCGCGCCGCCCTTGGAATGGCCGGTGACATAGAGCGGCTTGGTCTTCGGCAGCGCCTGGACCTGCGCCAGCACCCACCCCCAGAGCTCGTCGCAGTCGTGGCTGAAACCCTGGTGCACCGAGCCGGGCACGTTCGGCGCGGCGACGAGCGGGGCGTCGAGGTCGGTCAGCCAGTCCATCACCATGCGCTGGTGGTCGAGGGTGTCGAACGGCTCGGTGCCGCGAAAGGCGACGATGATCTCGGCGCCAGTCTGGCCCACCAGCACCGCGTTGATCTGATCGTCACCGGCCACCTGGGCCGCCGGCGGGGTGAGCCAACCGATCAGGCTCGACGGCGGCGGCGCGGGCTGGGCGGGGGAGTCCGGCGCGGGTCCGGCAGCGGTGATCTCATAGGCCTGCTGAGCTGCGCACAGCAGCCGGGTCGTGATCGGATAGGTCATCCATACCCCCGTCGGTTGAAGGGCACCTGTCGCACAAGCATCGCCTGAAGGCGAGCCGTCGATGCCAACCTCAGAGCAGCGGGCGGCGCTTGGCCAGGGCGTCGAATTCGAGCAGGTCGCGCACGAGCGCCTCGAAGTCCTTCAGCGGCACCATGTTGGGCCCATCGGAGGGCGCGCGATCGGGATCTTCGTGGGTTTCCATGAACACCGCCGCGACGCCGACCGCGACCGCGGCCCGGGCCAGCACCGGCACGAACTGGCGCTCGCCGCCCGTGCGATCGCCCGCGCCACCTGGCTGCTGCACCGAGTGGGTGGCGTCGAACACGATCGGGCAGCCGATCTGGGCCATGATCGGCAGCGCGCGCATGTCGGAGATCAGGGTGTTGTAGCCGAACGAGACCCCACGCTCGGTGGCCATCACGTTGGGATTGCCGGACGCCAGCGCCTTGCCGATCACGTTCTTCATGTCGCCGGGAGCGAGGAACTGGCCCTTCTTAATGTTGACGACCCGGCCCGTCCGCGCGGCGGCGATGATCAGGTCGGTCTGGCGCGAGAGGAAGGCCGGAATCTGCAGGATGTCGATCACCTCGGCGGCTTGGGCGCACTGATCGATCTCGTGCACGTCGGTCAGCACCGGGAGCCCGGTAGCCTCGCGCACCTCGGCGAAGATCGGCAGCGCTTGGCCAAGCCCGATGCCCCGCTCGGCGCCGGCGGAGGTGCGGTTGGCCTTGTCGAACGAGGTCTTGAAGATCAGCCCGACGTCCAGCCGCTGGGCGATCTCCTTCAGCGCATGGGCCATCTCCAGCGCGTGCTGCCGGCTCTCGAGCGCGCAGGGGCCGGCGATAATCGACAGCCGCTCCGCGTTGCCGATGCGCACCGTGCTGCCGCCAGCAACCTTCACCTCGACGACTGCGTTCGGGACGACGGCGTTCGGTTGGACTGACAAGGCGGTGGAGCTCCGATCCGATTGCGGCCGCGGCGCGTAGACATGGCGCGAGGCGGACTGGGGCGCAAGTTTCACGCACCGAGTCGTGGTTAGCTTTGCCACATGACGGTGTTATATCGTGTTTCAACAAGGACTTCGGGTGGAGGCGACGATGACCGATGGGGCGTCCGCTGTCGTTGGTCCGGACGACCCAGAACTGCGCAGGGCGCCGGCGGCCTTTCGCACCGTGCTGAAGATTTCGGCCGAGAATTGGGAGTACGGGCGGCTGACCTTCGTGCTGCCATCGGGCCGCGAAGTGACGGTCGAGGGCGACAAGCGGGGCCCGGATGCGCGGCTGATCATCAAGGACTTCCGCTTCCTCTCGCGGGTGCTCAGCGCCGGCGACATCGGCTTCGGCGAAGGCTTCATGGCTGGGGAGTGGGACACGCCCGACCTCTCGGAGCTGCTGGAAGCCTTCACGGTCAACCTCGATCGGTTGCGGCGGCTGCTCGAGGGCGGCCCAATCTTCCAGGCGTTCAACACCATCGCCCATGCTCTGCATCGCAACAGCCGGACCGGCTCACGGCGCAACATCCTGGCCCACTACGATCTCGGCAACGCCTTCTACTCGCGCTGGCTGGACCCATCGATGACCTATTCGTCGGCCAGGTTCGAGCGGCCGGGGCAGCCGCTGCGCGAGGCCCAGCGCAACAAGTACGCGAGCCTCGCCCGCCAGATCGAGCTGGGGCCCGACAACCACGTGCTGGAGATCGGCTGCGGCTGGGGCGGTTTCGCCGAGTTCGCCGCCGGCGAGATCGGGGCCAAGGTCACCGGCATCACCATCTCGCCGTCGCAGTACGAGTTCGCCCGGCGGCGGGTGTTCGAGGCGGGTCTGGCCGAGCGCGCCGACATCCGCCTGATCGACTACCGCGACGTCGAGGGTCAGTTCGACCGCGTCGCCTCGATCGAGATGTTCGAGGCGGTAGGCGAGGAATACTGGCCGACCTATTTCGGCAAGATCCGCGACGTGCTGGCGCCCGGCGGCCGCGCCGGCCTGCAGATCATCACCATCCGCGACGAGCTGTTCGCCAACTACCGTAAGCGCGCCGACTTCATCCAGAAGTACGTCTTCCCGGGCGGCATGCTGCCCTCCGAGACGCGGCTGAAGGAGGAGACCGCCCGCGCCGGCCTGGAGTGGCGCGACATCGTCCGCTTCGGCCAGAACTACGCCGACACCTGCGCCGAGTGGGCCCGCCGTTTCGAGAGCGCCTGGGAGGACATCCGCAGCCTCGGCTTCGACGAGCGTTTCCGCCGACTGTGGCGCTTCTACCTCGGCTACTGCGAAGCCGGCTTCCGCACCGAGCGGACCAATGTGGTGCAGTTGAGCCTGGCCAAGAGCTGAGGCTCAAAGTCTTACGCACCGCCTCATTCTAAAGCTCGGTCATCGCCGGGCGACAGTCCTGGCGATCCATGGATGCGAGCTACTGGGTGGCCGCGTCACGCGGCCACGGCGCGGTCTGTGTGCTTGAATGGCCGGGACTGTCGCTCGGCCATGACCGAAAATGGGGTGAATTTGGTCGATCCGGCGCTAAGCTGACCAGGGCCGAGGAGACGCGCATGCAAACGTTGCATTTCATCTACTTCGCCGATCCGATGTGCTCCTGGTGCTACGGCTTCTCGCCGGTGGTGACGACGCTTCGCCGCCGCTATCGCGACCTGCTGCCGATCCGCGTGGTGATGGGCGGCCTGCGCCCCGGCACGACCGAGCCGATGCCGGAGAAGACGCGCCGCGGCCTTGTCGGCCACTGGGACGAGATCGGCGCCATGACCGGCGTGAAGTTCAGTCCCACCCTCGGCGACCGCGACGGCTTCGTCTACGACACCGACCCGGCCGCAAGAGCCGTCGTGCTGGCCCGCCGCACAAGCGACGACGAGGCGCTCGACCTGCTGGAGCGCCTGCACCTGGCCTTCTATGCCGAAGGCCGTGACGTCACCGACCCCGCCGAACTGGCTCTGATCGCCGCCGAACAGGGCTTCGACCGCGCCGCCTTCGAGACCCAGCTCACTGACGAGGGGCTGAAGAACGAGACCTGGCGCGACTACGCCATCTCCCAGCGCGCCGGCGCCACCGGCTTTCCCACCCTGGTGGTCGGGCCCAATGCCGATCGGTCCTACGCCCTGGTCACCCGCGGCTACCAGGACGGCGAGACGATCGTGGCCGGCATCGACGGCTGGCTGGCGGGCGCGCGACCCGAGGCGGTCTGACCGCGGATGGCAGAGCCGATCTTGCAGGTGCTGGGCTTGCGCACCGAATGCCGCGAGAACCCGCTCGGCGTCGAGCTCCAGCGGCCGCGGCTGTCGTGGCGACTCGAGTCCGACCGGATCGGCGCGCTGCAGTCCGCGTACCGGATTCGGGTCGCTGCAAGCCTGGAGACGCTCCAGCGCGGCGGGGCCGATGTGTGGGACAGCGGCGAGGTCAATGCGCCGAGGTGTTTCGACATCGCCTACGAAGGCCCAGCGCTCCAGTCGCGCCAGCGGTGCTGGTGGACGGCTCAGGTGTGGGACGAAGCCGGGGCGACCGCCGCGGCGGCGCCGGCCTGGTGGGAGATGGGCCTGCTGCAGCCCAACGATTGGTCGGCCGCCTGGCTGGCGGTCGAGACCGAGGAAGACCGCGCCGATCGCGAGACTGGCCTCGCCTGGATCTGGGGGCGCGACCAGCCCGAGGCCGAACCGCGCCGCTTCCGGCTGCGGTTTCACCTCACGGACCCAATCGCCGAGGCGACGCTGTTCGGTGTCGCGCGGGGCCGGCTGAGGTCGGTGTGGTTGGATGGCGCGCCGGTCGCGCTGCCGGAAGCAAATCCGCACGCCTTCGGCCGCGAGGGAATGGCCGCGCTCGACCTGGGCGCCCTTGCCGCCGGCGACCATGTGCTCGCCGCGGACGTGGCGAAGATCGCCAGTCGGAGGGATACGCGTCCCTGGCACGGCGCGTTCGGCGCGATGCTGAAGCTCAAGGCCCACGACGGCGCCGTCGATCGCCTCGCCGGCGAGGCTGACTGGAAGACCAGCCTGGCGACTGACGCCGGCTGGGCCGCGCCGACGTTCGACGACCGCGATTGGGACGACGCCGAGCCCGCCGAAGGCCGAGCCCCCGACGCCTGGCCGCCAACGTCGGCCATGCTGCTGCGAACCGCGTTCGACGTAGACCAGGCCCCGAAGCAGGCCCGGCTCTATGTCACGACGCTGGGGGCCTACGAGGCCTTCCTCAATGGCTCGCGTATCGGCGACGCCCTGCTGGCGCCCGAGAGCACCGACTTCCGCAAGCGCGTGCTCTACCAGACCTATGACGTCACCGACTTGGTCCGGACTGGCCCGAACGTGCTGGGCGCCCATGTCGGCGACGGCTGGTACGCCAGCGTGGTGGCGCCCGGCGGACGCTACGCGTTCGGGCCGCCGCCGCGGCGCTTCCTGGCGCAGTTGGAGCTGAGCTTCGCCGACGGATCGCGGCAGCTGGTGGCCAGCGGCCCCGGCTGGTCCACGCAGCCGTCCCCCGTCGTCCAGTCCGAGATCTACAACGGCGAGATCTGGGATGCGCGGCGCGAGCTGCGGTGCTGGAGCGAGCCCGGGTTCGCCGATCGCGACTCGACCCCGGCCCGCATCGCCGAGCCGCCACCCGGCCAGCTCAGCGCCCAGCCCGACGCGCCGATCCGGATCACCCAGACCCTGCGGCCGCAGTCCGTCAGCGAGCCGCGGCCGGGCGTCTTCGTGTTCGATTTCGGCCAGAATTTCGCCGGCTTCTGCCGGCTGCGCGTCAAGGGCCGGGCCGGCGATCAGGTCAGCCTTCGCTTCGCCGAGCTGCTGCGACCGGACGGCGAGATCGACCAAGCCAATCTGCGCGCCGCCAAGGCCACCGACACCTACATCCTGCGCGGCGATCCCGCCGGCGAGGCGTTCCAGCCCAGCTTCACCTACCACGGCTTCCGCTATGTGCAGGTCGGGGGCTACCCGGGCCGGCCGACGCCGTCCGATCTCGACGGCCTAGTAATCCAGACCGACCTAGCGGAGACCGGCGCGCCGCGGATCGACAATCCGGTCATCCAGCAGCTCTGGCGCAACGCCGTCTGGAGCCAGCGATCCAACTTCACCGGCATTCCGACCGACTGCCCGCAGCGCGACGAGCGGCTGGGCTGGCTCGGCGACGCCAACGTGTTCTGGGACGCCGCCGCCTACAACATGGACGTCTACGCCTTCACCCAGCGCTTCAGCGGCGACATGCGCGACGCCCAGGCCCCGGGCGGCGGCTTCTCCGACTACGCGCCGGCGGCGCGCCGCTTCGGCGACCAGCCCGCGCCGGGCTGGGCCGACGCCGGCGTGGTGCTGCCCTGGACCGCCTGGCGGCGCTATGGCTGCACGTCGGTCATCGACGCCAACTGGGCGGCGATCGAGCGCTACCTGGGCTACATCGAAGGCGCCAATCCCGACGGCCTGTGGCGTAACAACCGCGGCCTCGACTTCGGCGACTGGCTGGCGCTCGACGCCAAGTCCCCCGGAGACCCGACCACGCCAAAGGACCTGATCGGCACGGCTTGGTGGGCCTACACCACCAGCCTGGCCGCGGAGATGGCGCAGGCGACCGGCCGAACCGAGGCGGCGACCCGGCTGGGCGAGGCGCGCGGGCGGATCGTCGAAGCGTTCCGACGCGCCTACGTCGGCGCCGACGGCGCCATCGGCAACGGCAGCCAGACCGGCTACATCCTGGCGCTCAAGTTCGGGCTGGTCCCAAACGCGCTGCTAGGGGCCGCCGCCCGGCGACTGACCGACGACATCGAAGGGCGCGGCGGCGTCCTGTCGACCGGCTTCCTCGGCACTCCGTTCAGCCTCGATGTGCTGGCCGACGTCGGCCGCGCCGATCTGGTCTACGACCTGCTGTTGCGCACCGAGTTCCCCTCGTGGGGCTACATGATCGCCAAGGGCGCGACGACCATCTGGGAACGCTGGAACGGCGACGTCGGCGATGTGGCGATGAACTCGTTCAACCACTACGCGCTTGGTGCGGTCGCCGGCTTCCTGTTTCGCCGCGTCGCCGGCATCGACGCCGCCGCGCCGGGCTTCACTCGAATCGACATCCGCCCGGTGCTCGATCCGCGCCTGCGCCGCGCCGGCGCCGACTATGACTCGATGCTCGGCCGCATCTCGACCGACTGGGACTGGGATCTTGGCAACACCTTCAGACTGACCGCGACGATCCCGCCAAACGCGACGGCGCGCCTTCGCTTGCCGGCGCAGCTTGGCCGCCGGGTTGAGCTCGTCAGCGGCGACGCTCGGTCGGGCTCCGTCATCGGTTCGGGCGATCCGGAGTTCAGCGTCGATCTGAGCGCGGGACGGCACGCCGTAACCCTGACGCTTTAGGCGGCCGCCTCAGCGGCCTCTCGGCACATCCCGTGATCATAAGTTACCGAGGCGACAGACCCCCGCAACCCGTTGTGCGAAGAGCATTATTGCGGTCGCCCTGAGGTCATCGATGGCCTGTCAAAGCAAATCGGAAGCCATGTTCCCGAGCGCATCGCTCAGAATTGCTGGCCG
>Ga0302325_10002980_pt1 | contig 40456 bp, 38 predicted proteins | sample Palsa_T0_2_FD_201948 | JGI IMG/M metagenome (GOLD analysis project Ga0302325, IMG submission 201948) | Peat permafrost microbial communities from Stordalen Mire near Abisko, Sweden - Palsa_T0_2 | ecosystem: Environmental > Terrestrial > Soil > Palsa > Peat permafrost | place: Sweden: Abisko...
CTGCAAAGCACAATTTCCCGGCAGCCCGCGATCCTGGCAGGAATACCCAGCATCAGGATCGTACTGAACAACGGCGCCGTGCCGCCCGGAATATACAATCCGATTTTTTCGATGGCCACCATTTTACACCAGCACCGCACACCCGCCATGGTTTCAATGACGTCCTCCTGCCGCCGCTGCGCCAGGTGGAAGGCGCTAATATTGGCCGCGGCCGTCCGGATCGCCGCCTTCAGCGCTTCATCTACCCCGGCCGCTCCCGCCTTTATCTCCGTCGCATTCAGCTCTGGCACCACAGGAGCAGACTTATCGAATTGAAGCGAATATTTCGACACCGCCGCATCCCCCCCGTCCCTGACATCCGCGAGGATACCGGCCACGGTCTGCTCCAGCGCCCTGGTGTCGAAAACAGGCCGCCGCAACCAGCCGCCCGAAGGAGCCCGAGCTTCTTTTTGTATGTCGTTAATTTCCATATCAGATCACCATTTTCTCTATCGGTACAACCAAAATACCCTGCGCACCCGCCTCCTTCAGCCGCTCGATGATCTCCCAGAAATCATTTTCGCTCAGCACGCTGTGGACACTGCTCCACCCTGCCTCCGCCAGCGGAAGCACCGTTGGCGACTTCATGCCCGGAAGTAATCTAATGATCTCCGGCAATTGCTCATTGGGCGCATTCAGCAAAATATACTTGTTGTCGCGCGCCTTCTTGACCGCCCGGATGCGGAACAGAAAACGCTCCAGCAATTGCTGCTGCTCCGGCCCCAAATGCTCATTGCGGACCAACACCGCCTGCGACTTTAGGACCGTCTCCACTTCCCTCAGCCCATTCATGAACAGCGTGCTCCCGCTGCTGACCAGGTCGACGATCGCATCGGCCAACCCAATGCCCGGAGCGATCTCCACCGATCCGCTGATCTCATGAATATCCGCCCGGATACCATTCTTCTCCAGGAATTGGCTCACCAACCCCGGATAGGTGGTCGCGATCCGCTTCCCGTTCAGATAGGACACCCCCTCATAAGGCTCGCCACGGCCAACGGCAACGGATAACCGACATTTCCCAAACCCCAGCTGCTCGACGATCACGGTCTTCTTGTTCTTCTCGTACAGGACGTTCTCCCCCACGATACCGATGTCGGCTACCGCGTCTTCCACATACTGCGGAATATCGTCGTCACGCAGGAAATAGATCTCCATCGGGAAATTGTCGCATTCCGCCTTCAGCTTATTTACGCCGTTCTTCAGGTCGATGCCGCAATCCTTCAACAACTTTACGCTGTCATCATAAAGCCGGCCAGATTTCTGAATAGCGATCTTTAATTTGTTCATGGTATGTATGATAAAAAAAGGGCCTACCTGTAGTAAGCCCTTTCATTGTTTATGTTTTTTACAAAACATCACCGGCTTACCCCCTCGGTAAGATAAAATGATGGTGATGATGTGTGTTGCAATTTTGCATTTCGAAGCCAAAATTAACGGCCAAAACTCAATACCCAAAATTTATTTTACCTGCTCCTGCTCCTGCGGCGGCGGCACCTGCACCGCCGGTACATCCTGTATCCTCGCCTGTATCCGCTCCTTAACCTCCGGCGGCGGAGGCTCCTCATTGTCGATGGCAAAAAGCTCCAAATGATACTCAAAATCAGACAAAGCCAATTTCAACTCGGGATAGTGCGGTATCAACTGCTCAAACTCTTCTCTTTCGATCAGCGTAGCCAGACCGAGTGCATAACTTTCAACTATGCCGCTTTGCATATATAGCTCGATATTCACACCAGTGCAATAATATGTAGTATTTAATGCATATTATAGTAAAAATAGTAGATAATTAAGCGACAATACCCCCATAAGACCCACCACCGATACGATCGTCTCCATAACGGACCACGACCGGATGGTATCCTTGATAGACAGATTAAAGTATTCCTTGAACAGCCAGAACCCGCCGTCATTGACATGGGAGAAGAAAAGGCTGCCCGCCCCCACCGACAATACCATCAGGTTGGGATCGACATGCAACCGGTTCATCAGCGGCAAAATGATGCCTGCCGCCGTCAGGCCCGCGACCGTCGCGGACCCCAGACAGACCCGGATAATGGCCGCTATCAGCCAGCCCAGCACCAGGGGATGGACAGGCCAGTTCTGCAATACTCCGGCGATCTCCCCGCTCACCCCGCTCGCCGAAAAAACCTCCTTCAATGCCCCCGCCCCTGCTATGATAAGCAGGATCATGGCAATATCTTTTGCAGCCTCTTCATAGATCCGCATGATCTTGACCATCGACAAACCGCTTCGGATACCAAGGGTATAGGTAGCCGTCCCGATGGCCAGCAACAGGATGATCGAAGGATCGCCAAAGAACACCAGCACCGCCTTCCACTTCGGCGACAGATTCACCAGCGCAGGTATCAGGGTGGTCAGCATCAGCAACAGCACCGGCAGCAGGGAAGAAAGTACGCTATTGCCCATTCCCGGCAGCTGCGCATCCGGCTTTTCGGCGGCCACGAGTCCCTCCAACGGCGAAGACACGATATGCTTCAGCGTCCGCGAATACACGGGCCCCGCCAGGATAATGGCAGGGATCGCGATCGTCATCCCATACAACAGCGTCTTCCCCATATTGGCATGAAACTGCGCTACCAATGCAGCGGGGGCGGGATGCGGCGGCAGAAAGCCATGGGTCACCGACAACGAAGCCAGCATCGGCAGGCCGATATAGACCGCCGGCAATTTGTATTTGTATACGACCGAAAAGATCAGCGGCACCATCAACACAAACCCCACATTGTAAAAAAGCGGTATGCCTATAATGAACCCGGTAACCATCAGCGCCCACTGGATATACTTTTCGCCGAAGATGTTCATCATCGTCGTCGCGATCCGCTGCGCCGCGCCGGTCTCGGCGACTAACTTACCCAGCATGGCGCCCAGCACGATCACGATCGCCAGCTGCCCCAGGGTATCACCGATACCTTTGTACACCGCCCCCGCGATATGGTCGAAGGGGATGCCAAGCAGCAGACCCGTAAGCAGGGAGACCACCAGGAAGGCCAGAAAAGCATTCACCTTACCCCAGGAGATAAGCACGACAAGTAACAGAATACCAAAAAGAACAAGCAAAAGGTGCATATGAATAAATTTATCGGCCAGCCTCCCCCAGGGCGAACCAGCGCCACAGGCCTAATGAGAATCCCTGTTCACTTCCTGCCCCGAACCCCCTCGCAAAAAATCCAGGTCGGCTCCCAAATGAGCCTGCTGTACATGCGCCCGGTAAAGATGCACATAACCCCTGTCCATCCCCGCCAGCACCGGCGGCGACCACTCTCCCTTCCTTCGGGCCAACTCTTCGGGAGACACATCCAGGTGGAGCCGCCTCGCTTCCACATCCAACTCGATCCAGTCCCCATCCCTCACCAATGCCAGCACACCCCCTATCGCGGACTCCGGCGAAACATGCAGGATTACGGTGCCATAGGCCGTTCCACTCATCCTGCCATCCGAGATCCGCACCATATCCATGACACCCTGTTCCAATAATTTCTTCGGCAAGCCCATATTGCCCACTTCCGCCATCCCGGGATAACCCACCGGTCCCGCTTGCTTCAGCACCATGACACAGGAGGCATCGATATCGAGGGCCGGGTCGTCCACCCGCTTGTGATAGTCTTCAATGTTCTCGAAAACAACGGCCCGCCCACGGTGCCGCATCAACGCGGGCGTGGCAGCCGAAGGCTTGATGACGGCGCCATCCATAGCCAGGTTGCCTTTCAACACGGCAATACCGGCATGCGGGATCAGCGGTTCGCCGATCGCGGCGATCACCTCCCGGTTATAACAAACCTCCCGCCCCGTCACATTCTCACCATGCGTCTTGCCATTGACAGTCAACGCCGTCATGTCTAACAGTTCACGCAGTTCATGCAGGATCACAGGCAGCCCGCCGGCATAATAAAAATCCTCCATCAGGAACCGCCCGGAAGGCATGAGATTCAGCAGTAGCGGAATGCCGCTCCCCAAACGATCGAAGTCCGCCAGTTCCAGCGGAACGCCGATCCTTCCCGCAATAGCAGTCAAATGAACAATAAAATTCGTACTTCCACCCACAGCAGCGTTGACCTTGATCGCATTTTCAAAAGCAGTGCGCGTCAATATTTTCGAAAGCCGCAGATCGTCCCTGACCATCTCCACGATCCGCCTGCCGCTCAATTGTGCCAGCACCTTCTTTCGCGAATCCACAGCAGGGATAGCCGCCGCACCCGGAAGCGTCAAACCCAGCGATTCCACCATGCACGCCATCGTGGACGCCGTACCCATGGTCATGCAATGCCCGGGACTACGCGACATACAGCTTTCCGCCTGCAAATATTCCGCATCCGACAATTTTCCGGTCTTCCGATCTTCTTCAAATTTCCAGACATGCGTGCCTGAACCGATATCCCTACCCTGGAATTTGCCGTTCAACATCGGACCGCCCGGCACGACTAGTGTCGGCAGATCGACGCTGGCCGCGCCCATGAGCGAGGAAGGCGTAGTCTTGTCGCAACCCGTCAGCAACACCACCCCATCCAGCGGATTGCCTCGTATCGACTCCTCCGCATCCATGCTGGCCAGATTCCGGAACAGCATGGCAGTAGGCTTCAACAGGGTCTCCCCCAATGACATGATAGGAAATTCAAGCGGAAAACCACCCGCCTCAAAGACACCGCGTTTCACGGCTTCGGCGAGCTCCCTTAGATGTGCATTGCACGGAGTTAATTCTGACCAGGTATTACAAATGCCAATGACCGGGCGGCCATCAAACATATCCTCGGGAAAACCCTGGTTCTTCATCCAACTGCGATAGATGAATCCCATTTTGTCGGTCTTCCCAAACCAATTCCGGCTTCTGAGCGAGTTCATGCGATAAATATACACTAATCCCAAATTAGCCGGCGCCCATTCCATCCCCTAATCTTTAGACTCATTTAGCCTAGTCCTCCGGCTTCATATACTGCTTGTAACTATCGCTGATATAAACCAGGATATCGACATTGGCAGCCTTTCGGCAATAGTCGTACGATGGACGGTAACGCCGCATGAACTGCAGCAGAGAATCTCCTTTCAGATGCGTGATCTTGGCTACAAAATCCTTGTTGTACCGGCTGTCCACATAATAATCCTCCTCCTCTTTCTCCAGCCGCTTTTTAAGCCCCACCCGTTGATGAGCCGCCGAGCCACTATTCCGGAAGATATTGAGCGTGACACCTACCCCATCCGCCCCCTGACGGTCCCGCGCCACATGCGGCGTATTCTCATGATCATACACCCAGGCATATTCCTTCCGCCGGTCCATCGAATCCAACTGGTAGTTGCTAAACTCCCCCACCCGAACGGCCTGCAAAGTCTGGGGTCTTATATCCAAATAAATGGGACATTCCGCCGTTAACAGCGACGCCGTGACGGTCAGCGTGTCCGCCATATAACCCACGGAAGAAAAGGCAATGTGATCGCCCGGCGCCGCCTGGATGTGATAGCTGCCATTCTCTTCGGAGAGATCATAACGCTGCTCGGTAATGTTGTGGATACTGACAGAGATCAGAAATTCGGTACTGTTCTTCTTGAACACCTTCCCCGTCAAAAATTGCTGACTCCACCCATGGAGCGAGCCAACCAAAAAAAGTACTAAAGGATAAATTTTTTGTCGCATAAATCAGTCAGGAGTGCGCCAAGTTAGCCCTAATATACGTATCCAACCACCCCGACCCCTCCAAGTTTTTGTTAAAACCGCCGTACTACTTTACATTTAACTACCCGAATTGGTTTACATAGTCATATATAAATTAAACACAATGAAAAAACTCCTTATAGTCATCGCCCTGCTGCCCCTGGCCGCCTTCTCAGCTCCCAAACAGGAATACTATTCCTTACGCGTCTATTCACTGAAAACGGCAGAACAGGAAGCCCGGATCGACACCTGGCTCCAAACCGCCCTCCTGCCCGCCCTGCACAGAATGGGTATCGCGGAAGTGGGTGTTTTCAAAGCGCCCGACAACGACACAGCCGCCACCCGCCACGTCTATGTCCTCATCCCATTCAAAAACCTGGAACAGTGGCTCGGCCTCGAAACAGCCCTGCACCGCGACGCGCAATATGCCTCGGTCGGAAAAGACTATCTCGAAGCCACCTATGACAACCCGCCCTATCTCCGCATGGAGTCGATCCTCCTGCAGGCCTTCCCCGACATGCCACACCATGCCGTCCCCTCCGCCCTGCAGGGGCCACGCGCGGAACGCATCTATGAACTCCGCAGCTACGAAGGACCGACAGAAAAATACTTCGCCAACAAAGTGCAGATGTTTAACGAAGGCGGCGAGATCCCGCTCTTCCAACGACTCGGCTTCAATGCGGTTTTCTATGCCACCGTCCTCTCCGGCGCCCACATGCCCAACCTCATGTACATGACCAGCTTCGATAACATGGCGTCCCGCGAGCAACACTGGAAAGATTTCAGCGCCGACCCCGTCTGGAAACAACTCGTGGCCTCACCCCAATACCAGCACAACGTCTCACACGTTGACATCATCTTCCTTCACCCGGCACCCTACTCGGACTTATAGTTGTCCTTTTTTAACTCCCACTTCGTCCACAAATACGGGTTAACTCTTATATTTCCTTACAAAGTATCCGAGATACTTTAGGGATACCGCCCCATATATTTCAAATGTTTCAATATTTACCTCACCTTCGCCACGCTCACACTGCATTGCATTGGTTAAGTCATCCCCGCACACCTGGGGTCCGATCGGTAGTACGTTTAGCCATTCCCGATATAAATGGCTGCTGTCACCAACCAACCGATAGTCATGTTCACTTTAACCTTCAATCCCTTAAATGGGGCCTTTTCTGTCCGACCCGTTTGCAAAGCAACGGATCGTCCGCTCATCCGGGAACTATTTTGCAAAGAGTTCTATGGAGATTTGCCGCAGCCATTTTTTGACGACGGGCTCTGGGAGATCTATGACAGCATGGAAACTACATCAAAGGACGTCTATGGCGCCTATCTCGTCTATCATCGCGACCGCCTGCTCTTCTTACTGGAAATACATTCCCCGGTCCAGATGGACCTGACAGAAACCTTCCTCTCCCTACAGGGGACAGTCGGCATCTATTGCTTTTATGCCTCGCCAGTGGAATCCCTGAACCTCCCGGCACTCAGAACCTGTATCGGCAGCCTGCTGGACCAGCCGGGCATCGACCGCATCCTCACCACCCTCGGCAACCCGGCCGATGCACCCCGGACGACCCTCCTGGAAAGAACCGGGTTCCGCCTGCTACACAATAGCCCCGACACAGCCTCCGTTTATTGCTGTACAACGGACAGTTTCCCCCTCCTCAGCGGGGGCGTAGGCAGCCTCGCCGCCACCGGCGTATAGGCCAAAATAAGGTGCATAAATTGTCCAACCAAACGGCATACTAATTGCCTTCCCTGCCGCGTTAAACCATGAATCAACCTTTTGCAGGCTATTCTCTACCCTTAAAAATCGACTCATTATGAAGCACGCAGACAAGCCTTTCATCGGCATCCTCATCATCACCATAGCTATCCTCTACGGCGTCATAGCAATGCTGAGTTAGCGGACGGCAAAAGCCACCGGACCACAAAAAAAGGAATGGATCAAAAACGGGCGACGACCAACATAGGGTCTAAAGCGGGGAATTTTAAATGGGAAGGTTCTTGCGCTCTTCGATCAGGAAGCCGGTCTGACCTCATAGATCGGACTGAAAAGATACAATTTTCCCGTAGCTATTTCCACACATTGATACCTTTTTCTCAATTTTTTTCCTTTCCTAAAAACGCGCCCGTCTTCCAGGCTGAAACAGCCCCCCTCAGGGATCTGCTCCACCAACAAAAGATCTCCCGCATTCTTATCATGCTTCTTTAATACCCGCATCAGATCCTCATCGGCACAACTACTGGCCGGCAAATTATGCAGGCTTTTCTTCAACGCAGCCAGAACATCAGCCGGAAAAACCGACAGCCGAATAAACTCCTCCAGCATCTTCCGATAAATACCCTTCCACTCCTTCCCATGTGACTGGACCTGGTTGCCATATTCCATAAACGTCACCAGGTGAGCCAACTCATGGATCAAAGTGATCAGGAAAGAATAAGGGTTCAGATTGCCGTTGACGCTGATCCGGTGATTGCTCGTCCTGGTCGCATGCCGATAATCCCCCAGGACACTTTTCCGCTCCCTGGTGATAGTCAGGTGAACACCATAATGATTCAGGTAATCCAGGCTCAGCTGCGCCGCAGCTTCCGGGATCCACTGGCGTAAATAGTCGATGGGAGCTTCTTTCTTAGGCATTTTTCGTTACCTTCTTGGACTTACTCAGCTGCAGCAATGTCCTGACTTCCAGGAAAGTATACAGCATGTATAAGATAAAACAACCGAGGATGCCGTTTCGGTTCACTCCCTGGCGGGAGACGGTTGCATAGATCAGCACGGCCAGCAAACAACCCACGAATTTGATCAACATGCTGCCGTACATTACACGCAGGAAAGCCTGCACATTATTATTGCGTAACCCCCTGGCATACAGATAGAAACTGACGGCGGTCAGCAGAAAAAGCAGTCCGTTCCCCGACAACAATACCACATGATCCACCTTCCATGCCGCAAGCATCGAGGGAACCGCAAGGACCAGAACACTAACTAATATGAATGTCAGTACGATTAGCAGGAAGGACCTGCCGGTTGGCTTATTTTCCATTTTTTTTACCCGAGCCCTCCCTGATCAGATTGATCAGCAGGACCACGATTACCAGCAAAGGTAACGCCCAGGAAAGGATCGGAAAAGAAACCTTTAATGCTTTATCGCCCTTTATTCCAAGGAATACCGACACGCCAATGGAGACTACCACCTGGGTGGATAGCCCCGTATAACGTATTAATTCCCGCCGGCGATCGCGGCTGTTGTTATCGCGGCTCTTGTCATGACGGCTATTGTCATTAGCCCCGGCATCCCCACCTTCCTTATCAGGCTGGGGCGATCGCGCTATCTGCATGTTTGAATTCCTTCTTTACATCAGGAGCCGGCTTCGAGTGGGCCGCACCCTGAGCAGGGGTCGAACCCGTCATATGACACCCGCCATTAAAGTTGGCAGTAGGCTCGATCTGCAGCTTGGCAGCTTCGATATTGCCATTTACCACACTCCCCCCCTTTAACTGCAGGAGGTCCTTAACCTTGATCGTACCGGATACCTTGCCCATGATATCCGCCGTCTGGCCACTGATATCACCCTGGACGTCGCCGTTGGCGCCGATGACAACCTTCGCAGTACAATGGATATTGCCTACCAGCGTGCCGTCGATACGCAGATCACCACTGCTGGTAATGTCGCCTTTCATAGTCGTACCCGCGCCTATCAGGCTGGCACTGGTGCTTGCAGGCTTTTCTGCCCCAAGTTCAAACCCTTCGGATTTAGTCTTTCCGTTAAACATAAATATGGATTTTAGTCATTGATTTTCTCAGGTTTCGGGATCTTCAAAGTCGTTGTATCCAACTTCACAGTCGTATTTCCCTGTAACACATTCCGAATACTCTCCAAATATTGGTCCTTATACCTCACTTCCTGCTCTAACGAATCAGTGCGTATCTTTAGTTCACGCAGGTCCTTCGTATTACTAACATCTCCATAACCCGGTATATACAGCTTTAAAGGCGTAAAAACGATCAAAGCCACGGTCAGCCCCGTCAACAATACAAAAATCGTGCAGAGAACGGTATAAACACTCAGGCGGGATAACTTAAAGGTAACCACCTCCTCATATGTATCGTCATTCATGACTACGAGTCGATAACGGTTCTGGAGGCGTTTTAAGGTGGAATTGGCATCGAATTTGGCCATATTGGATTAATTGGGCTGTTGCAGGATAAAGATAACAAAATAAATTTCCTTAAAAACAGTTATTACTCATAATTAATGATGGGCCATCGGGACCAGAGTCCGATATATATTTGCAGCGTGGCGTATAGTAAGATTCTGCTATTAGGGATTTTATCTTGTCTTTATCTGACCGTATCGGCTCAGGTAGGGGTGGACTATGACATCGACAGCCTAAAACCCAAACGCTTCGAAAATCGCATCCTCGCCTCCGAAACCTCCAACAACGGCAAGAAATTCAAAAAAAGCCGCCGCTTTATCCAAAACACCATCACCCATTATAATTTCTACTACAACGCGAACTTTAAGCTGAATATGGTCGTAGCCAAGGCCAAACTCCAGTTCCGCGACGACTATGCCCGCCTGCTCCCCTTCTACAACTACAGCCTCGACGCGACCTATGCCCAGAAAAAAGAACTGGACTCCGTCATCTACAAATGCACCATGGGTATCCTCATCCATGACGTCCGAAACGACTGGATCGACAACCTCTATTTCCTGATCGGCAAGACCTACTACTATAAAGAAAACTTCGATTCCGCCTACATCACCCTCCAATTCCTCAACTGGGCCTTCGCCCCCCGGGATAAGGACGGCTACTACGAGACGATCGGCAGCAACGCCAACGAGATCCAGGGTAATAACGCCAGCATCATCTCCACAAAGGAGGACCCCAACATCCTCCAAAAGGTCTTTTCCCTCCCACCCAGCCGCAACGACGGACTCGTCTGGAAGGTGAAGACCTATATCGCCCAGAACAGGTATGCCGAAGCATCTGCGCTCATCGAGATCCTCCTGCACGACCCGCAGTTCCCACCCAGATTGATGCCCAACCTGCAGGAAGTAAGAGCCCTCTGGTACTATAAACAGGATATCTATGACAGCGCCGCGATCTACCTGCAAAAGGCCCTGCCGGCAGCCGAGAACCGCGAAGAGGTCGCCCGCTGGGAATACCTCATCGCCCAACTCTACGAAAAAGATAGCGACAGCTACAACGCCCGCACCTTCTACGAAAGAACCATCATCCATACCTACAATCCCGTCCTGGATGTCTACGCCCGCCTGAACGCCATCCGCCAGAATAAAGAAGGCGGCGAAGACTTCATCGCTAAGAATATCGACGCCCTGATGAAGATGGCTCGTCGCGATAGATACGAACCCTACAGGGACATCATCTATTATACCGCGGCCCAGATGGAGCTGGAACGCCACAATAAACCCGGCGCCATAGCCGACCTCCGCCTCTGTATCAAGAACTCCATCGGCTCCACCAATAACCAGCGAAACAAGGCCTTCCTCCAATTGGGCAACCTGTCCTACGAAGCAAAGGACTACCGGTCCGCCAAGAACTTTTATGACAGCCTGCTCATAACCGGCGCCGACGTCGGGCCCAAAGGCGAGCTGCAATGGCTGCCCGATCGCAAAAGAGCCCTGGCCCTAATCGTTAGGAACATGGACGTCATCTACCGGCAGGACAGCCTGCAAAGGATCGCAGCAATGCCACCCCCTCAACGCGACGCTTACGTCAAAAGACTGGTAAAATACCTCCGTAAACAACAGGGCCTCCGCGACGAAGCAGACAGCAACTTCGACCTCAACTCCCCGTTCCGGAACAACAATAGCAGCGCACCCGATCTCTTTAGTTCGAACGCAGGCGCCGATTGGTATTTTGACAACCAGACCCTGAAAGCCAAAGGCTATTCCGACTTCCGGACCAAATTCGGCACCCGCCCCAACGTCGACAACTGGCAGATCTCCTCCATCATGAAAACCGGCGTGGGAGGCCGCGGACCAGGAGGCAGAAATACCCCCGATATGACCGACAGCCTCGCCAAAATCTCGGCCGCGACCGTCATCGATTTCAAAACACTCCTGAGCCACCTTCCGCTGACGCCTGACAAAATGAAGAAGTCCATGGACTCCATCGAAGGCGCCTTGTTCGCCCTGGGAAGAGCCTATCAGGACGGCATCCCCGATTATCCCTATGCTATCAACACCTATGATAGCCTGCTCAACAGATTCCCTGCAACCAACCACTACGAAGAGACCTTGTTCAATCTCTATTACTGCTATACCAAGCTCGGCGACCAGGAGAACGCACAACGCATCCTCGGGATGATGACCCGGCAATACCCCAACGGCGCCTTCACCGCAAGAGCGGTCAACCCCGACTCCGCCATCAAGGCCGCGGATGAACTCCGGATCAATGCTACCCACCAATACGAAAAAGTCTATATTTCCTTCATAGAGGGACACTTCAATGAAGCCCTGGCGCAAAAGAAATTGGCCGACAGCCTCTATGGCGATAAATACTGGACGCCACAGCTTTTATACATCGAATCGGTCTATTTCATCCGGACAAACCAGGACATGCAGGCGAGATCGACCCTCACGAGCATCATGAATAAATGGCCCAAAACGCCTATGGCCGCAAAAGCAGCCACCCTGCTCGACGTGCTCAGCCGCCGCAGGCAGATCGAAGATTACCTCACCAAACTGCAGGTAACCCGTAAATCCGACGACGACGACAAGGTCGACACGACTACCACCTCGGTCCGCCCCGCGGATACAAAACCACGCCTGGTCCGCAATGACTCCAATATGCTCGTAAAAGAGGACACCTCCTCCTGGGCCCGGGCCAAACATCGGGAAGATTCCCTGGCCCACATAGTGGCTAAACCAAACGTAACAGCCGGCAAACCGAACTTGGACACGTCCAGCATGAACAAGATCACCATGGACGCCAACAAACTGGACAACCTGCACAAATTGCAGGATTCCCTGCATGCCGCCATGCTCAAAGCCAGCGCAGATTCCCTCCAATCCGCCCGGTTGAAACACCAGTCCGACTCCGTAACCGCCGCCCTGCAGAAATTGCGGAATGATACCGCGCAATTGGCCGCAAAATTGCGTACTCTAAATTCTGTATTCACACTTACCCCGGACAAATCCCATGCGGTGATCATGGTCCTCGATAAGGTGGATCCGGTATACGTCTCGGAAGCAGGGAATGCCTTCAATCGCTATAACACTGAAACCTATTACAGCCTGGGCCTGACGACACAGAATGCATCGCTCAATGACTCGCTGAAGCTGCTGGTCATCAGCAACTTCGGAAATGCCGACAGCGCCACGGACTACCTTAAGAACGTAAAAGCACTGGCGCCAAGGGCCATAATCCCCTGGATGCCCGCAGGCAAATACAGCTTCCTGATCATATCCGCCAATAACCTCGACTTACTGCTGAAAAACAAGGATATGAACGTTTATAGGAAATTCCTGTCGGCCGCTTATCCCGATAAATTCTAAGACCCCATTTTTTGGAAACAATTTAACAGGGATTAACAGTACTTTTACCCATAACAGCTATTACATTAAAATCTCATATGTCTTCGATAAAACTTGTCCGTATTTTCTGGAAGATCTTTTTCTATGGGCTGGGCACTTTTATACTCTTCCTCATCCTTATAAACCTGGGTGTATTCGGCTCCCTGCCCTCTCTCAAAGAACTGGAAAACCCCTCCATCACCCTCGCAACCGAGGTCTTCGCAGAAGACGGGACCCCGATGGGAAAATATTACAAAGACAAAGGGAACCGCAGCAACGTCGAATTCAAAGATATCTCCCCCAACGTCGTCAACGCCCTGGTCGCCACTGAAGACGAACGCTTTTACCAGCATTCGGGCATCGACGGTTATTCCGTGATGCGCGCGGTCGTCAAACTGGGCCGCGACGGCGGCGGCAGCACCCTGACCCAACAGCTGGCCAAGAACCTGCTCGAACAGGGTTCCAAGAATTTCGTCCGCCGCTTCATCGAAAAACTAAAGGAGTGGATCATCGCCATCAAGCTGGAACGCAATTTCACCAAACAGGAGATCCTCGCCCTTTACCTCAATGAAGTACCGTTCGGAGATAACCTTTATGGCATCCGGAATGCTTCCCGCACCTTCTTCCAAAAAGAGCCCGACAGGCTCACCGTCGACGAAGCCGCTATCCTCATCGGGATGTTGAAAGGCAATACCCTCTACAACCCCAGGCGTAACCCGAAGATGGCCATCGAACGCCGCAACACCGTCATCAACCAGATGGTCAAGAACAACTATCTGTCGGAAACCGATGCAGCGAAATTCAAAAGCAAACCCATCGACCTCAGCAACTACAAAAAGGTAGATGAGAACAACGGACTCGCACCTTACTTTCGGGACGTCCTTCGCGGCGACCTCCAGAAATGGTGCAAAGAACACAAGAACCCAGCCACCGGCCAGCCCTATAACCTCTATACGGACGGTCTGAAGATCTATACGACGATCAATCCCCGGATGCAACTCTACGCCGATGAGGCCGTCGCCAAACAAATGCCCCTCCTGCAAAAAGCCCTCAGCGCCCAGTATGATATCCGCAAGGGCCTTATCTGGAAAGACCACGCCAATATCCTGGACGCAGCCATGCGCAACAGCGAACGCTGGCATAACCTCGAAGACGACGGCCTGAACGACGCCGACATCCGCAAAACCTTCTACCAGCCCGTCGCCATGAAAGTCTTTGCCTGGAACTCCAAACGCGAAAAAGACACCGTCATGACGCCGCTGGACTCCATCAAATACAACCAGCAGATGCTCCAGACCGCCTTTATGGTCATGGACCCCGTCACCGGCGCCGTAAAAGCCTGGGTAGGCGGCATCGACTTTAAGACGTACAAGTTCGACCACGCCAATATCAACACAAAACGCCAGGTGGGCAGCGCTATCAAGCCCTTTCTCTATAGCCTCGGTATCGAAGATTACAATTTTACGCCCGAGACCGAATGCGAGACCAGCCAGCAATATTTCCCTGGCTTTGGCTATGTCCCCGCCCGCGCGGACAAACACGAAGGCGGCTCCATGACTATGGCATCCGGCCTCGCCTGGTCCATCAACGGCGTGGCCGCGTATATCATGAAGCAGGTAGGACCCAAACGCTTCGCCGAATATATCAAGCAGATCGGCATCCCCACCCGCATAGACCCCTACCCCTCCATGGCCCTCGGCGCCTGCGACCTCTCCCTCTACGAAATGTTATGGGGCTATACCATGTTTCCCAGCCGCGGCTATAGCACCCGGCCCTATTATATCTTCCGAATCGAGGACAAGAACGGCAATGTGCTGGCGCTTTTTGACACCGAACGCAAAGAGGTCATCAGCCAGGGGACTGCCTATACCATGGCGCGAATGATGCAGGGTCCCGTCGACTTCGGCACCGCGGCAGGTCTGCGCAACCGGCTCGGCATCTCGGAAATGGGCGGAAAGACCGGTACCACCAATGACAACTCCGACGCCTGGTTTATGGGCTATACCCCCCAGCTGATGGCAGGTTCCTGGATAGGCTGCGACGACCGCTTCATCCACCTGGAAAGCGGTCTCGGCTATGGCGCCCAGGCAGCTCGCCCCATCTGGGAATATTTCTTCACCAAGGTCCTGGCCGACAAGACCCTGGGCATCGATCGCAACGCCAAATTCATCCAGCCGGAAAATATAAGAAAGGAAATGATGTACGACTATATGCACATCGAAAAGATCGCGCCTCCCGGCGCCGAGGGAGCCAATGAAGGTAACGGCAAAGCCAACCAATACATCGACATCAGCCCGCCAACTGTGCCGATAGACTCGAAGCTCTCACCCGAAGAACAGAAGATATTGCAGGAAGCAAATAAATCCAGCAAAGAAGGCTCCGTGAAGATCACGGTCAAGGACGCAGACAACACCCCTCCGCCACCAAAGAAAAAAGGCTTCTTCAAGCGCCTTTTCGGCGCAAAGAATTAGGCGGCGGCGGGCGCCGCCACCTAAAGATTGTCTATTTCAAATGCGCCCGTAACATCCAGGCCATCGCTTCATGCTCCTCCATCAATCCCGTAATAAAATCACTGGTACCCGCATCCCCATACTCATTGGCAAACCGGTTGATATTCTCCCGCAGGAAGATGATGATGTTCTCGTGATCCGTCAGCAATTCCCTGATAAAACCCAGGCTATCGTTCGGCTGACCCAACTTCTCCGTCAAATGAGTCAGCTGTAAAAAATACTGAAGGGTAGCAGGCGCATAATGCCCTAACTGACGGATCCTCTCCGCCACACTGTCCATCGCTTCATCCAATTGCTCGTACTGCTTTTCGAAGAAGATATGCTTGGTGTGAAAGTCCGGCCCTTCCACATTCCAGTGCGCATTACGCGTTTTCGTATACAACACAAATTCGTCCGCCAGTAACTTGCTCAATTCCGTGGCCACAGCCTGAAGATTCGCAGGAGTGATGCCAATGCTTGCATTCATAAAATGATATTTTAGGTGTTAAAACTCGCTTTTGTCCACTACCGTACAACAAAACGTCCGGAACCGAACACTTCCGTCCAAAGCCAAAAAAATGATCACGTTAACTATCAACGCATTACGCCCTGTAACTTCTTTGGCATTGCATTGGTCCTATTGAATACAGCTAGCTAATCAATAAAAAATACAAAAACAGTCATCATGAAACAGATATCAATTGCTATTATACTTTTTTTCACTCTCTTGACTACCACGAGAGCCAATGCCACCAACCACAAAGACCCCACCTTCAAGGGCGTCGAAACCTTCAAACAGGAGTTCCCTAACGCGACCGATGTCAGCTACAAAGTTAAGGGGGAATTGACAGAAGTAAATTTTATGTGGAATACCATGCGGCTACAGGCATTTTTCGACTTCGACGGCAACCTCCTGGCCACCTGCCGCTCCATCGCGAACAGTGATCTTTCACTGACCGCCCAAATGAGTTTGAAGAATCAATATCCCGGCTTCATAGAGAGAGAAGCCATCGAATACAATGACGCCAACGCCGGTGTCTCTTACTATGTTACGATGATCGGGCCAAAAGCGACTTATCTGCTCTGTGTTTCCACAGACGGTATGATCAGTGTTTTTAAAAAAATGAAGCATTAATCCTGCCCTTGCCGCCGGTCCGCCGTCTCATCCTCGGCCTCCGGCGGCTTTTTTCTACCTATCACGTCGATCCTTACCCGCGTGAGCCCCCGGCCGGCATAACCAAGCTTCACCGCAGCCGCATGACTCAGATCGATGATCCTTTTGTTGCGGGGATGCATTTTGTCATTGATCCGCACAAAAACCATTCTGTTGTTCCGGAGATTGGTCACCTTGACCCAGACATGCATGGGTAGCGTATTGCTGGCGCCGGTCAAACTGTCCTGCGTAAAGATCTCATCGGTATACGTCTTCCGGCCCTCAAATTTATTGGAGTAAAAACTGGCAGTGCCATACTGTACTTTAACTGGTCCTTTAGCCGGCGCCAGCCGCTGGCCGGTGGCCTGTAGCGACACCGCGAATAATGCGACCAATGGCAAGTCAACCATTCGCAATACAATAAATCGGCTTACAAATATCAATAGATAGGCTTATTTGCAAAATACCGGTTCCTCAACTCCTTGTCCTCACCGTAAATATCGTCATGAAAAACGATCTTACCCTTCTTTCCCTCAACAGTATAGTAGCGGATAAAGATCGGCACCCTGGCAAAACCATACACCGTGTGCTTCTCCTGCCGCCGGATCCAGGCCCTGAGCGTATCGGGATGATATTTCATCGTATCCTTCCGGATCAGAAAATCCGACAATTTCCGCCACTGCTGCACCCGAACGCAACCATGGCTCAACGCCCGGAACGTCTTGTCAAACATCCAACGCACATTGGTATCGTGTAAGTATACGTCATACTTATTTTTGAAGTTAAATTTCATGACCCCCAGGGAATTGTCATCCCCCTGACGCTGTTTTATCTGGTAGGGGAAATTGTTCTTGTTCAGCCGCCGCCAATTGATCGTCGAAGGGTCCCGGACACTATCATTGTCATCGACAATCATCAGGTTCTCCTTACGCAGGTAGTCTATATTCTTCTTGATCGCCGGCAGCATCTCCTTCATGATAATGCTCACCGGGACCGTCCATTGCGGATAGGTCACAAAATTGGAGATTTCGCTGGTCAGCAGCGGGGTCCTCGTCTTGGGCGCTCCTACGATGACCTTCGACTCCATCACTACCCTGTCAGAATCGACCACCTGCAAACTGAACGCGGGCAGGTCAACCCATACAAACGTCTTGGGCAAAGTATCAGGCAGCAGTTTATACCTGTCCAGGTTGATGGCGATCCGCTTGAATTTCTCCCAGTCGGAACTATTCATCAGGGCCACCATCTCCTGTGTCACCTTTCCCGTCACTTTCAGTTTATTGGTCTGCTGATAATTCCGGATAGCCCCGGCCAGTTGAGCCGTATCGGGATGCGTCACACCGGAATCCAGATAGCCTACTTCCTTCAGTCGATCGGTAAGCGCTGTATAAAAGGCCGCGGAATCCTTATTGGGATACTCCAGCCAGGTCAGATATCGGAAGTGCGCAGTGGCAAGGAAATCCTGCACATAGGCCTTCAGCGAATCATAACCCGGATGGCGCGGTTGCAGACTGTCCAACACCCCCACGATATGACCGGATTGCCTGGCCGCGGCCAGGGTCTGGTAGAACAGACTGTCCGGCAGCACGCTGTCCTTTCGCAGGGTGACGCTATCGTAGTCAAGCCGCCCCTGTTTAAGATCTTTGACGATGCTGAAAAAAGCATCCGTCAGCATCAGGTCGGCCCTCGTCCAAAGCGTGGGATTCTTCCTCGCCATCGTATCCTCGTCGATGACGCGCTGAATAAAAGAAAGGGCTGTATAATGATAATCGGACGGAAAAAGACCATACATCTTGCTATTGCCGATAAAAGCAAGCAAACTGTCCCCGGCAGGCAACCAATGCTCCTTATCGCTCCAGAGCGGCTTGTAACCGTTACTGTCGTAGAGCGTGTCCTCCAACTTGCGGTAAACCAGAACAATGGAATCGTTCAATTTGTCCTTGTTGTCCGATGCATACTGGAGCATCGACTTCAGATCGGAACCCACGAGTGCTTGCACCTGGGCGGGTGTTTTTACCTCATCCTTGGCTTCTTTACGGGGTTGATCATGACAGGCCATCAGGGTTAGCAACAACAAGATCGGGAAAAGCAATGTAGCGCCTCGCTTTCGGTAGTTCATATATGCCTCAATATAATAAAAATTTATTCAGCGTTCAAAGCCCAGTTCGGCTTATCCGCGGCACCCGCTGCTCCAGCAGCGCAAGGTCCGCCAGCACGATCGCCGTCACCGCCTCTACGATGACCGGCGCCCTCAATGCTACGCACAGATCGTGTCTCCCCTTTACCGAAAAGGTCTCCTGCTGGCCCGTGTCCCAGTTCAGGGTCTGTTGTTCCTTAGGCGTAGAACTGGTTGGCTTTATCGCCAGCCGGAATACCAGCTCATTCCCATTGGTAATGCCCCCTACTACCCCGCCCGCATGATTGGTCCGGGTACGGCCCTGCATATCGTCGATGGCGTCATTATGCTCGCTTCCAAACATCCTGGCGGCGGCAAAGCCGGTACCGAATTCGACACCACGGACCGCCGGTATGGCAAATATCGCATGCGCGATCAAAGACTCGACCGAATCCCAGAACGGCTCACCCAGCCCGATCGGCAGACCGCTGACCCGGCATTCGATGATCCCGCCAATGGAATCCTTGGCGTCTATGGCCTTCTGAAGCCCCTTCTCTAGGTCTTTTTCGCCGCCGATCTCCAGGATAGAGGAACTGATATGCGCGCCGCCGCCCGAGGAGGCAGCCGCGGCCCCGCCGATACCTTTCAACAGTTTCTTGGCTATCACACCAGCCGCCACCAGCCCGACCGTCAGTCGCGCCGAAAAAGGGCCGCCGCCGCGATAGTCCTCAAAACCTCCAAACTTTGAGTGCGCCACGAAGTCCGCATGCCCGGGCCGCGGCACCGCCCGCTGCTTCTCGTAATCTCCCGAACGGGTATTGTTATTTTCAAAAAGTATGGTGATGGGCGAGCCCGTGCTGATTTTATTGAAAAGACCGCTCTTAAAGATCGGCAGGTCATCCTCCTTTCTGGGAGTCGTACCCTTTTGCATCCCACCCTTGCGCCTTTCCAGATCTGGCAGGAAATCCTCCACCGGCAACGCCATCCCCGCCGGACAGCCGTCGATATTGACGCCTACGCTCTCCCCATGGGACTCGCCGAATATATGCACCCGGAAAAGGCGGCCGAAAGTATTCATAACTCTATATTTAAACTTCCCTCCAACATTGGCAGTATCCCCGCGTCCCCGCGGTTCACGAAATTTCCACGTTTCCCCCCAACACCCGGAGGTCCTCATAAAAATCCGGATAAGATTTGTCGATGGCCTCTGCGTCTTCAATGACCACCGCCCCATCAGCCTTTAGCGCCGCAACGGCACAGGCCATAGCAATCCGATGGTCATGGCGGGAATGCACAACCGCTCCGCGTACCCCCTGCCCTCCTAACACCAGCATCTTGTCGCCCTCCAGCTCGATACGCACCCCCATCTTCGCAAACTCCTCCTGCAGCGTGAGCCCCCGATCACTCTCTTTATGCGCCAGCCGGCTGACCCCCGTGATCTCCGTAGTTCCCGCACAAAAGGCCGCCAGGGCCACTAGCGGAGGAAAAAGATCGGGACAGTCGGTCGCATCGAACCGGAAAGCCGTCAACACCGGCACCTGCACGCCCGCCGAATTTGCCGACCCATCCGGCGGCCCTGCCAACATAGCTTCTTCGCCAATCTCCAGTTGTGCGCCACAATCACAAAGCGCCTGCAGAATGGCCTTATCCGCTTGTGTCGACCATTCATCCAGCCCCTTCACCCGGATCGGCCCGGCAATGGCCCCGGCAACCAGCAGGAAAGCCCCGCCACTCCAGTCCCCTTCCACGGTATAGGCCGGGTCACCCGACTGCCTTTCCGCGGGAAACAGAAATTCAGCATAGTCCCTGTTCTCTACCTCCCAGCCAAAACACCGCATTACCTGCAGGGTGAGATCGATATAGGGTTTGCTCTTCAGGTCCCGGACCCGGATCGAGACCCCCGGCGCCCCCGCCGCCGCAAAAGCGAAAAGCAGGCCCGTCAGGAATTGCGAGCTCAAAGATCCGTCTATCTCGATATTTCGGGGCCGCAACGGCCCCTGTATCTCAAGGGGCAGCTTGCCCCCATTGGACATGACCCGTATCCCCAATTGCGGGAAGACCTCGTCAAAAAAATCCATCGGCCGTTTTAGCAGGCTGCCTTCCCCTTTTACCCGGATCGTCCGCCCGCTCAAGGCAAAGATCGGCGCAAACATCCGCAGCCCCAATCCACTCTCACCGCAATTCACTTCTAACAATTCTTGTCCGGCTGCCGCATCCTGTACGATCCCTTCACTACCCACCCGCAGCGAACCATCCGGCAGCTCCGTCACTTCTGCGCCAAGATCCCGGATGACCCCAAGCGCCGCCTTATCATCATTGGAATGCCCCGGATGACGGATGATCGTCTGCCCCGCCCGGAGAAGCGCTGCCGCACAGGCCCTTTGCATGCTGCTCTTGGATGCCGGCGCCAGAATAACGCCCCCGAGGGTCGATGGTAGTATTGTCGTTTGCATCAGCGCGCAGTTATTATTGATTGCAACAGTTTCTCCAGTTCCACGACCGGAATAGGCCTAACAACGCCTTCCCCGATCTTGTTCAGCAAAACATAGTTCATGGTATCCTTCTCTTTCTTCTTGTCCTTCCGCAGTACATTCATCACTTCCTTCGCATCGAACTCCGCAAGCGTTGGAAGCCCATATCGCTTCAGCGTTGCTATTATCCTGTCCGTATCGGTAAAAGGCGTAAACTGCTCGCTGAGCATGCTGGCGGCCACCATTCCGATCGAAACGGCCTGCCCATGCGTAAGCTCGTAGAGATTCTCTATGGCATGCCCCAGCGTATGACCAAAATTCAGCAGCCGCCTGTCCCCTTTTTCAAACTCATCCTTCTCCACTACTTTGGATTTGATCGCCACATTGCGACGGATCAATTTGGCCAACGCGCGCTTATCCCGCTGATAGATGCTGAGCTTATTTTTTTCGAGCTCCCTGAAGAGCGCGGCATCCTTGATGGCCGCATGCTTGATGACCTCGGCAAAACCGTTTATCCATTCTTCCTTTGGCAACGATTTCAACAGGCTATAATCGAACAACAGGAATTGCGGCTGCCGGATCGTCCCCACCATATTCTTGTAAACCCCGACGTCGATGCCGTTCTTGCCGCCGACCGAAGCATCCACCATCGCTAAAATACTCGAAGGCACAAAGCCAAAAGACAAACCCCGCATATAGATCGCGGCCACATAACCGGTAAGATCGGTGACCACACCACCCCCAACGCCGATCAGCGTCGTCTTCCTGTCCGCGCCACGCTCTATCAATTGCCCGATTAGGGAATCCACCGTCGCCTGTACCTTGAATTGTTCACCGGCATTGATCACGATCGTATTCCACCCGCCGAATTTCTTTTGCTGGGCGGAAAAGATATGTTCATCGGTGATCAGCACGGCGTGTTCCTTGTCCACCAGTTTCTCCAGATAAGAAAAATCGGCATCAAAATAATAACTGGTCGTCTTCCCCGAGAATTTGTACTGTAATTTGTTCATGCTAAAGAGGCTTTAAACCTGTCAAAAATCTCCAGCTCGTTGTCCAGCGTCTTGGTCTTATGATATTCTTCCTGTTTGCCGATGAACTCGACCACCTGCTGCACCCCGCTGGGGCTCACCGAATAAGCATAGTACTCTGCCTCCCATTCAACTGTCGCGGACAGCAGCCGGTTCTCGTTCAGCCACTCCGCCATAGTCGTGCGGATATGCTTTAACACTTGTAATAGATTTTGCGATGGCATAAGTTGGAGCAGACAATGGACATGGTCCTCGACGCCCCCGGCGGCCACGATTGTCAACCCTTTCTCCTCCCCCTCCTTTTGCAGGTGGGCGAAAAGCACACGCCTGACCGGTTTGTTCAGCAGTGCTTCACGTCCGCGCACGCACCATATGACATGGACAAAAAGGTAGACCATGGGGCCTCCGATTAACTATTCATGATCTTGTTCTGATGGTTGATGGATTCCATGTGAACTGCATCATAATACTTGGTAATAAACTCCTTGCTGAGGCTCAGCTTCTCACCCTTCGCAAACGCCTTTTCCAAAATGGAATTCCACCGGTTGGTCTGCAGAATAGTGATATTGTTATCCTTCTTGTACCTCCCTATCTGGTCGGCTATCTTCATCCGCTGTCCCAGCAATTGGATCAACTCGTCGTCGATATGGTTGATCTGCTCGCGTAATTTTTCCAGGGCAGTGAGAAACTCCTTCTCCGTCGTCGTCTCATGCCGCCATTTGATGCTGTCCAGCAACTCGGCCAGCCGCTCGGGCGTGATCTGCTGTTTGGCATCGCTCCACGCATTATCGGGGTCGATATGCGTTTCGATGATCAGCCCGTCCATATCCAGATCGATGGCCTTTTGCGCCACATCCAGCAGGATGTCACGACGACCGCTGATATGGCTAGGATCGTTGATCATCATCATACCGGGAGTACGCCGTTTCATTTCTATCGCGAGATGCCACATCGGGGCATTGCGGTATTCCGTGTTTCCATAAGAACTGAAGCCGCGATGGATCAGGCCGATCTGCGTGATCCCGGCCTTGGCTACCCTTTCGACGGCCCCCGTCCACAACTCGATATCCGGGTTGATCGGGTTCTTTATCAACACCGGTACATTTGCCCCCCGCAGGGCATCAGCCACCTCCTGCACACTAAAGGGATTCACCGTAGTGCGGGCGCCGATCCATAATACATCGACGTCGAAATGCAGGGCGTCTTCCACCTGCTTGGCAGTAGCAACTTCTACGGCAACGGGCAGCCCTGTCAACTTCCTGGCCTGCTGGAGCCAGGGAAGACCCTTAGTCCCGATACCTTCAAAACTTCCCGGACGCGTACGCGGCTTCCAGATACCCGCCCTCACGATGTCTACCTTGCCGGTCTTGGCCAGCCGGGTTATCGTCTCGACAGTTTGTTCTTCCGTCTCTGCACTGCAGGGACCAGAAATGATCAAAGGACGCTTGATCCAGGCAGCCTGGACAATCTCCTTCGCGTTTTTTGTTGCTGTTGCTTCCATATCAGGTGAAATTTAATATTATGCTGCCGACCCGGTCCCCCGTTCAAGGCGGCCCGATTCTAACCGCCCCCCCGGAAGGCGGCGGAGCATTTTTTATTTACTATTCGCATCGTTCATCCGGATGCGCCGGCCCTTGTAATTCTTTCCGTCGATGGCTCTTATCATCTGCGACGCCGACTTCTTGTCGACCTCGACCCAGCTGTTCATCTCCTTCATATCTATCCTGCCCAACACCTCCTTACGCAAATCGCTCATGTCAAGAATGAATTGCAGGAAGCTGGCCTTATAAAACCCATCTTTCGTACCCAGGTTCACAAACAGCCGGGTATATTCGCCATTGCTGGTGTATTCCCTGGGCGTTCTTGTCCTGGCTTCACCCACTTCGCGCCGGCCGAACTCCTTTCTCTCCCCGGGCCTGGGGTCGCGCTCGCGCCCAAATTCCCTGGTTCTCTCCCGTACATTCAGATCCTCGGCATTCTCGTAATATTTCAGAAAGCGGTCGAACTCCATGGCCGCAACCCGCTTCAACACTTCCTCTTTGCTGATATCCGCGAATTTTTCAGCCAGCATCGGCACATAGGTCTCATAGTCACCATGACTGATATCCGCCTGTAACAATTTCTCCATAAACGAAAAGAACTGCTTCCTGCACACATCCTTCCCGGTGGGGATCTCCATCTTGTGAAAAGGAACCTGCACGATCCGCTCGATCTGTCGCAGCTTGCCTATTTCCCGGCTGTGCACGATCGACAACGCTATCCCGGTACTCCCCGCCCTTCCCGTCCGGCCGCTGCGATGCGTATATACTTCCACATCATCCGGCAATTCGTAGTTGATGACATGGGTGATCTCCTTGACGTCGATCCCGCGCGCGGCCACATCCGTGGCGATCAGCAGTTGCAGCGTCTTATCCCTGAACTCACCCATCACCTTGTCCCGCTGTTGCTGGGTAAGATCCCCATGCAGGGCATCGATATCGTACCCTTCCCGGGTCAGCTTCTCCGCAATACCCTGCGCATCTGCCTTGGTACGGGTAAAAATGATCCCATAGATCCCCGGGTTAAAATCGATCAGCCGCTTTAAGGTCTCATAACGCTGATGCGCCGAGGTCACATAATATTGATGATCGATGGCCTTATTGGCCGTGTTCATCTTGCCCACCGTGATCTCCATCGGCGCCTGCATGTATTTCTTGCTGACCCGCCGGATCTCGGGCGGCATCGTGGCGCTGAACAACCACGTCGCATCCCGTTTCGGCGTATTCTGCAGGATGAACTCGATATCGTCCTGGAAACCCATATTCAACATCTCGTCCGCCTCATCCAACACCACGAATTTTATCTGTTCCAGGTTGATCGCCTTGCGTTCGATCAGGTCGATCAGCCTCCCGGGCGTCGCCACCACGATCTGTACCCCCCTGCGCAAATCCCTGATCTGCAAGCCGATCGACGTCCCGCCGTATACGGCCAGCACCTGCACCGCAGGCATGAACTTCTTAAACAACTCTATTTCGCTCACGATCTGCATGCACAATTCCCGGGTCGGACAAACGACCAACGCCTGCGGGTATTTTTGCGCCTCATCTATCAGGTCCAATAGCGGCAAGCCAAACGCCGCCGTCTTCCCCGTCCCCGTCTGCGCCAATCCCACCAGGTCCTTTGTTCCGCTTAATAGTACAGGAATAGCTTGCTCCTGTATGGGTGTCGGATTCTTGAATCCCAGCGCGTCAGTAGCCTGCACCAACCGGGTATCCAGACCTAGCCCTTCAAATGTCATCATAATCTATCAAAATTTGCCGCAAAGGTACGGTTTTTAAGGCGGAGCCGCCTCAAAAAAACCCCACCCCCCTATTTAATGATCCGCCCGATCTTATTCGCATTTTCCATCAACTCCCGCAAATAATCCGCATTATCTTTTTCTAAACAACTCTTGAACTTCCGCAACTGCGCGATATGCTCATTCAACACATCCAACACATGCTCCTTGTTTTGCATGAAAATGGGCAGCCACATCGACGGATTGCTCTTCGCCAACCGCACCGTGCTCTCGAACCCGCCACCAGCCAGCTCGAAGATCGCACTGTCCTCTTTTTCCTTCTCCAGCACCGTATTGGCCAAAGCAAAACTCGTAATATGCGAAATATGGCTAATGTATGCAGCATGCATATCATGGCTATTCGCATCCATATACACCATGTGCATCCCCATATCCGCGTAGAGCCGCTCCATCACTTCCACCGCATCGGGCGCACTCTTCTCCTTCTCGCAGATCACACAGGCCCGCCCCCGGAACGCATCCCGCACCGCCGCTTCCGGTCCGCTGTATTCCGTCCCCCACATAGGATGCATCGCCACAAAACGACTCCGCATCGGATGACCGGCAAGACTCTCGCAAAGCGCCAGCTTGGTGGACCCCGCATCAGTCACGATCTGTTTGTCCGTGATCAGGTCCATGATCTGCCCCATCACCGGCACCGTGACATCCACGGGAATGGCCACATAGATCAGGTCGCTCTGCTTCACCGCGGCTTCCAATGGGAGGACCTCATCTACCAACCCCAATTCCAACGCTTTCCGGATACCTCCGGGCGAATTGCCTACTCCGATCACCCGGCGGACCAACCCCCGGTCTTTCAACGCCAGCCCAAAGCTGCCGCCGATCAACCCGACCCCAACTATTGTAACGGTATCGAACATCATATTTTCTGCTTTTGTATCCGATCAATACTTTCCTGCAGCCTCTCCTTCGTACTGCAAAGACTCACTCTCACATACCCCATACCCGCCGGCCCAAAGATTCCCCCCGGCGTTATAAACACCCCCGCCTCATGCAATACCCGGTCGCTCAGCGCATATCCATCCGCATAAGTCGCCGGGATCTCCGCCCACACGAACATTCCGACCTGATCCTTGCTAAAGACACAACCCAACAACTCCAACAGTTCAAACACCTTCCCCCTCCGGTCCCTGTATACCGCATTCACGCTGTCATACCAGTCCTTGCCAAGCGATAGCGCCTTCGCCGCCGCCAGCTGTACCGGCAGGAACATCCCGCTGTCCATATTGCTCTTGAACCGAAGCACCTCGTCCACCCGCTCCTTCGCACCCGCCAGGGTCCCTACCCGCCAGCCGGCCATATTCTGGCTCTTGCTAAGCGAATTCAACTCGATGACCGTTTCTTTTGCACCAGGCACAGCCAACAGGCTCATCGGCGTCTCATTCAATATAAAACTATAGGGATTGTCGTGGCAGATCAGGATATCGTGCTTTTTACCAAAAGCCACCAACTGCTCAAATAGCCCGCGATCTGGCAACTTTCCCGTCGGCATATGAGGATAATTAACCCACATCAGCTTGATCCGCCCATGACCAATAACCAATCGCTCCAACTCCCCAAAATCAGGATACCAGCCACTCTCCGCCGTCAGTGAATAATCCACACAAGTCCCCCCGGCCAGCTTTACCGCACTGCGATAGGTCGGATAACCGGGGTTGGGTACCAGCGCCCCGTCACCTTCATCCAGATAGGTCATACAGATATGCATGATCCCTTCCTTGGAGCCAATAAGCGGCAGAATCTCCGTATCCGGGTTCAGGTCTACTCCGTACCATTGACGATACCAGGCTGCCACCGCATTGCGCAGGACGGGCGACCCCTTGTAGGATTGATACGCATGCACATTGGGCTTCGCACTCTCGTCCTGCAGTACCCGGATCACATCCGGATGCGGCGGCAGATCGGGACTGCCAATGCCCAGGTTGATCACGTTCTTGCCCTGCCGGTTGAGTTCGTCTATCTCCCGAAGCTTTTGCGAAAAATAATATTCGCCGATTCCGTCTAGTCTCCTGGCTGTTTTCATTAGATCCCTGTTTTCATATAAAAATTATCACACTGTTCGTCCTTTTTTGTAAGTGCCCAGTATCTTCAACTCGGCGGTAATGGGCCTTATCGCATCGACCACACGGTGAAATTGTTCCAACCCTTCGAACTCCATATCCGCATGAAAGGAATACTCCCAGTCGCTGCCGGGTATCGGCATGGACTGCAGTTTGCTCAGATTGATGCCGCCATCGGCGATTGTCGTTAGCACCCGCGCCAAACTTCCGCGGCTATGGTCTGTATGGAAATTCACCGATGCCTTGTCCGGTTCGGCCACCTCGCGCGCCACATCCGCCCGCTGCAGGATCAGGAACCGCGTATAGTTGTTCTTCATCGTCTGGATATTCGGAGCCAGGATCTCCAACCCAAAAAGCGTGGCCGCCAGCTCGCTGGCGATGGCCGCTACATGTTTGCTACGATGCTGATGCAGGTGTTTCGCGCTGAGCGCCGTATCCTCCGTCTCCACCAGTTTCCAGCTAGGATGTTTTTCTAAAAAGTCTATACATTGCAGCAGAGCCATCGGATGACTATGCACCTCCCGGATGTCTTCCAGTTGCACCCCGGGATTTACAAGCAGCTGCTGCCCGATCTGCAGATAGATCTCCCCGATGACCAGCAGTTCGCTCTTTTGCAAAAGATTGTAGTTGGGCAGGATACTGCCGGCAATGGAATTTTCGATGGCCATGATCCCACCCTCACTCTCCTTCCTGTCCGACGCCACCCGAATGACTTCCCGGAAAGTCGCACAGGTAATGACTTCCACGTCATCCCCGAAGAACTGCCTGGCCGCCACCTGGTGAAAACTGCCTTCATACCCTTGAATAGAGACCCTTGTTTTGCCCATAAGTCAATCATTTATCCGCCGGGACCAGCCCCAGCCACTTCATAAGTCAATCTTTTGTCCCCCGGGACCGGTCCGGCCACCCCTTAAATGCAAAAATCCCGGCTTTTGGCCGGGAATCTTTATGTTAATTTTTTTATTCTAGTTCTTGGTTAACAAAAGCAATCCCGGCCTACCTGTAAAGTAGTAGTAAAAGAAAAAATAAAAATAACGGTATGCTTTCGTAGTGATCATATCAGTGCATCAAAATTAGCGATTGCTGATTAAAATCCAAATTTAATTTTCCAGGGCCCGCATCACCCGCCCATAGTCGTTGTCCGAATGCACCGTCCTCGCGGCAATCGTATAAACCGCCCTCAGGCTATCTGTGCGGGGCAGCCGATGCGCTATCTCAATGAGCAAATTACCCTTTTCATTGTCACCATTCAGTTGCGACGAGGCCCGGATCAACCCTGTCCAGCTCTGCGGATCCCGGACCTCAGCCCGACTTATGGCTGTAAGCAGCTTGCTTTTTTCAAAGTCCCCGCCCATGCCGCCGATCACAGCTAGTAAGCTATCGAAAGGCGCCCCCTCAACAAGCCCTTTGCCGATCACCGCCTCCAGCACCTTCGATCGCTCAAAGTCGCCATTCACCGTCTTCGCCACGCCCAACATCCGGACATACCTCCGCTCCGGTAAGGGAAACTGCAAAAAATAAGTAAGCGCCTGCGATTTCTCATAGTCGCTGTTGATCCCTGCCGCAACATCCAGGTAACTTGCGGCTACCGAATCATTTGTCAAATAGGACGTATCTACCCGCGTAAGTAATTGCTCCTTGTCATGATCCGAAGAAAGCGTAAGCCCGATCTTCTTTAGGATAATGGCCATTTCGCCCGGCGGAATAGTATCCATACGCAACAACCGGCCAAAATACAGCCCCTTGACATAATCCCCTCTCATACTATCCGTCTCCGCAAGCAATGCAGAATAGCCCCCCTTGCGATAGATCCGGTCCATCCGCTCTTCCGCGTCAAACCCCAGCCAGATCAGATCCCGGACGACACGCGCAATCAACTTCCGCCCTTCCTCACTCCCGGCATCTATCTTTTCTCTATGTTCATAAAGATCGATCCCCACCCCTCCCTTGGCATCGGGCCCCGCCAGCAGCCGGTCCCCATTATGCCGGTAGTCAAGATAGCCCCCCTCGGAGATTGCCTCAATGGTCGTTTCGGAGTCGTTGAACCGGATATCCCCTGTATAGCTGACATCCAGGTTATCATCTCCGCTGCTGATAACCATGTGATTACCTCTATGATGACAAGAGGCGGCCAAGACCACCAGCCCGATGGCAACGGCCCAAAAGCGTAGTATTTGCATACCGATATGACTAAAGGAAAAATGAACAGGTTACACCCTACTCCAATCTTTTCGTGATCCGCTCGTCGAGCAGCTTGAACAGGTGAAAGGGTTTATAGGTCCGCCAGTTATCCAATTCCACCAATTCAATAAAGCGGTTGAGCTTGGCTTTCTTGAAATCGTATTGCGTCTGCTCGGGCATGTTCAGGCACACAATCCAGCCCCCCGCATCTGTTACCTCTTCGAACCATTCCTCATAGTAATCTTTATCCCCGCTGTGGAAGTTCAGTACATTTTCTGCAATCAGGATGAATTTCGTAATCCCGAATTCAAAGAATTTATCCGTCACCTCCCGTTTCATAAACATGATATCATTCTCGATGGCATCATTCCACTCGCCAAACAATTCGATCACCACATAATGCTCGTCATAATCCGCCAGCAATACTTTCATATATAACGTCCGCGACCCGAACTCATCCCACTGCGGATGGATATAGTAGTTGTAGATAGTCTGCGTAAATTCAAATTCTGAATAGACCCGCCCATAGAACGGCGATCGCTCGTCCTCCTCGCTCGTATAGATATGGCGCCAATTATAAAAAGGTTCTATTTCGTGCATATATATTCCTTAATTGCTTTGGGAATCCACGGCTTTTTTTACACTTCCCGACCGCAGCAACAGTTCCTTTGCCTGCTCGTAATCGGTAAGACCCGTGCCCTCCATCACCATCCGCGTCCCGCGGTCCACCAATTTACTGTTGGTCAGTTGCATGTTCACCATCTTATTGTCTTCTACCCGACCGATGCGGATCATAACGGCCGTGGATAACATGTTCAGCACCAGTTTTTGCGCCGTCCCGCTCTTCATCCGCGTGCTGCCGGTCACAAACTCAGGGCCCACCACGACCTCCACCGGATGGTCGGACTGCTCCGCAACCGGCGATCCCTGATTACAAACGATACAGCCCGTAAGGATCCCCCTGCTGCGACAGGCGCCCAGGGCGCCGATAACATAAGGCGTCGTCCCGCTGGCGGCCAACCCCACCACAATATCCTTGTCGGAAATGCCATACACCTGCAGGTCCAGCCAACCCTGCTGCGCATCATCCTCCGCATTCTCCACCGGCTTCCTGATCGCCGTCTCACCACCCGCTATGATGCCGATGATCAGATCAAAAGGCATACCATAGGTCGGTGGTATTTCACTGGCATCCAATACACCCAGCCGGCCACTGGTCCCGGCGCCGATGTAGAAAAGCCGCCCGCCCGCAAATAGTTTATCGGCCACGGCCGCAACCAGCGACTCGATCTGCGGAATAGCGCTCCCCACTGCAATAGGAACGGTCTTGTCCTCCGCATTGATATCGGTCAGTATCTCCGCAATACTCATTTTTTCCAGATCATGATACCCGCTTTCGGCTTCCGTAACCTTCTCAAATGCCATGCTTAATACTCCTATTTTGTTTTATAATATTCAATAAGCCCATCCATCGGCTTATGCAGGATCGAACCCAGGTCGAACTCATATGTCCCGCAAAGTTCCTTCACCACATCTTTGAAACCATAAGCCACGCTGCCGACAAAGTGAATAGGCAATTTCCAGCTTTCCCGGTATTTACACAAATGGGTAAAGAAAAAATCATTCAGCCCATCCTCTATGATATTCTCGACCATATAATGCCCCCGGTTCTCCACAAGAAAAATCGTGAACGATGCCAGATACCGGTTCGGGAAGGGTCGCTTGTATACGTAGTCTAGTATCTCCGCCCTGCTGGTCGAATATTTCGCATCGAATTTATACCGCAATTCTTCGTCAAACGTGTTGTAAAGAAAATACTGTAACACCTTTTTACCCAGGTAGGCCCCGCTTCCCTCGTCTCCAAGGACATACCCTAGTCCCGGACTATCCCCGGCTATCTTTTTTCCATCAAAATAGCAGCAAAAACTGCCCGTGCCCAAATTACAGACCATTCCCTTCGAAGAACCGCACAACGCTATCGCCGCCCCCATCATGTCATGGGTCACATGCAACCCGGCCTTCGGAAAAACACCCTTCAGCGCCTTCTGTACTATCTTCCGGTTCTCCGGGTCGATGACGCCGGTGCCATAATAATAGACCTCGTCTACTTCGGCCTTCTTGAGCCCCGGCAACAACTCCTCCCTAAGCACCTTGCCGATACCCGCCACATCCAAAAAATACGGACTGATCCCCACCGTGTCCAAACGCTTCTTCTTTCCGCCCTGCAAAAGGACCCACTCGCATTTGGTGGCCCCGCTATCCGCTATCAATATATTCATTCGCCCGTCTTTTCGTTTTATTGCCAAATGCTCCTTTTGCGCCGACCTTGGCGCAAAACCCCCTGCAAGTTAAATATGATTGCTTAATTTGCAGCCTTTCGCCCCCAAGTCGTACAAAAATTAAGGTTCGAATGAAAAAACTGCAGGTCTGGTTACCTTTGTTGTTCGCCATCGTCATGATGGTCGGGATGCTTATTGGTTTTCGCTTAAGGGGAAATATTCACCCCTCCGGCTTTTTTCTCACCCGGAAACAAACCCCCGTGGAAGAAGTCGAAGACCTGATCACCATGAAATATGTAGACTCGGTATCAGCGGATAGCCTCGGCAACAATGCCATAGACGGCATGCTCACCCACCTGGACCCCCACTCCATATATATCCCCGCCACGGACCTCTCCGAAGTCAACGAAGACCTCCAGGGTAACTTCGAAGGTATCGGGGTCGAATTCCAGATCTTCGACGACACCGTCAACGTCATAAACGTACTTCCGGGAGGACCCAGCGACAAAGCCGGCCTACAGGTCGGCGACAAATTCCTCAAGGTCGGGGACTCCACCGTAGCCGGCAACGGCATCACCAACGATAGGATCCGCGGACTGCTGCGAGGCCCCGGCGCAAGCCAGGTGACGATCACCCTCCTGCGTGTGGCACAGCCGGGCAAGCCGCTGCAAGTCCCCATCACCCGCGGCACCATCCCCCTCCCCTCCGTGGACGTGTCCTATATGATGGACAAGGAAACAGGCTATATCCGCATCAGCAAATTCTCCGAGACGACACATGCCGAATTCGCCCAGGCCATCATGAAATTACAACAACAAGGCCTGCAGCGGCTCATCCTCGATCTTCGGGGTAACGGTGGCGGCATCCTCCAGGAATCTATCGAAATAGCCGACGACTTCCTCGACGGCGATAAACTGATCGTCTATACCGTGGGCGCCCGCTCCCCGAAAGTGGAATACCGCTGCCGCCGCGACGGCCTCTTCGAAAAAGGCAATCTGGCCCTTCTCACCGACGAAGGCACGGCCTCCGCCAGCGAAGTGCTCACCGGCGCCCTCCAGGACTGGGACCGGGCTACCATCATCGGCCGCCGCACCTTTGGCAAAGGCCTCGTACAGGAACAATACCAGCTCAGCGACGGCTCGGCCCTGCGCCTGACCATCGCCCGCTACTATACTCCCACCGGCCGCAGCATCCAAAAACCTTACGACAAAGGACACGATGATTATAACGAGGAGGTCATGAAGCGTTTTCACGACGGAGAAGTGCTGCATGGCGATACCGCTACCCACGCCGGACCCGCCTTCAAGACCCTGGGCCCTGAGAAAAGGACCGTATACGGCGGCGGCGGCATCACCCCCGACATCTTCGTCGGATTCGACACCAGCACCCTTTCCCGCAGCACGACGACCTTGTACGTGGACGGGACCCTCAACCGTTTTATCTATTCCTACTACATCCAGCATCTCCCCGCCTTCCAGACATTCAAAGGACCCGCAGACTTCGTTTCCGGTTTTCATGACGACGAAAAGCTATGGTCGGCCCTCACCGACTATGCGGCCAAAGATACCGTCAGCCTCCACTCCGTACCGGCCCGCGAAAAGCAGGTCCTGCAGCGTCGCCTAAAGGCCCTGCTGGCCCGGCAGATCTGGCGCTCCGAAGGGTATTATGAGGTCAGCAATTTATACGACCCCGCCATCACCAAGGCCTTGGAGGTGGTGCGTAAATAAGAAAAGTTGACCGAAGGGTCAACTTTTCTTATTTGTATGAAAATACTGATTACCGCTCTTTGTCCAGCAACTCCTTCTTCTCGATGCGATAAGAAGTGATCAACCCTAACCCGCCGCCGACAGCGATAAAGGCGAAGTACAAAGCCACATTGGCTCCATTGGCCTCATAATCACCCCCACCCCAATGGCCTACGTAATGGCCGACCTTATATAAGACGGTATTGTCCAGTAAATAGGCCAGGAATAGTCCCAACCCCGCACCCACCAGCAGGAGCCCCCATTTCAGGTTGCGGAATGGCGCAGGGCGCGGCCGCTCCGGCTTGATATTGGGGTCCAGCCCTTTTTCGATCATCGCCATATTCTCTTTATTGCGCATATACCTCATGCCGAAGATGACCGCACATATACTTACACTCATCGTAATAAACCATAAAAAAACCAATTGATCGGGTTGCATTGTCTTATTTTTTTAACATTCGAAATCGTGGTTCTGCTCCTTATCGGACTACTGCAGTCAGCCCGGGGTTACATTCTTTCAAAAAAAACCATTAAAAGAGCGGAGATCCTGTTTACAATACCTCAGACCACACCCAAAGCCTTCAGGTTACAGCACGATGCCCCTCGGCCCCCCAATTTTTTTTGTACCTTAATCTGTAACCTGCTAAGGCAACACCTAGTCTTATAACACGTGACACAAAGCGAACTCACTGATACAGAGATAATTAAAAGAATCCTGCAAGGAGAACAGGCTTTGTTCGCCCAGTTGGTCCAACGCTATCAGCAATACGTATTCACCCTGGTGCTTCGTTTTACCGATAGCCGCGAAGACGCCGAAGAGATCAGCCAGGACGTATTCGTAAAAGCCTACCGTTCCCTGGCCGATTTCAGAGGTGAATCGAAGTTCAGTACCTGGCTCTATACCGTGGTGCGCACCAGTTCCATCACCTTTTTAAGGAAGAAAAAGCTGGACACCACGTCCTTGGATAACGAACGGACCTTTTTGCAGTTGGAGAACCGGGAATCGGGTTTCAATGCCAATACTATGGAACAAAAATCCCGGCACGCCATGGTCAACGCGGCGATCCGGCTCTTAAGCCCCGACGACGGTCAGGTCATTACCCTCTTCTATAAAGGCGAACAGACCCTGGAGGAGATCGGCCGGATCATGGGCATGGAACCAAATACCGTAAAGGTGAGACTGCATAGGGCGCGCAACCGCCTGAGAGAAAAAATGGAAAAACATTTTAGCGATGAAGTACGGGACTTATTTACGCCTGACAGTTACCAACAAAAGTAACCGTCAGGCTCCAAATCAAAATGATGGGCCTACGGCCGGCCCGCCTCCGGCGGACCAGGAAACGATTAATCATTTAACGGCCGATCTCACAAATTGGTCCGAACTTTATACTGATCCTACAATCAAACGCATGAGTACCGAGCAAATAATGGAAGATCGTCTCTGGGATTACATCGATGGCATAAGCAGCCCCGCCGAAAGATCGGCGGTCGATGAACTGCTGGCCGCAAACTTCGAATGGCAGCAGAAATACAGGGAATTGCTGAACGTGCACCAACTACTGAACACTTCGGAGCTGGATGCCCCTTCTATGCGCTTTACCAAGAACGTCATGGAGGAGATCGCCCGCCATCACGTGGCGCCGGCGACAAAAACCTATATCAATAAGAACATCATCCGCGGTATCGGCGCCTTCTTCCTGACCATGATCCTGGGCTTCGTAACCTATGTGTTCGCGCAGTTCAAATGGTCCGCCGGCGGTGACGGTTCCTCCAAGATCCTCGGCACCAATCCCAATCTCGACTTGGAGCGGCTAAACAACGTCAATGTTTCCAAGGCCTTCAACAGCACCTATATCACCGTGTTCATGCTCATCGCCGTCGTCATGGGATTCATGCTGCTCGATATGTACCTGCAGCGCAAAAAACAACTGCGCTAAAGACAACAGCCGACTACTTAAACTTCTTCTTCAACTCCATCAGCTTGGCCTGAAAAGCATCGGGCGTCTCTTCCTGGGGTGCCCGCTTCGGCGTGGCCGGCTTGGGAGCAGGCTTACCCCCTGCAGGCTTCGCACCGCCGGCCGGCTTCGCAGCCCCTTTCATAGAAAGGGAAATGCGTTTGCGGGTCACATCTACCTCCAACACCGTCACCATCACCTTCTGCTGCAGCTTCACTACCGAATTGGGATCGCTGACATAGGTATTGCTCAACTGGCTTATATGCACCAGCCCATCCTGCTTCACACCGATATCCACGAACACCCCGAAATTGGTGATGTTGGTGATGATACCAGGAACCGTCATCCCCTGCTTGAGGTCCCCCATGGTCTTGACAGTCTCTTCAAACCGGAATTCCTCTATCGGCGCCCGGGGATCACGCCCCGGCTTCTCCAGTTCCTTTATAATATCGTCAATCGTGAATTCACCAACCGACTCGGAAATATATTTTTTGCGCACCACCTTCTTCCGCAACTCGGCCTGCCGGATCATATCGGTCACGGAACATTGCAGATCGGCAGCCATCGCCTCCACAATGGGATAGGATTCCGGATGCACCGCACTATTGTCAAGCGGATTGGCCGCGCCGGCGATCCGCAGGAAACCTGCACATTGTTCAAAGGTCTTCGGCCCCATGAGACTAACCTTCTTCAGGTCCTCGCGGCTGGTAAACGCCCCGTTCTTTGCCCGATATTCCACGATATTCTTCGCCAGGCCGGCACTCAGCCCTGACACGTAGGTCAATAAATGCTTGCTCGCCGTATTCAGGTCAACACCGACATGGTTCACACAGCTCTCCACCACTCGGTCCAACTCCTCCTTCAATTTATTCTGATTCACGTCATGCTGGTACTGGCCAACCCCGATAGACTTTGGATCGATCTTCACCAGTTCACTCAGCGGATCGAGCAACCGCCGGCCAATGCTCACCGACCCACGGACCGTGACATCCTGATCCGGGAACTCATCCCGCGCCACCTCACTGGCGGAATAAATAGAGGCGCCGCTTTCATTGACCATAAAAATGCTCACGTGCTTGCCAAAATCGATGCCCCGCACCAGTTGCTCCGTCTCCCGACCGGCCGTGCCATTACCCACACCGATCGCCTCGATATCGTACTTGTCCACCAGCCTGCGCAGCTCGGCTACACTCGCCGCGGCCTCCTGTTGCGGCGGATGCGGATAAATAGTGCTGTTATGCAAAAAATTACCCTGCGCGTCCAAACAGACGACCTTACATCCAGTCCGGAAGCCAGGATCGAGCGCCAGCACCCGTTTACTGCCCAGCGGCGACGCAAGTAATAACTGCCGCAGGTTCTCCGCGAATACATGTATCGCCTCTTCGTCGGCCTTATTCTTACTGATCAGCCGGAACTCGTTCTCAATAGAAGATTTGAGCAGCCGGTCAAAGGAATCTTCCACGGCCTTTTTCACCTCCGAAGCCGCAGACCCGCCATTCTTCACAAAGATCCTGTCCAGCTCATCCACCGCGGATTGTTTGTCTATTTGGAGGTCCATGATCAGGTAGCCCTCCTTTTCACCACGGCGGATGGCCAATATCCGGTGCGAAGGACTGTCAGCCAGTGAACCGCTGAACTCAAAATAATCACGATACTTCTGCGCATCTTCTTCATCCTTTTTACTCGCAAGAACCTTCGAGCTCAGGGTGGCATGCTGCGTGAAAAGCTGCCTGACCTTGTTCCGCGCCTGCTCATGCTCCGCTATCCACTCCGCGATAATATCCCTGGCGCCCTGCAAGGCTTCTTTTGTATCTTTCACTTCTTCGGTCACGAACTTGCCGGCTTCTTCCACGGGATCGCCGCCTTCCTGTTCAAAAAGGAATTTCGCCAGCGGCTCCAGCCCCTTCTCGATGGCCGTGGTAGCCCTCGTCTTGCGTTTGGGCTTATAGGGCAGATAGATATCTTCCAGCACCGTGGCATCATAGCAATCAACGATCCGATGCTTCAGCTCCGGCGTCAGCTTGCCCAGGCCCTCGATGGTCTTGAGCACGGTTTCCTTGCGCTTTTCCAGCTCGGTGAAATACTTGATCTGCTCTACCACATCATTGATCTGCACCTCATCCATATTACCCGTCGCTTCTTTCCGGTAACGGGCCATAAAGGGGATAGTCGCACCCTCGGCCTGAAGATCAAAAATGTTGTTTACCTGCTTGAGACTAAAACTCAGTTTCTCCGCGATCTTTTTGATATAGGTTGGTTCCATGGTATAACAATTCGGGCGGCAAATGTAAGCCAAAATCCTACCTTTATCCCATGGATATCAAAAACAATATTCTGGAAACGATCGGACATACTCCACTCATCCGCCTCAACAAGGTCACCAGGGACCTTCCTTGCCCCGTCCTGGCAAAAGTGGAATATTTTAACCCCGGCAATTCTGCCAAGGACCGCATGGCATTAAAAATGGTCCAAGTGGCCGAAAAAGAAGGAAAATTGCAGCCAGGCGGCACCATCATCGAATGTACCAGTGGTAACACAGGCATGGGCCTTGCACTCGCCGCGGTCGTCAAAGGCTATAAATGCATTTTCACCACCACGGACAAACAATCAAAAGAAAAGATCGATATCCTCAAAGCGCTTGGCGCCGAAGTCATCGTATGTCCCACCAACGTCGAACCCGAAGACCCAAGATCATACTATTCCATCGCCCGCAGGCTGGCCAAAGAAATACCCAATTCCTTTCACGCCAATCAGTATGACAACCTGGCCAACCGCCTTGCACACTATGAGACCACCGGCCCCGAGATCTGGGAACAAACGGATGGAAAAGTGACCCATCTCGTCGTAGCCACCGGTACAGGCGGAACAGTGACGGGCACAGCCATGTTTCTGAAGGAAAAGAACCCCGCTATACAGGTCTGGGCCATGGACCCCTATGGTTCTCTACTCACCAAATATTTCCGGACAGGCGAATTAGACATGAACGAAGTGCACCCCTATATCTCCGAAGGCATTGGAGAAGACTTCGTACCGCAGAACTATGACATGAGCGTGGTGGATGCCTTCGAACAGGTCACTGATAAGGACGCCGCGGTCATGACCCGGCGCATCGCCCGCGAAGAAGGACTGTTCTGCGGATACAGCGCGGGCACAGCCGTCCAGGGGTTACTACAACTCAAAGACCTGTTAAAAAAAGGCGACATGGTTGTCGTCATCCTCCATGACCACGGCAGCCGCTATATGGGAAAAATATACAACGACCAATGGATGATGGAACGCGGCTTCATGGACGTCAAGACTTTCAAGGACATCGTAGCCGGCCGCGGCGCGAAAAGACTGATCGCCACCGGACCCGACAATACCGTAGCGGAAGCCTTCGAGCTCATGCAGAAGTATCACATCGAAAACCTGCCCGTGCTCCACAACGGCGATCCCGTCGGCGCCATCAGCGAAAGCGGACTCTTCACCCGGCTCATGAACAACGGCACTGATATAAAAAGTAAGAAGATCGGCGAAGTCCTGGAGAAGCCCTATCCCATCGTCTCCTTCGACACTCCCCTGGAAAGACTCAGCACCCTGATCACCCGGGAGAACGGCGCAGTTCTCGGTAAGGACGAAAGCGGCGACTACCACATCGTCACCAAATACGATCTCATCCAGGCGCTGGGGGCATAATCGTATTTATACGACTATGCGCCTTGTGCAATTTACGAGCCTTCCAGTAATTGCCGTAGCAACTAAATAAAGCAAAACCTCTATAGGTTGGTGCGCTTTAACAATCTATTTTTGAGTCAGAAGTTGATTGATAAACATCAATCACCCGATATCCGAAAAACCACTTCTCTAGTCCAATGTCCGAAAGACCAAAACCCAATACCTAAGAAATTCAAAGGGTGAAAACCGAGATCCAATATCAGTCAACTTCTATTTTCCTATAGTCCGCCGAAGGCGGGCTGGTCCCTGAGAAAAAACATTAGCCTTAGTACAACCTGTGAAGCCCTAATCCATAATCCTGTTCGACGACCTTTAACGATTGACGGCCCTTAAGACTTAAAACGTTTTTCAAAATCCAACGTCCGAAAAAAACCTGTAAAGCAGTTCACTTCTGCATCAAATTACTGCTTTCTGCCGGCACCCTCCTGCTAAAAGGCTGAACCTGATTAGAGCAACCGACATTTAGCAGGAGGCCTTTATCGGCGATCCTCACCCACCTCATCGATCCTCACCCATTTAATCGCACCCGCTTGTTGGCAGCCCTGCGGCTTGACCAACACGCTATTCTCGGCCCGTTTCTTCCTGCCCGCCCCAGCTCCCCCCTCACTTCCCGGCTACGCCCGGCATTATCCCCATGCGGTAAAAAGATAATCCGATTTCATTAAGAAAT
>Ga0302325_10002981_pt1 | contig 40451 bp, 32 predicted proteins | sample Palsa_T0_2_FD_201948 | JGI IMG/M metagenome (GOLD analysis project Ga0302325, IMG submission 201948) | Peat permafrost microbial communities from Stordalen Mire near Abisko, Sweden - Palsa_T0_2 | ecosystem: Environmental > Terrestrial > Soil > Palsa > Peat permafrost | place: Sweden: Abisko...
ATAGCGGTGACGGACCAGTTCGTAGTAGCATTGAAGCTGTGTAACGACAGCGGAGCGAAGGGACTGGCATTGTCAGTTTGAACATTAGTAACAACTCCAAAAGAGGAAGAAGACAGATGTTGCGGACAAAACAGAAGCCATTTGAGATTCGGTTTGACCGGGTCGTTCTGGCCTACAAAACGGTGAAGGCAAACAAAGGGAGTCACGGGGTGGACGACGTATCGCTGGAAGCATACAAGAAGACCTGCAGGGCAACCTGTACAAGCTATGGAACCGGATGAGTTCGGGCAGCTATTTGCCGCAAGCCGTGAGGCAGGTGGAAATAGACAAAAAGGGAGGGGGCAAGAGGCCGCTGGGCATTCCGTCGGTGTCCGACAGGATAGCGCAAGCGGTAGTAAAGCGGGAACTGGAGATCCTGTTAGAACCGGTATTCCATGAAGATTCTTATGGCTATCGCCCGCATCGCAGTGCAGCAGATGCGCTGGGTAAAGCGCGGGAAAGATGCTGGAAATTTAAGTGGGTATTGGACATGGACATTAAATCGTTCTTTGAGGACATCTCACATGAACTGCTAATGAAGGCAGTAAGAAAGCACACCAACTGTAAATGGCATTTGCTGTATATAGAAAGGTGGCTGAAAGCGCCGGTACAACAGCTAGACGGAAGTCTCAGGGAAAAGGTCAAAGGAACCCCTCAAGGGGCTATCATTTCACCCATCCTCGCCAATCTGTTCCTGCACTATTGCTTCGACGAATGGATGAGAAGAAAGGTTAGTCACATTCCATTTGAGAGGTACGCAGATGATTGCGTGGTGCATTGTCAGACCGAGAAACAGGCACGATGGGTCAGGCGGCAACTAGAGGCCCGGTTCCAGCAATGCGGGCTCACCTTACATCCCGTAAAGACGAAGATTGTAGATTGCAGGCAAGGAAAAGAATCAAGAGACAGCGAGCACCAGGAGTTCGGTTTTCCTTGGGTATACCTTCCGCAAAAGGAAGGCAAAGACCAAGACAGGCGACTTCTTTACCAGCTATCTGCCAGCCGTGAGCAAGAAATCAATCCAAGCGATACAGGAAAAGATAAAAGCGTGTGAACCCCTTGTAAAGACCTCCGGAAATCTGCGGGACATAGCCAAAGAATTAAACCCTAAAATAAGGGGTTGGTTCAATAGCTATGGACGATTCTACCCAACCGAACTCAAAAGACAGCTTCAGTATATAAACCGAAAGCTGATGCTGTGGGCAAGACGAAAGTTCAAAAGGCTAAGGGGGAACAGGTGGCACGCAAAAGGGTGGTTACGAACAATAGCCACGCAAAATCGAGCCCTGTTTGAACACTGGATACAAGGTGTCACTCCCTGATGTTTGACGACGAAAAGCCGTATGACGGGAGACTGTCACGTACGGTTTTGTGAGAGCTTCAGGCTGAAATGCCTGTTTCTACTCGACTAAAAGATATGAATATGCATCACATAGGCAAAGCGGCCATCATGCTTTTTTTCCTGCTGTCTTGTAATGACAATGTATCCGCCCAGCTTTCATTGCAGGAAACGAATTGGAAAGGGGAGGGGCTGCTTTCCTTCACGCGCGATTCCCTATTGATAACGGATGCCACAACCAAAATAACGATCAGTATATATATCTATAAACAGAAGGATGACACGCTATTTGTGACTAACCCCGGCAAACCTGGCAATTGTGGGAATGAGCCGGGAATGTACCGTATCCATTACCAGCACAGGGGACAACAGGTTTCTTTTATTGCCATCCGGAATCCATGTATTGAACCGAGCACCTTATTTGTTACACCGCTTCCCTTCAACTTTATTTATCCGGAGGGAGAGGCTGCCAGAGACTGGTCGGCGCTTGATCCGGCGGCAGATTCCATTGCCGGCACTAGTCTGTACAAAGCCTATGAGCTGCTAAAAGGTAGAGTTTCGTCCCCTGTCATTGTGGCCGTCATCGATAATGGGGTTGATATGGGGCACCCGGACCTGGCAGCCGTTATCTGGACTAATACCGGAGAGATCCCGGGCAACGGCATCGATGATGATCATAACGGGTATGTTGATGATATACATGGCTGGAATTTTAGGGGGACCAAAGATGGTACGATAGTGGAGAATGAGCAGGCCGAGGCAACGCATATTTATTCGATCTGGAGGGCGAGATATGATGGTGTGGATACATTGCGTCTGGTGGGGCAAGAGAGGAAGGACTGGGAAATGTATGCAAGAGCAAAAAAAGTATACCGGGACAAGATAAAGAATAGCAAGGATTCATTTGAACTGAAATTCGCATACAATATGCACTATAACTCCAGTGATCTTATTGGCGATGTTCCGGGAGATCCAAATGAGCGGTATTATGGAAGCCCTCTTATGAAACTTAGTTCTACGCTCAGTCATGGTACGCATGTTGCCGGTATAGTCGGGGCCAGAAATAATGATGGGATGGGGATAGAGGGTATAGCAGGCAATGTTCTGATCATGCCCATTGTTGCTACTACCGCGGGTGGAGACGAGCGGGATAAAGATGTGGCAAATGCCATACGCTATGCGGTTGACAACGGCGCCCGGGTCATCAATATGAGTTTCTCGAAGCCATTTTCGGCGTATAAAGCCAGCGTGGATGATGCCATTCGCTATGCGGAGAGAAAAAATGTCCTGATCGTTCATTCCGCGGGCAATGACGGGGATGACAACGATACGGCCAATCATTACCCCATCGCTGTCTACGAAAATGGGGAAAAAGCCGCCAATTTCATTTCGGTAGGATGGAGCAGGCCGCTTTATAACTATCGTCTGGCTCATCCTTATTCGGATTATGGTCAGCGGAATGTGGACCTTTTTGCGCCGGGAAGTGATATTTTTTCAACTGTACCGGGAGATGGGTATGATTATAAGTCGGGCTCGAGTATGTCTGCGCCTGTTGTGTCGGGTATCGCCGCTTTGTTGTTTTCTTATTTCCCGACGCTTTCCGCGGCACAGGTAAAGGATATTCTTCTCAGGTCAAGCTTCAGGCCGGATATTTTGGTGAACAGGCCGGGGTCCACGGTGAAAGTGCCGTTCAGCAGTTTATCGGTAAGCGGGGGCATCGTAAATGCCTATAATGCGGTTAGCATGGCGATAAAGATGACGGGCGGTAATTGACTCATCGCCAGCCGCCGCCCAATGCTTTGTACAAGTCGACAATTGCCTGCAATTGCTGATAGCGATCATTCACGCTGCTCAGTTGTGCGGACAAGAGCGACTGTTCACTGGTGAGAACATCCGTGTAGTTGGTTGCGGAGCTGTATTGCAGTAACGCCTTCGTGAAATCGACCGCCTGTTCCAGTAATTGCACCTGGTTGACCCGTTGCCGTTGCTTGTCAAGCGCCGTCTCGTAATTGAAAAAGCTATTGGAAACCTCCGCGCCTGCCGTCAGCAGCGTCTTCTGATAGGTGTAGAACGCTTCCCGCTGCTGGGCCTGTGCCACGCGCAGCCGGGTCTTGTTCTGACGGTTGTTGAAGATGGGCTGTGTAAGACCGCCGATCAGGTTGTAGAATATGGAATGGTCAAAGAAGTTCTTTATTTCCAGGGTCGAAAGCCCACCCTGCGCCGTGACCGTAAATTGCGGATAGAAATACGTCCTGGCGACGTTCACATTTTCAAACGCTCCCCGGAATGCGAATTCCGCCTCCTGTACATCGGGCCTGTTCTTCAACAACAAAGAAGAGACGCCTGCCTGCAGATCGCCGTATGGCACTTGTTCGGCAAGCGTGCTTCGCTTTATTTCGCCCGGTACCCGGCCGAGCAGGATGCTCAACGCATTTTCGGTTTCCCGGACGCTCTGTTTCAGATCGGGTAGTAACAGCTCGGCCGAGACCCGGTTGGCATCACTCTGGGCTACTGCCGCGCCCGTGGCCATACCGCTTTCCATCATGGCCTTTATCGTCGTTACGTCATCCTGCCGGTTGACCGCAGTTTGTTGCGTTATACGCAGTTGTTCGTCGTAGGAAAGTAACTGGTAGTAATAGCCGGCGATATCCGCGATCAGTTGCGTTTCGATGACGCGTCTTGCGGCGTCGCTTTGCAGAAAGGCGGCCAGGTAACTCCTTTTGGAGCTCTTAAACTTTCCCCAGATATCGGCCTCCCAACTGGTGCTCAGACTGGCTGTATAGGTAGTCGTGGTCAAAGGATATGAACCTATATACGCCGGCGGCACGTCCTGGGCATTGGCTGATAGTTTTGACTGGGTGACATTGACATTGGCCGAAAGACTCGGAAGACTGGCTGCCTTGCTTTGCAAAAAATTCTCGCTGGCTTCCGTCATTCGCTCCATCGCCACTTTCAGGTCGGGATTTTCCCGCAGTCCCTCGTCGATCAATCCTTGAAGGATCGTGTCGGCAAAGAGGGACCGGTAGGGTAGAGTAGCCATCGTGGTGGTGTCGCCGGAGGTAATGGTGCTGTCGGAGCGATATAGTTGGCCGTTTATTGGCATGCCGGGGGCCTTGTATTTTTGCGTGACGCAGGAAGCGAAGGAAAGGGATGCGATGATCAGGATTGCGATCGTCGATATGGGAACGGCCCCGGGTTTAGGCTTCCTGCTGATGCGCTCCTGTATATTTTGGAAAACAATAAACAACACCGGGATTACAAACACCCCAAAAATCGTCCCGATAAACATCCCGCCAACCGCCCCCGTACCGATGGAGCGGTTACCTTCCGCCCCGGCCCCACTCGACACCATCAACGGCATGATCCCAAAAATAAAGGCAAAGGACGTCATCAGGATCGGCCGGAGCCGCACGACCGCCCCGTCAATCGCCGCCTGCACGATCGTCTCCCCGGCCCGGCGTCTGGCCAGCGCAAACTCCACGATAAGAATGGCATTCTTGGACAACAAGCCAATCAACATGATCAGCGTGATCTGCAGGTAGATATTGTTCTGCACCCCGAAGATATTCGCGAAGATAAACGCCCCGGCCAACCCAATAGATAAGGACAGGATGACCGCAAAAGGCAGTAGATAACTCTCGTATTGGGCGCTCAGCAGGAAATACACAAACACCAGGCATAATACGAAGATCAGCATCGTTTGGTTACCGCTGGAGAGCTCTTCTCTGGTGATCCCCGAGAATTCATACCCATAACCCACGGGCAGGGTCTTGGCCGCGACTTCCTGGATGGCCTTGATCGCATCGCCCGAACTATACCCGGTCTTGGGCGCGCCCGAGATGGCGATGGAGGTAAAGAGATTGAAGCGGTTGATGAATTCAGGGCCGTACACCCGCTTTAGCGTTACGAATTCCGTGATCGGCGCCATCACGTTATTGGTGTTTCGCACGAACACCTTGTCCAGGCTCTGGATATCGCTGCGATACGCCGCATCCGCCTGGATCATGACCCGGTATTGTTTCCCGAATTCATTGAAGTTGGAGGCATAGATGCTCCCGTAATAGCCTTGCAGGGTACTGAGCACCGTCAAAGGCGAAACATTGGATTCCTTGCATTTGGCCACGTTCACTACGACCTCGAACTGCGGGAAGTTGATATTAAAGAAGCTAGTGGCATACTGGATCTCCGGCCGCTGGTTCAAAGCCGCCAGGAAGCGATTGTTCACGTCATAGAACTTTGCGATATCCCCGCCGCTGCGATCCTGTACCTGGAATTCGAACCCGCTCGAATTGCCAAACCCCTGGAGGGTAGGCGGGGCGATGAAAAAGATCTTGGCCCCCTTGATCCCCGCCGTCGCGCCAAATAATCTATTGATCACTGTGTTCAACGAGTGTTCCTCGCCCTTGCGGAACTCCCAACTCTTTAAGTTCATGAAAAGTGAGCCATAGGAACCGCCGGCGCCTCCGCTCAAAATACCAGATCCCGCGACCCGCACCACCGAGTTCATTTCCGGCTGCGACCTCGCGATGCTCATAACCTGGTCGGCAATGGCCGTTGTTCGTTCCAGGGAGGAAGCCGGCGGCAGGCTCACGTCGGCCATGATAAAGCTCTGGTCCTCGTTGGGCACAAACCCGGCAGGCGTCACCTTCAGCAAATACGCAAATAGTCCAAAAAACACCAACACGATCAGCCCGGCGATCCACTGTTTACGGGACAGAAACTGGATGGACCGTTTGTATTTCTTCGTCGTGGCGGTAAAAGCCGCATTGAAGGCCGAATAGAAGCGTTGCAAAAATCCCTTCCGCAACCCATTCTCGTGATGCGGCTTTAGCAGCAGGGCACACAAGGCCGGGCTAAGCGTCAGGGCATTGACAGCCGAGATGAGAATGGCTACGGCCAGGGTAAGCCCGAATTGTTTGTAGAAAACACCCACCGAACCCGTTATAAAGGTAACGGGGATAAAGACCGCGGCCATCACCAGCGTGATCGAGATAACCGCTCCGCTGATCTCATTCATAGCCTCCAGGGTGGCTTCAGTGGCGGTCGGCACGTGCGCGTCCAATTTGGCGTGAACGGCTTCCACCACGACGATGGCGTCATCCACCACGATCCCGATCGCCAGCACCAATGCAAACAGGGTCAGCAGGTTGATCGTGAAGCCAAACAAGTTCAAAAAAAAGAAGGTCCCCACGATGGCCACCGGCACCGCAATGGCGGGGATCAGGGTCGAACGCAGATCCTGCAGGAACACGAAAACGACGATCGAGACCAGGATAAAGGCCTCGATCAGGGTTTCTACCACCTTATGAATGGAGACATCCAGGAACTGGTTGGCCGTAAAGATCATGTTCATAGAGACCCCCGGTGGAAAACTCTTGGCAGCCGTCGCGATGACCTCTTCGCATTCCTTGATCATGGCGTGCGCATTGGTCCCGGCCGCCTGGAACACGCCCATGACGATCGAAGGCTTGTTGTCGGTGCTCATAGTGACCGAATAATCAAGCGAACCAAGTTCGACCCGCGCGACATCTTTCAGCCGCAACAGCTGCCCCGTGGAAGTCGCCTTGATGATGATATTCTCATACTCTACCGGCTGTTTCAGGCGGCCCTTGTACTTCAGCACGAACTGAAAGGACTGGTTGCTGTTCTCGCCGATCTTGCCCGGCGCCGCCTCGATATTCTGTTCGGCCAACGCATTGCTGATATCATCAGGCACCAATCCATAGCTGGCCATCGCATCGGGCCTCAGCCAGATCCGCATGGAATAGTCCTGTGTGCCGAAGGCTTGCACTTGCCCAACCCCATTCACCCGCTTCAGCATCGGGATCACATTGATGTTGGCGTAGTTTTGCAGGAAGGTCCCATCAAAGGATTTGTTGGAACTGTTGATAGAAAACACCATGACCATACTGCTCTGCTGCTTGCTGGTGGTGACACCCGATCGGGTCACTTCCGCCGGCAAAAGCGGTGTCGCACGGGAGACGCGGTTTTGTACGTTGACGGCATCCAGGTCTGGATTCGTACCTTGTTTAAAAAATACAGTAATACCCGCCGACCCGTCATTCCCCGCCGAAGAGACCATATAGGTCATGTTCTCGACCCCATTGATCTGCTCTTCCAGCGGTACGATCACGCTATTCAAAACGACATCCGCATTCGCGCCCGGGTAGCTCGCCGAAACCTGCACGGTCGGCGGGGCGATCTCGGGATACTGCGTAATGGGTAGGGCGATCAGCCCGAGGATCCCCAATATCACCAGGATGACGGAGATAACCGTAGACAATACGGGCCGTTCTATGAATACTTTTAGTGTCATGGGTTGTTGGCAGTTATTTCAAGTCCTTATAGATCTGGGCTTCCGGTTGCGGCTGGGGTTGGATGGGGGTACCATCGGTAATCGGCGTTCCCGCCTCGTAGACGATCATATCGCCTGGTTTGAGACCGTTGGTCACTACAAAATACTGGCCCGCCGCGCTGGTCATGGTCTCGATCTCGACACTGGTGACTTTTGAGCTGTCCACCCGGTACACGAAACGTTTTCCCTGGAGCTCGTAGGTCGATCGCTGCGGAACGAGCAGGGCGTTGTTGACGGTCACGGGGAGGTCCACGACGGCGCTGCCGCCGCTGCGGATGAGGCGCACGGGATTGGGAAAGGTCGCCCGGAAAGTGGCCGCGCCGGTTTCCTGGTTGATCATGCCCCCAATCGTTTCGACCCTGCCCTTTTCCGGGTATTTCGTCCCGTCGGAGAGGATCAGATCGACCAGGGGAAGTTGTTTCAGCTTCTCGTCCAGGGTGCTGCCCTTGTATTGCCGCGAAAAGTCCAGCAATTGTTTTTCGTTCATGGAGAAATAGGCATAGACCTTGGAAATATTCGAGATCATCGTCAGCGGTGAAGTATTGGTGCTGCCGACCAGGCTGCCCAATTTGTAAGGGATGGTGCCCGCCACTCCATCCACCGGGCTGCTGATCGTCCCATAGCCCAGGTTGGTCTGGGCATTGGCAAGCGTCGTCTTCGCCTGGAGGAGGACGGCTTGCTTTATTTTAAGGGCATTCTCGGCCGACTTCAATTCGTATTCGCTGATGATATGCCGATCGACCAGCGGCTTCGTCTTCTCCACCTGCAATTCCGCCGTATTGACATCGGCTTCCGCGGTATTGATGGCCGCGAGCGCGTTCTTGACGTCCTGTTCATATTGAGGCGCGCTGATCCTGAACAGGAGCTGACCTTTTTTGACGGTGGCTCCTTCGTCAAAGTAGATATTTTCGATATACCCGTCGATCTTCGGCCTGATCTCGATATTCTGTTGTCCCTGCAGGGTGGCGGGATACTCGGATTGCAGGACGGTGGTAAAGGCCGCCGCCTTAAAAACGGGGTAAGCCTGGGCGACAGGAGTCGCCGACTGCTGGTTGCCATTTTCGTTGTTCCGGCAGCTTTGCGCTATCAAAATGGCGCAACACGGCAGCAGCAATTGAGAAAAAGGCCCGATAAAAGCTGCAAAAGTTGATTTTTTTCTAATGCTGACCACAGTTTCTTAGATGATTTTTAAGTAGCCGCAAAAATAAACCCTTTTTCCAAGGCCGACAACCCGTTCGTCATTTCCTTGAGGCAGGGGAACCAGTAAAGCCTATTTTTGAAAATATTGATCAGCAAAACCCACTGATCTGTCATATATGAAAATCAGACTTCTATTTTTCCTATTTTTTCTGATCCTGACAGGCAGCGGCTTCGGGCAAGCGATAAATGAGCCACAGTCAAAGGACCAGTACGCTGACCCGCAAATCCTGTTCCTGCACCCCCCGGAAAGTGCCAGGCCCGGCGTACTGTGGATGTGGATGGGTACCAATATGAATAAAGCCTCCATTACCACGGACCTTGTGGCGCTGAAGAATGTTGGTTTCAACAGGACTACCGTCGTCAGCCTGGCCGATGCGGTTAACCCATGGGGCGAGATAATAGGGAAATCTCCCACCCCTGAAATTGTGTCCTGGACGGAACCATGGTGGAAAATGGTGCGTTTTGCCGCGGAAGAATCCAAACGGTTGGGGATGGATTTCGGCATAACGAATGTTTCTGGCTATGAATCCAGCGGCGGACCATGGATAACGCCGGAGTTGAGTATGCAGGAGATCTGCTTTAGCAGCAAACAAATAAACGGCAATGCGCATATCAGCCTGGTATTGGATAAACCCGTGGTAGACCCAAGGGCGCATATGGATTTCCCCGTATTCAACCTGGCGACCGGCTTGACCGAAAAACCGGTACTGGCGGCCAGGCAGAATTATTATCAGGATATTGCGGTGCTGGCTATGCCCGCCGAAGGGATAGTTCCTAAAAATGCAGTCGTGGATATTACGGCGAACATGAAAGCCGACGGCAGCCTTGAATGGGATGCCCCCGCCGGTCACTGGGTCATTTACCGAATCGGACATACCTCTATGGGTTCACTCGTACAACCGGCCCAGCCCCAGGCCGTCGGGCTGGAGTGCGATAAGATGAGCGAAGAAGCGGTGAGCTTCCACCTTGATCATATTATCGGCGAGATAAAAAAACATCTGGACGATTTGATCGGCACTGGCTTTACTCACCTGTATTTTGACAGCTATGAAGCAGGCCTGCCTACGTGGACGCCAAAAATGAAAGAAGAATTTTTGAAGAGAAGGGGTTATGACCTGACGCCATATCTCGCGACTTTTGCAGGGCGCACCATCAATAGTACGGATGACTCGATCTGGTTCAGGTATGACTATAAGACGACCATCGAAGACTTGTACCGCGATGTTTATTTTGCCACCATCTCCAAAAAACTGAAAGAAGCAAATTTGACATTTTTAAGCGAACCTTATGGCGGTCCCTGGCGGGAGCTCGAGGTAATGCCCATGGTGCACCAGGGGATGGCGGAATTCTGGACGGGCAATGGTGTTTACACGCCCTATATAACGGGGCCGACAATTGCCGCATTGAGAAAAGCAGGCAAAAATCTCATAGAAGCGGAAGCATTTACCGGCCAGCCTGCCGACAGCAAGTGGAGCGAATACCCGGCATGGTTAAAACCTATTGGGGATGCGGCTTTTTGCGCGGGCATAAACCGCATCGTCATACACCGGTTCACGCACCAGCCCTGGGATGAAAGATACAAACCCGGCAATACCATGGGGCAATGGGGAACCCATTTTGACCGCACGCAAACCTGGTGGAATGAAGTGCCCGCAATGGTCAATTATTGGCAGCGTTGCCAGGCGCTGCTGCAATGGGGCAACTTCGCCGCCGCCAGCGGTGACTTTGCAGCCGAAAATGTGGCAGAAGGCATACAGGTGAACAATATACACCGCAACTATAATGGCACAGACATTTGGTTTGTGGCGAACACCAGTCACAATAAGGGTGCGGCTATCTGTAGTTTTGCTGTAGCCGGTATGCAGCCGGAGTTATGGGATGCCGTTACCGGCACCATGCGGTTGCTGAACGACTACAAGCAACAGGAGGGCAAAACGATCATTCCATTGTTATTTGATGATGCCCAAAGTTTTTTTATAGTATTCAGAAAGAAATTGGAAACGGCTGCGATTGTTGTTCAAGACAATTTTCCTGCAATTAATGAAGTGCTGACCATTGACGGTCCCTGGAAAGTGACATTCGATTCTGTTTGGGGCGGCCCAACCCGGCCGGTAATCTTCGCAACCTTGCAGGATTGGACTGCAAACGCCGATTCCGGTATAAAATATTACAGCGGAACAGCCATATACAAGACCAACTTCGATATGACCGGCGCAGGAAATCCAAACCTTTATCTTTACCTGGGCGCGGTCAGGTATGTGGCGCATGTTGTACTGAATAATAAGGACCTTGGCACCATCTGGACGGCGCCATGGAAGGTGCAGATACCGCGGGGACTACTCAAAGCCAGGGGCAATGAACTGACAATAAAGGTGACAAATGTTTGGGCAAACAGGCTGATAGGCGATGAGCAGCAACCCCCCGACATGGAATGGTTGCCCAACATGTATTTTTATAATAGTGGCAGTTATTTAAAGGAATTCCCGAATTGGTTTTTAACAAATCAGCCAAGGCCATCCAAAGGCAGGTATACCTTTACCACGTGGAACTATTTTGACAAGACATCACCCCTTATTTCATCCGGGTTGTTAGGGCCCGTGAGGGTGGTAAAAGAAGACTAATGATTGTCATATCGGCAAACGAATTGTATATTTGTTACACGCCCAAACGCTTGCAATATGAAGCATCAGCCGTCCAATGAACAAATCGCCTTTTACCAATCCAACGGGTTTGTTATTATCGATGATTTCCTCACACCGCAGGAACTCGAACACTGGCGCAAGGCGGTCATGCGCGCAGTAGACGAGAGAGCGGGCAAAAAAATGCCCGGGAAAGACGTCGTTATTGGCGACGATGACGGCATCAACGAAGACGGGGATTATTTCGGAAAGGTTTTCGACCAGCTGCTCAACCTCTGGCAAACGAATAGTGAAGTAAACGAATTAATGCAGGATCAGCGGATCGGAAATCTGGCCGCCTCGCTTGCCCAGGTGGATGGAATAAGAATATGGCATGATCAGGCACTGTTCAAACGCCCCTGGGCCAATCCTACAGCATGGCACCTGGATACGCCCTTTTGGTCCTTCTCCGATCGCAACGCGATCTCCATCTGGGTGGCATTGGATGACGCGACACTGCAAAACGGCTGTTTGTATTTTATTCCCGGCTCCCATAAGGCAACGAACTTCGATAAAATAAGTATCGGCCGGAATATGGACGGGATCTTCGAGATCTACCCGCAGTTCGCAAGAACGGCCCCGGTCGCCGCGCCCATGAAGGCCGGCAGCTGCTCTTTTCACAACGGGCTGACCATACATGGAGCGGGTCCCAATATGACCAACGCCTGGCGGCGTGCCATGACCTGCGCCTATATGCCCGATGGCAATGTATTCAATGGCCAGGCCAATATCCTGCCCGAACCCTATTTAAGCAGCCTGAAACCCGGCGACCCGCTAAACAACAACGATCAGAACCCACTTATTTATGCCTCAAATTGATCTCTCCTCCCTTGCACGAAAAGATACCGCACCCGGATTTTCCGCCCGGTTTATTCATACGACAAGCATGACCCTTGCCTATTTTGATATTAAAGCCGGAAGCGGATCGCCTGAACATGCGCATGTGCATGAACAAGTGTCCCAGGTATTGGAAGGAACATTTCAGTTGACAGTTGCGGGTGAACCAATCGTTTTGGAGCCGGGAAGGATCGTAGTCATTCCTTCGAATACGCCCCATTCGGGGCTGGCACTTACAGATTGCAAACTGCTGGACATTTTTACCCCCGTGCGGGAAGATTTCTTAAATCTATGAGATGCGGAGCCTGCTGCTATCGTTTTTGGCCGTTATTATATTCACTCCGCCCACGGATGCGCAGCTAACGCATCGGAGCCTGCTCGAAAAAGGCTTTACCGGGGCGACCCTGCAACAAGCGCTTATTCCGCGACAGCAGTGGACCCCATTTCCACGGTCGCCAAAAGAATGGGAAAAGGTTTTGCCCGACAGCATCAGGCGCAAACTGATCACCAACGGAGAGGTGTGTCTGAAAGAGCCCTTTCCCAATGTACCGGCTACCACAACCCTGGATTTTTTCCGCAACGGCAACCGGACAAGATATGAGAACATTGCCTTCGGCAAACGCAACCGGCTCTGGGCACTCGTATTGGCCGAATCGGTGGAAGGCAAGGGCCGTTTCCTGGACGCCATCCTCGACGGGATCTGGTCTATTGCAGAAGAGAGCTTCTGGGGCGCCTCCGCTCATCTGTTCTTGCAGAAAGGCGGCAAAGGCCTCCCCGACGTCGAAGCACCGGTAGTGGATCTTTTTGCAGCGGAGACCGCGGCAAACCTGGCGTGGGCGGATTATTTCATCGGTCCGGAGCTGGACAGCATTTCCCCGTTGATCCGTAAACGAATTTATTATGAGGTGAACAGGCGCATGTTCCTGCCATTGCAGACAGCCAGCTACGACTGGATGGGCGCTGGGAACAAGAATGCCAAACTGAATAACTGGGCGCCCTGGATCATGAGCAATTATCTCACTGCTGCTTTATTACTCGAAAAAGACGACAACAAAAGGGCACAATATACTTACCAGGCCATGCAGCTGACCGACCAATATCTCGATGGCCTGGGAGATGATGGCGCCTGCGAGGAAGGGCCGACCTACTGGGCACACGGGCCAGGCTGCGTGCTGGATGTTTTGGATTTGCTGAGAAGCGCCAGCAACGGGCGGATCGATATCTTTCACGACGGCTTGGTCCATAACATGGCCGCCTATATTTACAAAGTGCACATCAGCGGACATTACTTCGTCAATACAGCGGACGCGCACCCTGAAATGGTCCCTGAACCCCTCATGATCCGTCGCTTCGGCCTGGAGACCGGCGATACGATCCTGCGCAACTTTGGCGCTTGGTTATATGGCTTGGACAACTATGCCAATATGCTCGATCAGCAACAGTTTCATAGAAGCAGGGAGCTCTTCGACCTCGATGACCTGCGGTCCATCGACGTCAACCCCGTTGTCTTCCGGGATATCGGAGATGCCTGGTTGCCGGATCTGCAGCTCATGGTATCCCGGCTGGCCCATGGTCTTTTTGTAGCGGCCCATGCCGGTAATAACGGGAAAAGCCATAACCACAATGATGTGGGCGATTTCATCGTGTACGCGGATGGCGAACCGGTGATCATCGACGTAGGGTCGGGTACCTATACCGCCAGAACCTTCTCCGCGGATCGGTATAGCCTTTGGTTCAATACCTCGCCTTTCCACAATTTGCCGACCATCAACGGGCAGGAACAGCACGAAGGGCTTGCGTATACTGCCGGCCGGGTCGCCTATCACGCGGACAGGCGCGGGGCGACACTGAGCATGGACCTTTCAACCGCTTATCCGGCCGCGGCCGGAGTAAGCAACTGGAAAAGAACCGTCATGGCGGAAAAAGCGGGCCGGATCATAATCACCGACAGTTGCCGGGCGGAGCGGTCATTCACAGCGTTGACGCAAAGTTTTATGACAGTTTGTTCGGTAGATACCACCACCCCCGGGCTGATCGCTTTTACCACGGCGCAGGGGAAAAAGGTGGAGCTGCACTATGATGCGAAGGCCTGGCGGGCTCAAAAAGAAGAAATGCAACTTACCGCGCCGGAAGAGGTAGGGCTTAAAGCGAGCTGGCATGGTCGGACCATTACCAGGATCCGGTTGGAGTCGGGATCCACGGTGCGAAGCGCCGTTTTTCAATATACCATCCTTGCTAAATAATATGCATTGAGAAGACGATCCTTTATCAAACGGAGTTCTCTACTGGCATCGGGGTACACTCTTCAGGCGGCGTTGCCGGCCGGATTGGCGGGCATTTTCCCTAATTCCGAAGAAAGGCGCTATGCGGCATTCAAAAAGCCGTCGATGACCAGCCGGCCGTTTGTTCGCTGGTGGTGGAACGGCGATAAAGTTGCACAATCGGAGCTGGTGCGCGAGCTTCGTTTGCTCAGGGACGCCGGTATCGGCGGAGTAGAGATCAACCCGATCGCCTTCCCCGACAGAACAGCGGATATGGGCATACCCTCGGTTGAATGGCTGAGCCCGCCGTGGCTGGAACTGCTTCGGTTTACCCTGGAAGAAGCCGCTTCGCTCGGTATGACCTGCGACCTGATCGTCGGCTCCGGATGGCCTTTTGGGGCTCCCGGACTGGCGGCTGAAGAGCGAAGCCGAGTCAGGGTCATCGCAACGGTCAAGGTGGAAGGGCCAGTGGATTATGAACTATCGGTAGCGGATCTTATTAAGGAAGCTTATCCGGTGATCTCGGCGCCGTTTGAGGGGAGGGTGTCGAAGCTTATCTCGCTGCATCTGACGCCGACGTCCCTGGATGGGCTTAAGTCGGTGAAGGCGGTACCGGTCGATGCTGGGAAGAAGATGTACACAATTTCGGTGCCCGCGGGCGCGCATATGATATATGGGTTGGTGGAATTTGATGGCTTTAGCGAGGTCATCAACGGTGCACCGGGCGCCAATGGCCCGGTATTGAACCACTACCACAAGGGAGCGGTTGAGAAGTACCTGCGGCATATGAGTGATGCGCTTGGGCCGTTGACGCGGCATCTTCGGTGTTTCTTTACCGACAGCCTGGAACTGGAAGGCGCCAACTGGTGCGAGGATATGGAGCACGAATTCCTGGAACGCCGAGGATATGCGCTGCAACCTTTTTTGCCATTTATCCTTTATAAAACCGGCAGTATGGGGAATACGGTCGACGCTGAATATGGTGCAAAATACAGCGCGGAATTCAGGGAGGTGGTCGGCCGGGTGCGTTTTGATTTCGATTTGACCAAGACAGAGCTCCTGCGGGAGCGATTTGTCCAGCCTTTTCTCGCCTGGTGCAAGGAAAATAAGGTGTTGTCGCGGATGCAGGCCTATGGCCGCGGATATGATCCGCTTGACGGCAGCTTTGGCGTAGATATCCCGGAATGCGAAACCTGGATCAAGAACGGGCTCGGAACCGAAATGAGCGAGGAAGACTACAGGATTGGAAGGGCCTACACCATGATCAATAAGTACGTTTCCTCTTCTGCGCATTTGCAAGGAAAGCGGATCATTTCCTGCGAGGAATTGACCAATACCGATAGGGTCTTTAACGAGACGCTGGAATTGCTGAAAGTTGCGGCCGATCAGAGTGTCATCTCGGGGGTGACGCATGCGGTCTTTCATGGATTCAACTATTCGCCCAGGGAAGCCGCGTTTCCGGGCTGGGTTCGGTACGGCTGCTTCTTCAACGAACGCAACCCCTGGTGGCCCTGGCTAAATCATTTTACTACCTATCGGGCGAGATTGACGGCTGTACTTCGGGAGATGACCATGTATGCAGGTATTGCCTTGTTGCCGCCGATAGCCGATACGTGGAACAAATATGGTGCACAGAATACGCCTTTTCCAACGTTGGTACACCCGACTTATCAACCGCTCATCTGGGAAGCCATCCATAAAAACGGCGACGGCTGCGATTATGTGTCGGAAAAGACCATCCAGGCGGGAATGCTGAAAAAATACCATACCCTGTTTTTGATCCAGGTGGAGAGCATCAATGCTGACACCGCCGCGGAATTGTATAAATTTATCGCCGGCGGCGGCCGCATCTTCTGCATCGAAACGTATCCGGAGAAATCGGAAACGCTGGAAAAGCCGGACAAGGAAGTGTCGGATTGGATGACCAGGCTGAAAGCTTTTTCGGAGCGGTTTGTATTGCTGAAACGGCCCGCCAATGACTTTATCGGCTGGTACCGGCAGATCCAGCGGGATTATGGGCTCAAGCCCTATGTGACTATCGATCGGCCCAATCCGTTCGTGAATCAGATCCGATACCGGTCAAAAGGGTTGGAGCTGATCTTCTTTATCAATTCCAATGTTGAAGCAGGATATAGCCTAGAGCTCTCTTTTGCCGAGGAGATCACGGCAGGTAAACACCCCTGGCTTTGGGACGCGGTCACGGGTGAAAGATACCGGCTGACCTTGGTTGACGACAAGTTGAAACTGGATCTCGGCCCCGCGGATTCGAAACTGATCGTCTTTGACAACAAGAAAAGGGGCGGGGCGTACAGCGTACCCGTGGTAGGGGTGGGGGCGGACCTGACAGGTTGGTCCGTCGAATGGCAGCATATCGACGGAACGGTTACGCACTCCGAAATGGAAAAATTGAAAGATGTAAAGGACATCCCGGCCTATGTGGCTTTTAGCGGGATCATCGTTTACCGGAAGACGATCGATCTGGCGACAGAGAAGGTTTTAGATTTGGGGAAGGTCTATGGGGTGTCGGAGCTAAGCGTCAATGGCGTTCTCAAGGGGGTGCAATGGTATGGGAGGCGGGCGTTCGGGTTGGAAAAGGGTGAGAGCCGGGTGGAAATAAAGGTCACGGCCACGATGGGCAATTATTGCAAAACGCTTACAAAAAACCCCATCGCCCAATATTGGACGAACGAAAAAAGAAAGGACCAGCCGATACAATCCATGGGCATGGTCGGACCCGTCACGATCTACTAATTTTTGTATATGATAAGATACTTGTTCTTGCTTTTGCCGTTTGTTGCTTCCGCGGAAGACTACCCCGCCTCGAGCTTTGGCATCCGTTCCGACGGCATCACACTCAATACCCGGTCGATCCAATTCGCCGTTGATTATATCCATGCTCACGGCGGCGGCCGGTTGGTCTTCGAGGTAGGCAGATACCTGACGGGTACGATCCACCTGCGATCGAATACCGGCCTCGAATTGAGGGAAGGGGCCGTGCTGCTGGGTTCGTTAAATCCATTCGATTATGATAAGGACGGCTTTACCGCCCTCCTGCTCGCGGACAGCCAGCAAAATATTTTGATCAGCGGGAAGGGGATCATTGACGGTCAGGGCCGGCAGGTGGCGGCAAACATCGTCGCCCTGGTCCATAGCGGCGTTATCAAGGATCCTTTGACGAGTGACCGGCCGAACGAAGGCAACCGGCCCATGCTGATCTATTTCAGGGGCTGCAGCGATGTGACGCTTCAACATATCACGCTCAAAAACGCAGCTTCCTGGGTGGAGACCTACGACCAGTGTGTTCATTTGACGATCGATAGCATTCGGGTCGACAGCAAAGCCTACTGGAATAACGACGGTATCGACATCGTGGATTGTAGTCAGGTGGTGGTGACCGGCTGTTTTGTGGATGCGGCCGACGACGGGATCTGTCTCAAATCGCATGACCCTGCTGCGGCTTGTACCGATGTCCTGATCCGGGACTGTACGATCCGGTCCAGCGCCAATGCTATTAAGTTCGGCACCGTTTCGCGCGGCGGATTCCGGCATATCCGGATCATCCACAACAACGTATTCGATACCTATCGTTCGGCCCTTGCCCTGGAGGCCGTGGACGGCGCGACCATAGCCGACGTGATCGTCGATAGTCTCGACGCCGTGAATACCGGCAATGCGTTGTTCCTGCGGATCGGGGCAAGGAGCGGTAGCAGGAAAAGCAGCCTCTCCGAAGTCACTGTCAGTCATCTCACGGTCCAGATCGCTGCGGGCAAACCGGATTCCGGCTACGAGTACGAGGGACCCGTGCAGGATGAGCCGAGAAATATTTCGCCTATTGTGCTGGTGGGGTTGCCGGATGCATGCCTGCGGGATATTCGGTTATCCGATGTGGTCATCAGGTATCCCGGCGGCGGCAACCCGTACGTTGCCAATCGCAGCCTGGCCGAATTGGACAGTATCCCCGAATTGCCGGCCAGCTATCCGGATTTCTCGATGTTTAAAGAATTGCCGGCGTGGGGGCTCTATGTGCGGCATGCCCGGGGGATACAGGTTAGCGGCCTGACTCTTTTTTGCGCGGCGAAAGATTATCGGACGGCCATCGTGCTGGACGACGTGCGGGAGGGTAGTTTTGAGCGTACTTCGGTAAAGGAGCCGGGGAGTAAGAAGCCATTTTTTCTGCATGCCAGTAGCGGAGTGGTGATGAAATGAGGGCATGGCGGATCTAAAGTAGTTTTTAAACATGCAGTTGAGCCATGAACTGTAGGATGTCCTCGCCGATTTCCCTGGCGTGTGTTTCCAGGGCAAAGTGCCCGGTATCATAGAATTTAACGATCGTATTGGGATCATCATGCTTGAACCCTTCTGCGCCCGCGGGCCCAAAATAGGGGTCTTTGTTTCCCCATACGGCGAGTATCGGTGGTTTACGATCGCGGAAATATTGTTGGAACACCGGGTACAGGGTGATGTTATTTCTATAATCCAACAGCAGATCCAATTGTTTTTCGACGTTGCCAGGGCGGTCCATCAGTTGCTGATCCTGGAATATACCGTCCGGAGAAACGAGCGACTTGTCGCTTACGCCTTCGTGGTATTGAAAATTAGTGCCGTCGATCGTAAAAAAGCTTCTCACGGCATCGCGATTTTCTTTTGTAGCATGTTCCCAATAAGCTTTTACCAGGCCGTGGCTCCAGTCAAGCAACCCTTGTTCGTAAGCATTCCCGTTTTGTGATATAATGCCGATGATCTTTTCCGGGTTATGTATGGCAAGCCGCAGACCGACGGGCGCCCCATAATCAAAAATGTATAGCGCGAAACGCTTCAGTGCGAGCTCATCTATAAAACCCTGCATCGTATTGGCAATATTATCAAACGTGTAGGCATAATCCTCACGCGCTGGCGCATCCGAGAACCCAAAACCCGGCATATCGGGTGCGATCACGTGATATTTTTCGCTTAAGATGGGGATCAGGTTCCTGAACATGAAGGAAGACGTGGGGTAACCATGCATCAGTAATATGACTGGAGCATCTTTCGGACCGGCTTCGCGGTAAAAGATGGTTAGCGTCCCGACTTTAATGGTTCGATAATGGACTGACGCGTTTTCTGCTTGTACTTGGCTGAGACACAACATGAGTAGTAAAATAAGAATTAATGGAATTGGTATTTGTTTGCTTCCAATCATATTACATCAGTTTATATGGGTTCAGCCAAGGGGAAGTCCACTGGCACATTGGTGACGGCGAAAACATAATTGGTAAATATTCTTACGACCACGAAGCCAATTAATTCCATGACGGCGGCGTCATCGAAACCGGTCTTGTAGAAGTTAGCCAGCACGTCGTCCGGAACATGTCCTTTCGTTTCCGTTATCGATTTGGCCAGTTTAATAATAGCGTCCAGCCTGGTGTCGGCCACCGCTCCTTTTCTGATCTCGAGGGTTTCGGCTTTTGTAAATCCCCGTTTTATGGCTGCCAGGGTATGGCCTGCCAGGCAATATTCGCAGGCATTCAATTCAGAAACGATCAGGGATATGGCCTCTCTTTCCCTGGCGTTGAAAACACCTTTGCTGAGTGTTTCGTCCAGGGTGATAAAGCTTTGGAGCGCATATGGCGAATAACCCATCACTGCATAGAGGTTTGGGACTTTCCCCATGCGTTTTTGCAAAGTATCGAATAACAATTGCGATTCAGGACTTACCTGGTCGCGCGTCGGGACATTGATGGTGGTCATATTAAAAATGTTGTTTAGGGACCCGCAATTTCGTGCCGGAATTTAATTGATTGAAAGGCAATTGATTAGGGTAGATCCGGCGGCCAATGCCGGTTAAATATCGTCTTTGGACGAAGTCGACACGAAATATCGATTAGACGCACTGAGTTTCATTTCGTCTAGCCTCCACTCCCTAACAATGAAAAAAATTACGCAATCGTTTGCCTTGGCTCTATAAGCAATGAGGCAATTTTTTTTACGATAAAATAATTACATTTGGTTACAACTGATTATAGTGACATAGTGTAACGCGTATGGATATACGCGTTACTATTGCCGTGCATGATGAAGTAGCCATGATCCTTATGATAGTTCAAACCATACTATTGAGTTTACTGCTGACGTTAAAAAACGACACCACGTTTCCCGTTTACCAGGTAAAACGATTGGAAGGTTCCATCGCCATAGACGGCGACTGGAACAAAAAAGCCTGGAAAAAGATCAAGCCAGTCCGGATCACCCATGACATTATTAACATTCCGACATTCCATCCCGAAACAGAAGTGAAGATGTGCTATGATACAGGCAGCCTGTATATCATCTTCCTTGTACATGACCGCTACGTCCGAAGCCTGACGACGCGGCTTGGCGGACCCGTATGGAAAGATGCCGCCGTCGAGTTCTTTTTTTGTGCAGACACTACCCGGCCCGACCGGTATTTCAACCTGGAGATCAATTGCGGCGGCACACCGCTACTGGGGTATAATTCCGTCAGGCCCGACTCGGACGATATCCGGTTGATCCAAATCGCGCATTCCATGCCGCAGGTGGTCGACCCGGAGGTAGCGGGACCAATCGACTGGACCATTGAGTACCGCATCCCGCTGGCTATGCTTGCTAAATATGCCGGCATTACAAAACCTGCCAAGGGTGTAAGCTGGAAGGCCAACTTTTGCAAGATCGCAGAGAACAACAGCAATCCGCATCATATGACATGGAGCCCCATTGATGACCCTCATCCGAATTTTCACATGCCCCAGTATTTCGGACGTTTACAATTCGATTAACAATGAAAAAAACAGGGATAGTTAGCGTGATCCTCCTGCTATTGATCTCCTTTCAAACAAAGGCCCAGCCCAAAGAGGCGGGCTGGAATATTCCATCTTGGGCCGATACGACCAAAAGAAGATTCGAGCTGACGCCCGCCGCGGTCCAGGAAGGTAAGACGTTGTACGCTACCTATTGCGCCGCCTGTCATGGTAAGAACGGCAACGGGGAAGGGGCGCCGGGAATGAGTTTCGAAGTAAAACCAGCCAACTTTCACGACTGGGAGACCATGCATCAAAAGGATGGAACGTTGTTCTGGAAGATTGCTAAGGGACATGGGCAAATGCCTGCTTTCGGGAGCACTTTAACCGAACGCCAGCGTTGGGAGATCATAGGGTTTCTGCGGGTGCTGGCAAAGAACAAGGGTGGGCGTCCTGAGACGGCTTTCGAGAACACCAGGCCCGTCGCCGGTTACAGGATCTCGCCATCGGCAAAGAGCGGATACTTTCCCTTGCCGCGCAAGGTGAGTAACGTCATCGGGTCTGCTACGGTGGACTTCATGATCGATACGGTTGTTTCTCAGTTGATACAACCCTGGAGCCTGGCTTTCCTGCCGGACGGAAAGACGACACTGATCGCGGAACGGAGTGGAAGGCTTGTGATCGTCAGAAATGGGATCAGGGGTGCATCGCCGGTAAAAGGGGCGGTACCGACCAGCCTGCGGGAAGTAAAGCTCCATCCGCAATTCGAGCGCAACCATCTGGTATACTTTTCCTATTATATTGAGCCGGTCAAGGGGACGCCCGGCAGCGGCGGTTACGCGGTCATCATGAGGGGAAAGCTGGAGGGCGATTCCCTCGGCGATACGCAGGTACTTTTTAAATGCGGCCCCTTTAAGGAGAACAGTTTCTGGTATGGGAATAAGATCGCCTTCGACAAAGATGGATTTATGTACGTAACGATCGGTCAGCGAACGATTGCGGGCAAGGATCGATGGTTGACTGCGCAGGATCTGTCGATCATATCCGGGAAGGTGATCCGGCTTAATGATGACGGCTCGGTTCCAAAAGACAACCCATTTGTCGACTCCGCCGGAGCACTACCGGAGATCTATACACTTGGTCACCGGATGCCGGAGGGATTAGTATATGACCGGCACACCGGAAAGTTGTGGGAGAACGAACACGGCGAAAATGGCGGCTGTGAGTTGAACCTGCTGGCCCCGGGAAAAAACTACGGCTGGCCCCTGGTGACCAATAGCATCAATTACAATGGAACGATCATCACCAAGGATACCGCGCTGCCGGGTATGGAGAGCCCGGTCCACCACTGGACGCCGGCCCTCGCGCCCGCCGGGATGGATTTTGTATACGGGGATCGCTATCCGGGCTGGGATGGAGATTTGATCATCGGCTCATTGGTGCAAAAAAGACTGAACCGGACGATCTTCAAAGACGGCAAAGTAGTCGGCGATGAAAAGCTGATCCAGGGGATCGGCAGGGTAAGGGACGTGGCGGTCGGCCCGGATGGATTTATTTATGCTTTGACGGAAGATACCGGTTTGCTCGTCCGCCTGGTACCTGTCAATAAACTAAAAAATAAATAAGGCATGAGGACTTTTTTGGTTGTGTTTTTTTTGTTGGCGGGTGTAAAACTGAAGGCACAGGAGATCTTCTATGCCGCCACGACTCCGGGACATGACAGCAAGGGGATCTATGTCCTGCAATTCGACCGGAAAACCGCAACGTTCACCATTTTGCAAACGATTACGGATCAACGTAACCCAAATTTCCTGGCAGTGGCCCCCAGCCGCAAACAGCTCTACGTCATTTGCGGCGAAGGCCCGACCCCCGAGGATCGGACTGGATCGGTGCAGGCCTTTTCCATCGATCCGCAAACGGGAACGCTAAAAAAGCTGGGTCAGCAATCCAGCGAGGGTAGGGGACCGGCGCATGTCAGCGTCGATCCCAAGGGCAGGTTTGCCTATGTGGCCAACTATGGCCAGGGCAATTTTGCTATTTATCCAATCGAAGCCGATGGCGGCCTTGGGAAGGCGAAACAAGTCCTGCAATTTGAAGGAAAGGGTTTCGACACCGCCCTGCAAAAAGCTCCTTTCGTACATTCGGTGATCCCATCGGCCGACGGGAAATTCATTTATACTTCTTCTCTCGGTCTCGACAGGATCATGGTTTACGGGGTAAGCGACAGCGGCGACTTCCAGCCCGCGAACCCTTCCTATGCCAGCAGCACGCCGGGTGCCGGTCCCCGTCATTTTGTAATCCACCCCAACGGCAGGTTTGCCTGGTCCGTTGAAGAGATCACGTCATCGGTAGCGGCCTATGACCGGGACCCGGAAAGCGGCGCGCTGACGGCGAAAGAACGTTTTAAGATGGTCCCGGCGGATCATAAAGGCAACACATCGGGCGCCGATATTCACCTTTCTCCCGACGGAAAATTTCTATACGCGTCCGTTCGGGACCTCGACCGGATCGCCGTTTATGCCATCGGCCGGAAAACGGGAAAATTGAAACCGGTCGCGCTGGAGGACACCCATGGCGATCATCCCCGGAACTTTTGCATCGACAAAAAGGGGGAATTTGTTTTCGTGGAGAATATGTTGTCGGACAATATCGCTATATTCAAAAGAGATCGAAAAACGGGCAGGATGAGCTATCTCGGGGATGAAAAGATACCTCATGTCGCCTGTCTGGTGCAGCGGTAAAATAAACAAAATGAATCTATCAAAACAAGCCCGGTACTGGATCCTCCTGTTTTGTCTGCCGGTAACGATGACGGTCCGGGCACAAGCCTACGACCTCCTCATAAAGAACGGACACCTCATCGATGCAAAAAATAAGATAGACGGAATCATGGACGTGGCCGTTAAAGACGGCAAGATCGCCAAGGTGGCGAGGGATATCCCCGCCGGCGAGTCGAAAAAACTGGTTGATGCGACAGGATTGTATGTATCGCCGGGGTTTATTGACGTACATACGCATGTGTTTGTGGGAAGCAGGGCTTCCACCTTCGCGGATGGGTTTTCCAGCCTTTCCCCGGACGACTTTACCTTCCGGTCGGGTGTGACGACGGTAGTCGACGCCGGCACCTCCGGCTGGCGAAACTTTCCGCTCTTCAAAGAACACGTGATCGACCAGTCGAAGACCAGGGTGCTCGCCTTTTTGAACATCGCGGGTGATGGGATGAGCGGCGACCCCGGAGAGCAGGACGTCAATGACATGAACGCGGAGCTCACTTCGCTCATGATAAAAAAATATCCGGCCATCATCGTTGGCGTCAAGATCGGTCACTACAGCGGTAGCGACTGGGCGCCTTTTGACAGGGCGTTGCAAGCCGCAACGACATCCGGGACTGTCCTGTTCGTGGAATGCCATTTGCCGAAATATTCGCTGCAGGATCAACTGGCCCGGATGCGTCCCGGGGATATCATGACCCATGCCTATGAAAAGATTGCCGAGCGATCGCCTATCACAGACAGCAACGGCATCCTGCTGCCCTGCGTGGTGGATGCGCAAAAAAGGGGCATTCTTTTCGACGTGGGTCATGGGGGCGCGGGATTCTGGTTTAGCGTGGCCCGGCCTGCCGTCAAACAAGGGCTGCTGCCCAACTCTTTTGGAACCGATCTGCATCGATTCAGCATGAATTCCGGCATGAAAAACATGAGCAACGTCATGTCCAAATTCCTAAACATGGGAATGGACCTGCCCGACGTCATCCGGAGGGCGACGTGGTCGGCGGCCCAGTCCATTAAACGGGAGGACCTGGGGCAGTTGTCAGAGGGAGCGGACGCGGATATTGCCGTCTTCGGTGTGCTGCACGGAAAGTTCGGTTTTATCGACGCCGAGGGAACGAAGATGGCCGGCGATCGCAAACTGGAAACGGAACTAACCATCCGCGATGGCAAAGTGGTGTATGACCTCAACGGCCTTGCTGCAAAAGAAAATTCAAAATAAATAAACAACATGAAACGCAGAGATCTACTCAAAGGATTGTCGCTGCTGCCGGTCGGCGGGGCAAGTGTCTTTCCCTTAGCGTCTGTTTTCGCGGCCCAGGGTCCTGCATCTGTGGCTGGCCCGCTTGTCCCCGGAGCACAGATCTTTCAATCCATCGGTGTCGAACCGCTCATCAACTGTATGGGGACTTTTACCATCATCGGCGGGTCGCTGGAGCGGCCGGCCGTGCGGGCGGCGATGGAAGCCGCATCCAAGAACTTTGTGCAGTATGATGAATTAGCCTATGGTATCGGCCAGCGGCTTGCCGACCTTACAAAGGCGGAGTGGGGCATGGTGTCGGCGGGATGCGCGGCTGGCCTCAAACATGTGACGGCGGCTTGTGTCACCGGCGGCAATCCGGAAAAACTGATCCGGATACCCGACCTTACGGGATTCGAAAAAACGGAAGTGGTGTGTCCCCGCGGATCGCGTAACGTATACGATCATGCGATCCGGAACATCGGCGTCAAAATAATCAATGTCGAGACCCTGGAGGAGCTGGAGCATGCGCTTGGCCCAAAGACAGCCATGGTCTACCTGATGTCCGGCGAAAAAGATCCTTTTTCGGTAGCTGCCGTCGCGAAGCTGACCCGGGCCAAAAAGGTCCCCCTGCTCGTGGATGCTGCCGCGGAAGACCTGACCGTGCCCTGCGTACACCTGGAAAATGGGGCAAACGTCGTCGCCTATAGTGGTGGCAAGGCCCTCTGCGGCCCCCAATGCTCGGGCATCCTGCTTGGCCAGAAAGATATACTTCGATCGGCCTGGCAGGCCAGCGCTCCCCACCACGGCCCAGGCCGCGACAATAAGGTAGGCCGCGAAGAAATGATCGGCGCACTGGCCGCGATCGAAGCCTGGGTGACCCTTGACCACAAGGCCCAGTGGGCCAAATGGCTGTCCTATCTGGATACCGTGGCCAAAAAACTCGCTTCCGTCGACTCGGTAAAAACGACCGTCCGCGAACCCGAGGGCCTGGACAATCACAGTCCGGTCCTGATCGTCTCCTGGGACCCCGCCAAACTCCATATCACCGGTGAAGAGATGGCTGAGGAACTGGGGCGCAACAAACCCCGCATCGCCCTTTCCTTTGGCGCCAGGCGCAATGCACCCAGTGAACCGGGGCTTACGACTATAAGTATCACCGCCGGACAAATGCAGCCGGGGGAGGATAAGATCGTTGCCGACCGCATCTACGGTGTACTGATGACGCAACGCAGCGCAAAACCGGACGCCATGAAGGCGCCGGCTGCGAATATCTCCGGGCGCTGGGACGTACAGATCACCTTCTACAGCAGCCAGAGTAATTACACCTGGACCCTCGAGCAGGATGGCAACTGGATCCAGGGGGTGCATACCGGGCTCTTCTCCACCCAAAATATCACGGGAACCATAGAAGGCACCCAGGTCAAACTACGGGATCGTGACCGCCCCCCCGGCGACAACCTTTCGTTCACGTTCACCGGCGAAGTCAATGGCGATACCATGAGCGGAAGCATCTATATGGTGGAATATGGGACCGCGACATTCACGGCTGCCCGATACAAATACAAGGAGGAGCGAACCCCTATTCATGTACCTGGCGGGCCGCCGCTGGCCACCTAACCGAATCATCGTCTCACTTTAAATAGTCAATCATGTCACGGTTTATATTGCTTACGCTTTTGTTTTGCTGTACCGCTGCTGTGGACGCCTTCGCCCAACCCTTTGACCTGCTGCTCAAAGGAGGGTATATGATCGATCCAAAAAATAGCATTGATGGAAAAATGGACCTGGCTATAACCGACGGGAAGATCGCGAAGGTGGCGGCATCGATTCCGGCAGCCGATGCCAAAAAGGTTGTGGATGTCACCGGGCTGATCGTCACGCCGGGCATCATCGACATGCACGTCCATGTTTTTTGGGGCACCGATCCCAACTCGTACCTGGCGAATGCGCATGACGCCTTGCCGCCCGATGCGTTCTCGTTCAGGGCGGGCGTGACCACGATGGTGGATTGCGGGTCATCCGGATGGAGGAATTTCAGACAGTTCAAAGAACAGACCATTGACCGGTCGCAAACCCGGATACTCGCCTTCATCAACATTATAGGCGTTGGAATGGTCGGCCGGTACGAAGAACAGAATGTGGACGACATGAATCCGGTGATGACGGCCTACATGATCAAAAAATTGTTTCCAACGATCATCGTCGGCATTAAGTCCGCTCATTATTGGGGAGACTTCACATCCGTGGATAAGGCGGAGGAAGCCGGAAGGCTGGCAAACGTGCCGGTTATAGTCGACTTTGGCGAGCACGATCCGCCCAACTCCATCGAAGAATTGTTCATGAAACATTTTCGGCCCGGGGATATCTTTACCCATGCCTTTGCCGACGGCCCCAAAGAAAGGGAGACTGTTGTGGATGATGCCACCGGCAAAGTAAAACCCTTCGTTTTCGAAGCCCAGAAAAAAGGAGTGATCTTCGATATCGGTCATGGCGGCGGCGCGTTTGCCTGGAAACAGGCGATCCCGGCGATCAAACAAGGACTGCTTCCAAATACGATAAGTAGCGACATGCATACGCTAAGCATGAACAGCGGGATGAAGGATATGGCCAACCTCATGTCAAAATTCCTCAATATCGGCATGTCCCTGCAGGAAGTGATCCTGCGGTCTACCTGGAACCCCGCGCTTGCGATCAAACATCCCGAACTGGGTAATCTTAGCGTTGGCTCGGATGCCGACGTGGCAGTATTCAGCTTGAGAAAAGGCAATTTCGGTTTTATCGATACCAAACGAACCAAGCTGATGGGTACCCAGAAACTGGAAGCGGAGCTGACGCTTCGCGCCGGGAAAATAGTGTGGGACCTCAACGGGCTTAGCGTTCCGGAGTGGGACCAGAAACCGGCGAATTAAAAATGGATTGCATCGCTTATATTTAGGTCCTTGAATATTTTAAAGATACAGCCAATGAAAGCTCGACTAACGGGCATCGTCCTCATTTTTTTATCTATGACGATGCCGGAATTGCTGTTTGCCCAAACCATGCCGAAAGAGGAGCTCATATTCTTAACCTCGGAGTGGAAAGGTGAACGATTCGCCGATGGCCGCCCAAAGATTCCCGATGAACTCATCCAACGTGCCAAAAAGATCGGCATCGAAGAAGCCTGGCAGGTGCTCCAAAACGAAGGGTATAAGAACCAATACGAAGGCAATTGGAAGATGGTGCACGACGATGTGCCCGTTGTAGGCAGGGCGCTGACGGCGCGGTATATGCCGAGTAGGCCGGATATCGAGCAACACATCATGGCCAGGGGCAAGCAAGAAGGACGCACCGGGAATACCAATTCCTGGCCGATCGATCAATTGTCGCCGGGAGACGTATACGTAGCCGACGGTTTTGGCAAGATTGCCCAGGGAACGCTGATCGGAGATAATCTCGGAAATGCCATCTTCAACAAATCGGGCAACGGAGTCATTTTTGATGGCTCGGCCCGCGACCTTTCCGGTTTGGAGGAGATCAAGGGGTTCAATGCCTACGTACGGGACTTCGATCCTTCCTATCTCGAAGGAGTGGTGCTAATGGGATTGAATACGCCCATCAGGATCGGCCATGCCATTGTCTTGCCGGGAGACCTCGTGCTTTCCGAAAGGGAAGGCGTCCTGTTCATTCCAGCCCATATGGCGGAGTTGGTCGTCACGACGGCGGAGTTTATAGCAGTCAAAGACATCTTCGGGCATGCCATGCTGAAAGCCAACCGTTATACGACCGGCCAGATCGATAGCCAGTGGACCGACAAGTTAAAAGACGATTTCCTGTTGTGGCTGGACCAGCACCCCGACCAACCACGTTTCACGCGCAGTCAACTGGATGAATTCATGAAAAAAAGGACCTGGTAAACATATCAAAAGAGATGAAAACTACGGTACACCGCATCGCACTCGGACTGAGCGCCCTGAGTTTCGTCATAGCCCTGGTCATGCTGGCGACTGGACATATGAAAGAAGCGGGCCCTTTCGCGATCGCTTTTTTCGTTACCCTGGCGGTCGCGTTCCGGGGTTCAGCCGCACTCAAAGGTTCTTCCTATACGATTGTGATCGTTGCGGCAGTAACCACGGCTTTGTACTATCCCTCCGCCTTCATTCAATACAGGGGTTTCATATTCGCCACGCTGATCACGCCACTGATCCAACTGATCATGTTTGGTATGGGGACTTCCATGAGCCTTGACGATTTCGTCGGTGTCGTCAAGACACCAAAGGGCGTCGTTATCGGTGTCTGCAGTCATTATCTCATTATGCCGTCGGTGGGATTCGCCCTGGCCAGCATTAGCGGCTTCAATGCGGAAATCGCAGCCGGTATGATCCTTATTGGTTGTTCTCCCAACGGGATGGCTTCGAATGTGATCTCCTATCTCGCTAAGGCCAATGTCGCCTTATCGATCACCATTACGGCCATTTCTACCATGCTTGCGCCATTGCTCACGCCGTTGCTGATGAAAGTGCTTGCCGGAGCCTTTGTCAAAATAGACGTGCTCAGCATGATGTGGGATATTCTGAAAATGGTCATTTTTCCCATCGCGGCTGGCCTGCTGGTCAATCGATTGCTAAGGAACAAAGGCGTTTGGCTTAACCGCGTCATGCCCATGGTCTCCATGGTGAGCATCGCCTTTATTATCGTGATCATTACAGCTGCCGGCAGGGAAAGCCTGCTGAGGATCGGCCCTTTGCTGCTGCTGCTGGTGTTGGTACATAACCTTTTCGGCTATACATTCGGCTACTGGACAGGCCGCCTTTTCAGGCTAAATGAAAGGGACTGCCGCACCATTGCGATAGAAGTAGGCATGCAGAACGGCGGATTGGCTACTGGTATAGCAAAAGGTATGGGAAAAATTGCAACGGTAGGGCTTGCCCCGGCCATATTCGGACCTTTGATGAACATCACCGGCTCCATGCTGGCATCCTGGTGGCATCGCCATCCGCCGAAAGACCCAACTCAAGCTTAGTTCGCCTTTTTGTGTGAATCGTATAACATATTGACAGAAGCGTATAATGCTTTGGCCGCGAAAAGGGGTCAGCTTTGTAGGTAGCTGAAAAATTTCTTCAGCGGACAAAATTGAGCGTTTTATGAAAAAGAGTCGATCTTTAGTGTTGGTTTATAAGTCTGCCTGTTTTGTGCTTGTCGGGGCGGGTTTATTATTGTGCGCTTTTTCCACGAGGCCTGTACGAAGAATTCACCATTCGCCAAAAGGAGCGGCCACCGCGGATATCAAGGTATTGGGTACTTCCAATTTGCATAACTGGTCCATGGAAGACAAGGAAGTCAGTTGCTCCGCCAGATTCACATACGCAGCAGGTAAGGCAGAACCCGCTTCTTTGGCCAGTTTCACCTTTTCATTTCCCGTACATAGTCTGACAAGCGGTAAATCCGGGATGGATTCCAAGGCATACGACGCCATGAAAGCAAAGGATGGCGGCAATATCACTTTTACCGCAACGGCTTCGACGATAACACCCGGCGCAGACGGTGCCTTCCAGGTGAAAAGTGATGGCAATCTAACCATTGCCGGCGTAACCAAGCCTGTTGTGCTGTTGGCCGCATGCGAAGTAAAGGCGGATGGAATGGTTTCCTGTAAGGGTACGAATACACTGAAAATGTCCGATTACCAGATCAAGCCGCCGACTTATATGCTCGGCGCGTTGAGAACGGGCAATAAGCTGACGATCGCCTTTAGCATGAACGTGATGAAATAAGCCAGCCGTGATGAGGAAAATCATTTTTCCGGGGCTGGCGGCAGGATTGGTTTTGCTGCTGCTTAGCGTTGCAGGTTTGTATGCCACCATCTGGCTGTTCCCTTCTTTGGCCATCCAGTATTTTGATCCGGTCTTTGACGCGCAATCTGAGCGGGCTGTCCTTTACTTTTCACACCCCTTTGTCGCCGGGTTGGCGCTTGCCTGGTTTTGGCATCGGGCGAAAGGGCTTTTTAAGGGTTCTTTCCTCGGGAAGGGTATCGAATTCGGCTTGCTATATTGGTTGGTGGCGGTCGTCCCCATGATGTGGCTGATCTATAGCGCAATCGATGTCTCGCTATTACTCGTGGGCAGTTGGCTGCTGTACGGGCTGATCCAGGGAATAGTTGCCGGTCTTCTTCTGGGGAGGATGAATGCCTGAGGGCAAATAGCGCGATCAACATGAAAAACTTTATTTTTTTGCTGCTGGCGTTTTGCCAGCCCAGCGCCAGCGCCGTGGATCTTGCCGGCGACTATGAATTATCGAAAGCCTTCGCGGTGAGCATTCATGGCACTATGAGCATCCATAATTGGGTGGAGAACATTGAGGAGGTGACCGGTGACTTGAGCGCCAGCCCGCGTTCCGACGGAGGTGTGGATATAGAGTCCATCAGGATAACCATGATCGTGCGGTCGATAAAGAGCGACATGGGGAAGACGATGGACAACAAGACCTACAAGGCGCTCAAAGCGGACGCGAATCCGGAGATCATTTTTCGGCTCGGGCCGCCGCTCACGATAATGCCGGCCAATGGAAAGCAAAAGCCCATTGGATTGCCGGGCGCGCTGACCCTGGCAGGAGTGACCAAGCCGGCGACACTTTGGGTAAGCAATTTTTCTCTCGCGCCGTACAGTATGCGGTTCGAAGGCAAACAAACCATAACCATGACAGACTTCGGGGTTAAACCGCCTTCGGCCCTTTTTGGGACGCTGAGGGCGGGGCCGGAGATCACGATATTTTTTAAAACAGTTTTTACAATTAAGCCAAAATGAGCATTTACAGTAAAGCCCTTCGCGGCCTTTGTATTTTGTCTTTTATGGGTATTGGATTTTTCGCCTCGGCCCAGCACCAGGGGATGCAGTATTATCGGCCAAATGACCAACGGGGGATCAATGTTTTCGAAACGACCAAGGACGACACTACCGCCTTTCACCATCTGAAGGTGAAGGTCGGAGGCAATTTCGAACAGAGCTACCAGATGCTCCGGGATAAAAATACGGCTTTGCCTATGACCGAGGCGGGATACAACGGGAATGTCAACAGCCTGATACGGTTGACCAATGGATTCGACCTGGCCATGGCCAACCTGAATATCGACGCCCAACTGGCCGATGGTATCCGCGTAAACCTCACCACCTATCTCGCCTCCCGGCACCACGAAGATACGTGGGTCAAAGGCGGCTATATCCAGTTCGATAAGCTGCTCTTTCTCCATAGCCGGCTGGTCGACACCATTATGAAGAGTTTTACCATCAAGATCGGCCAATTCGATGTAGACTATGGAGATCAGCACTACCGCCGAACGGATGGTGGCAATACGATCTATAATCCCTTCGTGGAAAACTATATCATGGACGAATTTGCCACCGAGCTGGGTGGCGAGATCTATTATCACCATCCCTCCGGTTTGTTCGCGATGCTCGGGATCACCAACGGGGAATTGGACCCAACTGCCGTCGCAGCGATAAAAGTAGATTCGGCCACCGATCAATTGAACAAGTACCCGGCTGCTTTTCAGGGGAAATTGGGTTTTGACAAACAGCTTAGCCAGGATTTCCGCTTTCGACTCACCGGATCGGTCTATGGCGTGCATAGCGCCAACAGCAATACCCTTTTTGGGGGGGACCGCACTGGCTCTCATTACTTCTATGTGATGGAAAATCAGGCCATTGCCAACGGGACGGTGCTCTCGGACGAAAACGACTATAGCCCTTTCTCGGGCCGGTATAACCCCGGCTTCAGCGAAGAGGTCCAGACCTATATGATCAATCCCTTTTTCAAGTACATGGGCCTGGAGTTTTTTGGGACCTACGAAGACGCAAAAGGCCGGACGATCACGGAGACAACCGAGCGGCATGCCAAGCAATATGCGGCAGACCTGATCTACCGCTTTCCCGCTCATACGGAGAACTTCTGGGTGGGGGTTCGCTACAATACTGTTACGGCGGCCATGCAGGGAGTTGCACAGGATATCACGATTGACAGGGACGTGGCTTCTGCCGGTTGGTTCCTGACCAGGAATATCATGCTAAAAGCAGAGTATGTTCACCAGGATTACAAGAATTACGCCAGTACGAACCTTCTTAATGGTGGCAAGTTCTATGGGACGATGCTGGAAGCGTCGATCGCTTTTTAGGGGTATGGTCAGCGATGGGAGAAATGATCTTTGACAAAAGCGTGCTGTTTGTTTTGCGACATTTTTACCGATTCCTTTATGTCCAGCCTAATGTGTTCAAATTGATGGTCAGACCGTAAAAGAGTCAACAATTCCAGCTTGGCGCCGGATGGACCAAAGAGAAGTACATCCTGGAAATTGTGGATAATACCACACAATTTTTGGTAGTACTCGGCTTTGCCTGAGCTGTGTTCTTTTTCCCGATGGGTGGTCTTATTGGAGATAATCTCTGTCGTGATGGGGTCGGTGATGAATTCCATTAAATGAGCGTTGGTATGGTCCATCCAGATGCCGAGGTTTTTTACTTTGGGGTGATCCATAAATACGCCAGAATTTTTTGTTGTCGTCATTATTTTATTATTAAGGTATTGATTGTTTCTTTGGGATATATCGCAATATCCTTGCCACTTGCGATTTTGAGTAGGTAAAGGGGATAATGCCGGGTGTGAATTATACTACTAATCTGCGTGTATGTGTAATAAAAGTGGATGGAAATCGGAGGACCTTTACTGCTAAATGTTTGGGGAGGGTTATCATGCAAAATAAAAATATTTTCGGCGGATTTGTATTTGTACTCTTATTTGGCCTGAGCCTGGCAGGTGCGTATGCAGCTTATAATCCTAATGACAAAGCGACGGGTTTGATCATCGGAGTCGGCGGCTTCTTATTGGCCCTTTTAGTTTCTTCGGCGATCAAAATTGCCGATCCCTGGGACAAATCGGTGGTATTGCGGCTTGGACATTTTCACTCCCTTCGGGGGCCGGGGTTGTTCTTCATCATTCCCATTCTGGATACGATTCCTTATTGGATCGATACCCGGGTGATAACGACGTCCTTCAAAGCGGAGAAAACGTTGACAAAGGATACGGTTCCGGTGGATGTGGATGCGGTATTGTTCTGGAAGGTGATGGACCCGAAGAAGGCGGCGCTGGAAGTGGCGGACTACCTAAGCGCCATCAGCTGGGCTGCGCAGACGGCGTTGCGCGACGTGATCGGCAAGACGATGTTGTCTGATATGCTGGAAGGGCGCGATAAGATAAGCAGTGTGCTCCAAAAGATCATTGATGATCGAACTGAGCCCTGGGGCATTCACGTACAATCCGTAGAAGTGAAAGATGTGCTGATCCCGCCGGCTCTGGAGAATGCCATGTCCATGCAGGCACAGGCGGAAAGGGAACGACAGGCGAGGGTCATTCTTGGAGATTCTGAAAGGCAGGTAGCAGAGAAGTTCGGAGAAGCGGCGTTGACTTATGCCAACAACCCAGTGGCGCTTCATCTGAGGGCTATGAATATGCTCTATGAAGGTTTGAAGCAAAACTCGACGATCGTTATCGTCCCCAGCTCGGCGGTAGAGACCATGGGCTTGGGTAGCATGGCCGGGCTGACGGCGTTGACGATGGGTATTGGGCAGGATAAAGAGAAGAAGGTTCTTTAGATCGTGGCGATACGGCGGTTCACGCTTACTTTTATCCAATCGTTAACCAGGAACCCGCAAACCAGGAAATAGAGCAGTGTGCCTCCTGTTAGGAGGGGGGGCAGTGCGGTAAAGCCGGGTATGCCTAGGGTAAGGATAATGATGGCGAACAGGGCGTCGGCAATGACGGCGAAGAGCAAGACCTTGCCGATGGGCTGTTGATAAAAACGGAGAGGTGTACGGACGACCAGGATATTGATGATACCCGTAAAGAAGAGGATGGCGAAGCCGAAGGAGTGCATCTCTTCGAGGCCGGAGATGTGGAAATAGCGTCTGCTTACGAAAAACCAGGTGAATGATTCGGCACAGTTCAGCAGGCCGAGGACAAATCCCAATTCGACCAATGGCTTTATCTTCCAGGTCCCGGGTTTTTGTGAGGCTGTGACGTTATCGGTGGACAGGGTGAGGGCGACAAAGTCAACGATGAAGAGCAATAGGATCATATCGAAGGCGCCCACTACGAACTGGCCGGTAATAAGGTAGGAAGTACAGACGAATACAACAGTAAAACTTGTTTTGGCTATTTTGCTGGTCACCCAATTGGTGATCCGGTGGTGGATGGCACGGCCTGTGGTAATCAGGTTGATGATGCTTTCCAACCCTTCCTGCAATAGGATGACGCTGGCGGCCTCTTTGGCGACGTCGGTGGCCGCTTTAACGGCGATTCCCACTTCTGCCTGTTTAAGGGCTGGGGCGTCATTGACGCCGTCCCCGGTCATGCCGGTAATGGCATGGGCCTGCTGCAGCGCCTTGACGATATTGAATTTGTCTTCGGGCAGCACTTCGGCGAAGCCATCGTGGGATTGGATGATGGCGATTTTTTTGGCCGGATCCGGATCATCCCGGAACAGGCTGGCTATGGCGATGTTTGCGCCTATACCGACTTTGACGGCGATCTCTTTTGCGATCGGCAGGGCATCGCCCGTCAGCATTTTTACGGTCACGCCCAATGACTTGATCTTCGTGATCATCCCGGCGGAATCCGCTAGTGGCGGATCCATCAGGGCGGCGATGCCGACCCAGGTGATCATGTTATCCCGCGTAACCGCGATGGCCATGGTCTTAAAGCCTTTCGCGCCCCATGCGTCCACCTTTTGGTCGAATCTGATCTGGGGTTGTGTGCACAGGTCTTTAATGGTGTTATAGGCTCCCTTGATCACCTGGAAGGATTTTCCGTCCTGTTGGACGAGGGCTTCAGTCCTTTTGAGGGCGGCGGTGAACGGAGTGAAGGATAATTGTTTAAAGGCGCTGAGGTCTGTTTTGTCATCCTTGACCTTCTGTAAAAAGGCCAGGTCGATGGGGTCATTATCGGCGGCGACGGAAGCAAGCGCCGCATATTGCAGGACTTGAGTCACGGTAAAGCCGTCGGCCGATATAGTCTCCTGGACGGATAATTTATTTTGGGTAAGCGTTCCGGTTTTATCGATGCACAGGTCGGTCAGGGTCGCTGCGTCTTCGGTGGCGGTAAGCCGGGTGACCAGCACGCCTTTAGCAGCTAATTGCCGGGCACCTGTGGCCATGCTCATGGAGAACATGGCGGGTAGGGCCACCGGAACGGCGGAGATCAGCAAGATCAGCATCAGCGGGAGGTTGGATAGAAAGGTTTCACCCCGCAACAGCGACACTGTGACGGTGATGGCCATGAATAGCAATACGATGGCAAAGAGGATCTTCACGACGCTGGCGACGACCTCATCCATATGCAGACGGGGCTTGGCTTTTTGCACCAGTTCGGCTGTCTTTCCGAAAAAGGTCTTGATGCCCGTGCTGATCACCACGGCGGTACATTCCCCGCTTTTGATGGAGGAGCCGGCGTAAAGGATATTTCCTTCCTTTTTATCGATCCTTGCCGACTCACCGGTCAAAGCGGATTGATCTGCTGCTGCTGTGCCGCTGATCAGTTTTGCGTCGGCGGTGATGAAATCGCCTGTCCGGATGCGGATGATGTCACCGGGTACGAGCTGGTTGCCGGTGACGGTTCCCCATTGTCCGTTGCGCAGGACACGGACCATGACCTGAAGGCTGCTTTTCAGGGCTTTGACGGTTTTGGCAGCTTTGACCTCTTGTACGAAGCCTATGATGGCGTTGAAGAGCATCAGACCGCTGATGAAGTATACGTCGACGTATTTGTGGAGGAAGAAGGAGATGATGATGGTAAATTCCAGCATAAAGGCCGTCAGGCCCCAGAAATGTTTGGCGAAGACCAATAGTAGAGAGGGTTGGTCTTCGGGGACCTCGTTCAGGCCATAGGTTTTTTGTCGCACGGGAATCTCCGCGGCGGAGAGGCCGGCTGCGACTTGTACGGTGAATTCCGATAAAACATCCGGGACCGTTTTTGATTCGTATGGGTTGACGGTTGCTGTCATAGTGTGGCGATCATCGGTAGTTGGTCCGCTTCAGCATCTGCGCATGATGTTTCGCATCGTCGTTTATAAATTCACCGGCGATGGCATGGTGACCCCAGGCCAGCATGGCGCTATGCGCTGCTTTTTCGGGGTTGCCTTCGGCATAGGCTTTTGCTGCTTCCAAATGGTGTTTGGCCGCCTCAGTATGCTGCGCTGCGGCCTGCTGATGATTATCAATAGTTGTCTTATAATCGGCTGCGGTGTCGGAGGATTGGCTATTGTCATCGGTGGCTGACCGGGTTGTTTCCTTTTTCTGATTCATGTGGTGATGGGTTTTATTTGTTTGTCTGCCTTGTGATATTTTCTGTTTTTTTAAGTAGCAGGCTACCATGAATAAAGCTAACATTATCCCTAGGACTAATATTATACATTACCGACGATAGGTTACACAATTCTTTGACTGGGATATGTGAATAATATAACTTTTTCGGGTAATCGTATAACAAAAATTATTTCAAGAGTATCACCTTACATCGCGATAATAAATGAGGCCAAATGGAAAAAGAATTCAACCAGCTGAAGCTGCAGTTTAAAGGCGCCTGGATAGGTGAGGGATTCGCAAAATTCCCTACCATCGAAGATACCGGCTATAGGGAAGAATGGATATTTAAGCCCGATGAGGACAAAAGCGCCATTCATTACGAACAAAAGACCTGGTACAACAATAAAACAGCGGATAATGGTAAGACTGTTTTCTGGGATACTGGTTTCATCCTGTTGAAAGGCGATAAGATCTTACTGGTTAGTGCGCAATCCGGTGGCCGGCTCGAAAGCTATGAGTTGAAAGAATTTAACGGCCATCGGTTAATATTTGACTGTACGGTTATCAGTAACGATGATAAAACAATCAGGTCCCAGCGTATCATTCATATAACTGGCAACCGTCTTGATTATGAGCTTAATATGAGTACAAAACAGGCGGATGTCTTCCAAAACCATTTAAAAGCCAGTTTGACAAGGGTGGAATAATCCGATTGGCCGAAATTGTATAAAATATGTCATTTGCGCCATCGTCGCAACGATGTACATTTGACCATGCCAAAGGAGAAAAAGAAACTGGTGGTCGTCATACCCATGCCGGGGATCTTCCTCCTGGATATAGCCGGCCCCTGTGACGTATTCATGGCAGCCGAAAGAGCCCTCGGCGAAAACCCCGGCACCCGGCAGGCCGGGTATGAAATTTTACTCGCCTCACCGGTGGACACCAAAAAGATCGTGACCAAGAGCGGTATCGAAATAGATTGTCCGGTCCTGGTATCGGAGATCAAAAGGCCCATCGATACCCTGATTGTCGCCGGGTTTGCGCGGATGCAACTAAAAAGCGGGCATCCGTTCTTTCAATGGCTGCGGCACATCTATCCGAAAGTGCGTCGCATCGGATCTGTTTGCATCGGCACATACGCACTGGCCGAAGCCGGTATCCTGGATGGCAAACATGCGACTACACATTGGGAATTCAGTCAGGATTTCCAACTGAGGTATCCTGCCGTCAAAGTGGATACGAATCCGTTTTATACGCGGGACTGTAATGTATACACCTCCGGTGGAGTGGCATCCGGCATCGACCTGGCGCTGGCCCTTGTAGAAGAAGACTATGGGCGGGAACTGGCACTGAACGCTGCCCGGAAACTGGTACTACCCCTGAGGCGAACGGGTTACCAGTCTCAGTTCAGCACCTTGCTGCAGGTCCATAGCCTGGAAAACTCCATCGCGGGCAAACTGCACCCCTGGCTGATCAGGCACCTCGCGGAAGAACTCAGCGTAGTACGTCTGGCCGAACAAAGTAACATGAGCGTACGCAATTTCACCCGTGTATTCCTGAAAGAAACCGGCCTCACACCCGCCAAATTTGTGGAGAAGCTTCGGATTGAAATCGCCCGAAAATACCTGGAGGACAGCGATCTCACGATGGATGAGATAGCGATGAAATGTGGCCTCGGCGGTCTTGTATCCATGCGCCGCACTTTCATGCGGGACATGATGGTGTCGCCCAGCGATTACCGTCGTTCCTTCAGGACATCTCTTCAGCCTGCATCTTAAAACATCTTAACCATACCATCATGAAAGTAGCTATCAATGGATTTGGACGCATCGGACGAATGACCTTAAGGGCACTGCAGGATAAAGCGGCGGTGGAAGTAGTCGCCATCAACGACCTCACGGATATAGGGTTGCTTACCCATCTCTTTAAATATGATACTTCGCACGGGAAGTTCCCCGGCACGGTGGCCAGGAAAGAGAATAGTATCGTGGTCAACGGCCGGCCAATCCTGCTCCTGAGCGAGAAGGACCCTGAACAATTGCCCTGGGAAGAACTGGGGGTAGACGTGGTGATAGAATCTACCGGCCGCTTCACAGAAAGGGGCAAAGCGCAGCTGCACATCAATGCCGGAGCTAAAAAAGTGCTGATCACGGCCCCGGCGACGGGCAATGTGAAGACGATTGTAGCAGGCGTCAACAATGATTGGATCACTGAAGATGATCAGATCCTCTCTACCGCTTCCTGTACGACCAACTGTATTGCACCGCTGTTATACCTGTTGGACAAAGAATATGGCATTGCCTCGGGCTTTATGAGCACCATTCATGCCTTTACCATGGACCAGATGCTGCAGGATGGCCCGCACAAGGACTACCGGCGGGCACGTGCAGCTACCCAGTCGATCATCCCTACTACCACAGGCGCCGCAAAAGCTATCGGCGACGTGTTGCCGGGGTTAAAAGGCAGGATGGATGGGTTCTCTTATCGCGTACCGGTTATAGACGGCTCCTTAGCCGATATGTCCATCAACCTGGTCAAACAGGCCTCCGCAGTGGAAATCAATGAGCTTTTCCGGTTTCACGCCTCCGCGTCCCTGAAGGGTATCCTGGAATACACGGAAGAGCCGTTTGTATCCGCCGATATACTAGGCAATACACATTCCTCTATCATTGACGGT